>Ga0179593_1617709_pt1 | contig 10559 bp, 17 predicted proteins | sample CZODoug2_1_08_16_FD_185931 | JGI IMG/M metagenome (GOLD analysis project Ga0179593, IMG submission 185931) | Vadose zone soil fungal communities from Angelo Coast Range Reserve, California, USA - CZODoug2_1_08_16fungal (PacBio error correction) | ecosystem: Environmental > Terrestrial > Soil >... | reverse complement strand
CCCCCCCTTTTTTTTAGGAGAGGAAATGCAGTCCCTTTTCACAGCTGAAGTTCGATCAAGCTGAGTCGTGTCCCTCTTTTTCTCCCACAGATCCGGATCCAGACGAGTCCGGATTTTTGGCCGATCCTAGGATCCTGACCCTGTTTTCCGTCGTCCTGTGCGTCTCCCTTCTTCCTCTATGCCGGACGTCCTCTTTTTTTTTTTTTCTCAAGAGAAGATGAGTCTTTTCGGACGCAGCTACCCCCTTTTCTGCGTGGCGTAGGCGATTTGTTCTCCCCCAAGGCTTCCGATTCTTTTTGTCTCGTTCCGGCCTCGGCGCTTTCCTTTTTTCCTTTGCAGCGTGGATTCGGTATCGTCCAGGGCGGACGGTCTTTTTGTCTCGCTCGGGCGTCATCTGCCGGCCCTCTTTCCCCCCCCCTCGCCATTAGGCCCTCCCTTTTTTTTCTTTCCGGTTAAGGTTCAAGACGCCCTTTTTCTTCCCCGCCTAGCGGTACTCGTCGGTCCCCCTTCCTTCCTTTCCCTTTTTGGGCATAGAGATAGGTTGGTGCCGCCGGCGATTTGCTCTTTTCTCTTCTTCCTTTAGGTCTCACATCCTTCTTTTCACAGCTCGAAGCCTCCTACGTGCGTGAAGACGAGGATGCCTTCGCTTTTCTCCGATCGAAGCACAACTTCCCGCTCTAGCCCCCCCTCTCCTTTTTTCGCAGGCGCGGTTGTTTTTCCCTTGATGCGGCAACAGTATCTTTCCCCTGCGCCCGGATAGGCTCCCCTTTCCCCCCCTCCTCTACGAACCATTTTTATTCCTTCCCTTCTCGGACCTTTTTTCCCAAGGGACAACGCTTTTAGGCGGCGTTCTCGCAGAGCTGGATTCCCTTTCTCTTTTCCCTATTTTTTTGAGAGATCCTTTAGATTACGAGCGCACCTCCCCGAGCGGGTCTGGCTCTTTCCGTATCGTCAAGAGCCCCCCCAGGGTTCGTTTCTCTTCATTTTCCCTGGATGCCCCTAAGAAGGGAGGGACTTCGGGGAGACTTTTTTCCTAGCACGCTGTACCTTTGAGCCCCCCTCCTCTTTTCTTTCCTCTGTTTCGGTCAGAGCTCCCTTCTTCTTTCCAGAGGAGACGGTTTTTTCCCCCGCACGTCTTTCAACCCTCTTCTTTCCCTTTTTTTTGGAGCTTGTCCTTTTCCCCTCCTCTGTTGGTTTCTCCTAATTAAGCCTTCCCCCTCTCCGGCGGCCCACCTCTCCGAGCCTTCCCTTTCTGCCTCCCGAGGGATTTTTTTTTTCCTCTCTGTGAGTTACCCTCTCTTTTCTTCTAAGCAAGGGAGATAGCGTTTTGGTTGCAGCTGCCTTTTTTTCCTTTTGGCTCTGTTTGATGAAGGCGATCCTCCATCTCACAGAGCGCTCCCCCCCTCGTCGACCAACGGGACTTTCGAACCCGAATCTTTTTCTTCCTGCGGCGCCCACGCGCCCTCTTCCCCCTCCCTCCCCCTCTACCAGAGCCCCCCTCTTCTTCTCTTTTCCCCTCAGGTGTAATAGAAATCTTTTTTTTCCTCTATTTGAAGACCCCTTTTTTCTCCTTCCCTCTCTCGGGGGAGGGCAGCGACTTTTTTTCCGCACGCGGGGCGCGCCTGGCCCCTTCACCAGGGGAAGGTCCTAGGGATCGGCCCCCCTTTCCCTTGTGATCAAGTTTCCCCTCTGTTGGGAGAAAGGAAGGGACGTTCTTCGAACCTTCTTAGCCGGGACAGGGGACACGACTGGTTTCTGTCTTGATTTTCATATAGGCCTCAGTGAGCCTCACCTGCCCCTTGCCACTCGCGAGGGCTCTCCCTCTTTCCCTTTTCTTTCTTTTCCAGTAGAATTGAGCGTGAAACTCTGGAGTTGCCCGTTTTTTTCCTTTTGTTTGGGTAGAGGAGACAGCTGTCCTTTCCGGGCCGGTTTTTTTTTTTTCCCCCCCGTTCGGGAACTCCTCTATTTTCCTGACCTCACAGCGAAAGGCTCTGTTTTTCCGGGTGGGATTTTCCCTTCTTCCCTCTTTTTTTCCGCTCGATGGTCGTCTCTGCGACCCTTTCGCGCTTTGCCCCTCGAACAGCCTCCTTATAGATTTCTTTCTCAGTACGAGGGTTTTCCTGACTGAATCTGTCTTTTCTTGCGGCGCTTCCCGATTCGCGCCCCTCCCTCCCGGCGTTTAAAAGCAGGCGCCCCTTCTGATCCATCTCGTCTCTTTCCCCCCCCCCTTCGGGGCGGGAGTATGACAGCCCTCTGACTCTTTCCCGGGTCTTTGGTTTCCCTCCTTCTCCCCCCCCTAGAGGACGAGGCCCTCCTTTTTTTTTCCTCGGAGTCATTTGAAGAGCCCACTCGCTCGTCCGGGTTATTCCTCCGCCTATTCCTCCCCCTTCTTTTTCCGCGAGGTCGTCTCTGGCAGCGGAAGATTTTCTTTTTTTCCGCGTCAGATCTTCCCTTTCCACGCCGCCCCCCCCTTTTTCCTTGACGCTCTGAAAGCCCCTTTCCCGCGCGGTACTCAATGTTTTTTCTCTCCCCTCCCGACCAGTAAGCTCCGCCTGACCTGCTCGGCTTTTCTTCCTCTTTCCCTCTTCCTTGCAAGGGGCTTTCCCCCTCTTTCCCACAGTAAAAGGAGCTATGGTGCGGAACAGTGGCTCCTTTTCCCCCACTTTTTTTCGACCGTTTAATGGTGGTTTTCTTGCGCCAAATCTCCCCTCTCCCCTCTCTTTTTCTCTTTTTCTTCCGAGTAACGGTCCTTTCTTTTGTGGCTGTGTCCCTTTCCCCTGCGCAACAAACCTTTACCTCCTTCTTTATCCCTCTTTTTTCTCGGCCATAGGTCCCCCTTCCCTCTTTCCCGTGAAAAAGAGGGGAGTGCTCTTTCCGCTTCTACGTCTATCCTCCCCCTCCCTCCCCTAAGACACCCCCTTTCCAGGAGCCCTCCCGAGGAGCGAATTAATCCTTTTCCCCTACCTACGTGTTTTTGTTCTCTCTCTCTCTCCTGCTCCTCGGGGTCGATGGTCTTTTCGATTTTTCCTTTTTCTTTTCGTTTTCTTCTTCTATTACGTAGAAGCAAGTCGTCCTTCTTTCACAGAGTCTGAAGCCTTTCTCCTCGGGTGGTGAACAGCCCCCCCTTCCCTTTTTTTTTGCGAAGAGAAAGGCTGTCCACACCTGACCGTTCCTTTTTTCCCTTTGGGCAGCGCCTCCTCTTCCCAAAAAAAGTAAGCCTCCTTTTTTTTTCCTCTCCAATGTCCCCTGTCCCTTTCTGCCAGGGTACGGTGGTCCCCCACTTTTCTGCTCTTCCTCCCCCCCCATTGCCCTGATAGAGTCCCCTCTTTCCCCCGACGAGAGACGCGCTTCCTTCTTCGGCGTAACACTATTTCTTCTTTTTCCCGAAGGAGAGGGTGGCAGACCGTGCCCTTCCTTTTTGTCGGACTTTTTTTCCCGTTTTTGGACCAGGAGAATCCTTCCCCCTACTTCGATGTCTCCTACTTCCTCTTTCTAGCAGGTACAGGCGCTCGGCTTCCGGTCTCACCTTTCCTGGTCCTCTCTTCAAGGGAATCCGAGGTTTTTTCCTTTGGCTCGAGTAATAGAGGTGACCTCTCCCCGCGATTCTCCTGGCCTCTTCCTCCTTTCCCCCATGGGATTTCAGACGCTTGCTCCGCCTGTCTCTCCTTCCTCCGTGCTTGATTTTTTTCTTTTTCCCCCCCCCTCGCCGAAAAGGGACAAGAAGTCTTTTTGAAGTCCCCGGTCAACCCTTTTTTCTTCCTTTTTCGGCCCAAGATAGATCCCTTCATGTCGCCTTCACCTTCCTTCGCGGAGAAGACCCTCCTCCTCTTTTCGATAGGCACTTCCAGGAAGACATACCGGTCCCAGTTTTTTCGTCGGGAGGCCGCCTCCCCTCTTGTCCTCATGGTGTGACCCCTTTTTTCAAAGGTATAGGACACCCCTTTGCGCCTCGACCCCCCCCCCCCCCCCCCCCCGTCAAAACTTCGCTTTGCCCGGAGCTCCTTGTCCACTTCAACTTTTTTCACAGGAAGATAAAAGCCCCTTCTCCCCCTCCGGCCGAGTGAACTTTCTTTCCCTCCCTCTTTTCACGATGCGATCAAAGCTCCACTCTCAGTAGGTACTTTCCCTTGAGAAAAAGTCTTTTTTCCATTCCTGGGCTTTCCTCCGAGTTAGGACCGCTTCGTTCTTCGCCCGGGGTTTCCGAGGATACTTTTTTTTTTTTAAAGTCGTCCTTTTTCCCTCTGCGGCACGACTAGCCAACTCCCCGTCGCTTCTCCCGACTGCCCTTTCGCTGAAGAGAACAGTTCTTCCCTCGATCACGATGTCCTCTATTCTCCTCTTTCTCGGAGATGTCTCACTTCTTTTCGTGTATTTGCGTAGGTCTTTTCTTCTTCCAGAAGGTTTTCCCTCCGAATTCCCCCCTTTTCTTGTTCCGGTAGAGCTCGCCTTTCGTGCCGTGCGCATGGTTTCTCTCTTTTTTTTCTCTAATATGAAGGCTCCTACTCACCCTTTCTCCCTCCCGGCAATAAAGCATTCACCCGTCTTGTCTGTTCCCCCCTTCTTTGTAGCGCCCGGCTTTTTTTTTTTTTCTCCTGGTAACTAGGAGATAAGGCGTTCTTTCCCTCGAGCTCGGATGATTTTCTCCGTGCGAGGTGCGAGTAGAGCCGGTTTTTCCCTTATTTCCAGCCTTCGTCGTGATGCCTTAGGAAAAGACTTCCCGATGCGTGAAGACGATGGACTTCTCCTTTCTCTTCGGGAGTAAGCTTCCTTGAACATTTTACCGCTCGACCCCTCCGGTCAATTGGAGACGGCTTTGGGATAGACCGTCCCTTCATTCGGCCCGTCTCTCCTTCCTCTAACCTAGCAGGCTCCTTGAATTCCCGGGCACACGTCCTCGACTCCCCCTCTCGATGCTAGGCCTTCTTTCTCGAAAGAAAAGATAGATCTTTTCCTAGCGGCGATCTCCCCCTCTCGGGGAGGGTCTCCTTCTTCTCTTTTTTTTCCCCCCCCCCAACCCCTCCAGTTGTTGTTTGTTTTTTTCTTTAGATCCGACCCGCTTTCTTTTCCCTTCGCCGCCTAGACACCCCTCTGATCCCGGGTCTTTTTCCGTGCTACTTTCTCTTCTTCTATAAAAGTGGTTCGTTTTCTCGCCCCTGGAGCGATCATCTCCTATGAGTTGATTTCTAGGACGGGCCCCCTCTTTTCACTTTTTAGAGCAACCCTCTTCTTTTTTAATGGACCTGGGCTGCTTTTTTTTGTACGCTTCGAGATGAAGCCCGACCTACGACGGCTTTTCGTCTTACCCTCCCCTTCTTCCTGAGATGGGGCCTATTTTCTTCCGCGCCGCTGGCTCGCCTCCCTTTTTTTTCCCCCCTTCCTTCTCGACGCCGCACTTTTTCCGCGGCCACCTTTTTCCCCCTCTTGCGGGCCAACGAGGGCCCTGGACGAAACCTGCTTTTCAGTAGTACCGCCTCTTTTCCTCTCTTTGGCTTACGCGTTCGTCTTTCCCTTACGGGGTGTCCCTTTCCTTGTAGTGACGATGGGCTTTTTTCTTCAGAAGGACTTCTCCGATTGCGCCCCCTTTCTCATCACCACCAGGCGACGCTCCTTGCACCCTTTTGATCTCGACAGTCCCCTCCTCGAAAGATCTTGAACTGCGGGACACTCCCTTTCCGAGGAAGATCCTCCCTCAGACTAGCCAGTTGCCCCCTTTTCTCTTCCTCCTAGTCTTTCTTTTCAATATGAAAGAGGCGGAGCTGCGTTCCTCTTCTCCCCCATGACGGAGTGATAAGCTCCTCCCCTCTTGAGGTGATCTCCTCTAAGGACTTCTTCGTAGTTTTTCTTTTGAGGGGCTTCGCTTATCCTCCACCAGGGGCAGGACCTTTTTTCCGGGAGTCATTTCTTTTTTCCTTTCCGGATCGTCGTTGGTTAGCCCTGCATTTTTCCTTCTTTTTTCGTCCCTTAGAGGGAACGGGACCTTTCTTTTTCTGCTCCTCTTCAGATCGGAAGAGACTTGGAGCTAGGGATTCGCCCCCGTTTCCCCCCTCTCTCCAGGAGGAGTATCTTTCCCCACCTTGGATTTTTTTTTTTCCTGGATTCAAGGTCGACCCCTTCATTGAGACTTGTTTGAAGTCTCTCCTCAGTGGTGAACCCTTTTTCTTTTTTTGGGTAGAGGGAGAACGCAGCTGGTTTTCTGATTTTCTTGTAAAAAAAGTTTCCAGTCCCTTTCTTTCTGCTGAAATACCCCCGTCCCGCCTTCCTTCCTCCCCTTGGGTCCCTTTTCTCCCGGGTGTGTTAGGTACCCTCTTTCAGCGATCGATGTTCTCCCCCTTCCTCCAAGTAGGCTTGCGACATCTCTATCTTGCGGTGAACGCTCTCTGTCCCCCTTTTGTGACCGGGGAATGAAAAGCCTCCCTTCAGGACGTGCATTTTCCTTGGAGGAGCTGGGTCTTCACTTGATCTCTCACGAAAGGGGTTCCCTTCTCTCTTTTTTTTCAGCATCCCTAGATTTGAAAATAGGGCTTACGGGAGTATTCCCATTTTCTAATTTCGCGGCGATCGGTGGCACTTTTCGAGGACGAGAGCTTTTTCCTTTGCATGAAATACACGATTTTTCTCCCAGCGCTCGCCCGGTTCTTTTTCCCCCGTGTCCTCCGAGACGCCTGGACCGCTCCCTATTTCCCTTTTTTGTCGGACCTCGGAATTTTTTTGTTGTGAAGTTTTTTTTTTTTCTTGCGTGCCGGGGCCGCGTTCGGGCCTTGACACGCAGTCAAACAGTGCCCCCCGGGTCTCCTCTTTCCCCCTTTCCGACCTTCGTCGGAAGTCTTTTACTTTGAAGAAGAGAAGGGGACCCCCTTTCCCTTTCCCTCGCGCGCTCTGTGCGTCGTCAGAGTGAACTCTATATGTCACTTTGTGGGGGGCCCCTCTCCCGGAAGAAAGGTTATTTTTTTTTTTACAGTGGCTCTCCTCGTCTCCCTCTACTTTTGTTGGAGCAATCGAAGCTTCCACCAGTCTTCTTTTAGGATCAGAGTCCGGTCCCTTCTGTGGATGTGAAAGCCGTGTCTTCTTCCCCCCCTTTTTACGCCGTATTTTTTTCCCCACCCGCTTCCGCCCTCGTGCCCGGCAACTGGAGGAACAGCTTTTCTTTTTTTCCTACCCCAAGTTCCCTCGGCTTCTCCTTTTCCTTTTTTTTTCCCCATCCCCTCCAGAAGACCGTCACTTCTCTGCCCCCTCCCCGAGGAGCGCTCATCTCTCTCTTTCATTCCTTCAGATGAGAGATTACTAGTGGCTCTCCTTGGACGTTTTCTTTTTTCCTCTCTTCTCTCGTTAGAAGCAGTCGTAAAACTTGGGGTCTCACAACCCTTTTTTTTTTTCGCCAGGTTTGCCGCCCGAGGGTCTTCTCTCTTTTCTTTTTGGTGATCAGGAACGGAGTACCTTTTTTTCTCCTTCCCTGGCTTGCACATCCACCCCTTCTTTACTCTTTCTCCTGAAGAGCTGGTGCAGCGCTTCTCTCTTTCGCCCAAAACACCCTCTTCCCCCCCCCCATTGGGAGAAAGAGGCGGATTCTTTCCCGCACCATTAACCGGTGCTCCCTTTCCGGTGTAAAATGGTAGATCTTTTGATCGAGTTTTACGCGTCTTTCGCGAGGAGCTTGATGGTGGGTCTCTTTTTCCTTTGAGTCCTCTCTTTGAAGGCGAGGGATTTTTTGCAGCTCCTGCTTCCTTTCGGCGTTCACGCCCGCCTTCTTTTTCCCCGGAGAATCCTTAATCCTTCTGATGGTCTGACGGACCTCTCTCTCAGCAGGTCAAGGAGCTCTTCCTCCAAAGGAGAGGAGATGGGCGGTTCCTTCCCTCCCCGATTGGGGCCTTTCTTGCTCGCGTAATCCTTGTTGAAATCGCGCCACCCTCTTTCGCGATTTCCTGGCATACCCGCTAATTGAAGTCTTTCTCCTCCCGATGGATCGCCTTCTCTCTTGCTGCTGTGGGCTCTCCCCTTTTTCCTCGCGCCCGTTCCGACCCCCCCCCCCCCCCCCCCCCCCTTCCCAGATGAGTTTTTTTTTTTTTCCCCAAGGTACACCTCCTTCCTCGGGTCGGCAAGCTCTCTCCTTTCGCTTTTCGCCGGAACGCGCTCGCTCTTCTCCTTCCATCGAGCGCTTCTCTTTTCCTAACCTAACACCCTTCTTTTTTCCCCTCCAGGAGCCCTGGGCGCGTTAGGTCCTCGTCGTGAAGGGCCCGACTTGGTGTGGGCCATCCTCTTTCTCAGCAGCGGGAGACTCGGACCCCCCCCCCCCCCCCATTAAAAACGAAGCGTTTTTCTTTTTCTTTCACGCTCCCCCATTCCTGGTCCAGGAGATCACCGCCAACAGTCTTTCTAAACGCTCTTTTCTCCCACCACCGTGCACGTGCGACGTCCTTCCTCATTGAAGATTATTCCTTCCCCCCTTTCCCGTCGTGTCCTTTCCCCTCCCCGTGCGACCAAGGACTTTGTCCTTTTCCTTGACGAGGTTACGGATCCGTCCCTCCTTTTCTCTTCACGCGTGTAATCCTTCCTGTTAAGTAGTCTGCGCGCCCTCTGGACGTTTTCCCCTCCCGTCGCTGCACAGACGCCCTCCTCCTTGCAAGATGAGAGTCTTTTTTTTTCTTCCATCTCTTTTCTTCCACAGATGTCGATTGCCCCACTTGCCCTTCTCCGCAACGGATAGGTCCTTCTTCTTTTTTTTTTCGGCATCGGTCTTTTTTTTTTTCTCCTTTCTGGCCGAAGCGTATCTCCCCCCGGTCTCGTGTAGAGATCGTCAAGGGCCTTTTTCCTGTTCAGTCCTTTTTTTTTCGATCGCTTTTCCATCTGAATTCCTTTTTCCCTTCTCCTTCCCTCGTCCCCATCGTGCACTACCCCTCATCCTCCCTTTTTTCAGGTTAAAGAAGCACTTTTTTTTTTTCTGAATCGAGGTACTTCTTTCTCCTTTTCTCATACCTCTTTTTTTCCTTCTTCCGGAGAGTGGAGACGGCCCTGAGGTGCTCCGCCTTGCTCTTCAGAGTTTTCTTCCTAGTGCTGAATGACCCCCCTTCCCCCGATCCGTTGGTTTTCACAGTGCGTGAGACCCTCACGTAGCCTTAGGGCTCCTCCCCTCTTGTACAGATTTCTCCTCCCCAGTTTCATTATTCTCAGAGAGCGTGATAGACCCGCCTCCCTCTTAAGTATAGAACAGCTTCCCCAATATAGAAAGGTCTCTTTCAATCCAGGCACTTTCCTCTTTGACCACGGGAGAGCTAGGACCTTCTGTCTTCCCCGCGAGAACCCCCTTCTTTTTCTTATAGCAGGCGCTCAGCCCTCCTCACGGGGCGATACTCTCTCTTTTCCCCTCACTAATCCCTGTTTTTTCTTTTCCCCCTCTCCGAAACGCCGCTTTTCAGAATACTCGCCCCCCGATAGATCTTTCTTTTCCGAGCAGGTCCTTCCGTCACGCTCTCCTCGCTCTCCAGTGGTTCTTCCTTCTCTCCTTTCTGATGAAAGAGACGGTTCTTCGTTCGCTTTCCCTGGGCGAGACGGGCCGTCACTTCCCTCCTTTCTTGGGGTGGGGCCCCCCCCCCCCGCGCATCTTTGGACTGGGGAGGTCATTCCCCCTTTCTCTTACGCCGAAGGCGTTCTTTTTCCCCCCTCCGTTTAAGCCCCCTCTTTTCAACCCGGAAGATGTTTTGCCAGATTCCCCCCTCAGGCTGGGATCCCCCTTCAGACTTCTCCTCCCGCGCACCTTCTGGGCCAAATAGACCCCGAGCTCGCTTTGATTTTTTTTTGGAGGGACGAACCTGATCTTTTTTAAGTTAACGTCCCCCTCTTTTTGGAGTTAAGACGGGCGATCGCTTAAAATGAAAGGGTCTCTTCAGTTTGTAGGACGCTGGAGTTCCCTCACGGAGAACCACTCTTCCCCCTTCCCCCCCCCGAGAAAGAAGTTTTTTCTATCCAAAACCAAAGTTTCCCCTGTAAGAAATGGAGACCTCTACGAGAAAAAGAAGAGACCTTTCCTGAGGGGACTTTCCGAGGCCCGACGATCACATACCTAGTCTTCTCCCTCTAAATAGAAGAAGACCATAGTCTTTGCCCCCGGGGAGAATGAGGACCCCCCCGACGGCGCCTTCGCTTGAGAGCGGGCCCTTGGTTTTGGGCGCAGTGCGCGCAGCTGACCCGGGCCTTTCTTTTTTTCCCGCCGCGGTTTGCGCGCAGGGAGTCTTTTTTTTTCACCTTCGTTTCAGGATCACTTTTCTCCCCCCCCTGGCCCGTTCCACGATTCTTTTTCTTCAACTCGTCGTTTTTTAGCCAGGCCTTTTTTTTCCTGGGCTATTTTCTGGAGGAACCCTAGGCTTTAACAGCCAGTTTTCTTTTTTTTGGACACTTCGTCCGGCGTGCGCGTGACCGAGGGCCAAGCCGTGCGCGAGGCCCGTCGCAAGGGAACTCTCCGGGTTTTTTGGCCTGGGCGGTTCTTTCCCCCGGTCGCCTTCGCGTGAACGAGCTCGTCTTTTTTCCTTTCTCACCACCCCTAACCCCTCCCTCCACCTGATTATCCC
>Ga0179593_1508832_pt1 | contig 10559 bp, 11 predicted proteins | sample CZODoug2_1_08_16_FD_185931 | JGI IMG/M metagenome (GOLD analysis project Ga0179593, IMG submission 185931) | Vadose zone soil fungal communities from Angelo Coast Range Reserve, California, USA - CZODoug2_1_08_16fungal (PacBio error correction) | ecosystem: Environmental > Terrestrial > Soil >... | reverse complement strand
CAGTTGTTGCGCAGAAAGGGGGGGGGGGGGCCCTTTTTTTTTTTTTTTTTGTTTTTGGCGGCCTGAGGCCGAGGACGCCGTCCCGTCACGGTGAGGAGATTGAGCGACAAACCCAGATCGCGTTCCGCCTACGAGGAGCTTTATACTTCCGGACCGCCGGCTCGACCAGGAAACCAGATCCAAGGATTACCTTTCAGCCGCTCGCCAGCCGCGCATTTCGTCCGTCAAAGGGGCGTGCAGGCCGGCGCCGACGGGCTCGGACCGGCCGCGTTTCTTCGCCATGGATGCCGCGTTCTGGCTTGCTGAAGCCCGGCGGAATCAGCGGGCGGGCTTGGACGGCCACAAACCCCTCAAGGCCCGTTCCCGGACCCAGGTCCCGCGCAGCCCTGCAGGCCAACAACGCCTCGCGCCGTCGCTACAACCAAGGGCTGATTGACTCAGCGGTTTCCCGTCGCCAAACCGCTCAAGAAACGTCGAGGAATTCCAAAAAAGGCTCGTCGTTTAGCCGCCGCAGAAAACGGCAACCATATCCACCTCTCCAGACGTCGCCCCAACGTGGAGCTTCCGGGGGCGGAGAAACTACGACCACCGAGGTCCGCTTCTGAGGCCAACAGGGGACCGCCACCTTCCATGGGCAATCTGGGGTGCTGCCAAACGAGGAGCACCGTCGAGGTGATCAAAAAGGCGCGTGCGCGGGTGATCCCCGAGGACGAGCGCGCGCTGCCGGCCGGCCTGCACGTCAAAGGTCCGGCCTTACGACGCAACCCGCCTACATTCGAGGGAACGCGTTGCACCGAGATTGTCGGCACGGCTGCTCGGAGACCCTCGCGATCCGTTGGATGGTAGTTCACTTCCTTTTCATGGGTTTTCGCTGCGGTCGGGTGCCTTCATCCGATAGTTCCGCCATGCGCTGTCGTGGTCCTGGGCGCGATGTTTCCTCTGCTTCCCATTCGGTTTCACCAATCAACCGTGCTGGACGCTCCTGGGCCATCGTGCTGGCGGTCGGCCCATCGTGGGTGGAAAGGGGACGCCATCGTCGTTAGTCGGGAAGAATCGTGGAGCCGGCAACATCCGCGAGGGCCGACGCCGTTGAGCGCCGCCATCCTGGGGTGCCTGGGCCGGGCGCAGCTTCGTCGGCCCGGTGCATTCTTACCATGAGCCATTCACGCTGGGCGGACGTCTACGCGACCATCGCCTTCCAGGGCGGCCTGACCGGGCGCGGATCCCGCGAGTTCGATCATGACCCGATCCGCCGGGGGCCGTGATTAGATGTCGGGCTTCGTCGCCCTCACGCTCTCGCGATGATGAGCCGCTTCTAACCTGCTCGCCCAGGGCACGAGGCCGAAGGAGAAGGGCCTCAAAGGCGAGGGGGGGCCCAACCAACACCTTCGACCGGCGCGTCTGCGGCAAACCTGCTATGATCGCCTCGTCGGGCCCAGGGATGCTGCAGCTCCGCGAGGGCCGCCAAGGCGTCGTGGTCGGGTTTTTTTGTTTTGTTCCTCTGGTCCTTCGCGGGCTTGGATCCCGTTCTGGCTCCTCGCCCCCTGGCTTTGTACGCCGGCGAACGGGAGCAAGCCTGGACAGGCACATGGGCTGGTCGCGGGCCGGGCCATCGCCGGTGTTGACCATCCTGGCGGCCCTGGCGCTTCGTCCTGTCGATACTTGCTGGGCCGGCGCTTTTCAGGTGGGTGCAATACGTCAATCGGTCGGGGGCGGCGGCCTGCTCCCGCTGCATGGCTGGTTTTTCCGTTTTCGTCGATGTTCGGCCCAGAAACGGAATCCGCCGCCCGAAGGCAGGACCCAGGGGGCCTTCGTGTCGGGGCATCCGCAAAGCGTCGTCGGGCCCACGGCGAACCCAATCGGACCAGAAACATCATCTTCGGAAGAGACAGTGCAAGAAGAGTTTCGTTCGCGGACGCGTGCAGGAATACGAGGCAGTCCTTCCAGCTCACCGCTCGACCTTCGGTCTTCGTTTCTCCGGCATGCCTGCTCAAGCCGTGGTCCCAGGCGCAAAAAAACGCAGCTCCCTCCAGATCTGGGAAATCGCTGCAGGGCTGCCGGGCGGCCGCCCATGCCCGGGGTTTTCAACGTCATCGTGACCCACGCCAGAGCGCTGGCCTTCCGGCGGCAGCCTGCCGATCGAGTTCGTGCTCCGGCTCCACCCGGCGGACCACCGCGGAAGAATGATGGAATACGCCCAGAAGCTCGTGCTCTACCCGCCAAACACGAGGCCCAACAGCCGGCGGCGGGGCGCCCCGACGTTCTACTTTCGCGACAAAAGCGACCCCAAGGTTCGGACAGCCCGCAGGTCGATGATCGAATCGACAAAAGGACAAGCGGTCGGCCTCCATGGGCTCAACCTCAAGGCGCCGTGGCCCGCGACTCGGCTCATGCTCGGGCGGCGGCTACGGGTCAAAACCGCTTCGTCAACGACGGCCAGAGCTACCGCGTCATTCCCCAGGCGGTTCGAGCGCGGGCCAGCGGCCTCAATGCCGAGGGGCAGGGCTGCTCGACTACCCATGTGCGCGGGCCGAACGGGCCAGCTCAATCCGCTTTCGACCAATTCGCCACGCTGTGAAGGCACACGGTGCAGCCCCGCTCGCTCAACCGCTTCCAGGCAGCTTTAACTCGTCAAGATCAACCGGCGTTGGCCCGAGCCCGGAGGCATTGGACGCCCGCTCAAGAAGCTCAGGCCAAGCCGACCGAGGATCCTGGCCAGCCGGCTACTCGATCAGACTACGGGCGCGGCAGTTCCCGCCAAAGCTCCGCAAACACGAGGGCAGCGCGCTCTGGGAAGGGCGTTCCTTCTCGGGGGGGGGCCGGCCTGATGATCTTCTCTTTTTTTTGTGGCTGGCCGCCCAGTTCACACAGGGGCTTCCGCGACCCGTTCATCATCCTGCTAGGCTCCGGCCCGCTGGCGCTGGTGGTGCCTCCTGCCGATCCTCCTAGGGCAAGACTTCGCTCAACATCTACTACGCAGATCGGGGCCCATCACGCTGGTCGGCCCTCCCCATTGCGAACGAACGGCATCCTGATTGGCCTCGAAGTGTCGCCAACACGCTTCTTCAGGAACCAGGGCCCATCGCCAAGCTCGACCGCCGCCATCCACAGCGCGCCTCCGCCACCCGGCTGCGCCCCCCCGTGATTGATGGACCTCCGGCCGCGACGGTGTCGGTCAAACTCATTGGGGGGCTGGATATTTCGTCCCGGGCCGGGGGGCGCCGCCGCTCGTAATTCCATGGGCTTGGGTGCTCGTCGTTGGGCATGGCCGTTCGGGCTCGGTCTCACGCTCTTTTCCGTGATCCCGGCTTTTACATGCTGGAATCGCCAGCGAACATTCCCGGCCCAAGCCGCCCCCCCCAGGGGGCAAGGGGGAACGGGAAACCGTTCGGACCATGTGGCCGTGTGCGAACCGACCCTTGGAGGAGCAAGTGTGCATTACCCTGCCCGGAACAAAATCAGTTTTGGCAAGGGGGGCAGGCGTTCTGGGTTCCCTACGGGGGGGCGGGGACCCCGGCTGTATCATGCGCTCCATCCCCCCTCCCGCGGGAAAGCGCACGCTTCCGAAAACCGTTTCTCCGTACATCGGAGGCGAGCGGCGGAGGTCGGCACCGCGGCATGTATTTTTTTTGTGCAGATGGCGCGAGCCATGGGGCCTCCACCGTCTTCGGCACGGCCGGAAAACGCAAAAAAAAAAAAAGGTCTCGAACCTCGCAAAAAACGCTGACGGCGCACGCACAACATAATGTTTTAGATCCACGGCCAAACAAAGACGGGTTATCAGGGAAAGAGAGATAACTGAAAGGGCCAACCGGCGGCCGCGGTGTGGACCCTCATTCTTTTCTTTCGGAAATGCTCGCCAATGTGAAAACCTTTCGACCGATTTGAAAACTTCTCCCAAGAATGGCCGTGTGATCATAATCGGCAATAAATTTCCGCGGCCGAGATCAGCATCAAATCCCCCACGCGACATGATTGTTTGTTCGCGCCCGCGCATCGGCCCGGGGCCTTCACGCTCTGAGTGCCCCCACCACCCGCGGCAGAAGCGGGAAAAAACTTTCATGGGGGGCCTGATCGGCCGCCTGAACACAGGGCACGCTGCGGGCCCCCGTCCGTCGGCAAAGAAGGGCGGGGCTTGAACCCTCGACGAAAGCCGCGGGGGCGCGCCCAACAAAGAAATCGCTGGAGTCCCGGCCGCCCCGGCCGGCGGGGGAGGAAAATCGTCCTTTCCTCGTTCCTTACTTATGTAGTGTTCGAAAAACTTGCCGGGCGCGCGGCGGGAGCCCGTGGCGCGGGGCGCAAATTCGCTTTTTGAGGCTCATTACGGCCGTGGAACATGACGTTAATTAATAGGGCTTCTCAAAAAATCTTGACCAGGGAAAAACGGCCCCTAGCGGGGAGCGGGAATAACTCTCATCGTCCACATCGTCCTTTTACTCTCAGGTTGGTCTCGCGCGCGCGCAGAACCCCATCAAACACTTATTGGCACGAAGATCCACGGGGATTAGAAACCCTTGCCGGCATATACCACGTCAATGGCCTTCGACCTCGCGGGGATTGTTAGATGATTCCTTATGTTATCGTCCTTTTCGTCCTTGCGTCTACCGGGCCTGCACGCTATTGGCTGTCTACGATTATTTCGTTTATTCGAAAAAAATGTTCCCCCCGGCTCCGCCGGCCGTCGCAAAATACTTGGCACCGGCGTCCAACCGTGCAGTTGCCGATTTCACGAGCGCTACAGTTATCGAGCGTTTCTCGTCTCGAAGGCCGTTCTCGCGGTTCGACTACCCCCCGAACTGACTGGGACGTAACAGGTTCCTGGCCAACGACTCCCACCGACGAGGGACATGGTGGAAGTCGCCCGAACCTGCCGTAGAACGGCCACGCCACGCACGGGCCGCCCGTCGTTTTAATTCATCGGCAGCAAACCGTGAAGGCTTACAAAAGGCCGGCGCCCTGGAAAAACGGGCTTTGAAAACCGCCGAACGGGCCGAATTTCGATTGCGATCTTCGACGCCGACTTTCTTCCCCCGAAACCCGATTTTCTCCACCAGCACCATTGCCTTATTTTCATGAATCACGGCGATGGCGGCAGCGATCGGCATGGTTGGCCACAACAGCTGGGACGTATCTCAAAAGAAACTATTCGCTGCGGGAGACGACAACGGTGGGGGGGGGAAAAACCGGATCCTTCTCGACGGACATTTTAGTCGTAGAGACATTTTGGCCCGGCGCGTTTCCCGCCGGGGCACCTTCTTCAATTCAACGGCACCGCCGGCGTGTTGTGGCGCCCGCAACAAGCCATCGCCGAAATGCCGGGGCGGCTGGGAGCAACGAACACCCTCAACCGAAAGACACCGATCTTCTTTATCGCTCGCAGGCTCAAAAAGGCTTGGAAGTTTCTCTACCTCCCGGGCAAATACAATTGCCGCTTCCGCGGCTTCCGGGGGACATGAACGGCTTCAAAAAGCCCAAAGCAGGGGCGGCGGTGGCCCAGGGCTTGATGCAAACCCGCGAAAAAAAAAGAAAAAAAAATTCCTCCAAGAGTTTTGACAGTCGGAATTTGCGGCACGTGGCACGTCAAAAAAACCGAGGCCTTCTTCTACCTTAACCGGCAACCATCAGCTACCCGCTCAGGATCGTGCTATCACGATTGTTGCTGACCCGCGGATGATCGTGCGCTTCTATCAAGGCGGGATCCAGATTGCTGGTATTCGATCTTGCCGGCTTTTCCTCGCTTCCACTGTTCATCTCCAGCTTCTATCTGTCGTCGCCCAAGAGAGGAGCTTCGTCCCAAAAACCGTGGCCGGCGCCACCGTTCTCTACATGCCCCTTCGTTCCTGGCCACAGGGGCGATAGGGGCACATTTTTCATGTGCGCAACGCGCAAGGCCGTCACATCGAGCGGAGTTGCTCGGCACAAAAAAAGCGCGTTTGCCCGCACACCCAAATTCAATTTAATCGAAGGCAAGCCAGGGGGCCACGTTCGCGGCCAAATGTAACAGGAACAAAGCAGAGGCTGGATTGGGGGGCCCTACGGCGGAAATTTCTATTAGGCTTGTACTTCTCGTCGAAACTGTGATAACGGCCAGCCTCAACGAAAAAAAATACGCCACCGTGCCGTTCCTGCTACTCTTTGTTTCTGGGGTCGGTCACCGGCTTTTGCCATGTTCCCTCCGGGCCCAAAAAACGTTACTTCGCGGCCGTCTCCGCTTACGGCGGGCAACGCACCCGGAGAAAAATTGCGTCCCGGCCAACCTCCGGCGCCCGGGATTCTGATCTCGGCCCGCCGCCTCCGTTTAATGTAATCGGATGGGGCAGGCGATCGCGCCGTAGGAATTTCAGCGAAGGTCCGTCGAAATCCCAGAAACCTGCGGTTTTTTAGCGTTCCGATCGATTTTCGGAAACCGGATGTGAGTAATTGCCGCCGCTCCCAATGGGGACTCAGGTTGACGCGCCGAAAATGCGGCCCGAAGGCCCGCCGCCATTCACACGCCAGAAGAAAAAGAAAAAGGGAAGGAAAATTCGATTTGCGGACAGCAGATATCTCGTGGCGCCAGGGAGTGGTTTGTTGGGGCAGGTTGCGTTCGTGCAGTGTGCGGCCGGCATCACCGTCCATCACGTGGGTTTTCCCGCGAGCGAGCAGCACGCTTCGGGACTTGGACCACCGCCGTGGGAAACACCCAGGAGGATTTTCGCGTTCGCGCCCGCCAGGCGTACAGCGTCACGGCGATGTCGTTGCGGCTGCGGGCCGTGTGCTATGCCCGCTTAGCGTCCCCTCCGCCGCTCCTCGAGCAAGCCTTCAACAAAGAAGAAACAGAATCTTCGCGGATGCCGTCGAAACTTCGCAGGCCAGAATGCATTCCGCGGAATCTAATCCGTCCAAAGAGGCGGCCAGGCAGGTTGCGCTGCTCTTCTTCGCCAGTCAGAATGCCGCAGCCTGCAGGCATGGCGCGGTGGCGCGTACGTGAATCTCGAGCAGGGGAAGCCTAGGGCGAATAATACTTTCTGAAGGCGGCTGCGAAGTTTAATGGCCGCCCAGGGACGGTCTTTCCCTCGGAAAATAATAACCGGGGGCGGGGAAAAGGAATTGGAAACATCCCGTTACCCCTTTCATGAATACCGCCGGGGCGTATAATCGATCCCGCTCCACACCGTCACCGCGAAAGGTTATCCAGGCCAGCAACCGTTACAAACAGGCCAACGGGCGCGGCGAAGCCCGGCTCATGACCAATGGCCGAACCGTACGTATGCGATCTGCGGCCCAGCTCTTCGGCTTTGCCCCATGGCTCGACGGCGGGAAAAATCGCGGCGGTCTTTTCGCGCCAGGCGCCACATGTGGGGGCGAATATCAGGAATCATGAGATCGCGGCCCAGGACAAATATCGGTGAGGAGATAACGGGAATGATGTTGTTCACCCAGGAATCAAAAAAACGCTACGTCCAGGCAGGGGGACCTTACAGCCACCGGAATCCCAGCAAAGGCGCCAGCCGCGAGGCCGGCTTTTAACCCCCGAGGGCTAGGAAACCCGTCCAGCCATCGGGTGGATGGCCCGCGATTTTTCGCGAGCCCACACCAGCGCGTCCTGTGAACGGACTGTCCACAGAAATATGATTAAAAAATTGTAGGGGAGCCGCCCAGCAGTGCGCGGCCCGGTCAGCAGATTGGGGGAAGCCGGTTCAACGGCTATTTGACAGCTTGACCGCCGAGAACCGGAAACTCGGGCATAGTTGATGTTACCGGAGCCGAAGTGAAATAGGCGGAAAATTAAAATTCCAGCTTGAAGCCAAAGATGGATTTCTTTGTACCAGTAAATTGATTTGCCGCCCACCGATTTTGGCCATGCCGTTGCCGCTGAATAAATTCGAAGAACGTTGGTTGGTAGCCCGGCAGTCCACGAAGGCGGCCCGGGGGCGGTTCGTGTTTGAAATGATAGTTTTAGCCGTTTCAGAGAGAAGCGATCCCGGCCGCACCCAGGTTCCGTGCGTCCCCACTAAACCCGATCTCCGCTCCAGCCCCCGTACGTATTCCCTGAAAAACAGTATTCGCCGCCGACTCCAAATGGTGATCAGGCCGAGAGTCTGTTGATCCGCGTGCGCGAATACGGTGGCGCGACGAATACGTATCCGTGAGTTCTGCGCCAGGCCGCAGTATTAAGTAGCAGTGACACAACAAAGAGCCTCGGCGGAGGAGTGGTGGGGCGGGTCTGCGTCCGCGCAACACGGGACCAAGGCGATGATCGGGTGATCGGTTTCGCCGAGTCCGGCTTGGCGGACCCAACCGGCGACCGCGATTTCGCCCCGGCGGCGAAATCCTTCTCGGCAGCGCGAGCGAAACGCCGTGCCACGGTTGTCAGCACAGGGGTTCCGTGGGCCCCGCAGGGCGCGACCGCTCCAGTTGCGCCCCGCCACCGCTTCACCATTGTTCGGATGATGTTCGGGGCCGTCGGCAGGGAGCATGAAGTCTTTTCTTTTTTTCTTTCCGTTTCCTGCTTCGGGCTGGTCGCCCTCCGCGTGAAACCGCCAGGGGGGAAGTATTCGGCCCGACGACTCGCGAACTTCGACCCGGCGGATCGATGGCCGTCGGTTATTGCGTCTTGATGTAATCGCCAGCTTAACCTTTCGCGAACAATCAGCCTTTCTTTTTTAAGGATGATGAACGCCGGGCTGTGTAGGGCGGCCAGCTTCGAAACGCGGCCCGCAACCTCCCGGGCTCGACGGTGGGGCTTCGCGAAAACGACGTACAGCCCGTTTAGTAGTCTGCCTGCGAGGACTGGGTCGAATGAAAACTTGTGGGTCGTGCAGGCGGGGGCACAGCCGACCGTCAGCCCCATGAGCCTCGCGTGACCAACGTCAATGCGGTCGGGTCGGAGGATGTCGTGGATATTGTTCATGAAAACGCCCGCTCCGAGCGTCAGAAAAAGCCGAGGGCGGTTCAGCGCCCCGGGGAATCGTGGGACGGTTTAACCGGTCCGGCGGGCAAAATTGATCAATGATGAATCGATCGTAGGGAGGGACATCGTTGCCAGCCCGGATGGGACGTAAAATCGCGGTAAGGTGTACGCCCAAGGGAAATTTGCGTTCCTGGAAAAGGGACCGTAGCCCTGGTGTCGGCGAAACCGGGCACCGTTCGTAGCCAGTTGGGCCGCGCCCAGCGCTGTGTCGCCGTAACCGCGGCGCTTCTAGAGGGGGCCAAGAGCCGATTCGACCACCTTTTGCATACGCATCCGGCGAATTGTCAGCCACAGGGAGAAAATGCGTTCGATCTCTTCCGGCCGTCGGTGGGGAGGCCGGTGAGGTCGAACGTCACGCGGCGGATCAGCGTGGGTTTGTTCCGCCGGAGGGATCGGCGAACAAGGCCGGCTACTTCCATTTCGCGAGGACGGAATCGGTCGAGCGAAAACGCGCGGCCAGCGGCGTTTTTAACCCGCGGGGCGGCTTCGGGGTCGGCGACCAGTTGAAAAAACGGGCCCCAGTTGCCGGGACGGCGGGCGTCGCTTTCGTTCGTCTGCGGTTTGCGCGTCGGGCCACGGCGCGCAGGCGGCGCCAACCCACTCCGTCAAAGGGCGGGGGGGGGGACCACAGGATTGCGGCTGGCAAGCCGCCACCTTCGGCGGCATCGTAACTCGCGGGTCGACGGATCGCCTGAAACCGAGTTGCGCTGTCGTCAGGGCCTTACCCGGGGACGAATCAACTGGGCCGCCATCCCCGCCATTCGGCGCTGGGCCAGACGCAGTTATCGAGGCGAAAGCCGGCGGTATTCTTGCTTCTCGGGCCCGGGCACATTTCGTAAACAGTTGTTTGCGCGCGAGAGGAATCGCCGGACGAGCTTCATCCACGAACTCGACGTCGCCCCCGGGCTTCCGCGGAGACGGCAGGGGTTGGGGCAGGAGGGCGCGAATAGAATACGACGAGAGGGAGCAAGAAACCAGGCGCGGCAAACGGCGGGGCTCCGCCCAAAAAATGCGGGACCCAGGCGGGTGACCGTTAATGTAGCGGACGGCCGGGCGAAGGCCCGCAAGCGGCTCAGAAGGGGACTCTGCCACCGGCGTTGCCGTTCGAAGACAAAAGCGACAAAACTGGCCATGAATGTCTTTTGAAAATGGGCCCCGCGGGTCGATCCCCAAGCGCCTGGACAAAAAAGGTTGCGGCCAATCTCGCTGACGTGGACCGGCCGCTCAATTCGGGTACATGGCGAAACGTCGTAGACGAGCCGACCACGCGGCCCCGCCCTTCACCCCGCCCGCCCGGCCAGCGCACCGAGTAGCAGAATTAGAAAGTAAAGGTCGCCGCGGGCGCCGGCCGATAGTTGATGTTGTGGGGGTATTGGAGTAAATTCACAACCCATCCGGCGGCGTGCCGCCGAACGAACGTGACTGTGGCGCAGGCACTTGACATGAGAGCGCTGACGGGCACCCGTTGGATCCCAGAGCGTTGTCAGTTTGTTTTTGTTTTTTGCTTTTTTTTTTTTTCATTTCTTCACCCCCCATGGACGTGAAGTCGTCGAGCAGTATGTTGCTGAACGCCTGGGCGGCCGGCGGCATCATCAACACCTTCGTG
>Ga0179593_1412238_pt1 | contig 10559 bp, 12 predicted proteins | sample CZODoug2_1_08_16_FD_185931 | JGI IMG/M metagenome (GOLD analysis project Ga0179593, IMG submission 185931) | Vadose zone soil fungal communities from Angelo Coast Range Reserve, California, USA - CZODoug2_1_08_16fungal (PacBio error correction) | ecosystem: Environmental > Terrestrial > Soil >... | reverse complement strand
AGAGAGCTTGCATTGTCGCCTGCTTATTCGGGTTTATCTCCCCCGCACAGAGAATGGCGCGTCCTGCCGGAGCTCCTCTTGTGTCCTCTCCCCCTCGTCAACCCTGACCCCGACTAACGTTCGTATTTAACACCCCCCTTCGAACCAAGAAGTGGTTTTGGTTTTCAACCCTTCTGGAACGGTAAGTCATATCACGGGCTCGTTCCGGCGAGGGGATATTTTTTGTCCCCTATCTTCCTTTACCCCTTTTTTTGCTTGACGTTACCCCCCCCCCCCTTTTTGCGCAGATTTTTACGAGGGGTATGACGCTCATCAGAAGATGCGGCGGGACGTGCCTGACCGGGACCTTCTTCTGGAATACCCTTTTTCTCCCTATTGCGTCGTCCCCCCGGGTCCATTTTTCTCTTCGGCATTCGTGTACCAGAATGTTCTAGAAGACTCGGAATTCTCCTGGCAGAGCGGTGTCTTCTCTTGGCCTCCTCTCTCACGACCCTTTCGCGGGGGCGTGCTTCTCAAACTCCTCTTTTTTACGAAATTTTCGCCGGTTGAGTTTCATTGAGTTCTTGCACCCTCGGACAAACATCTCTCCCGCCCCTGTGTGCGGGCGTTTTTTCCCCCCTTCTTTTTGCTTTTTCTTTTTAGAATACACCGGAGTTTTGGTTTCAATTGAGGGCCGCTGCTCCCTAGTCTTTAACAGAGGCCCCTCTACAGCCGCGCTTAATTCCCCCTTTTTTGCGGCCCCTAGACTTGATTCTTCCTCTTCGGTGGTGCGTATGCTCCGTCTCCCCCCAGTTCGAAAAGAGCTACCCCCCCCCATTTTTTTTACTTGGAGGGACTCTGCTGACGATCCGTACTAGGAGATGGGCTCTTACAGGGAGTGATCTCCTCTTTCCTTTCCTCCCCCCTTTGTGTTTGCGCCTAGTCCTCCATTGCTAGTCCCATCGCCGAGAGCGAATTTTCCCCAGAAGATCGTAAAATAACGCGCCCCCCCCCCCCCTTTGGTCCCTTGCTTTCTGGTTTGATTCCTCCTCGAGGTTGAATGTAGTTCCCCCTTCTGTGTCCCTCAGTATTCGTCCGGATCGAGATAAACCATTCGTAAGTTTTTCTTCCCTCCCTCCTTTGTTTTTTACCTCTGGCTCAGTTCGTTCCCTATACGATGTACGTTGAACTGTGAACACGAAAGAGTGAGCCTCATGCCGGCGGTTCCTCACCATTCATCTTAGTTAGGTGGTGCGCCTTTTTTGCCTGTCTTGTCACATTTTTTCCATGACACGAGTCCCCTCTCTAAGTCTAGCATTCGCCCCCCACCCTCCCACCAATCATACGTGATCTGTGCTCCTTCCTCCCACCCCACCTTACCGGGTGTGTCTTTTTTTTTCCCCTAAAGTCCCTAACAAGAGCCTCCCCCCCCCCCATCTTGCATAAAGTCGCGTAGTCGAAGAGTTTACTCCGCTGTGTTTTCTCCTCCCCCATCCTAGTTTCATTAAAAGGGCTCCGATGTGGGTGGTCCCTCGATGAACCTGGAGCTCGCCCGCGTGCCCGGCCTCATGGCGAGTCAATTTTGTCTTCCGTCATCCCCCTCTTCAATCTTCCTTCCCCACCGTGTTTCTATCCTTTGTTCTGAGCTCCGAAAAACCAGTGGATAACTTGCGAGGGAGATCGGTTCAACTAAAATCTCCTTTCCTTCTTTCCTTGAGATACCCTCACCGTTCACGATTTTTCTACAAACCCCCCCCCTCCCTTGTTATCTTGCATGTGATGGCTCTTTGACTTTCAGTTGCGCGTTCGTTTCGCGGCATAAGATCTCCTATTGTACCGCCCTTCCTTCGCGGCGTGTTCCTTCTACACTTTCCCATCCAATCTTTCCCCCCCCCGTTCAGCTTTTGCGGATTCTCCCCTTCCCACTCAGTCGCCGCCGTCATCCACTCAGCAGTTTGCTCCATGCCTCGAGCTTGTTCCGTTCTGCGCCACACTGCATCCCACTCCCCCAGTGTGTTCTAGCATAGAAGACGGCCTTTCGCCTGGCATCACCATGTCCCCGCAACAACAGCCCCTTGCTGCCGTCCCCTCTTTCTTCCCCCGATCGCTCGCCAAAAACCCTCTCGAGCGTTTCGACAGACGAACAGCCCTCCCCGCCGGGGTCTCCCCAACGCCAAGCTTCCGGTGGAAAACCGTTTTCCCTTCCCCCTGCTTCCTCGACCCTCTCCCCCTTTTTTTCATGACTCGGTTCACGGGTGGTTGGGGGAGACTTTATTATTCGGAATCGATGAGTTCCTAACTCTCAGGAAATTGTCGCGGCCAGCCGTCCTCCATCTCACTCTTTTTTCGCTCTTTAAGATGTCCTTTTCTTACTTCCTTTTTCTTGCTGCCTCCGTCCTCTAGGGATTCCCTTCTCTGGGAAACCTTACTTGCTCTGCGTCTTAAAGGAATTAAGGCCTTTACCCCCCCCGCACGATGTCGTCTGCAAAAGTCAAAATGGGGAACAACTCGGACCGACTACCGCTTCTCTTTCTTCTGTTTTTTTTTTCCTTCTCTTCCCTTCCCGTTTTTGTTTTTCGAGTCTTCTCTCCCGGCAGATTACTTCATCCGGTAGTCAGGTCTCTTGGTCCAAGGGGACATCCGACACCGTGTTTGGGATTAATCCGGCGGTAAGATTTTCCCGTGAGCTCACGTCCTTTTCCCTTGTTCCCCTGCTTCCTGGGCGCACTTCCTGGGCCCTCTGACTCGCATAATGCATTTTTTCATTTTTGTCTTTTCTGAGATTTTATGGCGCGTCAATTTTTCCTGAAATATTTCGGCCGCCTCGATTTCTCTACAATCCTGTTCTTCACCTCGCTTTTCCCTTCATTCGTTGTCGTCGTCATGCTGTTTTTGCGTTTCGTTTACCGTCGCGTTTTCCACCTGTTCTTTCTTGGAGACCCCCCGTTGGCGTTCTTGTCGTCCGTCCTCAGTCGAAGCTTTCGAATCGCCATGGGGCTCATCGCCTTTTTTTTTCTCTTTAATTTTTTTTTCTCTGCCTCGCGCTCTTCATCGCTCTCTTACACTTTGCCTTCGGATGCATTTTTTGGTTCTGCCCCGGCCGCCTATTATTTGAGGGCATTCGACCTCCGTTGGTCTTCCGGCTTCGGCTGATTGATGTCTGACTGTGTATAGAAGATCGGGGAAAATTCTGCGCTTTCCTGCTCGGTGTTTCACTTTCTCCCCTCCCCTTTTTTTTTTTGTTTAAGTTGGCGCGGTCCAGTGCCGATCTCCCGCTCCGAACCTCGGTGACACCGATCCAATTTCACTGTATCACCCATCCTCCTTTGACTAACGAAGTGGTGTTTTTTGTCAACCCGCCGCGTTTTCATTCCTTTATATTTTTTTGCATTTTCCTCGAGAGCTTTCTTTTTTCCCGATCTCAACAGTTACACTATTAGCGCTCAGTTTATGCCCACCCACTGGTGCTCAGTCTCCCCCCCCGTTGTTCTACGTCGCCCTCCTTTCTTCTCCTGATTGAGGTCTGTTCTTTTTGTTATCCTCCTTTCTTTCCTATCAATCCTCCCTCCAATTTCTTATTTTTTCTGCGTCCGTGGTCTTTCCTGAAGCCATGAAGCTCCCTACCTTTTTTCTCCTTCATTTCCCGGTTCCTTTTGTATTCCAGATGAGAGTCTTTTACCCACGTAGCGTGTGGGCGGATGTCAAGCCACCTAACCAAATTTTGAGCGGAAATGGACATATATGCTCTGATCTCTTGCCCCTGGGTGTCCCCCCCCAATCCTCCCCGCACCCCTACTTGGTTCCTTCTTGACCCCTCCTTTATTTGCGCCCCCTACTCCACCCCGCGTAGTGGTACCTTCGCACAGATCGCCAGTATGACTTTTCCTCGTCTTCAGCTTCCTTGCCGCAGCCGCTCCCATTTTTTTAGTTCTTCTCGTCCCCTTTAAGAGGAACGGGCTTCAGCCGCCGCCATTGCCTTAGTTCCTCGGATTCCCAAACGTCGTTACCTTTTTGTGTTGCGGCGTTTTTGTCACCCCGTTCTTGCTGCCGCTCTTCTCCTCGCGCGATGTGCCCATTCATCCAGTGGCTTTATCTCTCTTCTCCTGTTTTTTTTTTGAGCAGCTCATCCCGGGCTCCTCGCCTTTTTCTCGGCTTCGCATTACTTTCCTCCCTCGAGCAAAGAACGGCCGTTTCAAACCTTGTGAGCTCTTCTTTCAGAACCGGGCCTCCGGTAAGTCACTTTCACGCCACGTCATTTTCGTTTTGGTCAATCCCTTCCTCGTCACCTTCCTCGTGCTCACCCATTTCCTTACCGCGCATGGCTGCCTTTCGGTAAGGCTTTCTGTAGGAGAAGAATGTAGAAATGGACCCTCCTTTTTTTCTTGTTTCCTATGGCCACCGTCCTGTTTTTTTTTCGCAAGCCCCGGTGAGTGAGGTCTTGAGCGTCCTTTTTTTCACAGCCTCAATCCAAGATATCAAGCCCTGCTGCTCCACTTCTTTCCCTGTCTTTTTTGGCTTCCCACCCGATCCTGGTAGTTTGGTTTCGCCGTTTCCTCTCCAACCCCCCACACTTCCCCCCCTGGTTATAAGTTCGCTTCGTCCTTTTGACTCTTCCATGCATGTTTGGGCTCCACGCCCTCTTCGCCATTACTGGCAGAAGCTGTTGGCGGTCTTTTTTTAAGATTAATCGAGGAGATACCCCTCACGCAAGCGTCCCCTCAGATGTCATCTTCTGTCCTTTTTTCCCCCTTTTTCTTTCCCCTTGGTGGTTCGGGGAGCTTCCAATCCTTGTTCACAGGGAAGAGGGAGAGCAGTTTTCCAACCTAACACGCCGGGCTCTTGTTCCCTCCTCTACCATAAAGTTTAATGCCCTCCTCCCCCCCCTCCCCCTATGGTCCCCCTCCTTTTTTTATGACATGTTGAGTCGCGGGTTTTTTCGCTTCCCCCCCCCTCCGCCTCGAATATCGGAAATTTTTTCCCGATTCCCCCACTCGTATGCGGGCGTTTTTCTTCTCCTCTCCACCCACGCTTTCCTACTCGTCCGCAATGTCCAGTGTTTAGCCCCCCCGAGGCCCTCACGCTTTCCGCGGAAACCCCTTTCCCGTCGCTTTTTTTTATTTACTTGACGTAGGTTGCCCTTCAGGAATTTGCGCCCCCATCAATCCCCTATTCCTGTGTCGATCGCTATAGCAACTTAGGTTCTCCCCATCCTGCATCGCCAACAGCCAACAGGTCCCTTCCCTTTTTTTCTCTTCTTGCTGCCTCCAACCCTATGCCGAGCGTTTGCCCCTTCCTCTTTCCCCAGCACTCAAGACCCCCCAAGGGCCACGCCCCCCTAATTGTCCGGAAACGTTCCGACCCAGTCCCATGCTCTTCCCCACCTCTGCCGATGGTCATTTTTTGACCTTCTTCTCCTGATTCCGAGAGACGGGTGGTGTTCCCCCTGGACTCCACTCTGTCCGCAAGCGCTTCTGGAATTTGCGCGACCCCCCTTCTTTCTCCAAACTTTTTTCGTTTCCCCCGTTTTTCTGTTCCCCCCTTTGCTTTTAGTATTCCCAGATAAGAGCGACAAGAGTGCCACAAAGAATCTGCCGCTCAGTCCCTTTGGACTTCTTATCCCCACATTTTCACTTATTCCCTTTTGCTTTTACCCAGTTTTCCTTTGGGGACAACCCCTGCAGCCCGGAATAACGTCGGCCTTGTAGTGCCTGCCGATATCCCTTTTCTCAATCGTTGTTGTTTTTTGAGGCCCTCTCTTCTTTCCTCTCATACCTTTTCCCCCTTTATTCGGTCCGTCTGGTGACCCCCTTTTGCCATGGGTTCCCCTTTGTGTGGGATTTTCATTCAAGCGGTCACCTGCATTCGTGAGATTCCTGCGTAATTTTCCCCCAACGTGATTTGCGGCATCCTTTGTTCTTTTACAGCTCTCCAAGGGTGTATCTTTATGGAGTGATTCTTTCCCCTCTCCATTTCCGACTATTCGCTTTCGCCCCGCTCTCCCATTCACCCCTAGCCTTTCTCGTTGATCCCCGATTCATGAAAGAGGACTCGTTTCTCTTCTCCCTGTTTTTTGTTTCCTTTCCCCCCATGCTTCCTTTTTTTTTTGCAAATTTGTTTCTTTTCCTGATGGTGATGTTAGCTCTTCGTTCCGAAGTCAACTGGTCATCCTTGCGAATTCGTGCCTCGGGGACAGGCCTCCCCTCTGTCTTTTGCCTCAGCTGCATTTTATCTCCCGCTCCCTCCCTTCATTGCAGCAGTGGATTTCAGTTGGTGTTCTTCCCTTCCCGCGGCCCTTCTTCGAGGAATGAGCCCCATGGACCCCTATTTTCTTGCGATCCTGAGCAGGCTTTTTCCGCTCTGACTTCTTCTGTTTTTCCTATGATATGTTTTCGTCTGTTTTTCCACGCCGACCCCACGGACTTTGGGTCCTTTACAGTGAAGAGAGATTCCGTCGGGCCGCCCTTCCCCCCTGCAACCCGCTCATACAACGGACACGTCAGACCCATCGACCTTCCCCTCTACCTCCTTTTTTTTTTTCCCCCGCCGTTTAAATTTACCCCCAGGTTCACGGGCCCCCCTCGGGTAAGAGAGAGATTTCGTGTTACCTCCTCCCTTTATACCTCTTTTCGAGCTCAGGCCTGCAAACTTTCCTTGTCCTTTGCACCCTTTCGCCTTGTTTTAATTTGATTGGATGTTTGTTGGCCCTCTTCTCTTGGTATCCCCCTTTCTTGGTCAGCTGAATGCCCGCCCTCGTTTCTACCCCTTGGAATTCCCGGAATCGATCATTTCGGCGAACAGCCGCCCTTCACCTTCCGCTACTTATCACCTCCTTCCCTTTTCTTTTTCCCGCTATTGAACAAGGACCCTTTTTTTCGTTGTGGGGTACGTCCCCAAAGCTCCCCCCCCCGCCCCCGACCCTGATGCGCCTTGATCTGCTCGTGCCTTGATTTCCCCGGTGCAACCTTTCCCCCTTACCCAATCGCTCACCTACTTTCACTCTTTTTCTTTTTTGGTTTTGCCCCTCCGCAGTTTGCCCGATTGAAGACCATACACCGGCGTGTGTTCCCTTTCTGACCCTCGCTCTGCTCTGCGCACCTTCGCTCCTTCTCTGGACCCCCCCTTCTTCTGCTTTTTCGCTTCAGGCAGGGTGTCTTCGCGCCCCGGCGTGGAAGAGGAAGGGTCTCGCCGGCCGCATTCCGTTCGTAGTGCCTCCCGTCCCCGACACGATTTTCCCTGGTGTTCGCCCTTCTCTGCTTTTTTTTTTTTTCTGCGCCCCGCTGCTCTTTCCAGACGATGGATCCTCTTTCCTTTGTGATACCTTCTTCTCCTTCTTTTCTCAGGGTCTCTTCCCCCCTCTTTTGCGTCCGCCCTTCTGGTATTCTGCGCGCTTGCCGCATGATCAGCACGCCTGCGCACATGTTTTGAGTCGCTGTTGCTTCGAGCGGAGGCGGGAACTACTCCCCCCCCGCCATAGCTTCTGGGCAAGCCCGCCCTATGCCATCACCCAGTGCCCTCATATTTTTGCTCGATTACGTCTTTTACTTTTGAGGGAGCAGATACCGCTCTAGGTAGCCATTTTCCCACGACTCTGTTCTGACGTGCGCCCCTTTTAGTTCCGCCCCCCCTGCAGATTCTGTTCTTGAGAGATTTTTGTTGACTGACGTTGCACCCAATCACTTCACACCAAGATCGCCCCCGGCGTCTTTCTTTCCTTTCCCTCCCTTTTGATACGTCGCCCCCCCCGCGATTTTGGTCGTTGTCCCTTGTGAGCAATACACCCCTCTCCCCCCATATGGTGATTAAGTTCGCTTTTGGTCTCCTCTTCCCTTAGTGCTTTTTGTTTCAATGACCCTCTTAAGTCGCCCCCCCCCCAATTCCACTGTGAAGAAGAGGGATTGGCGATTATCCGGTCGTAGGGATTAAATAACTCGCACAAGACCTCCTGTTGCAGTCACCTTCTCTTCCCTTTCCCTCGCCCCCCAACCGTGGTGGGCCTTCGGATCTCGAAAAAGATGTTATTGTGGACTTACATGGGAGACTCGTCAAATTCAATCCCTCCTGCGGGCCCGTTACTTTGCCCCTTTTCTTCCCCCCTTACGTTCCCCTCCCCGGCGGTTACCCCCCCCCCCCAACCCACCACTGTTATCGGCATTGCGGTCTTCTCTTTACCTTTTCTGTTTTTCTGCTTGGTTCTCTACTACCCTGTGACTCCGGCACTTCTTCCCGGCCAACCCTGTCCGGTGGGCGGTCTCGTGGACTCTTTAAACGATCCCCCCCTTTTAATAAAGGCCGCCAGTCCTCCCTCGGCTTTCTAGCCCAGCACTCCATGCATCTCTCTTGACTTCCCCCTCCGTTCCTCTTTGGCTCATCCTTGCATCCCCTAAGATCGTAGGCGGCGGCGTTGGCTTGTCTCCACCATGCCTCCAATGGAACCTGGCGCTCCCGGCTAGCAGCGTATTCTCTAACCGACTCAATCGGCCAACCCGGCCCCTATTCTGGTCCTTCCCCATTTTTTTCACTCTCCTTTTCTGCCCCACCCGAGCCTTTCTTTGGCGTGACGAAGATACAGCACCTTTTCAGACCCCGCACACCCTGGGTTCTTCACCCCCTCCATTACTTTGGGCAACCTCCGGGGTCGCCCCCCTCCTTTTTCCCCGACCACCGCTCAGCTTTTTTCTGACTTTTTTCTCAGAGTCCCCTTATGTATTGGACCTTCGAGAGCGGCGTCTACTTAGTCTTTCAGGGATTCCTCGACAAGCCAAGAAAGCTTTAGTTCGACTCTCTAGCGAGGTTTGCCTTTTTTTCTTTTTTTTCTGTCTTTTCGTGCTTACCCTTTTCCCTATGTCTTTCTTCCTTCCCTCTAGGTGCAGCACAGTCCCCTCTGTGTCCCCCACGCTCCTCTTTCCCCGGAATTCCGACAGCTTGATGATCACACATTGACTTCTTTACCCATTTCTTTTTCAAACACTCTACGGACTACGTTGCTTAGACTCTCGAAGGACCTTACTATTCTTTCTTTTATAATACCTACTTGTTTTGTGCGTCTGCTTTCAGATCTTTTTTTTTCTCTCTTTTTCTATACTGATCAGAGTTAGTAAGGTTTCGCGTGTTCCCATTGTGACCCTAATAGACATAGGGATGTGTGGATCACAAGCTACTTGTCCATGTCTCTTTCCTCCCTTTCTCAACTCCCAAGCTGATTTTTTGCTCCTTTTTTTTTCTGTGACTTGACCCTTCCCTTCCTTGTTACCGACGGATTTTATGGATTCCTGTCTTGCAATTTCTATTTTTCTTCTGCTTCTCAGCCGCTTTTTCCTGATTCCCTTCTACGGTCTCGTATCACATCTGCTCCCATTCTTCCCCCGACTCGTGCGTAGCCTGTGGTGAGCCAGAAAGGAGTTTCCCCATGTTGGTGCTCCCCTTTTTGGTACTTGATGTCGTCTTCTTCCTCCCCCACTCTCTTGCTTTTTTTCCTTTTCCTTATTGCCCCTTTTTTTTTTAGGCGAATTGGCTGTTTGCCCCGTCTTCCTTCCTGTTATTCACTTCGCCTCCTTCCTTTTCTATGCTCTCGACACTTTCCCTTTCATCTTTGGGCGCAATGCTGCCGCGGCTCCGTATTTGGGCATGCCCTTTTCCGAACGGCTTCTGATCCCGGCGGCGGATGCCTTTTTCCCTTTTCGAGCGTTCTTCTGTTTTCCTATAGGCGAGTGTATTTTCCCTGTCACAGCCCGCCCGCCCCCTTTCCCTTTTTTCTTTTTTTTCTATTGAGGCGGCCCTTTATTTCGCCTCCCGTCCGAACCCCCCCCCATGCCTCAAAGTGACAAACATACCCATTCCTATATCCACATTCACCTCGTGGAAACTGGTCCTTTCCTCCCTTTTTCCCACCGCGTTCGTCGAGAGATTTAGTTTGTTCCTTCCCGTTCCTTATTCCCCCTTATAAAATCTTTAGACTTTCTCCTTAGCCCCCAGTTTGCCCTATTTCACCTTGATGTACGATGATGATAGCATGCTGTCCTGGCCGCTTGCGTGCTTGATCCCTCTTATTTTTTTTTTTCCCCTTCCTCCGCCTTGCAAAGTCTTTTTTCCAGTGAATTGCGTGAATCTTGTATTTCGATCCCAGTAACTCTTTTTCGATACTCTCCTTTTATCACGGCCCCCGCTTGGTACCCGCTGCGTCGCTCCTCACACTCTTTTTTCTCGGGTTTTCGGTCCGTCTCCCCGATCAATTATCTTTCGTCCCAATGCGGCCTTGCTTTTTTGCCTGTTGTTCCAGCCCTTTTTTTTTCCCCCCAAATCGCTTTTTTTCACCTCGCCAATTGCCTGGTTCGGCGTTTAATCCTCATGAACCTGCATTCACAGGCTTTGTTTTAAATGGACTTCGAGCGCCCTCTCGCCCTCCGCTTGCACTGCCGCTCCCGCTTTTATTTGGCCATGGGTTTTCGGATGCGACCCTGACTCGGGGACTTGACCTCGCCGCCTTCAGTGGCCCGTCGTGTCCTCGCTCTCCCCTGCACCTCTTTCCATGGTGGTTGCCTTCTTTTTGGACCCTTTCCTCTCTTCGTTCATTGAGATGGGTT
>Ga0179593_1410250_pt1 | contig 10559 bp, 13 predicted proteins | sample CZODoug2_1_08_16_FD_185931 | JGI IMG/M metagenome (GOLD analysis project Ga0179593, IMG submission 185931) | Vadose zone soil fungal communities from Angelo Coast Range Reserve, California, USA - CZODoug2_1_08_16fungal (PacBio error correction) | ecosystem: Environmental > Terrestrial > Soil >... | reverse complement strand
CAGCCGTTTTTTTTTTCTTTTTTACCAGTCAATCTCTTATCGGTTCCAGTTTCCCATATGTTTCTTGCCTTATTTGAAGATTCCGGCCACGGTTGACCGCTTCATTCTCCTTCTTGGCAATACTCTTTTCCAACAGGCATGGATTTCGCCATTCTTTTCCATGATCACTTCCTGACACTTCCTCCCATCACTCGCAATGCCTTTCTTCTCTTTACGTCCTTTCTCCCTCCCCTAGATTGTTACCTCTTTGTCACCAGTTTTTTTTTGCGTCCCCTCTATTGCACACGCTGCACCCCTCTCGGCACCTTGCTGCCGTGTTCCGTGTTTCCACTCTTTTCATTACTCCCTTTTTTTTTTTAAGGTGCTTTTTACATTTGGGTGTGCACTTTTTCCGTCGTCGCACTGTATCTCCCCCTTCTTTCGCAAGTGACCAGTTGGTTCATGCTGGATCCTCTTTCTAGATTCCGTCTAAAATTTCGGCCCAGCGTGTTGCTGCTTTTCCTCCTCTCTGACGCGAATGTTAGTTTTCAATCTTCCTGTTTTTCCTGGTTCCCCCGGTTCGCAATCTTCTCTTGCTTTCTTTCTTTGTTTTCAGCTGCCCCCTCATGGTCCTCTCTTTCGCCAGTACGGAACCGTTTTTGCACTACCTTTGCGGCAATTAATTTCCCCTATTAAGTAAATTCCTTTTTTTCCCTTACTTGTATCTCCTCCTTCCTCATCTAGTTCACTTGAACCGCGTTGCTGTCGCTCGTGGTGTCGGGTCGATGGAGTTTTGCCTTTTCGAACTTTTTTTTGGCGTGGTTTCCTGACCGAGGAATGCGATCCAGGTCGCTTCAGAGAAGGTTGTTTCACACTGTTTCGTCCTCCCTGCCGCGGTTAAATCCCACTTGAACTTGAACCACTTCCCAAATCTCCGACCGCCGCAGCGACATCTTTTTCTCCGTGTGGTGTTCTCGAGCGCCGGCTCACTTTTTTGTATTTTTTATTTGGTTCCCTCATTGTTGTTTTAGGCACCGGGTTTCTTAGCTACCCTTTCCCCACCGTTTTTTCCATTGGCGGTCTCCATTTCCGTTTTTTTTTTTCCTCCCTCCACATGTCACCCACTTTCGGTTCCCCTTACCCACCCGCTTCCGCCACTTGACGGCCATCCCATCCCCATCCGAGCCCGACGTGCCGCCCGTTCGCCGATGTTCTCTTGTGATTCCTGATAGGTGTTACGTTGCGGGCTTGAAACCTTTTCCCCCCAGTTAACCTACGACAGTTTATTCCAGCGCGATGACGATTTTGGGTTAATAGTGTTGCAGTTTGCTTTTTTTCGAAAATTTTTGCCCCCCGATTCGTGTAGTGACTTTTGCGTGTGACCAGACAGTTGCAGAAACGTGTGGTATAATATCAGTTTTCTTGGCTGTACGATCACAACGCGCCATTCTTATCGATTCAACACCCATGAGTGCGTTTTCCCTTCGCCCTCGCTCCGCCTCGACGTTTTTTTTCTCCATTTTCCTTTTTCCGATTGTGCTCCGAAATCTGGGATCCCTCTTGTGTCCCTTTCCTTGCTCTTGCCTGTAGTTGGTCCGATATCCTCCTCGAAGGCCGTGCGGCCCATGTAGGGAGCCCGACGACCTATCTCATTTTTACACCCCTTCCCTTCCCGCCGATGTTTAGGTGAGTCGCACGGCTACACTCAGAGTGTTGACTGTGTGAGAGGTTTTTCATATACTTTGCGCAACAACATCGGTTGGTTTGCAAAAAATGTGCCACTTCTAGTCTGGCACGTGTTGACATCAGCCCTTGAAGGTATTCCTTGATTGATTCCTTCTAGTGGGTTTTATCGTCCCGTTTTTTCATGAGGTTTACAATTCGTTTTCTGATGTTTTCCGTCCTTGTTTTGCTCCTTGTAATCGTGGCCTTTTTTATTATTCCCTTCGATGCGAACTGGTTAACGTCTCCAAGCTGAATTATTGACTGTCGAGTGTCATCCTTTTGTTTTATGGCCGTGCATTCATTTTTTTCTCCCCCCCCATCCCTTCGACCTCCTTTTTCCAGATCAAGTGCTAACGAGGGTCTGCTTTTCCTTCCCGTGGAGATTCGACTTCCTTCAAGGCCGCCAGTTTCTTTCGTGGACCTTCTGAGTTTAGTACCGGGGGTTTGACATTTTTAGTGTTTATTTTGTACCCTTTACAGACGTCATTTCACTTATCGGCGCGGACGGATGTCTATGTTCTTTTCTGTGTAATGCTCCCCCATCTCTTCTGTTCTTTTTTAGTTTTGTGCACTTAACTTCCGGGAAAAGAGAGTCCCCCATTTTTTCAATATTTTCAGGCATCCAGGCTGACGGATCCTCTTTCTTCCCTTTCCTTGTTTACCTCATCAACGGCCTTTGTTTTAAGAGGTCGCCGTCATGGTTAACTCCTTTTTTTCGGTCCTCTTCCTTTTCCGTTTTTCTAGACCGGTGTTTAGGCTCCGCAAGAGGGGTGATGGCGGTTGCCGAGGTCCGTTCGCCTTGAGTTTTTCTCCTTTTACCCTTCGACCTGGTTGCGTTGGTGAACAGTCTTTCTTCTTTTTTTAACCAGGCCCCTCTTTTGTCCCGAGTCCACCAGTTTTTCTTGCTCTCCTCCTCCTCCGTTGTGTTTTTTCGCCTATCATTTTTTTCTCGTGGACTTCTATTTTTCTCAGACACGTTCTTCCCCAGGCCGCGCAGTTCTAGCTGTCCTGTCTGCAATCACCACCTCGTGTAATTTCCGGATTCGTACTTCGGTCCCCTTCCCCTCCCCCTCTTCGATTGAACCACACGTGTTCGAGTTACCCCCCCCTGACAACCTGCACCTGGACCCCGCGAGCCAGTATGTGTCCTTCGCCCTTCCCCCACTGGCCTTGTGGCTCAACTAAATCCGCCCTTCGGTGACTTGCGCGTCCCCTTTTTGGCACTCTTTCCGGTGTCGGGCTCTTGCAGTCCGTGAGCAACCGAAGTTGCCCGCCGGACGCTTGGTGCCGACATTCGGCCATTGACCTTTAACCGTGTTTCCTCGCCCCTATTCCTGAAGGCCAGGAGGGCGTTGCTGTCGAAGTGGCATTGACACTTCCCCCGACCTCCCCATACGTGTCCCGACTCTTATGAGTTGCAAAGGACCATGGTTGACCTGCGGTTCTTCTTTACCGTCCCTTATTGCCGGAACTGAATCGTGGTTACTTCATTATCGGAATGTTTCTTTTGCGCTTTTGTCGTGGAGGTTGCTCCTTGCATAACCCTTCCCTGCATGCAGGCATGCCATTCCAGGCACCCCCTCCTTTTCATTCTTCCTGTAGTTGTCCATAGTTCTAGGTCCCACGAGATTTCAGTTAATTTCCGGCCCTTTGATTGCCGAATCTCCTTTTTTTTTTCACTGGCCAACAGGCAACCTCTTTTGTTCTCTTTTCCCCGGTACATCAGCACCGCTCCGACCCCTTCGCACATCCCGTTCCATTCCTATTTTGATGGATTGTTCATGCGTGCTACATTTCCGGAAGTTTTCTCCCAATTTTTTCCCTTCTTTTTGTTTTTTTGGCAAGTTTATTGCAAACGTTGAGGAACTTTTTCGTTTCGCTGCTTGAGATCCCGGTCCTTCTCATTACTGTTGGACTTTAAGGTTGCGTCTACATTTGCCAACGGTCCCTTCTTTTGTCTTCTTTCGTGACCAATCATTTTCAAGGGGAAAAGTTGAACCTCCCTTGGAATCTCGTCAGTCGGCACCAGCCTAACAATTCTTTCGCCCTTTTTCCCCTTCGTTTGGGAGAGGTTCCTTATCGGCTGCAATGTCATGTTGTAATTCTGTTGTTCTCTTGTTTTGTTCTGAGACTTCCCCTTTTCCCTCTTACGTCACTCCGTTGATGCGTTTCTGTGTCAGTCAGCACTATCTCAGTTCCGCATTTCTTTTTTTCGATGCTGGTTACTCCCTTTTCCCCCCTTCCCCCTATGTTTAGTCAATTGGATGTTCCGTATTATTTGGCGTGTTTACGACTTTTTTTTTTAAGCTTCCAGCCAGTCCCAAGTTCTTTGTGCCACCCTGGTTCTGAGGCTATCCAGTCAGTTTTTTGGGTAGAGTTTCTGTCTTTTTCCCTTGTGTCTTTGTTCATGTTGCTTTTCGACTTCACCCCCTGTTTACACTTGATTAGAATAGGAGCTCCTGTGTTTCCCCGGTTTTCCAGTACCTCATTTTCTGCGTTTTCCCCCCCAAGACAAGTAACCCCCCCAGACCCGTTTTTGAATATAACTTCCGAGACCTTATTCATCTATGTTAATCATCAGACGTTGTGGGGTTTCTCTCTCTTTCTTTTCGTTGGCTTTGTATTCTTTTCTGGTGGGGGAGGAATTTTGTGGGGATCCCCCTATGCCTGGTCGGAGCTCCCAGTTTGCCACCAAAGGGCGCGACCGCTGTGCCCTAGGCAGTTGGCCTTTGTTGACCTGGTCCCCCCTCACAGTCCATTTCGCTCCCATTCACAAACCAGCTGCCCCCGACCCCCCCTCCGGCATCTCTCCTTATTCGTTCCTGCGAATCTCTTCGTCTTTCTGGTCCCCCCCTTCGTACCCGCCGATCTTTTATTTCCGATGCCTCCTGTCCTGGCCTGTTTTTTCCTGAGTGGCTTTGCACTTTTTTAAACCGCGTTTCCTGGTCCTAATGAGGGCCGGTCTGCTCTTTTTACGTTCTTCAAGTTCACGGTTCCACGTCGTGGTCGTTTCGAGAATTGCTTTTTTTCCCCTTATCTAACCCCGGTAAAGACTATCACAACTGTATTGTTTCTCTTGCTTCATTTCCTTTTCCCTTCATGGGCCTAAATGACTTTAGTGTTCTCTCGTGCGCCCCAGAGTGCTTGCCAGTTTCTTGAGATTTTTTTTCTATTTCCTACGACGTGTCCTGTTGCCCCGATGTCTCACAAGCCCCACTTCACTTCCCCACTTTCACGTATAGCATTCCCGAGTTCTCTCACCGGCTCCCCTCAGGATGGTTCGCGTTTTTGTGCAGTTCTATACGCAGACCCCCACTTGTTCCCAAATGATAAGAAAATCCCTTTTCTCTTTCCTTTCAGCACGTTTCTCCCTCCGATTTTTTGCAGCTTGCGCTTTCGTCTGGCTTTTCTGCTTTATTGTACCGTTGGTTCGGCTTTTCCCCACCATCTTTTTTGTTTTGCACAGAGTTTACTTCGGCAACCTTGGAGGAAATTTTTTCTTTCAGCATCCCCCTCTTCCTCCCACTCTTGGCACGTCCAGCCGCGAGCTTATTGACCTTTGTTTCCCTTTTTTCTTTGTGCCTGTGTACGAAACTTCCAGCGCCGCGTTTCTGATTTGATCTACGCCGTAGGAATTTTTCCTCACCCCTCTTTTTTTTTGTCGAAGATTTCGCCTTTGACCCAATTTTTTCCAATCTAGATTTTTTCCTTCTGTTTGTGATTTTGTTGGCTGCCCCCTCCGTCCCTTCACAGGAATTTGGGGTACGATCCCTCTTCTTTTCTTTTTTTCACGTCTGTTCTTCAAGCTTTCCGTGCATCCTTCTTCCCTCTAGCTCCCCAAGTTTCTATCCACGTTCCAACCCATGCGTCCGTCTTTCTTCTTTTTTCGTTTGCATGGCATTTTTTTTTTCCCTCGCACTTTTCAGGGTTCCCAATGATTGGACGTTAACCTCGTTCCCCCTCCCTGTTTTCGCTTCAAGTTTGCTTTTGCCGTTTACCCGACCTTCCTTTCTTCGTTATCGTCGAAGTTTTGTTCCTAGTTGTTTCGAGGTCGTTCCGTCCTTCGGTGTGATTGCACATTTTACAGCTCGATTGCGCTTCGTCCTCTCCTGTTTTTTTTAACAGCCAAAGAGTATGCGGAGACAAACCCGTTTTTATCTCTTTTCATTCCTCTTTTTTTGTTATAGATCTGCTTTTTTTCGTGTAACTGTTTTTTGCTGCTCCGGTTTCTCTTGAAACTCCTTCCTTTTCTCTTGGACCTGCTGCTCACCGCTATGACGGGCGGATACCTCGGCCAATTCCCCTTCCTCCCCCCCTTTATCCGTTCTAAACCTGCGTCGGAAACGGCGCACGTGTCCCCTATTTCCCTCATGGAGTTTCCTTCTTGTGAAACTTGCTTGCCCTTTAAGGACCACTTGTCCTTGAGGCTAAAATTCCCTGATTTTCAACCTCGACGTCCTCGGCTATGTTCCGTTTTGTACCATATTTCGCCTGCTGTGTTCGTCCTCTTGGAAGGATTGTCCCTAATGAATCCCTTGTCTTCTTGTCCCCCCGTTCCCCGTCTGTGAAATACATCCAATTCGTCCCTCTCCCATTCATTTCTATTTTCGTTTTGCTGGACTTCCATACAATTCCATTTTTGCCCCCGGTGAGTCCCCGCTACACTTCCTTGTTCCTTTCTTGACTGTCGGTTTTCCTTGACCCCTTCTCGTTTCCTTCTCGTAACTGCGGGGATGTATTTTCCCCTTTCTTGAGCTGTTATTAGCGTTTCCCCCGTAAGGTAAAATGCCCCTGACTAATAGCTCGTTTGGTGACGGTGATCCTATATTTTTTTTCGTCTTTTTTTTCTTGCGGTGGGGGGGGGGGGGTGTTTTGGGTTTTTGGATGTTCCTTTTCCGTTTCCCTATGCGCACTTCTCCTGTCCCTGCCTCTGTACCTTTGAAGGTTCCTCGTCAGTACAAAGGCTGGTCATCTCTTACCGCTCCGGAAAACGTCCTGCACCCGTCTTCTGGCGCTTTGTGTATGTACCCTTGCTACAGCCGAGAAAGTGTTTTATTACCCCTTTGGGGAACCCCGTTGGTTGGTCCTTTTGTTATTACACGCTGCACACTGGCAATTTTAGTTCTCCGTTCTATTTCCCCGGCCTCTCTGTTCTTCCGTTGTTTTTCCTTATTTAGGCTGTTTTACATCGGTTTCCCAGGACCTTTTTCGTCGGAGTTTTATCGACCCCTCCCCCCCTCCCTCTTTTTTAATTAACACTTTCCCGATTTTTTTTTTCCCTTTCGCTGTGACCCTTCCCCCATTCCTTTCGGTACTTCGGTTGAGATTTGAAGCGATTGGCGGTTTCCTGTTCAGTTGGAATATTCCCCCTTTTGTTTTTCGTAATGTCGTGGCCTTTCTCTACGACACGCTCGGTTTGATCTTTTCCCGTTGTGTTGTCCCACAGTCCTCCTATTATGCCCGACCTTTGTTGGACCGATCGCCCTTTTTTTCACGAACTGTTTCCAAAGCCCTTCCCCTTTCCCTAAACCGGAATCGGCAATAATTATATCGTCATTTTTTCCTGTTACTCTGTTTACAGCCCGAACTACTTATTTTCTTATCGGCTGGTCGCTGCTTCTTTCTGGTTATTTCTTTTTTTTGGGCGCTGTAATTTGTGAATGCTGGATCGACCTTCTGTGATGGTTTGACTGTCCCGAGTTTTGCATGCTTCCCATGAACTCTTCCTTCACTGTTTTTTTTTTTTACCAGGGCGCTCATTCGCTCCGTTCAATCCCCCAAGGAAATTACCCACCGAAAAGAATACCGACCGCCCGTGCCGAATATCTCTTTTCCTCATCCTCGTTTTTTTTTTCTCTATGTCTTTCTTCGGATTTGTTGTTCTTTTGTTTTTTTTTGAGTCCCGCGGTCGGTATTCTTTTCCTGTCCACCACCTTCTTGCCTCTGGCATCCTGCCAGTTTCTCGGTGTGGATTCTCCAGCCACCTTCCCTTCCTCTCCATTCACAAAACTCCCGATTCCCCTCTGCCCCTGCCTCAGTACGCGGTTCCATTTTAGAAGCGCTTTCGCTTATTGGCTTCAAACAAGTATTACCCCCTCTTCTTTTTCTTGCCCGATGCGATCTGGCACGTTGCCGTGTTTTGGTTTCGTCCCTTTCCCCTTGGGCTTCCTCTTCGGTTCTGCTTTTGACTGTTACCCGAATATATATTTTCTTTTTTTTGATAAGCTTGCGGTTCCTTACCTCGAAACCGAATAACCCACATTTCTCGGATTTCACTCTACCCCCCTCCGCCACTACTTTTTTAATGTTTGCTTGGTGCCTCTGTACCAGAGGTCCATTTTTCCAGTTGTTTTTTTCTTTTTTTCTGCCTGGAGTTTCGGACGGTATCCGTTTTTCCGATTTCGCCCTCTCTTTCCTGAATCAACTCCTTATTCTGCGTCGTCTTCTTAACGGCGACACTCAGCTCTTGGGTGTTTTTTTAGGTCATCTTCTCCCACACCCGGATGTCAATGTCGACACTTCTTTTTAAGCACGTTCCTCCTCAGCGCCATTTGTTTTTGATTGCGTTCTTGCGGGCTTCGTTTTGGTCACTTTTTTGACGGCGCTTTTCCTCATGGCGATGGTCAGGAGACAGGTGTCCTTCCTTCTTGTTAGGCAATTTCTCCTGTGCCGACATCTGTTCTCCCTCAACCGAGTTTTCCTTTTTGTTCTCGTTGGTGCCTGCGTGGCCGTCAGCTTTTTTTCCTCCTTCCTTCCTTTCTTTCCTATCCGTGTATATTGTGAATTTCCGAACGCATTTCGGCTAGTGAAGCGCACATTTTGGCCGCCAGTGCGTTGGTTCCTTTCTTGGAGGTCCGTGGGTGGATTTTTTTTCCGTTTTTACTTGGTCTTTTCCGCCCGTCCAGAATTTGGAGCGTGACTAATTCTGGCTTTTTTTTCCCTTTGCGCTGTTCTCGCGTTTCCTGGCAGAGCTCGTCCAATCGGGTTCCCTTTTCCCCGTAAAGCCGCCAGGCGCCGAGTTTGCGCGTCTTTTGCGCATGTAGGTGACCCTCTGCAGGTTGTGTGTTCCTTCAATCGTTTTTTTCAACCTTTACTCCCAAGGCTTTTTCTTCCTCCGGTTTTTTTTCTCAGTCTAAGAGGTGGGTTTCCGGGGCAGAGTCCGTCCGTCCTTAGCTGGTGTGCTTCAGGTTTACAGTGGCGTTCTGTTTCCCTCTTTTTGTCTTTCAAACTTGCCACGGATGCGCACGAGACAACAGCCTCCTTTTTCTTCTCTAGTTGTTGTTGATCTCTCTGTCTGTTGGTTTTTCTGTGCGCACTTTTTGCCGTTTTGCCGACTCCACGGTTCTTTCCCCGCCTAGAATTTCCTTCCCTTTACTTTTTTTTCCACCCTCAGGACGCTTTGTACTATTTTTCTCCCCTCTTCGAGTGCACACTCCGGTCGAGACGCAATCATTTAGAGGACCCGCGGTCGTTCCTTCTTTCACGGCTCTTTCACCACACTTGCCTTTGCGGATTTTTGCTGCCCTCCCTTTCCCTTTTCTGCGAGTTGTCAAATATTTCGCTCTGGTCTCTGTTTCAGGTTCAAGTGACTCACAACCCCGAAGGAAGCCGTCTTTGGCCCGCTCTCTTTCCCCCCTCACATCTTGAACGTCTTCTATTCCTTTTCCGAATTACGTGCTGTTTTGACGCCCCCCTCACCCCCACCCGCCGGTCCTCCCTCTTGGGAGCAATCTCGCTCCCATGCGGTTCTGGGATTTTCTCTTCTGACTGGTTTTCCCCCTTCCCCTCGTGGGGCTTTTGCGTTTGGTGTTTTTTTTTTTGTGTTTGTCGGTTGGGGTTTTTTGTTTGGGTGTTTTGGTTTTTGGGTGGGGTTCACTTCGGATCGTTGGCGCTTCATTTCATGTGTTTTTACGTTTTTCGCAAGCGTGAAAGTTCACCACCGTCAGGTCAAAAGTTTTGTTGTCTTCTTTTTCCCCTTGTTCTGATCGAGCTGAGAATTCTTTTTCCCGGATGCCGAGTAGCAGAGCCTTCCCCTTCTTCCACAAATGTAGTCCCCTCTTTCACCCGCTGACATCCGACCGTTCTGAACCCTTCTCATCACATCCAAGTTTCCTGTCTCTGCGGCTGGATTTTTTTTGTGATCAGCCGAGAAGTTTCTTACCTTTTTTTGCCCCGCTTTTGGGGCGTTTCAGTTCATTTTCTTTTTGTGTACCGACTGGACATGTTTTTTTTTGCTGTGAGATTTCAGCCTCCCGTTGCGTTGATTTGGTACTTTACGTTTTGGACTTCGTGTCTTATTTCGTTTCTGGCTTGTATACTCTTCACGGGACAGTGCACTATCTGGATCTAAGTGTTCGAGTCGGCAGCTCCCCATTTTCTGTCCCCTTTTTCTCCCGTTCGAGTGGGAGATGACGCGAGTGTTGTTTGTACGCGCCTTTTTTTTTTTTCCCTCGTTCCTGTTTTTTGTTACGTCCGCCTTTATCTCTCATTTTTTTATTGCCGTTTCTGTGGTACCCTTTCGCAATATCATTACTACCCTTATTACCAGATTTTTTTACTCCCTTGCCCCCCTTCCCCAGTGCAGAAATCGGCTTTGCAACCTGGCTATCTTGTTCTTGTCACGGTAATGAACGCCAATAGCTTTATCCTCCTGGAACTTCTTCTGAGATTCCTCTGGCGGGTTTAGGTGTCTTTCTAGCGTTTGCATCTTGTCTGGATACTACCACTGGAACGGGGTTTCAGATCTTTCTCCCGGGTTTGCTTATTTTCCTTTCAGTTCGTCGAGGTTCAATCCCCCCCCACCCCTTTCCCCTGCCACCAGACTTAATACACGACCTCAACTGAGTGACCTCCTT
>Ga0179593_1402104_pt1 | contig 10559 bp, 11 predicted proteins | sample CZODoug2_1_08_16_FD_185931 | JGI IMG/M metagenome (GOLD analysis project Ga0179593, IMG submission 185931) | Vadose zone soil fungal communities from Angelo Coast Range Reserve, California, USA - CZODoug2_1_08_16fungal (PacBio error correction) | ecosystem: Environmental > Terrestrial > Soil >... | reverse complement strand
TTCCGCTCTTTTCATCTGCGCCATCATTGGCCCTATCTTTCTTTTCTTCAAGATAGGCTGTCCCTGAGCTTTTCTTGCCCCCCTTTATGCTTTCTCTTCCTCTACGCCCGGTTTCTGTTCCGAACCTCTGGTAAGCCTCTTTTCACCGTTATTGGCTAATTGGATGTTTTTTGAAGAGCCACACTTTCCCAGGCTTTTTTGGAGTTATCCTTCCACGTCTTTGTTTCTTTTATCCTGGACTTTGGGCTTCTTTTTTGAGAACTCTCTGGAGCTGGATGTGATGACCTCGCGTCTTCGTATTTTGCTGGCCACTGCCCCCCCCCCCTTCCCCTCTCTCCTTCCTTTTCTCCCAGCGGTTTGTAGTACAACCCTAGCAACTATGTTCGTGATATACTTCCGGCGACTGCCTGTATGCTGACCCTCTGCATATCCTTTCGCCCTGAATCCGTTTACTCGCCGTACCCTCTTTTTTTCTTCTCCCCCCTTTTTTCCTCGTCCTATCGGACCCTGCTGACTTTTTCTACTTCTTTAATTTTTTTGCGCGTTTATTTTCGGCCTGATTGTTTTATCTCTACGCTGTGGCGAGCCCCAAACCCTCGCCACCTGTTTAGGTCTCTTCTCTTTGATTGGTGCATCTCAGACATTTGCTGTTTTCCTGCAGTACGTACAATCCCCTCCTACTTTCTCTGTTGTCTCGCACACTTTCTATAGGCAGCTGTCAGTGTGCCCTCTATTCCGTTCTCCCCTCGACCCCCGGGTCTCGCGCCCTTTTTTTCTTTTGCCTAGCGGGTTTTCCGATGCCCTATTCCTCTTCAGGTATTCAGTAAGTTCCGACGACGCCGCAATGCTCGTGAAGTCATTTCAAGCGTTTGGCGCTCTCTTTCGCGCTCCTCAGTGCCAACGCCTTTTTCGACTTGATGTGGAGTCTTCTTCTAAAACCTGTGGTTTTTTTCGACTTGTGTCCCTGCCCCCACTTCTCCTCATCAGGCCGCCTTCCCGAGAAGCCCTCTTCCCTGACCAGTCTGCTAAGCCCCCTTGACCGCAACTTTTTTTTTTTTAAATCGTTCTTTTCCGTTTTTCTTCTTCCTTTCTCTTCCGGTGACATTCATCTCCTTTCTCATGGATCTTCCGCTATTCCATCAGTTTGTCTTTTCTACCACCCCCCCCTTCTTTTCATGACTCCTAATTGGATGGTGCATCCGCCCCTTTCCCCTCGTTCCTGATTATCTTTTTCCACAATCGCCGACTTCTTCCTTTCCCCCCTGCATCCTCTTTCATCCCTGTTCGGATGGGCGTCCAAGTAATTTCGCGTCCTCCTGTTCTTTTACTTTCCCTTTGTTATCTCTTTCCTGTACCCTCTATAAAAGGTAGACTGTTTTCCGCAGCCGCTGAGTTTCATACCATTATCATTCATCTCTTTTTAGACGCCTGGAATGCGCTAAAACCTTGATTGAGCAGTCCCTGCCTAGATCATCACCCTGTCTTGGGTCCTCTTTTTTCAAATTAAGTTTTCTAGAAGGGTTTCACCCCCCGTTGGTTCCCTATTTATTGCCCTTGTCCCCGGTTTAGGCCACTTTCCTCACGCTTCCTTTTACTACCGATCCGGGGCTCTTCTATGCTGGTCGCATAGCGATCTTTACCCATAGTGCAATCGTCCGATCTCAACTTTTTTCTCTCCGCCATACTGAGCGTCCTTGTCCTGCACGCATGATTTGCCGCCAGTCCCACGATAACAACTCTTTTAATTTGCTATCTGGCTAGACCCCCCCCCTGTGTACATTTACCATAAGCCTGATAGCTGAAGGGAGACTTGGACCCCCCGCTCCTAGCTCTCCGGTAGCTGTTCCCCACGGATCTGATTCTTCCAGAGCGCTGGTGAGTTTCATCATGAAGTTTCTTGCAGAGTGGCGTCTTTTGTCGCGATTTCCAGTCCGGAGCTTTTTTCTTTTGTCCCCGGCCTTGTTTATCAGTACGTTTTCTCATTCCCTTCACGAATTTCCACTCGATCGGCCATATCTAAAAGGGTATCGACTCGTCTCATCCTGCAATCTCCTGGTGTCGTCCACTTGGATGTCCCCTATCTCAGTGCCCGGACCTTTGGATGGCTTTCTCGGTCCCCACGCTCCCTTGCGTGAATGTCTAGTTCGTCACGGACTTCGTTGCTCACTACTTTGTGTTTCCTGCCGTGAGAGTTTTTACTTTGAACTCCTTTTGTCCTGTATCGTCACAGAAAACGTCTTTCCAATCGGCTTTTTTTTCCGCTTAAGTGCACTTCCTATTTGAATCGCTTCCCTTTTCCTCCGTATTAACGTCGCTCTTTCTCATCTGGCAGGCCCATCTTGGTCTGTACACCTTGTTTCCGGTGGGCTCCCGGACTGACTTGTTCTTAAATCTTGCCGCCCTCGCTCGCTTTAGTACGCCTTACGCCGCTCTCTTTTTCTTCTTCTGAGTCCCCTGTACAGCTTCTTCCCGAAGATCGGATTTGCGTGTTTTACTCTTTCTCTTTTTCCTTTGCTTCACATTCTCAACCGAGCTTCTGAATCCTTCCTTTCGTTATCCTTTTTCAAAAGGCTTATGCCAAGCTACTTCTCACCCATGGGCGCGCTTTTTAAGGGTCCCTCCCTCCCATCTTTCATCAAAACCTTTTGTGCTTGACTTCACTGATGATCCCCACCCCTCCTATCTTTCTCCTCGTTGTTTTGTTGCTCGCTATTTTTTTTTACTATCCTTTTCCCTTCCGATCCCTCCCCACTCTTTTTGTTCTCTTACGCTGATTTATAGCCCTCGCCGGGTGGCTGTTTCTTTCTTAGTTCTCAGCACGAAAGATATCGGTGTTTCGCTCGGTTTGACGCATATACTCTCGTTCCCCCCGCCTATTTCTTTTTTTTGGACCCCCCCTTTTACACTTTTGCTCGAGATCCCCAGAGCGACGAGCTCCGGTTTCTTTCCCTCCCTTTCGAGACCGTCCTTAGCTGTGAGATTTCATCACTCCCTTCTTTCCGCTCGCCACTGTGCCCCACGGTTTTTTTTCCAATGCGGCCCAGATATTTTCCTAGCTCTACGGGGCATGCTTTTCTTTCTAACCGCACCTCTTTCTCTTCTTCCCGATTCCTGCAACGTTCTTTGTAGCCTCAACGATTTCGGTTCTGGCCGCTCTGGTCCCCCAGGCAACCGCGTTCACTTCACGTCAGCTCTCACTGTCCAGGAAAACCCTGTTTTCATTGCGAATGGGTACCCCCCCTTAAACAGACTGATCTTTTTCATATTTTTTGTTGCTCCTACTCCAACCCCTGATCCATTCCTTATTCTGAGTTTTTGTCACTCATTTTTCCCCCCACGTCTTATTGCTTTTATTTAGCCGAGCGCGCTTTATTACTTTAACTTAATATCCCCTATCTCGTCAAACGCCTGGCGTTTCCATGCGTCCTGATCAACTGCATGACATCATTTTCGTTGTCGCTGTCTTGAAGCGTCCCCGTCGTCGGAAGTACACAACATTCCTTTGGACTATCAGTAACTCAGATTCTTTCCTGTAACCGCGAGTTGGTGTTAATCTTCTTCGGACTCCGCCACGTTTCATTAAACATGAATTGGTTACGAGGAGCCGTTGTCTCAACGCACGATTTATTGAGGTGGTCTTCCTCTTTTCTGTTGCGTGGCCGTCTTCTCCGTTTCGATATCTCTATGGCCCCATAGCTCGATCTGATCGCCAGTTTTTGAACCCCGTCGCTTTCTTCCCTCTGTCCGGCAACTCCCCCTCCCCACGTTTCTGCGCGAGTATTCTTCCTTTTTTCAGAGTTGAATTGGTCACCGGCATGTACTGACAGCTTTTCCTGCTGAGTCCCGGACTGTGATCCCATTGGACCAATTCACGCCCTCATTTTTCTAGGGCGCCTTGTTGTATTTCTTTCCCCTCGGCACGTCCAATGTCTTAGTTCACTTACACCCTGGGCCCGTATCGCCGTTTATCTCCCGGTCACGTTCTTTCCCCACCTTTTCTTGTTCGCCTTTTTTAGTAGCTTCTCCTTCGACTTTTCTCCCAGTACGGCCCATTTCATTTGCTGGATCGGTGTCCCTGAAATCTCCTGAGTTGTTCTTCCAGCGTAACATCGGTTCCCTCTTGCCGAGTTACGATGTTTCAGCCCCACTTTCTCTCGCCTTGAAGTGATCAATTCTTCCTTCTGGTTTTTCGAATTGTTTTCGCCGTTTCCTCGCACCATTTTGCACAGCCAGGCGGGTTGACGGATTTAAGCTTCCCAGAATCTTCGAAACTCTTCCAATGATGCAAGCCGTTGCGTCACTTGCTTGAGCCCTACTGCCTTCTCGATTAGGAAAGTGTACTATATTGGGCCTTCACCTTACACCCCCGCTTTTTTTGAATATCTCAATCAAGTTCTGCCTTCTTGGCGTGCATTACTTTCTACCTCTTCCTTACAATTCAATTTGAAAATCCCCCCCGCCGAATGGCTTCTTCGCTTTCCTTTTGTATTCGCACTTCCCGTTGACCTCCTGTTCAGTGTCCACCCCCTTACATCCAATTTGCGAATACCGGCTGATGATACGCACGTGCGCTCAATACATGCTCAAGTCGCCCTCATATCGCTCCCTTCCGGGCTTTCTTTAGTCCCCGATTATGCAATCATTTGTAGCCGACAGCCACAGTTGTCAATCCCCGCTAGTCCGAGTTTAGCGGTGTGTTCCGTCCCACTCCCACTCCATGCTATTCGAAACCCTCTCCGGCTAAAACCCTTTCCCTGAGAAAGAATGTTTTCAAATGCCACCTAGACTTCCTATATTAAAGACTGTTGTCTCCCTATTTCCCTCACGCCGTTCGTCCCGGTCCGCGAGGGCATTCGTTCTTGTCGCCTCGTTCAGGCTCAGGCTCATATAACTCCCCTCACCTCCCCACCCATTCTCTTTCCCCCCCCCTAGATCTATGTCATTGATGGCGTTTTTCTTGGGGACGGCTTGGGCCTTCAGGGCTTTTTTGTTACTTAGAAAAATTTTTCCTGACTTCTCCCAGTAATTGGTTGTGGCTTTCTACCTCTCTTCTCCCATGTCGAGTTTTCTGACAACACCCCCCAGACCCCAAGCCGGCGACCCCCAGCCAACGCCCCCTCCCAGACGTGTCCCGAATTTGTTTTCCGATCACATGGAGAATCACGGTTCTTTTGCACACAGGCTTTCAGCGATCCCTTGCCCCCAGCACCCCACCGGGCGCTGCTGTCCCTAGAAGGTCCGATCCCACAAGTTTGCATAAATGCCCCCACAGACTCATTGTATCAACCTGAGACGTGGCTTTCGCCATGATAGAAAGATCGTCGACGTCAATCCTCTTTTCCCGTTGTTGTTGTGAGAGTTTTATTCTATTTGTTCCAGACCTCTTTTTCCACGTCTCGTTCTAATTCACCTAAGTCTGTGCTTTCTTTCTGCACCTTTTTCTCGTTCCTCTTCGTCCCAAGTTTTCAGCTTCCCTTTTGCATGAGATGTTTCCGCTTTCCAACGATTGATGCTCAATGTTTTTGGTCTTTCACCCCCTTATGTCGTGAAGGTTTCTTGGAGACGTTTGGTCGCTGTGTTTGTCCAGAATGACTTCTTGGTCTTTTTTTGGTTTTCTTCCCCGCGAACTTACTGTTTTTTGTTTTCTCTGACTCTTTCTGGTCGGGTCCCATCTGCAGGCGCTCCCGTACCTTGACCGGCCCCAATCGTGCCTTGCCAAGATTCCTGTTCGTCCCCCCCCCGACGCGTGTTGGACCACCTTCCCCCTAATGTTCCCTGTCCTCATCTTAGTACTCTGCTTTTCCCCTTTTCCCATATTTGACTCGTACGAGGACATCGTTTTTCCTTCGCAGGCTACTTATTTTTTCAAAAGGTCTCCCTTCGTGTGGCATTCTTTACTTTCCCTTAGTTTCCTGGGGTTTCTCTTTTTCGTTTCCCCAGGTTCTTTTCTCGCGTGTCACTTGCTTTCCCCTTGAACACCTTTTCCTGCCACGCGCCCGGTATTTTGAACCGCGTGTTTTATTGAGGCCTAAACATGATTCTAACCCTCCTGTGTTTTCGCCCCTTTCTCTCCTCTGCGATTCAGTATTGATTTTCCTTCCCTTTCTTCTTGCCTTTTCCGATTGATCTGTCTCGGGTTTTTCCCAGAATGGCGTTGCCTTTCCGGTTCGCAGTTGTTTTACAAGATCTCAAGCATCGAGATCCTTTTTTGCCTTTAACCTTCTGGAAGTCGATTTCGACTCATCAGTTCCTTCCAGTTCGCTACCCTTTCTTGTGCTCTTCCAATTCTTAGTCGTTTGCATGACCAGCTGATAAGGATTCCTGCGCTGATAACCGCTTAAGCTTTACTCCCTCTTGGATCTTTTGTCCAATCTTTCGTTCCTTTCGTAGTTACCCCCCCGCTACATCAGCCCAATCGGGTCTTTCGTTACGCGCTGAATTTCCCTTTCGCTTTTTTTTTGCTCACTTTTTTTTTCGACCATTGCGCTCCTTTAGGCTTTTGCTGTCCAGTCCCTGCTCCGTCTCCGATCTTTTTTTTGCAAAACTGTGCGTACACACTCCTTCAATTGACAGTTGTCGGGCCTTTTACCCAATTCTCGTACGTCCCCCCTTCACCGGCCTTTGAACCGCTTTTTTTTTTCCTGATACCGCTATCACCCTCGCTTTTAGGCGCAGAAAGCCGCGTTTCCCCCCCTTTCTTCCTAACCTCTCTTCCAGCTTTTTCCCCGCGTCAGTTCCTGTGGCCCACTTATGTGTCATTTAATAAGTTCCATATCTCCAAACCGTATTTGCGCTCTTCGCTGAACATTGAATTTTCCGATCTTGTTTCCCCCGCCCCCCCCCCCGTTTTCCCCTTGACCTTTTGCCCAGAGTGTCACACGCTTTATTTTTTTTCCCCTTGGTTTTCCGCCTAACGCCTGCAGTTACCCCTTCGACGTCGTCGTCTCCCCGCGGGGTATGCGAAATTCGTATCCTAGTTCCCCTCTTTCTCCCCGATCCACTTCTAGACCGCCCTGATCGCCCCTGATGCATCTCACCGTCTGTTAGCTCGCAACTCTGCCTTTTCAAAATTGAAATTTGGCGTTTTCTTTGAGAATGAAACCCCAGTCCCGATGCACCAATAGTCCCTGTTCGCTCCAATCTTCGTTTCTGACAAGATTCTGGGGGGTCCAGTCTGTCTAGCCTTGCAGTTTTGCTGGCCGTCAGGCGTCTCTTATCTTCCACTTGTGACTATTTCTCCCTTTTTTGACTCCTTGATTCATATGACTCGCCTTTTTTAATCTCTCATCACCAAACCTCCCCCCACCTCGCGCAGTACGATCCAAGTTACTTTGGTTTGTTCCCTTGCGGTCCACCTCTTTTGTCCCTCGCATGAAGCTGGCATGATTCATGTTTTGTTCGCGGCAACCCCGTCCATCCATATCTCTTTTCCTGCTTTTATTGTTTTGTCGACTTTCCCATTTTTCTTTTGTTAGTTTTTATTTGACTTTCGACTCGGTGGACGTTTTTCCACCCTTTTTTCTCAACAACCCCTTGCACCACTCTTGTTTTTGGAATCCGCTTTGCAGGAATCTAGGGGCTTTTTGAACCTCACAGGGTTACCCGACTTTCTCGTTTTATTCCTCCGCCACATCTTTGGCCGCTTTTGGTCCTACCCCCCTTTTACTGATATTCCCCACGGTTTGTCTTGCCGTCGTGCGGAACCAAGGTCCTGGCGCCCTGGCGTTATTTCGCGCCTGTTCGCGCTTTTGTTTTTTTTTCCTTTTTAGATTACTGCTTTGTAAGAGGCGGCATGTTTACTCTCTCTGAGGACGTTCACGGTCCCCCCTCTTCTTGATACCGATTATTGCTCTGCGGGTGACACTGCGTTTAAGCGACGTATATTTATCCCAAGGGCGCCTCAGTCTAATGCAACGTTACCGCGTTTCTTCGTCCACGAGTCCCACAAGCCTGCGTGATGAAGTTTTTTGACCTGTTACCTGTCCTTTTTTCTCCTCTTTTTTGAGATACTCTGTTGGAGAATTCCATTCTTCCTGATCACCCGCTTTCTCTTCAGCGCTGCTATTTTATCTCTCTTGGTACTTCGTTTTTTGTTCGTCTTAGACGAAAGATCCGGATTGCTCCCTAGTTGTTGCGCCTTTGAACGCTCTCAGTAGCAATTCCTTGAACCCCCCTTTCTAATCCGTTGTTAATTTTCTTCCTTCCCTGCCCTTTAGAATTCTCACACGTTTTGAAATCAGGCTGAGACTTACCTTCGCTGCTTTTTCTCCCCTCCCTTTTCAAGAAGCTTCGGACTTCGCCACTGGAACGGGGTGCTCCTTCGTCCCAATGACGGACTTTTTTATTTCCTACTAGCGAATACGTGACATGTTTTTTCTGGTTAATTCATTTGATCCGAAGATCCTCCGAGTTTCCTTCTTAGACTTTTCACCCAAGTCTTTGTCCACACTCCGAGCCCGTGTATGTTCCTGAGAGTTTACCCCAACAGCTTTACCCACGCCTTTTTCACCTTTAAGCCGGTCAGGCGGAAAACCCCCACAATGTCGGCGTGTTCCCTCAAGCCGGCCCTCCCGACATTTAACTGCGATGTCCTTAATGTCTGTTTTGCCCCTTGAGGTCCATTCCGCTTTTCTTCGTCGGACGCCAGTTCCCCCCTGCGCGTGCTTTTCATCGTATCCGTGCCTCTCTCTTCTACGTAGACCGACTGTTCCACTCTCAAGGTCGTCTCGTCGATCTGTGAAAACGGATGTCTGGGCGTCGGTCCTGCCAAGACTGCGATCGAGACCGTACCCGACTTCTACTCCGAACACTTTGCCTTGATCCTTTGTTCCCACTACCGGCAGCTTTGCATTCTGCTTTTTTCTTAATTCCTTTCTCCCACTTCAAATGTGTAAGCAGGGCATGTGTCCTTTCAGCGGTTTTGCCGTTGTTCATCACCCTCTGACTTTTTTGCTCTTCGCCTTGATCCTCCGAGTGTCACCCCACTAGCGCTATCTGCCATTTCAGGCGCCACGTTACGTCTCCCCTGTCAGGCTTTCCCTTGCCGTAACCTTTTGCGCGGTACCGTCCTCAGTGAAACCGGGTGGCACCCTGTTTTCCCCTGGTCGTTTTGAAACTTTCTCCCTTATCGTCCGGACAGGTATCGATTGCCATTTTGCCCTCTATTTGAGGACTTACTTGTCTTCGTTCTCCACCAGAGTGCATCCTGGTATTTTCTTTAACTTAGGGCTGCTGTGCCGCTCTTCTGACCGTTCGCTGTCTCAGCTTTCCCATCCCCTTTTTTATCACGCGCCCCGTAGCGGTCCGACCCCTGATTCCTCCAGATGGCTCCCTTGGAGTTACGCCGAGTGTCATGATTCTGAGTTGTTTCCATTTAGTTAATCTGCGATTCTTTGCTTGTCCGTTAAAAATCGTTGTCTCAACATATCTGAGGAGCTTTGTAAAGTGGGGACGTCTGCTCGCACTCTTTCACGATATGTCCGCGACCTGCGCGCCCATTCCCCTTACCCTTTGGCCTGTGAATATTGCCTGGGTTGGCACCGGCCGGCTGACCCCCATACTTACTTTACCAAGTTCACTTTTTTCTTTTCCTGGCTGCAGCTGCGGTCGTCCTTTCAAAGAAGCTCCTGATTTTCGGGCATCCCATTTTTTCCGAACCCTTTGAGTATTGCAATTCCTTTTCCTTTTTTGCCGTGTCGCTTCATTTTCTTTCTCAGTTGTTCATCTGACCCCCAACTTTTTTTGACTTCCTCTCTCTCATGGCGCCGTGTGCCCTCTTTCCCGTCTGCATCGTTCCCGCTGCTGTAACACCTCTCTGCAATTTCGTCGCCCTTCGGGATGAGATTACGGCTTTCTCCAACACGTCCAAGTTGCCTTTCAAGGTGGCGTAGCCGACTGCATCACTCTTTGTCCGGCCTTCGCCTCAACGTTTCCATCCCGCCTCGGCTTTTTTCCCTTTTCCGTTGCACTGTCACGCCATCGCTTCTTTTCACCCCTCTTCCGACAACATACGCGTTGTCGAAAGACGTCGAAATGCCACCCTTCCGTTTTTCTTTCCAGCCGGTTTTCGCCTCACGCAAGCTTGTTTTAGTCGCTCTGAGGACAAAAGCCGTGGTCTATCTTTTTTCCAGCTATTTCTCTACTTCTTTGTAAGAGCCAGAGTCCCCCGTTGCTGGCTTGTTTTCCATGATGTCGGGGTCCTGCACGGTGATCTGGCAACTGGCATGCCGTGTTCCTAAGGAGAGCGCCGGAGATCGTCTTTGAGCATCTGTCCCTGATGCGGCCCACTACAAAATAGGCGCGTATGCAAAACCACGCACTCACCGCCGCCCTTACCCCCCCGCGGTTCGACCGTTGGTCTCTGTCCGACCACGAACCATTTCTCGCTGTCCCATTGATCCGATCGGTTTTGCCCCCTCCTTGAACCATGTTCGGAAGAGATGCGCCGATCCCCTTTTGTTTTTTTGCAGAAAAGCTCCCCCCTACTTTTTTGTTTAAATGTCCGTATAGACCGAGACCTTCCAAATTGCCCTCTTTTCTTTGCCTCTAGAAACCTCTCG
>Ga0179593_1399622_pt1 | contig 10559 bp, 8 predicted proteins | sample CZODoug2_1_08_16_FD_185931 | JGI IMG/M metagenome (GOLD analysis project Ga0179593, IMG submission 185931) | Vadose zone soil fungal communities from Angelo Coast Range Reserve, California, USA - CZODoug2_1_08_16fungal (PacBio error correction) | ecosystem: Environmental > Terrestrial > Soil >... | reverse complement strand
TTGTGTCTCTTGACTGGAGCCGACTTCTTTTTCTCCCAATGGTCTATCGGTGCCCCTTTTCTTCATTCCCCGCGCTTCCCACGCGAAAACGCGATCCTGAGCCCCCACACCCAAAAAATGTCTCTCATTTGGATTACCAAGACGAGTGGATTTCTCGCACTCGGGCCCGTTTCCCCCGAGGTCCTTTGGTCAACGTATTCTCTTTTATCCCTCCTCTTTCCGCCAAACCTTCTTCTCGTTCCGATGGTTCCCTCTAACGGGTTGCCCGACTCCGCCTCCCGTCCACCTTATAATTTTTTCTTCCTTCTGGACAAGCGACCCCGCTCCCGATGCTTTGCTCTCTATCTCTATTTCATAACTAACATTTCCTCGGTCCCGGCGGCAGCGCATTTTCCTACCTTTGCGTATCGGCTTTCGTTTTTCGTTCTCGACAAACCCCCTTCTCCAGTGGTGATGCTTTCTGGCCCTTCATGTTCCCCCTATCTTTTTCTCCATCTCCCCTCCTCCCCGATGCCACAACATAAAAATTCACCCATTCTTCTGATCAAGTCTTTCGCTCTTTTTTCCTCGAGAGGGAAGCAGAAACACCCTCTTTTGCGTCTGGCGGTCCAAGCTGCGAACATCTTCTGGAGTCGTTCCTTTGTCTGTCTGGAGTAACCGCTTCCCCTTCGTCGTTGTGATACGTCTCGTTTTCCTTCCCCGCCTCTCTACAGTGGTGCCCCTTTTCTTTTCACCCAATATCCGGGTTCTTTCTTCCTTTGGCCTCCTTCTCTAACCAAGTTGATATTGGGGGATCCCCGATTTGCTACCGAACTTCTTTGCCCTTTGGACGTCCGTTGTTACTTAACGCCGTCTGCCCACGAGTTTTTTTTATATTTCTCCTTATCCCTCTTCAGATCCCTTCCCTAGACAACCTCACTCTGCCTTGGAATACAGGCTCAAAAAATACTTTCGAGTGCCTTCCTCCCCCTCATTTGACCCTCTCTTAACCTCCCAGGAATTCTTCGACAGGGTTTTTGTTACTCCCAGTTTTCATGTCCCTTTGTGTTATTTTCAAATTGATCCGTGCGCGCATTTCTATCTAGGCGCCCCTGGTAACATAGAGAACCCTTGCATTCCTTATGACACTCTCGTCCCTGAAAATTACTCGATCTCCGATTGGTTTGACTTAGATGTCCATGGCGTTCCTTACCGACAAAAAAAAACCACTATTGTTTGCCTGTTTCAGACATCTTCCTTTTCTTCACGGCATTTCCTTGTAGCCTGAGTTTGTCTTGCACAAAATTTCGATTTATCTTTGAGCCCCCTCATTTAGTTCCCAGTAAATTTTCTAATCAAGCTACCACAGTGTTCTTCGTAATATGACCGAAGGTTAATTGATGATGCTTCACCACGACCCGCGCAGACCATGGATTACACGGATTCTTGATACCTGCCCTTATACATTTTTCCCCTAGCCCCCGACCCCCCCCCCCCAAGTATTTCCCCTTTTCTCCAACACCCAGACCGGTTTCCCTCCAGTCTTCAGTTTTTTTTTCCACCTATATTAAGAGCTTGATCCCCTGTCTCCTAGAACTTAGTATCCCTATTCGCGTACTTTTTCTAAATCCCCTATTTCACCCTCTTTTTTAGTGAACCCACGCCGTTACCGCTTTTTTCCCCCAGATCTTCCCAAAGAATGAGTCCTCCGCCTGGTTGAGTCGTAGGACTCCCCGTCTGCATGGCAACTCGGTAGAGTTGTCGCTCTCCCGATGCCAATCTCCAAGAGAAGAGTATCTTATTTTAATTAGATAAGGATGTGGTTGTCCCCTCCCCCCAACGACAGCATCCTCACCCCCTATGTACGTAATAGATGTTCTCCCCGCGGTAAATCCCCCCACGAGCTTATCTTTTTTTTTTCCAGTTCATTTCAGGACATGCCACCGAGACATTTGATCCCCCTTTATGGAGCAAGAGTGCTTGAATACTTCCTCCCACCATCGCGCTGACTGTAGTTCGATGTCATTTTTGATTCCAGTTTTCTTTCGCGGTCCTCTTGTCTGTTCTTCTTCAACCTTCCTTCCCTTACCTACCAACACACCCTTCTGTCGACCCCCACCCCCCCTGATTTTGTCCGTTCTTTACTAGTTTACCAATACTTCTTCTTTTCTTTTTGCGAGTCTGAGATGATCGTACCAATCCTCACCCGTCACCCCGTCGTCGTTTTGGACTCCTTTGGTTTTTTGGTATGTACAGTACCTTCGCACTCTTCAGCACCACCACTTCAGACCAGTCGTTTAACAGCTCCACGGCTGACCCTCCTCAAACAATGAATGATTCCATTGAGAGCCTTGTTTATTACACTTCACTCCCCAGCGCCAGATTCGGACTGACCGGAAGTGTACTAATAGCAAAGTTTCTCTTTTTGGTCCGATCCCGTGAAGGTTTCCCCCAGCACAAGCTTCCGGTCTTCTCCCTTTACATCTCCTCCCATCGCGGTAGTCATCGTTTCTTATTTTTCCTTGTTTGGGACTTCCAGACACATTTTTCTAATTATTCCCCCCTTTCTTACCCAGGGAGTGACGTTAGTGTATGGCGATTGTCCCTATGTATCCCTCGTCCCTGTCTCCCCCCTTTTTCATCACGGATTCTCATGACTCCGTCGAGTGAAATCTCACAAACTTTCTTCCCCTCGTTTTCGCTTTGGTAACTCGTTAAGGATTCGTTTAACGAGCAAACAGTTTTGATTTAAATGTGAATTCTTTTCGGACACGCATGAATATATTAATCGTGTCCAACAGGCTCAATTTTTCCCCTCACTTCTCTGTTTGTCACCTCGCCGGTCTCCGCCTTTGGCCCCCGTTAGTACTCCTTTCAACACCCTTTCGTGCGATGATAACCCCCTAGAAGACGTGTAATCCCCTTTCCTCTTCGGCGTTTTATTTTCCTCACGTTCTCCCTTTCGTCTCCTTCTCTTCCTCTCACACCATGCAACTGTTCGTATGGCGTAGCTTTCTTTCCATTTACGTTGCCCTGCCAACTAGAATCATCTACATCCCCCTTTTCCCTCACCGCCAGTTTTGAATCACGAGCGGCAGGCAAATTATTCTCACCTTCCCCTCTGCGACACATGTCCCAAACCCATATATATTTTTTTTGTCTTCCTTCCCGCCATGACCCTTCATAAACCTTTTGGCTCCCCTCCCTGAAGTCAAATTGTGAGCCGTAGGTCATTTGACTTCTATGCATTTGCCTAGGGTTTGTTCCCCCTTCTTAGATTCGCATACCTCGCGTCCCTTTTCCATTTTAATCTAAGGACCTTTTACACATTCTCCCAAAGTGTCGCCCTCCCCGTTCCGTGACGATCGGCTGAGGGTCTAATTATCTTTTTTCTTTCACCCGTCAAGAGTATGTCTTCTCGGGTTTTCTCTTTTTCAGTTCTTCGGCAGAGGAGCGGCACAATCCTTTCCTACTTCCCTTCTGGTCCTGATTGAAGTCTTTTTCGCTGCCCACCTGTTCACGACTTCTTTTAGCATAGGTAGTAATACCCTGTTTGAAAGTCGCGCTCCAAAAACGTAAAACTTTTTAAACATTACTAGGATGTCTACGTACCCACACTACTGGCCCTTCCGCGATCGGGAAGCTCGACACCCCTATCTTCCCCCCCGCGACGAAACACGGTGTTCCCCCTTTCTCATCAGCTACTCCAGGCAAAACAACTTCAAGAAGATGTCTTCCTCCATCACCCAAGCACCCTTTCTGGGTTTTCTTTTCACCCGGCCCCCATTTCGTACACTCGGCAGCAGTGATTTAAGACTCGGGTTATTTTCTTGGTTTGGCTTGCCTCGAGAGTCTTCTTTCTTTCCTCCTTTGGACACATTCCTTCACCATCACTTACTCCCTGTTTAAGTTTGGTTTCTTCGCCTCTCTCCCCCTCCGCCACTCTGCCCGCAGGACCGCACTCTTCTCTTCATTTTTTTAAAATATTTTTGTTTAGTTTGTCGTTCCCCCCACTGCGAGATGCGATTTCCCAGCATTTTTGCGTGGCGTTTCCAATCATCCTAAGCTTATCCTTTTGACTTTCTTTCTGCGTCTCGGGTGAAACCCACGGTTTATCTTCCCTTCTTAACCCCCCCCATACTCTACTAATACGCTTTTTTTAGAAGAGCTCTTTATTAACAGCTTTGTTGACCCCCACCCCATTTACCTCCCCGTAGAGCAACACATTTCCCGATTTTTATCAAACCCCCGAGTGCCTTTTTCATCCACCCTTTTTAGCCGGTTAAAATGTTTGGCTCTTTATCTCCTTTCCTTCTTAGATCTCTTTTCCGACTCGACCCAATGTGCGTCCCCAATTTTTTCCAGGAAACCTTTTCCGCAAACTTTCTCTCTCCCATACTACTCCTTTTTTTTTGGGGGGTTTTTCCTTCTTTTTTTTTGATCTTTTGGCTCCCTCTTTTTTTTTTGCTCATTCTTTTGTACGCAACCGGTCTCTTGGGCTGCCTCGACCCCTCTCCTTGACGCCCAACCTTTGCAGGTCGCGAATTTGGTCCTGCAAAAGCACGCTTTGATTTGATAAGCTTTGCCCTTTTTTCGCCTTTTTATTATGTTGGCGCGCCCCCTTTCCCTCATCTTTCCCGAAAAAAATGTCTGGTCTCTCCGATGTTTTACGATTCCTAACAGGTTGCCCCCGAGCCCTGCAAGCGCAGTCAGCTTAAGGGACCGTTTTCTTGTAACATCGAAACTCCGCTTTCCCCCGCTTTTTATCGCTCTTTCTTCAGGGAAAGGAGTGACAAACTAACACCAGTCCTCGGGTCCCCCGAGCGCTCCCACGAGTGTCCTTCGTCAAAGGGGTCTTTTCTTTTTAAGACAACCACAACCTTTCACGTTCTTATTCCTGAATATTTCCTCTGAAACTCCACTAGCCAGAATCGCGACACCTCCCCCCCAACCCCATATTATGGACCAACGGTTCCTCTCTTTTTAAGGGTCATTGACCTCCAACCCCCCACCTTTTGCTGTTTCTTTAAGATCCCTTCTTCTGCGGGATTAACGGTTTCCCGATTTGGAGATTACTTTCAAAGTTCCCCTCTTTTCTACGTAGAGGGGTCGTTCCATCCTTCCATGTTGAGTTGTGTTCTTCTTCCTCCCTATAAGAGGTTCTGTACCGCCCCCTGTTTGGGAAAGCGCCCTCTCTTGTTAAAACCAGGATTTTCTCTACCATCACTTTCTTTCCCAGGTTGGGTAGTAGTTCCTCTTCCGTCAACCGTTTTTCTTCCCCATACTTCCGTGTAATTAGCACTCATTTCGGCCATCGACCCGATCCTATGGACTTTAACCTCCCTCTCCAACTACTTTTCGAGTCCGTAGCCCTCTTACCGTCCCCGCGCATTTTCCCCCTCCCCGAAGTATGACAGTGTTTTTGCCTCCCCAGTGTCCAGGTACTAGTCTGTTCTCCCTGTTTTCAAGTGAGAGCTCTAGATCGGCGGAACCTGAAATATAGTCAAATGCTAGAATTTCCCTTCACGATACGATGTGACTCACGACCCGATGGGTTAGTGCATCTTTAACCTTGAGTCCTAACACCACAATATCTATGGGTTGTCCTTTTTTCAGAAATGTCCCTTGCGTCCTGCATTTGCCTTCTTTCAGAGGGCGGCTTTTCTGTTTGCAAAGGTTAGCTGGATTTTCTGATCTCGTTGCTTGCCCCCCCCGTCATCAGCCACACCCGCTCGTCCCTCCGAAACGTTCTGTATATTCTATTCTTATGAGCCCTCCCTGTACTTGATTTTTCCCACTCCGTTCTCACCTGTATGTACACTCGTTCGGATCCAATCGACAGCGACCTTTTTCTGTTAAAGTACCTACTTCCCCTTTTCCAATCGGGGCCCTCACGTCTATTCCCTTTTAAACACTCTTTAGTGAAGCATGGCTCCCCGGTCACTGAGCCATAGAATTATTCGTTTTACTTTTTCCCTACTACATTTCCCTCGGTGTGTCCACCAAGTCACTACAATAATGTGCACTGCTGTACTCCTCGTTGGATCTGTCACTCCTCGAGTCGAGATACTCTTGTAGCACGTGGTCGATGCCCCTCCCAGAGAGACTGCATATCCACCTCCCAGTCATCGAAGAATACCCCGTTTTTACGGATTTCCCCCCAGTCTGTGGTGTTTTGAGGACACCCACGCAAGACCCACCGATGTGCAGCTATGTTTCCCATGTATTTTTGACTCCTCCCCTTTCATAGGGGGTGTCGCTTGACACGTTTGGCAAGCCCAAATGCATGTGCGATTCACGTGATCCTCTCTGCGTGACTATGATCAAACTTTTGAATGAGATCGCCGCTTTCTTTCCGTCTCCTCCTTAGTCTTTCCTTTCCCTTTCTTGTCCTTGATCACCTCGGCGACGTGTCCTTTTGCAACAAACCGAGAGGCGCTCCCCCCCCCAAACTCCCACGAGTTCCGTTCGTGACCTAGGGGGAAACTTTCCTCGATTTTTTTCCTCCTCCCCCCCCCCCTCCGTTCTGTTTGATCTCTGGACTGTCCACTAGTTTAAAGACGGCCCAACTCGTCGAGGTTTTGGATCTAATTTTTCCTGTTTGTATTTAAAAGTACGTTATTAGCCCCAGCCCCAGACCGTAGGAAAGCGCTTGAATGAAGACCCCCAATGCCGCTGAACAGTCGCTGCTTGTTTTTATTATTAAACTAAGAGAGGTCTTCATTTTTCTTACCCTTGCGTGACCGTTTTCGTGACCTCGTTCCCCCCCCGGTCTGTTTGTCCTTTCGTCCCCCTTCTTTCAATCAAAAGGCATTACTGGTTACCTCTGTTTAGAACCCTTGCCGTGACCCACCCTCAGTTGTAGGTGATTTAGTGGCGGGGTTGTGCAAACCCCAGCATTTACTGAAATTCACTTGGATTCTTTATCCATTATTTTTTTTTTATGACCCGACTTCGGGAGCCTATAAAAAGTTCCTAAATTTTTGCACCAATTTTTTGACTCATGCTTCGCTTACAGTCCAACTTCGGTCCTCGTTTCTATCTTGGTAAGCTGGATGTTCAATTTTTTATAAAAAAGGATTTTATTATGTTTATGTGTCTTCTTAAATTCTGACCCGGTTTATTCAACCCCCCGTAATAGATATGATATTACACATCCTTTTGCCCGTTAGTTCGAGTAAGCTTCCTTACTATAGGTTGCCCTTGACCATGTGGAACGATTGGAACCTCTTTTTAAGTACTTTCAAAAATGATTGCTGGAATACCCCTCCTTGTGGAACTCACAGTTCTCCGCTTTGCGTGCGTTTCTACGTGTTTTTTTCTTTGATAGCAGCCTCCATTACATAGTATAATCCTACCGTACATAAATGACCTTTTCTCGGGATCCTCTATTCTTTACTTCGGTTTCCTGGGTCCCCCCCCGAAACCAGATAATCTAACCTAACACCGTCCCCCTACGCCCCTCCTGCTTCGGCACCCCCCTTTTTCAGTTACGTCCCGTCCTTATGGCGCCATACCCAAAAATAGATCTTGGGTTCCTGTCGCCCTTTCCCTCGTCCTCACCTACTCATCGGAGATCGAGGCCCCCCCCCCATCCTATCTGATAAAGCTAACGGCTCTCATCTCTCTAGGTTACCATTCTCCTGATTCGTCCTAATTACTAGGCCTTTTTCGAACAAGCCAAATTACCTTGAAACACTGGTTTCACCCTTTCCTTCGCCCCTTACGGCGGTGCGCTGCCATTTGCTTCCTCGGGTTATTCCTAGACCAGTCTTTTTGCGATCTTCTTCCTCCAAGAGTTAGATTCTTTGGTTTCCTCTGACTCCTGAGGTATCTAGAGCCTGCTAAAATTCCCTGTTCCCTCCTTCCTTGTTCTCTTGCGATTCTCGCGACCAGACCCCCCGGTTCCCACGAGTGCCCCCCCCCAGTAGAATCGGTTTATCTTTAATGGTTCAAGCTAGCCCTTCCCCCCCAAACCCTGCCTCCACCTTTTGCTTTTGAATCGAACCACAATTCACCATTTAGCCGACGGTTCCCGCAAAAATATTACGTATAACCACTGACCTACTTGTTAATTTCCTAACTCGTTCCTTTTTCATTCTCCCAGATGTCTTCCGCCAAGTTACCCCCCGTGTTTATTCACCGGCCCTTCTCTCGTCACCCCTAGCCTTCCCTAACGTTGATTACCTCTGGGTTTTTAGGGGGTTGTGGATCTTCCCTTCTCCCCCGATGTCTCTCTCTGGACTTACCTTATCCTTCAGCATAACTCGCCTTGTTTGTGCTTATGAACACTCCCTCGCAGAAGTACTCCCGAACGCTTCCTCACCAGAGGCTTCACCCTTTTTTATTGTGAGCCCTGACGATCGTCTTCAAAGCCTCTTGATTGGGAGTTTGGTTTCCTTCCGACTCCAGCCCGGATAAGGTTGGACTTGCTTTGCCTTTTCCCCCCTTGTAGCGGGCCAATCGCTACACTATTCCCCGACCCTTTTTCGGAGATTCTTGACTACCAAAGGCGCATCCGTTAACACCCCCCCTAACCTTTCTAGTCCCAATGGCCTGTTCTTACCCATCACGCGTTCCTGCATTCACCCCCATTATATACCCTTTTTTCACCGTTTCTTTGATTCAGGTTTCCCGATTTTGTTTACCAGAGCGTACTATTCCCTATGGAAGACGCATCTCTTCATCCCCCCCCCTTGAGTTCCCACAGAATGCTCAAGGCATAGTTTTCCGCCCAATCTATATCTTTTCCTACCCTATTTGTGTTGGTGTCTCGAGATTGTCATGAAATATTTTTTTTTTAACCTTATTTTTCTCCCCTTGGTTATTATTTATGCCCTTTTCTCCTTTCCCCGTGGACAAGATAATAACCTTAGCAAAACCTTTTTTAACCAAGGTTCATTTTGGATTCCCCAAGAAAGCTTTCTTTGCTATCACTTCGTTACCTTTTTTTTCTCTATCCTTATTATACTTGTTTTTTCGGAACCTGCCTGATTAACCTCCTCTTCCTACAACAAAGTTGTTTAGTAGAGATTGTTTACGTTCCCTCCACCGTGCGCCCAAAAAGATACGCTCTCAAGCCACCGTTCCTTTACCCTGATGTCGGCCACGAGCCCCCGCACAGAAGTGATTTGATCCCCGCCTCTCTAAGGGCCCGGAGTGCCAACACCCCACCAGTTTCTTTTTCCACAGACGGCCCCTCCAGCTCGTTCGCTTCGTCATCGCGAGGTTTTAGAGGGCTCGAAACCCCAACCTTTTTAAGTTCCTTTTGCAGTAGGTCCCTTCATTTCCTTCTGCTTTAAAGATCGCTTAGATGCCCCACCAAGTCCCCAATGACCCCATAGTCTTGACTTAACATTCTTTCCGCCCAGTTTTCCGCGAACTGGCCTTGAAGACCCCCCGTGTTTGTTGGTTTATTTCCAGCGCAGAAAAATTTGGATCCGTGAAGGTTTTTTATTTCGATAAAAGTAAGAAAATTACGCGATGGATACTTCCCTCGTTGTCATATGAACATCTATACCTTTGTGGATTGTTAGTCTTCCTTTCCACTCCCTCCAGGTTCTGTATGCCCCTGTTTTGGCCCAGATTTCTTTTCAACCAAGGATATTGGTTTCCTAGTATCGAACTTCTTTTCAAACCAGGGGTAGTCTTGATATAATAACATCTTCAGAATCTCTCCTTCTTTCCGGTTTAGAAGACTTTTCTCGCCTCCCTCCCTTAATAGCAACCAGTCTCTCTGGCCTTTGGCCCAGCAAAGCTCCCACCACAGTGTCGATGCCCAGAACCCCCTCCCAATCCCCGAGAATTTCACTCCGACGTAGGCTCGGCGTTTGAAGCAGTTCCATTTCCGATGTTCGACGATTTTGTCCCTAGTTGAGTCTCAGTCTTCTCTTTTTCCCCCAACCCTCAACTAGCTCTGCATTGAATCCTCCTTCAATATACGATACTACAATTCTTCTCTCCTCGTATTTCGTTATTTGGCCATGGTTGACTTCCCCAACCCCAAAATCTAGTTTTTCCGGTGTTCCCATCCAATTGAGCGCCTTTTTTCAGAATCCTCCGTGATTGCCCCTCTTCTGGACCCCAAACGGGCTCTTCTCCTATTTGAGTGCAGAAAGTCATAATTGAACGCTCTTCCTCTCACAGTTCACAGTCCTTATTCTTTTATATGTCTCGATGTCAGAAGCGGAGAATTTTTCGGCTCGTCTCCACCGCCACGCGATACCTGGCTGGTTCCCACTGCTGACCTGGATAACATCCCCCCGACATTTTCCTGAAAAGTAGAACTCTGGGTTCCCCCTCTTGCGCACATCGAGTGTTTCCTATGAACGATTGGACCCCCCCTGCGCCGGTCCCATGCGTAATCGCATGATTTAATTTTAGAAATCAGCCCCCATTTCATCCTCCCTTGTTTAGTTAACCCCAGAGTCTTGTCCTTCGAGGAACGCTGCCTCCCCAGCTTTGTCTCTTTCCGAGGCGTTCGATTGAAGGCAAGAGGTAGTCATTTGCGCTGATCCGCCTCGAAGCCCAGACAATAAAGGAATCTACCCGCATAGAAGGAAGTGAATCAAGGAAGTGGG
>Ga0179593_1371463_pt1 | contig 10559 bp, 6 predicted proteins | sample CZODoug2_1_08_16_FD_185931 | JGI IMG/M metagenome (GOLD analysis project Ga0179593, IMG submission 185931) | Vadose zone soil fungal communities from Angelo Coast Range Reserve, California, USA - CZODoug2_1_08_16fungal (PacBio error correction) | ecosystem: Environmental > Terrestrial > Soil >... | reverse complement strand
ACCAGCCCTCGTATGACGTTTCCGATGCGTTTCTTCTCTTCTTTTTCTGACCATTTTTCTTTCTTTTTTTTCTTCTTCCAGACGTTGCGTTGAGAAGGACGTCCCGAGGCCAACTTCTTCCGGGCGTATCTGTCTTTTCCCCCCGTCTCCCCCCCCCCCTTGTCTGTGGTTTGACGAGCCAACCCTTCTCCTGTTTCCCCGCATCACCAAAGTTTTTGAGGAGAGCGGATGCGTTCTCTTTCATTCTTTTTTCCAATTTCCATCGACCACGTTTTCTGGCTATCCCGGGAAGTGTTGTTCTGCGAGGATTTAACTCCACTCCGAAGCACTTTCCCTTGAAAATCAGGGCAATTCCTTCCTTTTCCAGTCCTTCTCAACCTCCCCCCTCACTGGTTTCCCCCAGGCCGGACAACTTTCCCTCGGAGTCTTTTTACCCGCATGAGAGTACGTCCCCCCCTTTCGGGGCTCGGATGGTGCCCCAAGTTCTCACAAAATGAGTTTTTTCCCATCCTTTTCTGCTCTTTATTCCACCGTCAACAGCCACTTCCCCCCGACTATCCCATCCCCTGCTTGTTTTTTAAAGAAGTTGGGGCTACAGAGATATGCAAGGCCTGTTCATCCCTCCTCAGTCCTCCGTTTTCGCGACAGTCTTTACCCGCGCTCCAATCCCCTCTCATTACAAGACCCACTCAAGTCCCTTCTTCCCGTACGCTCCGTGCTCCCTCTGCACCCCACCGTCCATGTTTTCAGCCAAACCCCTCGACGTTCAGCCCCGTACTCCGATTCGGGGAAGTCAAGATGACCCCACTCAGCCCCCCTCCAACTTGCTTCTTTTTTTCCCGTGTTCCGTTGCCGAGCGTAGTGCTGCGGACCCCCGCAAAATAGAGCCAGGGCTGAGTCCTTGTTATTAATTTCATCGGTCAGGTTTTATCCCTTTCCGGCCCCAACCTTCTCTTCTAGGTTTTTTTTCGTGAAGAAGGCTGTTTCCTCGCAGCGCTAGTTTACCTTAGCCCCTCCCCTTACTGATGAACCTCCATTTAACTTCTGAGCACCCCCCCCTGTAATGCGGCCTTCCCTGGCGAACTACCAATGGTTCGTCTCCCGTTCTTCCGCGTTTCGTCCCGCATTGCTACCGTCCGGCTTTGAAAGTAAAGTTTTTTTGCTTTTTGCTCATTGAGTAAGCTTCCCCTGGAAAGTCCCCTCTCGGTTTTCCCCCCTCCCCCTGCAGTCCCTGTTAGCCGCGACTTTTATGCCGCTCCTGAACACTTCTCCAATCCTCTTTTGTTTTTTGATTGGGCCCCCCCGATCGCCTTCCTTCCGTGGTCGACGTTCGAAGATTTCTTTGGCTTGTCTTGCCTTGCAAGACGTCTTCTGGATAAGATTTTTTTTTTGGGACTGCGGAAATCTGTTTGAGGTTTACAAGCCGGACGAAGAATTTCGTGCACTTCGAGAAGGAGCATCGCCTTCTGACGGCTCTGCTATTTCGGTGCTCCCGGATTTTAGTTTTTTGTGTTAATCTTCCTATGGATGAAGTAAGGGAGTTTTTCTCTTCGGTTCTATGCACCTCCAAGAAGTAGAAGACCACAGTCAGATCATTAATTGGAAGCACGGTTCTCAATGCTAGACCCCCCACGCACAGCTTTCCCCGAGCTGCCAGTCCCCCCGATAGATTTTTCCTTTTGTTGTGTTCCCGCCTTCCTGACCGCGAGGAAAGGTCCAAAGTTTTCTTCACGACTCTGCCTTTGGGCTCTTGCGAGCTGTGAAGAGGTCGAAGTTATTGTTTTTTTTCCCATTTCCGACCTTCTGTTCCTCCTTGGTTTGCTTTCCTGTGGAGTGTTAAGGATTCCGGCTGACTGCTTTTTTTTTCCTTCATCGCTTTCTTTCGTTTAGCCAGGATGGCGCGCTTTCTGCGAACTGTTGAGGCCTCCCCGCTGAGTGACTTTATTGGGGGGGTCCCCGTCGCCGGACGTTCCTCGGCAGGAAGGATGCCGGCTCCCGGTCGCACCCGAAGGAGGTTCCAGTCCCGCTGCGGGCTCGGGAGTGTCCGGGGCGGGATGTTTGCACAAGCTATTCACAGCGCTTTACAGGAACGCCCTTCCGTGTTCCTTTTCCAAAACGCCTTTTTGTCTACTGTTTCCCCTCCCCCCCCCGCGCCCCCAGTTTTCGATCTCCCGGTTCGTTCACGAAGAGTTGCATTCCTTTTCCTGGGTTGCTTTAATCGTTGCGTCCTTTTCCCCCCTGGACTGATTTGACGTTTTCCTCTTAGCTGTGTTCTCCTTCCCTATTTGTTTCCATCACGCTCATCACCGGCCTTGCTCGGCCCTCAAAAGGGGTCTGTTTTTTTGGTAAGTGGGAAATTATTTACTCCGCGTCGCTCACCCCTCTCTCCCTCCTTTGTCGGGTGACGGTCACGTTGAGAGTGAACCTTCCACCGGATTCTTTGGTGAGGCTACCCAATTCTACCCTCTTTTCTCACTGCTCTCCTTTTCTTGCCGGCTGCCTGACATCGCCGCCTTGGTTGTACCCTAGGGATACCTTGTCCGCAAGTTCTTAATATTTGATCCTCTTTTTCCCTCCTCGTCACGTCGCCTAGGTCTCATTAGTCCTTTAACGCAGCTGTAATTCCCCACTCCAGGAGCTGAGGGTCTCTCCTTCGCGACGGGACTCATTCGGTTTTCCTCCTAGCGGAAACGTCCATTGACCCACTAGGAATTCACGTTTTACAAGTGCGGAGCCTTGAACCTTCACTTTGGGTCCGAGCGTGATTCTACAACTTTCCGCAAGGGGACTTTTTGCCTCCTTTGCCCGTAGCAGGAGTCGGGACGAACCCAGTCACTTCTGTTTTCCTTCTTTCCCATAGATTTTTCCCTTCTGTTCTCTGTCGTCTATGGTTCTACCCGGATTTTCCCTTTCTGTTTTGACTTGCGGTGAAGACTTGGTCACGACTTCTGCTGGTTCTTCCTCTGTTTTCGTCGGGCGGCCTTTTTCAGACCCTCCCCTGCTCTGGTTTGTGTGCCCTCAAAGACAGCGCCTGAGCCCGGTTTGTCGGCCCTTCGGAGTCGGCGCCTTCGTTCTTTCTCGCTGGGACGTGCTTCTTTTTCGACCTATCACCTTGGAAGACAGCATGCGGACCTAATCTATTTTTCGGATCCTGCTTTTCCCCCCACCCCTTCCCTTTCACCTCAATGTTTCGTCTTTAGAGTTTGCCCTAGAAGGCTTTCTTGCCTTTTTTTTTTTTTGGTGCATCCGACCGTGCGCCCTTCTTCTCCTCCGCTAAGTGGATCTGTTTTCTTGACCTGCATTTGTTTTTCCTGGAGAAAGATCGAGTTCCTTGTCCTCCCATTTCGTCACCTTCTGTGAGCGTATTTTGAATATCCCGAGGTCCTTGTCCTCCTCTATTACGTCCCAATAGTATCTCCCTCTCTTTCTTTGTTCCGTTTGGCGACTTAAAGTGATGAAGTGTTAAGCAGGCACCAGCTTACCTACTTTCTCCTAATGTGTGCAAGGGCTCGTGCTTTCTTTGGTCGTCCTGACGGGTACTGGCGTCTTCGGCTCCCCCGGCCGGGGACTTTTCCCCGTTCGACCCCATGATTAGAGGAGAATCGATTTGTCTCCCCTGTTCCTTCTTTTTTTCTTGTTTCCCGATGTTCCAAGTTCCTCTAACCGTCCTTGCTCTTACGATCTTTTGCCTTGGGGAAATATAATAAGGCCGGGGGACTTCCCCATTCCGACCCGTCTTTGTCCATCTCCCTCTCTTGGTTTTTTGCTGGAATTAGTTTCCATACTGAATCATGATGGTCAGCCTCTGACACTTTTGTCTTTATAGATATTAGTTTTTCGGTCCCGCAGTTACGTCCCTTTTTTTCCGCTCAGTTTTCCCCCTTTACCTCTACGGGTAGACCTGTACGTAGTCTTGAAGGAAATAAATTTTCGTTTTTTTTATTGCCAGATTCTCCAGCTAGCTCCTTGACTTTGCTGTTCCCTGACGCCTTCCTCCAGAAAGGGAGACCTTACCGGAGGTGAAGGTCCAGGAGGAACGGTAGGACGTTCCGCTCCGTTCTTTCGCAGGTAACAAATGACCTCCTGCCTCGTCCTCCCTTGTTATCCCAAGAGGGTAAACTTCCAGAATAGCTGAATTTTTTCCCCGTTTGCCCGTTTGCTTGTTTTCGACGATCCCCCTCTACCGTTTTCTTCCTTTTTTCATTGGTTAGGCCATGTTTTTAACGTCCCTGAGTAGTCTTCCTGCCCTCTTTTACTCTGAGTGTGCTCTCATGTCGCCTCCTCTTTTACGTTTGCGGTGGTTCTCCCTCAGTTTCCACGAGATATAGATTTTTTCCTATAAGTTTTTTTTTTTTTATCTGCGACTTTTTCCCTCATTTCTGACCCCCCCTGAACCAATTTTTCTTCCTTCGCCCTGATAATTTTTTCAAACTCGATAGGCAGTGAAGAAGATCCCGTCTTTTCCTTAACTCCTCGAACACTATTTCAATCACCCTTATTTAGGATTTGATCGTCTCCAGCACGCACCCTTTAAGACCTTCCATGTTTTGATCTCCTGGTCGAATGGATGCAACTTTTCCCTGACCACTTTAGAAAGGAGTTAAGTTCTTTTCCCTTTACAAGGATCTTCAAATTCGCAGGTCGACCCTTCACCTACTTACTTACGCCCAGATGAGGGAGCGTAGAGCCAGGGACAAGACCGAAGTTCTTGATGGACTTACGCGTTGGTCTGAACTTGCCAGAACTGGCCGGAAGGAGTCCAAGTCTAGTTCGGATCGTCCTCTCACGTCTGTGTAGCCACTGGAAGAAGAGTCTCTGCTCTGCAGGTTTGCCTTAAGACTCTTCCTCAACCAGTCTTCGCTGTAGCCCAGTATCCGCTGCGTCCTGCGCCATAACTTTTAGGTCCGTCATTTCCATCCCGGAAGAAAGATCGTGGGAGCGCCGCTGGGCACTGTTTCGCAGCTTTCGTCCCCGCTTCTGATGGACGGTGTTGCTTGTGGCCCCACTAAACTTGAGGATTTAGGCATGCCGGTTCGATTCGGTGGACCCATCTTACTTATTTTGCATTCGCCGGCTAATCTCTCGGCCGCGAGCATTGCGTTTCCCCTTGAAAGGGACCAGTGGGAGACCCTCCTCTCAGTACCTCACTTCTCTGTGCCATCCCCCTCTGGCGACGAAGCCCTTGACCATTCACTTTGTCGTCCGTTCTGAAAGTTTTCCGGCCTCCCCCGTCGTAGTCCGTTTTTTCCGTCTCCTAGCTGCTCGATTCTTGGGCCGGCCGACTTGCGTACCCCGGCGATCTCGAGTTCGTTTTAAGATGTTGGTTGCCCCCCGTCCCCCCTCTTTCCACCGGCGGTCTCCCCTTTTGCTTACCTGGTCTTCCCCAGCCGGCCGACTACTCGTAGGCGTCGTTTTGACTTTTCCTTGTGTTCTTGATGCACAGGCCGATAAGTAAACGGCGTCGATGTCGTCCCCGCTTAGATTTTTTCCGGAACGGGTTTGCGTTGTTTTTCAGGTCCCTTTTCTCTTTTTCGGCCCGTCAGTATTCGCTAAGTTTGTCTTCAGGCGGGTCAATTTTGCCAGCCGTCCGCCAGCTCGCTGTCGAAGGCGGACCCTGCTATCCGTGGAGTCCACTTTTCGACGCGCAGAGTGTCCAGTTTGCTGGCCGCCTAACACCTGGTCCCGGGAGCGTGCTGCCCGGCAGAACGAAATTCGGCTCTCGCCGAGTTCTGGTTCCGGCTCGCACCGTTGTCATCCCCTTTCCCCGGTACCCGACAGGGAAAGGGAGCACCCCTTTTCGCATCAATCCGAGTCCTCATTCTGTTTTCACTCTTAATTTTGGATTCAGGAGGGGTTATCGCTCGCTCCTGCCTGTCGTCCATCTTATTCCCAGTTGCGGACCCAGTCCGCCGTCACTTAGTAAATTTAGGCGGTTCCTCCCGACCTTCCCGGTGACTTGTTATTTCTTTGGATGGAACTTTTCACTTTGCCGCAGGTGTAGTGAACGACTTCAAGCGCGCACCAATACGATCCGCCGTTCGCTGCATCCCTTTTTTTTCCAGCTCACCCCTGCTGGAGCCTTTATTTCTGTGTCCTTTACTTCTGGCTTCACTGGCTAAGGTAGTCTTTTTAACGACTTTGAAGTGTTATACCAGATGACCCCCGTCACGAGGTCGAGTCCGCTTCAGTGACCTGAGCCTGCTTTTCGTTCGATCTTTTATGTGGGCCCCGTCCCCCTCTCTTTAAACGGTTGTCGGGGAACGAGAAAAACCATCTCGCTCCTCCACGGCGAGGGAGCCGCGGGTCGGCTAGTTTTTTGTTGTTTAAGGTTTCTTTTTCCCCCGGGCCATTCCTTCAACCTTTTTCGGCTAGCCCGCCGGTTTCGTCTGCGGTTGGCGCCACCTCTTTTCTCGTTTATACGACAAATATCCGTTGCCCCCTCCTCCGTCCTTCCCCGTGCTGAACTCCCGATTGCCGTCCCAATGCCGGCAGGTGAAAACTTATTCGCTTTTTCTTTTTCCAATAGGGCGGCGTGGGAGTTCCTGGCCACTAATAGACAAAAGGTTTTGGTTCCTCCAAAGCCGCTATCTCGGTCTTCGCTGATGTGCCAAAAGTAAAGATTCACACTCCTATAACGCCTTCGGACGTACCCGCCGGCGCGTGCACCGACCCCGATAGGTTAGCCTACGGCGTTTATGGCCTAGCCTGCCCTTTAACACAGCATCAGCAGCATGGGAGCTTCCCACCGAGAAATGTACAGACTACAGGCCTCTTTACTTGTGTTTGACCTGCTCCTCCCCCTGCAAACCCCGGCATGGCCGCCAACCTGCGAGGAATACGTAGTGCTAACGAAAGGAGGAGTCCATTTCTTTTCGACATACGCTGGGTGGAAAACGCCAAAGCTCTTTCCGTGTCAAAGGTTATAGAGAGTCAAGTTTTTATGATATTTTTTTCCACATCCTCTGATCTCTCTGGTAGAGTTTTTTGCGTTAACTGATTCTGTGTCCGCTCTGTCACAGGTCGCATTACTTTGGAAATTAGTCCTGCTCGGGTGGTCGTTCTGGGGAGTGCCGACTTAGACGCTACTGACCGTCCTCTCCCGGCGGACGAGACCTCCAGAACCTTTGCCGTTCGCCCCGTCAGCGGTTTCCAGGTTTAAGCCCGCCCATTTTCTTCGAGCTTTCTCCTTTAATGTCCACGATGGATTTTTAGGCTTTGACGCCATTTTATTTTCACTTCTTCCCCCTTATCGAGGAATGTTCCCCCCCTTGAGAGGGGTTTAGTGAAAACGCCCTCCAGATCTTGCCGCCCCCCCTGAAACCGGGTATATGAGAACGAGTCTAGAAACGCTCTTTTATTGGAATACAATCATGTGAAGTGTTTTGTTTGTGTTGTTTTGTGGAGAGGTGTCTTTTCCGATTAGCCTTACAGATCAAGGGCTCTGAGCAGATCTGGATTTTTTTTTTCCCCTTCTCCAAGCGTCTCCCTTTTCACGATGCTCGCTTCTTTCCTGCTTCAATCTTGGGCGGTCCACGCGGAAGAGACTTTGTTCCTTCCATGTCTAAAACTTTCTCGCTCCAGAGCGCTGAGGACCGTTTTTGAGAGCTGCACTGTTGAGCCGTGCGACGCTTATGGCGTGGGTCATCCGGTCATTTATGGGTTTTTCAGTCCGAGGCTCTTGCTGGCGAATTGCCACACGGAAAACGGCCGAAGAAAACCGCCTCTGCAGCTTGGCCCGTTGCCCCCATGCTACATTCCCCGATCCCTACACTGAGGTCAAGACTTTCCCTTCGGAGTTTTTCAGTCGGTGGCGTTCGGTCCTCCGCCTGACGCGCGGAAAATGCCCCTGGGATTGTCACCTCTCTCGGTTGTTTCCGGGCTGTTCGAGACGTTGAATGGCGCTTTTCCTGGAAGAAGTTTTGAAGAAATGGATACCCAGTCTTATGGTGATGCCATCAGTTGTTCATTATTAGGTTCTCTTGGCCATTGCAGTAATTATTTTTTTGGGATCCCAAGGATGGAGCAGCCTGTCCTTGTACGGATAGCACACTGCTGCGGGGAGGTGTTTTTTTACCCCCCGCGGTCGTTCCCCCCTTACGGATCTCAGCAGATACTCATTGTAGTCACAACGACCCGGCGTGGCCCCCATGTAAGATGCGCCTCGACCTGAATTGGGCATGCGACAGTGAATTGGGGTTGCGTTCGTCATAAGATGCCCATTCTCGGCGGTTTTTTTCCTTCGGCCCCCCCTAAGTGTGGAGCGGTTTCCCCTCTAAGTCGCAGCTTTGGCTGTTCGCTGTTTGACTCGAGGGGTGGCCTTCCCGGAAGGGTCGGCCACTCGTTTTTTTCGTCTTGTAAGGACGGCGCGTTGCATCGTTCTTTGGCGTGATGGGGCTCTGGCGGACCCCTCCGCTGCCTCACCAGGAGAGCTCCCAATTGTGACTGGAGGAAGGTGCCCACTTGTACTCCGCCTTTTCGACGAAAAGATACCCCACAGCTCTTTGTTGTGTCTTGAGCCTTGTTTGCCTCGTGCACCCGAAAGTGAGGCAGTCGTTTACGATCCCCGCCGATCCGCACTGTTTTGCTAGTGCCATGCTGGCAGGCCCGGCCCTGTTAGACATTTTAGCGTGGTGATGTTTGGCAGTTTCTTGGATCAGTCCTGCCTTTCTGGGATGCTTTACTGGAAAGAAGCACTTCTGACAACTTCCCGTACGAAAAGTAAAGTTAGCCCCATCGGGCGAATTGCCATTCAGAGAGGCGCCCCACCCCCTTCCTTACATAGCGTTGAGGCTAGATGGGATTATTGCGCGAGTAGCCGTTCAGCAAATCCAGAATGTGGAACCCAAGTGCACTAACGCAATTTCACAGTACAACAGGGGAAGGGCTTTTAAATTCAGTGTGTAGGGCCCGACGGGAATGAGAACCCGGTATCGGGGGGCATGTTGGCCGCTTTTTTCCGTATCGGCGAGCTCCCTGCCCCTTCCCTACCCCCGACGGAGTCAGGAGTGTGCAAACCGCGACGACCGCTTTTTTTGTAGATTGCTGGGCGCCCGGCTTTGCCGTTTGTGGGTCAGTTTGAACGTCTGCGCTTGTGAAGCCCCCTCTGCAGTGCTTTGTTTACCCCGTCAGCGCGCCTCTTCGTGCTGTGTGGCTTCCGGCTGGTTCCCCCCGTCCCGCCCTGGTCCCGCTTTTGCGGGGCCAGCACCGCAACAGCGATTTGCGCTTTTTCTTTTTCCTGGGCACCCTCTCGCCGGAGGAAGTATGCGAGCCCGGATGTTAGTCTTCTGGTGAGCATTTGATAAAAAAGATTGTACGCCCTTTCATGCGGCACTTCAATTCGAGGGCGAATAGGAGGGTTCTTGGGAACTGACGACCCAACTCCCTCCGGTTGGTACATGTGAGGCTACGGGTTTGCTACCAGTGCCCATTTTTTTTGGTTAAGCCCGACGCACTGTGCTAGCTCGCCCCCGAGCTAAGTGGAGTTGCGGTTAGGTTTTGAGACCCTTTTCCCCGAGCGGCGGTCCCCTGGCCCTCCCCCAGTGCCTGGGCCGTTCGTGAGCTAGTCAGTTTCCCGAGTTCCCCTGAGGCCCAATCATCCTCCTCGCTCTCGTCGTCTGTACGTGGTCCGGCGAAGTACTAACCGATTATTGGACGTGGCGTACGGCCTTCTCCGGTTTTAAGCGTGATGGTGCCAAGTTCTTCGTCCGCCGTTTCGTTGATCGCGACGCGCTTCCGGTCACTGTATCAGAGAGACCTTTGACTGGGGCTTAGGACAGCTCCCATGCTCTCCTTCCCTCAATCTGTTTTCGGCCTGGACAGTCCCCGGCTTCTTTTCTGCCCGTTTCACCTGAGATCCCCGAAAGGTTTCCATCCGGCCCGAGATCCTCTACTACTCTGGCCAAGGCCACCACCGTCCATTTGGGGGACGGCCCCTCTTCGACGTCATCCAGCTCGCCCATCGCGTTAGTTTGTCCCGGACGACTTCTCTTTCTTACTGCCCCTCGGCTTGGACCCGTGAGAACCGCTCTTCACTTCTCCCCCCTCTTCAAGTACGGGTTGAGGCCCTCGATGAAACGGCACAATTCAGCCAGCGTCACTGCCTCCCCAGGGGTCGACACGGCTCCTCGTCGGGCCCCGGGTTGTCGTGGCGTCTGTAGTCTTTCGACCCCGCCTTCCCCGCTTGGCGACGGACCGTGTTTTTTTGGTCCTGTTATTACTCCCGCTCGGCGCCCACTTCGGGACAGGCCCGACCTGGTACGACATCAAGCGAGGCCAGGATCTTTATGACCCTCCCTGCCGCCTTGCCTCCCTGTTCTCGCCTTTTTCCGCTAACATGAGGAACATTCTTTTTTGATCCACAATAGGTTCTTGACGTTTCTGTTCTTTAGACGCTCCACTCAGCGCTACGATTATTTTCTCTTCCTGTCCCGTTTTAGTAGTCGTAGCCCCCCGGTACAGGGCACAGGTTTCTATGTCTGGAGTAATGCTCTACTCTTTGTCAGGCTTTCGGCCCGATCGTTGTTCCTTTGCTCGCCCTTCCCATTCATCCCCACCCCAGG
>Ga0179593_1571682_pt1 | contig 10560 bp, 8 predicted proteins | sample CZODoug2_1_08_16_FD_185931 | JGI IMG/M metagenome (GOLD analysis project Ga0179593, IMG submission 185931) | Vadose zone soil fungal communities from Angelo Coast Range Reserve, California, USA - CZODoug2_1_08_16fungal (PacBio error correction) | ecosystem: Environmental > Terrestrial > Soil >... | reverse complement strand
CATGGCATTGTTCCTTCCCCTTCAATCCTTGGCCTATGGGACCCATTTTTTTTGCGGTTTTTTTTTTTTCCCTTGGTGTCTTTGCCTTCTTGGCGAATTTTTTCCCCATATGTTTTTTCAAGTTTTGATTTTTCGGCCCCCCCGCATTTTTTTTTTGTGCCCCCCCTTGGCAAAGGAGTTTTAGTATTTTTTGACTTGTCGTTCTCTTGTTAGTTGCGGTTCATCGTGGCCTTTGTGACTCTTTTGGGAGATTAGACGCTTTTAGAGTTTTTTGTTTTTTTTGGGGACGTTTCGATGCTCCTACTGCACTTTCCCGCTTCCTTCCTCCCCCCCCCAACAATGAGGCTCAACTTTTCTTTAGATTATTTTTGAAAAAGACTGTGTTCCTCGGCAGCCGTCCTCTTTTTCCGGATCTTCTCAGGGGTCTGGTTCCGTCTATTTTTTTTGTCAGCGCAATAGAATCGGATGGGATTGGCTTTTTCTTTGCTTGTTTCTCCTGCAACCATCTCCTCGATTTTCCCTCGCGGAATCTTCTTTTACCTGGGCAGGCTTAGTTTTGTTGCTGCAGCTCCCCCCTTCTTTATTACCAAAATGATGCGAATTTTTATGTCGTGTCTTTTCCTTTTTGGCAATCGGCCTGGTTCCACGATTCAGTTCCGGCCGATCGTTGCCCGAATCGAGTTGACTGGATGTCAAAACTCTTCAGAGTTCTCATTCCTTATTCCTTTTCTTTTTTCCCCAGAACGTTAACTTCCTCATGCTTCTCCTTTTCAGTCATTCGAGTTTGAAGTTTTTCAGTCTGCGTCCTTGTCTTTCTTGCGGCCCTGGATTGAAGAGATCTATTTCAATCCATTCAGCGGGCATCTTAGTCTTGGGGCTCATCCCTTTTCTATTTTTTCTTTGATTTAAATTTTGTTATATTTGTCAAAAATACATCCTTGCCCCTTAAGCATACCAGTAAGTCTTGACACCCTAGAAATTTTCTTTTTTAACGAGGCGCCACTGGTCAGTGAGCCATAATGATCTCATACAGAGAATTACTCTGGAGCGAGCTGAGACATATACTCCTCTTCAGATTTTGCGAACTAAATCTGTGGTAATCGTGTGCTGGCTGGTTTTTCTCTTGCTCCGTATGTTCCTCAGCTGGTATTCTTCAGGTCCTATCTTCCTGCGTGTCTCTCTTTAAGCTTTCGGTGCTCGGACTCTTTTTATGGATTAGCCTCTCATGCTCTTTTAAGATTTTCGAATTGTTTAGGAGTCCCCTCTCGGCCCAGGTTTCCCTTTGTTTCACATACCCATCTTCCACTTTGATCTCATTCTATTATTTCTTATTGATCTCCGGTTCTACATATTGAATTGTCCCCCCCCCCTTTTGTCCCCCGTCCTCGTGGAGTCTATTCCAAGCTCCCCTGTTTTATCGACAGGTGATCGTACCTGCCAACCAACCCCATTTCCATTGATGGAGGACCCCTCAACCTCTTGCCTTCACTGATGTCCCCATTACTTACACCCATTTATATTTTTTCTTCCTTACTATGAACCCCCACCATTCACCTCAGACGTAACTAGTCCCCCCCAGTTGATAAGGACCTATCCCCTAAATGGGCTTTTAGGTCCCAGAGATTAAAATGATGGCCCTATGTTTGCGCAGCTCCCACTGATAGGTTAGGGTGACTGGTCCTTCCCCCCCGTTCCCATTCTTTGTTCCCACTAGGCTTCCGATCCCGTCCCCCTTCTTTTAGGGGAGAAGCAAATTCCGCCCCCATGCCCTCCTGGTTTTGCATTTAAAGGGAAGCTAAGGTGATACTCCTCTTTCCTTTTTTCTAGCATTAATCTATACATGGTTGTAGACATAAAGCCTTCTTATTGCTTTCCCTTGCCAGTTTTCTGCCCCCAGTGACTCCTGCGTTTGAGAGCAAGCCGTTGAAAGACTTTCTTTTCCCCTATTCCTCCCTCATACGGTTGTTTCTTCTCTTCCATGGCAACTGTTTAAGCTTCCTCTTTATGTAACCGCTGCGTAATCTTGCCGTTCTCAAAGGTCATAACACTTATTGATCTGCCGTCACCCCCGGTTTTGAAGGCTTTCATCGGTTCCTTTCACTCTTTCCAATTTTACTGAATTCACCACACCCTCTCCTTTTCTGAAGGTACTCCATCCCCTTACCCTTTTATTCTTGTATGACAATGCTGTTTGCTTTTCCCCCCGATGTTTTCCCTTCACCACGTCATTTCTCCTTTGGATCTGCTCCTTCCTTTAAACATGGGAGTCCATCTCCCTTTTTCCGTAAAAAGTTAGTTTGCCTCCCCCTTTGAGGAAGACCTATCACCTAACTTTTATTTTTTCAGTATACCCCCTTTTCCTCCTCTTATGGGTGTGAAGAATTCTCTTGTTACCCCCCATATCTTTGTCATTTTATTATAAATGGTGCGGTCAGATGATCAATTGTTCAAATTTTTGTCGCGAGACGTCCCGACTCCACTTTCAGCCATTCAGAGATTTTTAAACCCCATTTTTCCTCCCCCGGAGACAGACCAAGTACCTTACAACTTTATCTTCCCCAATCTTTCTGAACGTATCAATCCTCCGGGATTAAAACCTTTATGAATCATCCACACTTTTCCCTATTTAACACCTTACCTTCCCCATTCTGCACTTACGGTTCGATCATATTCTTTCTCTCAACGAGTAACGACTTTTTCCAATTTCCATCCCTCATCCCGAAGGTTTCTCAACATGATTGCCTGGGAAAATCCACATCCCATTACATCAAAGACCCTCAAGCCCCTGCCCCCCTTGTGAAAGCCACTACCCGCGCTTAGCCATCCTCCTCCTTCTCGGTTCTTTGAGAGCTGCTTATTCACTTTGTGCTCCTCGCATTCCCCGCACGACTGGTTTGACATGTCTGGTCTTATCAGAATTTCACTCTTATTCAAACTCCCCCTCCCAACTTAACGTTCATAGCTTCTTAGACCAAACCCTGCACACGGACTTGCAGCATTCCCAGATAGATGTCTGATTTACTCTCCCATTGTACACTGCAAAATTTCGCTACTCAAAATTCATTTCATCTCTATTGAAATTCCCACCATGTATTTTCGAACATAAAACTTCACCATATCCTTAATTAAACTCATCACTTTGTCCCCCACCTATTGCTCTCAAAATCAAAGCTCAATTCAGCCCTATTACTACTAATAGTATCAGATCTCCAACACGGTGACCCTCATCAACTAACCTTCTCAATTTTTCCCCTCCCTTCGGCTTCTCCCCCCCCCCCCAACACCAAACAATCAGGAATTCTTAAACTTGAATAGAACCTGTGTTCCTCATCTCCCCCGTTTGAAAGAGCACAAATTGGCAACCTTCCATCCCTACATAATTACAGGCTTTCTACCCCCCCCCCCTCGTCCCCGGCCAGTCACATTTCCTTCCTTTCTAACAACACTCGTGCCCTGGTTCACCCTTTCCGACCCCTCCTTTCATTAGGTTAAATCCTTTACTCCCGTACTCCCCTTTATCAGAGCGTTCTTCTCCCTCCATCTTCAGTGCGCCTCCTCCTCGCTGTCCCTACCCCCCCCCACCCCCCCACCAGCTGCCGACGGGACCCTCACAAGCCCAACCCTTTGCCGCAACGTTATTCTACGCCCTCAAAATTAGCCCACGATTAGTCTCCCAAGCACAAAAGCCAACTTTCCTTTTTCCACATCCTTCAAGACGCTACGTCCATTGGTCCAAAATTATCGCGCCCCCCTTTCTTCACACCGAATCCCTTGCCCAAAAACGTAATCCCTCCCAGGGTCATTTAAAGCTCCCTGAGTGCGTCCTCAAGTCATCCTCTCTTTTACTTTTTTTTTCGCGATAGCTTGAGAATTTTCAGCGGCACGCGGCGCTGGTCCCCTCATCTTCTTTTTTTTTTTTCCCTATTAGCTGTTGATTGCCTGCCGCTCTCCTCCTCTTTCTTTGACAGCGTTCTTCTTCTTTAGCTTCCACCGACCCCCGTTAAAATTTATTTCGACTGATTTCTTTATTTTTTGTCTTTTTTCCTCTTCAGTGGCTCTTTATGCTCGAACTTTAGCTTTTGCTGGGATTTACCGGCAGTGCTGGACCCGAGTTTTAGATTGCTCTCAGTCGCCAATTTCGTCGGGATTTTCTCTTCTCTTTAGTCTACGAAGTGTCTTTTCTCTTTCCTCCTTATGTCCGTAAGATGCGCCATGTCTTCTCTCGGTTTTGTTGTTTTCAGAACTATAGGATGGTCTCGATGGACAGGGACCAATTGTTCCTTCCCCATAGTTTTTCATTAGGACACTATTTTTGCTATTCCCCGTACCCTTGGTTGACGACTCTTCTTTTTTTTTGAGCGACTTCCCACGTTTTATCAACTCTTTCTCTTGTCTGATTTGACAATTTTTTTTTGCATTGCTTCTCTATAAGTCAGTTAGTCAGAATTCCTTTGCGGCCCTTTGGTAAGCTCCCCTTTCGTGCTTTCTTCGCTGGTAGTTTCCCCTTCTTCGAGTATTTGACCTTTCCTGTCTAATGAACTGCTTCTGGCCTCATCCCCTTGAAGTCTTGACGCCCCGTCTTTTACCCTTTTTCTTTGTTCCCTTTCAGATGAAGTCCATTTTACTCTCGACTCAGGCTTGCCTAAGCTTTGTTTCCTTGCCTACTTGCTATTGAGGACCATTGCATTTAACTGAAACCTAGGTGCCATATCCCTTTCTAAATCTTTTGCCCTACTTAAGTTTCTTGACACTGCTCTAGTCCCTTTTAGCTCCCTGACTCTTCACACAACCCTCTCGGCTTTCCTAGGCCTCTAGCTGCTCCCGTTTCTTTCTATCGCCGACTGATTCATTTTTTTTTTGGTCATTCGCTGCCCTTGAATCTTTTTTCTGCAGCGGATTTGGCCATAGTTTCCTTTTTTTCAGGCTGACGCTTGAGGGCGCGGGAACATCCGCGGTCCTTGTCTTTCTTGCCTTCGGGCTCACAGGCCTTCGACTTTTGTTTTTTTCTTTTTTTTCCCTCGAGGGCCCCCTTTTCCCGGTTCTTCATTGCATTCCTTTTCTCCCGCGGAGGAGCGGTCGCGACGATTTCCCCAACCTCTTTTTGGACTCAGGTTCAAGGACTTGGGTTCTTTTTCGTGAGTTTTTTTTTTTTTTTCATTTTCCCCCCAAAGCTCTCTCCAGTTTTTTTTTGTTCTTCCTCCTAATCTTACCAAATCCCCCTGATGCAGCTCTACAAATTTGAATGCGATGCTCTTTTTGTTTTTCTGACCCGACCTTGAAAACCACACCTCCGGACCAGAAAGTCACTGCACACCCCCACTTAACCTTTTGCTTTTTCCATGCTCTTTTCCACTTTGTGTTCACATGGTTTCTTTCCAAGCGCCTATTAGCCCTCCGTCAATCCCTTTTGACCTCCCCAAGGCGAAACCTTTTTTCCCTTTTGTGCCCTGGGAAGTCCTCCCCCTTTCCTTAGCAAAGTTCAAAAGTCAAAGGACTTTTTTTCTCCTCAATTTGAGTCCTTATCATCCTGATTGTGTACTTCTTGACAGCGACCTACTCTTTGTCCATAGTATCCCCCTTTCCTAGCTAAAACTTGTTCTTTAAATTCTAGGGAGCGTGCGTGACCACATTGCAAAATTCCTCTGGTACCCATGAGAAATAGAGTGATTCTTACCAATTTGTTTTGCGGAACTCTCTTTCTCTAATTAAAAGTTGTTGTGTTGAGATGAGTTCCTTGCCATTTCCCCCTTCTTTTTTCCAACTCCGCTTCCTTTTTTTTCTGAAGTTGACGGTCCCTCCCGAATTCTCCTCCAGCGTTTATCTTCTAAAAACTCATCTAAATGATTATATTTCACCTTTTTCCCATAGTCTTTTCCCTTTGCCCCTCGCCCATTGACTTGCCGAATACTTTTGCTTCTCAATAACTTTGGTTTGATTGTTCTACGTCTCTGTACGATTGTTCATTCCCAAACCTTACCCTCTTTCAGCTTTTCTTCGCCCCGTATCTCTTTTTCCACCCTGAGGTAATCACAGTTAATAATTTTTTTCCAAATTCCATTAGTGAAGCACACAGGGTTGTCCTTTTTCGCCTATCAATTTCCTTTCTCATTTGGTTTATTTCTTTTTCCTTCTGTCATAAGGAGTTTTCTTGTTGTCTTTTCCTTACAAACCCCCCCCAATAGAACTGTGGTCCTTTCCCCTTCCTGAAGGAAAAAATTGAGGCTTTCATCACTTTTTTCCTTTTGAGAGAGATTAGATCCCCTCCCAAAGGAAGAGATTTTCATTAAACAGTAGGCCCTCTCCCAGAATCTATAAAGAAAGTCTTCCTCTTCCTACACCGTATCAGAACTCTAACCTTAGTATCCCAGTGTCGATACCGGTAACCTTTCCCTTGTAAAAAGAATGACTCCAAAATTCGCCCTCATTTCCGAAGAACTTTTTTCGTTTCCAGCCCTCGTTTTTTCAAATTTAAAAGTGCTTACATTTTTCTTTTCTCCCCTCTTAACTTCCCTAAGACACGACCCCCACTTGAGAAACTTCAAAATTAAAAAATACAAGTCCCAATGACAAATTTCGTGTCGACCTAACAGATCATCGAGAGATATCCTTCCCCCTTCTCTTAATCTATTGGAGAGAATCCCGTGGGACGTGATCCAAAGACCCTAATTTCGTTTTCGCATTTTTTTTAAAGTGAATTCCGTGATAAGAGTAAGTGACAAATCCACTATCCCAGTTCATATTCCAGTTCGCTCACACCAACGCCTCTCACCCAAGATCTCTTACCTCATATTTCTTTCCTCTCCCAGGTGACCTCCGAAATCCAATTCTTCCTTTTCACCCCAATCCTATGATGAATCGCATTTAGTGGTTTCTCAAATGTCTCCCTTCATAACTTCCTTCTTGTCCCATCTTTAATGAAGACAGAACCCTCTATCCCCCCAATGACCATTGGGTTCATCTGAAAACTGTCCATTACTCTAAATGACTAGGATCCTCCCTTTCCCACGAAATGCACACCAAAAAATTCGACAATATTTCCCGCAGCTTGCTTCCAACAACCATGAATGCCCTCCTGCCTCCTGAAACACCCCTCCCTATTTTCATCTTTTCTTTTTTAAACCCCTCACGGGGCCCTTCCCAAGTCCTCCCCCATCCCTATTTCCGATTCTTTAGTCTTCACCCCCCAATCTGAGTCTCTCCGAATAACTCGGAAAAATCCTTCCTAAGTCCCTCTCGTACCACTAACGTTATTAGGATTACCATCCTCTCCAATTTCTAAGCAGTATCTTTCGACTTCTTCAGGCAACTCCTTCCTCCCCCCCCTTCAAGCCCTTCCCCAAAACAAGACTTTTCCCTATTTCTTAGAAGCTCCACGAAATAGAAAGCTATTTTTCTCTCCAGCCCATCTGCCCCCTCCTGCGACCAACTCTTCTGTCGCAGAAACTATTTTAAAAGGCCACTTTGTGTTCCCTCTCAATCGATTTCCTCATGGGGCAAAAAAATTTCACTGTCAGCAACTCACTCCTACATTAGTACACCACCAGTTTCCCGCCCCCTCAGACGTAATTTCTCTCGTGCCTGCCTTATTCTCACAATCTCTTCCTCTTTTAACCCTAGCTGAGAGATTTTGAGATATGACTGTCGTCGCTTGACTTTTACCATTTTTTCGGAACTTCTTTTTTTTCCCCACTTTCTTGCCTTCCGTTCGCATTTGGGATTTTTACCTTCTTTTTCTTTCGGGTCCCACCTCATTTTTTAAGGGGAAAAGAAGTTTCTTTTGTTGGATTTTTTTTCTCGTGATTAGGTCCTGCTTTTTCTATCTTTTCTTGGTTCTCGCTTAGACGTCCCATATGTGAGAGGTTTGTTTTCCTGTTGTGAGGAAAGGTCTACACTTTACATCCGGTTCAGGATCAGCTACCCCTATCTGCTTGATCCCATTTTTCTAGTGTCTTTAGAGGATTATCTTAATAATATTTTCCCTCTCAGGACGATTTCTTTGGATTCTGCTCTTCGAGTGTGACTCGAATTTCTGTTTCTGAGATTCCCCTTTTGTTGCTCAGTCCCCCCTCTTTGTCATAGGGTTCTACGTTCTGAGGTTTCTCTTCCTGGGTTCCCCTTTTTTCTCTTTTTTTATGGAGAATCTCCTTTTTTGTATAACCACCCTTTCTACTTTCTTTTTCTTTGCATTCCGTTTGGCCCACTTTTCTACTTATTTTAGACTGTCCCCCTCAAGCAGTTTTTCTCTATCCCCTCTCTCGGCGCTTTCTGAGGCCGTGGATTTAAGAGCCTTTGCACCTCCGGAGCTGGAGATTCTTTTTTATTTAGAAATGCCATAGTTCAAGTTTTTCCTTCTCGAAGGTCTTTGCTTGTTTCTTTTTCGATGATGCATTTACGATAGTTCTGCATCTTCACCGGCAGACCGAGCCAACCAAGAGGAGACTTCCCCAACAGAATAGTCCTCTGCTTTGTTGGCGCGGCGACAGTACCTCATCGTACTTTTTGCCCTTCCTCACTTGTACACCCCCACTTTGTAAATTTTTGCGAGTGGGAGTGGCTGGACCCCTGGGCGTAACCCAGGCCACGTCATGTCAGCCCCCCTTTTTCCGTAACAATCAGACGTTCGACCATTCTTATTTCTGTGTTGTACTGGTCCTTCCTCGGCGTCGCACCGAATGGCGACCCCACCCTCCTCTTTAAACAGTCACTTCCTCGACCGCACAACTCGTCTATATGCCACCCTTTTTTATGCGACCCGCGGGTCCCGCTCCATACCTGACTTTTACTGCGGCGGCCCGTCCCGATTCCCTGCCTGCCACCCTTCTATTTTGTTAAATTATTGCGTCATGGGCACTTTCTGTACCAATTTTCTGGTTCGTTTGCACGCCCCCTCCGAAAGCACTTTCGAGCATCCCGGGATTTGCTTCTCGGGCCTATCTTCCCTTTTCTTTTGTCGGTCTCCCGGCCTATGAGACGGCATGGCTTTGTTCGGCCTTGGGCCCTACGTGTAGCCCCCTCCTTCCCCAGGGCTGCTCCTTTTCTGTGGTACTGTTCTTAACCGAGACGGACTCCCCCTGACACTGTGTCCCCCCCGGGAATCTGCTCAGTTTTACCCTCGTTTTCTTGTGCACAATTTGGTGGCCTCTTCGCGTTCCCCTGACTAGGTGGAACATGTCCCCCCGGTTCGCCGCTTTTCCACGGCTTCCCCCTCCCCAAATGAGGTCCCGTCCCCTCTCTCTTCTCCCGTTAGAGTACTTGTTTTATTTTCGTGAGTTTCCAAAAGATTGTGAATATTTGCGGGTTCCCCGTCTACTTGGGCTCTGTGCCGGCGTTGGTACGGAGTTTCGCACCTTTGTCCACCCTAACCTAGATCCCTTTTCGGTTCTGCAGCATCGCTCCTTGTTGATGAGGCCGGCTCGGCTGTCCCCCCACTTTTGATTGTTCTGAGCCCGTCGACCCCCCTTTTTTAATCCGATGATTTAGTACCCCCCGGCCCCCCCCAACCGGTTTTTTTTTTTTTAGTGCACGCCAGTACGCAACCACAGACACGTCACACCGACTGTAACCGGAACCCGTCCTTTAGTTATTTCCTGGCGCACGGCCCTTCCTGCGTTTATTCACCTTCCCCCGGGAATTAGTACCCGTCTTCCCCTCATACATATAGATCACTCACTTGGAGGTGAGACATTGGCCCAATGGTGGAGACGAAGCTCTTTGTTCAAGAAAAACGGATGCAGAGCCTGGGTTGTATGTATCCCTGCTTTTCGGGTTTTGCTACTGGGCCCTGTCCCCTTTCTTTCCCTGAGGCCAGGTCTGCAAGTGCCCTGTTTGTAACTCCTCCAGCTACCGACTTCCTTTCTGGCGCCGGAATTTTTACCTTTCCTAGTTACACGGTTGACGTGCATGCAGTGCTGGACTACCTTCCTTGCTCAAGGTGTTTTTTGTTTCTCCGCCCTCTTTCAACTGAAAGGACTTCCGTCTACACCCTGGTGCTGTCCTTCCTTCGAGTCAAGACGTAGTTTTTGCCATTTTTTGGCTTTCACCTTTCTCACGTTAATGCTTGAGGTCCTCGTCCCCCTTGCTTTGCAAGCACCTTCGCGGACCTACTCTTTCCCACCGGACCCACCCCTCTCATTCTCGCCCCTTTTTGTTTATGAGATGCTTCCCAAGTTTTCCGCGGCTCTCGCACCCATCTGTCCTAGGTACACGATATTACAAGGTTGTCCCTTGGCCCTTGGCAGAACGGCCTCTTGCCCACCCCCTCCGCGTCTCCCCCCTCTCCCGTATACTGTGTACGTGATACTTCTCCCCCCACCTTAACGGTGTGTCTTTGATTTTTTTGAACATCTTTTGTCTGGTGTAGTCCAATTTTCTCTGTGAGCCTTGGTCCTTCAATAGTCCGCGCTTTACTGGCCCACCGTGCTAGACATTGTACGCGGTCCGGCACCCTTTTAATATATCCGCTGGTGCCTGATGGGTCCCTTGGAACGGACACAGGGGTCCCACGGTGGAACCAATTCATACCCCTCTGAACCTGATCCTTTGTCAATAGCCCCCTTGACT
>Ga0179593_1472344_pt1 | contig 10560 bp, 9 predicted proteins | sample CZODoug2_1_08_16_FD_185931 | JGI IMG/M metagenome (GOLD analysis project Ga0179593, IMG submission 185931) | Vadose zone soil fungal communities from Angelo Coast Range Reserve, California, USA - CZODoug2_1_08_16fungal (PacBio error correction) | ecosystem: Environmental > Terrestrial > Soil >... | reverse complement strand
CTTTTCCCCGTCCTTCCTTCACCCCACAACACTCTTCCTTTTCCCGCCCTTTCATACACCAAAGGCGCATACCTTTTCTTCCACCTCCAGATTTACTACACAGTCCCCTTCGTTTGGGTCCCCCCCCTCGAGTTCCGTCGTTGAAGGAACAACAGAATACCTCCACAAAGATCTTCAACCCCACCAGACCAAAATCCCACTCACATTGCGATACGGCTCACTCCATCGCAAAAAAAGATTACTTTGAAACACTTTGACTTCACGGTCCGCCCCGAAACGAACCCTAGCCCCGTGACCGGCCACCGGCTTGTTCCCACACACCCCCCCTGTACATCCGAAGCCCGAACAACCGCCCCCACCCTGGATACCAGCCATTGATCCCCTCAACACTCCTTTCCCCCCCCCCCCCCTTCTTTTCTCAACCCTCCAGGGCCTTCCCCCTGCCCCCAACGTCCTTCAACCAAGCCCCTTCTCCCCAGAGACCCCAAATCGAGACTCCTCCCCCCCTGAAACTGCTCGTTCGATTCCACTCCACCGACTCCCTCCCCCCCCGCCGGAATCTCGGTTCTCTCTGTTTCCGTCCCGCAGCCCTACATCTCTTACCTGCAGTCGAACACCACCACCTATTTTTTTCACGCAGCTTCCACGTGCCCTTCGCCTTCCCCCCCACCCACCGTCAACTGCTACTCCTACCCTTCCCTCGAAAGCCCCTGGGCCACTTCTTCCCCCCCAATACCACCATCTATTCCCTCTCTCTTTCAATTTTCCCGAACGAGCTGGGGGCGCTCTTCTCCGTTCGATAAAACCGGGGGGGGGGTTTTTGTCACCCTGATATCCTTGTTTTTTCTTCCCCCCCGAGCCCCAGTTTCCCCCCCGATTTTTTTTTCTTCTCGTCGAACTATACCCTTTGCTGACTCTCTTTCTTTCAAGCTGAGCACACATCCTTTCCCGCCCTCTCCCCCCACCCTCACTGTCCCACTCAGACCTCCAGTTCAAAACATAGTCAACGGCCTCTACAGTCTACACGACCCCTCTGCAGGACTTAGCAAAAGAAGATTTTAACTCCTCGCCAGGCTGCCCCCTTTTTCGCTCCCCCTCTCCCCACGATTATCGGTCCCGACCTACCCTTGCTCCCTCTCTCCACCCCCAGTCATGATCGCTGCTTGATAATGCCTCTCTCTTATCAAAGAGCGGTTATGGTTTTTTCTAGTCCGCTCTGTTTCCATCACTCGTTTTTCCCCCTCTATGCGAATACAACTGGCGCTCTCTTCCATCCAGTTTCCGCTGATCACCTTCCCCACACCGGTGGTCTTCAGTTTTTTTCACACTTTTTTTCTTGACCCACTCACTGTGCCCGACGATTCGTACATGATTTCCCTCTTACCCACCCCCTTCTGTCAGTGTTCCTCCTTTTTGAGAGAGAGCGAAACCTCGATAAAACGGGCCTATCCTCCCTCTTTTCCTCCGTTTTCACCGAATGTTCCCAAGATCCTTGTTTTCTCTTTGTTCCCTGTTTTTCCCCTCCTTTTTGTTTATTAAAGCGCCTTAGCGTTCTCAAACAACATCTTTGCCCCTGATGAGGATTCCACTCCACAGGTGCAGCTTCTTCCGGCAAAACCTGTCAAATTTTTTTAGCGTCCACTTTCTCCCCCTTCGCGCATTACACGTTTTTTTCCTCAGTCTCCTCCGAGAACGGCGGAGATAGGACAGGTCACTCCCTTTTAGAAAGAAACTGTCCCTTTTTTTTCCACAACACCGTTTTATCCCCAAGACACAGCGCCTCTCACAGACCTTCCGGTTATAGGTCGGATGCTTTGTGACTTCCCCCCACTTCTAAGGATAAACCCCACCAGCGGAAGACCCCCCCCCCGGCGCTGCGCTTGCCACCAACGTGCGACCCAAGGCTTGAAGCACCGTCGATTTCCCTACAGCTTCTACACTCTACACCCCCAGGTGGTCCCCCAGAGGAGTAATTCACCCCCTCAAAAGTCCTGAGCTTTCCCCCAACACATACCTACACTTGCCACGAACCCAGCTCCGCCGGCCGCCACCCGATCCCCTTTCTTCACAAAATGACTGGCCCAAATTCTACTTTTTTTCCCCCCTTTGACCGACAAATCCAGACTCAGCTCCCTCGACGAAACTAGTCTTCTTTTGGCCCACAACCTTCCACAACTGCCTCCTCCGCCCTTCTCCCCCAAAAACGCCAATAAATCTAACCTCCCCCCGTGATCAATCACCCCCCCCAACCACTACCCCATCTCAAGGCCTTTTCCCACCCCGAGAACCCCTTCACCTTCCCTCCTCCCCCTAGATTTTGACCGCGCAGCTCGTTTACCCCCCCCCCCTGCAACCTCGCCATCGAAGTCCCCAAAACTGAAGATTACCATCTTTTTTTTTTAGAGTCTAGATGTTTTTTGCCTTCGCCCTCCTCTCGCTCACCCCCCCCCCTTCCGTCTCTTTTCAGCTTCAACCGGCTGGCACCTACTCCTTGCCAAAACACAGTCCCCTTTTTATACCTTCCCCCTATAGCGCAGCCCCTGGAGTTCCCCCCCCCCCCTTTCGAGGCAACCCTAAAACCTTCTTTTTACCCGAAGTCTCGATTACACCATCGCCCTTCCCTCCTAAATCCCCTAATTCGTTATCCCCCACAAACCTTTTGACCGTTTCCGTCTTCTTTTTACGGGATGGCTTCTTTGGCTTCCACGAACATCCCTATCTCCTCTGTTTTCTCTCTCTTTTTCTCTTGTCTTGCGAACGCAACACGTATCGCGCGTAACCACAAGGTGGTTTAACTCCTCCTGAGGGAAATAGCTCTAATCTATGGTGTAATCGGTTTCGTGCATCTTTAGTGTTGTATGGTGGTCCTTTGCTCCATTGTAGTGACCGATCGCGTAGAAGGCTTTATGATTCTTTTTTTCCTCTTTCGTACGAGTTACCTGGTAGTGTCTCTGGCCTTAGGTGTTGGTTTTCCTGCAGAGAGTTGCTTTTAGGAAGGGCTTTCTCACCAACCCCTTTCTTTGCCGCTAGATGAGTCTCTTTTTTTCGCTTCATGGTTGTTTGCTTTCTTGCTAGTTCCTTTTCCCCTTTTTTCTGTGTTGATCGGTGTTGTTTTCTTGTCCCCTTTAAGGTGTTGAAGGTGTTGAATTCTTGCCTTTTTGAGTAGTGTCTTGTGATCTGTGGGTCTGCCTTAGTTATCCTGGGTTCTTGATAGTGAGGGTTGTTTGTTTTTACTTTAGGAGGTATGAAATTTTGAAGTGTGTCCCTTCTGAGATAGTTTTAAGCCTTCTGTGAGGGCTTTCTCTTTACCCGTGAATTCTTTTTTTTTAATAAAGATGTTGGAGATGTTTTTTTAGGAGTATTCCCTTCTTTGAATTGTAGTTTTTGTGGTGTATTGCTGGGTTTTCTCCTTTGTAGTGGTCTTTTTTTCACGGTCTTCCTCGAATTCTGCATATTTTATCGTGGAGATTTTTGTTCTTTCCCTCCATTTTGACCAGGAAAGGTTCCCTGACCCTTCCCGATCGCGCTTCTTTTTTGGTCCCGGCCTGGTCTGTTTTCTTTTTCGGCGCCTTTCTTTGTACATAACCCCTCCCTGAACTTACTTTCTCCCCTGAGATAGTTGTGATAGAGGCGCGTCTTTTCGGTGATCGTCGGATTTTGTATCCTTAAGATTCTTTTTTCCGACCCCCTTCTTGATCCTCTTTTTTTCGTGCCCCCTTTAAGACTATCCTCTTGCCTTCCTTGAAAGAATTTTTCATGAGAGATAGTTGTTAGCCTGTCTCCCGTGGACCTTTTTGTTCCCCCGACGAGGACCTGAAGCTCTATCTTCCTCTTTTGGTTTTTTCTCCCCTCCTTCCGTAAGATTTTATAAAAACCTTTCCCCCACCAATTAGAACCAGTTTCTCTTCAGAGGTGCCTTTCCCCACCGCCTTTGACCCGATCTAGTTGTGAGATCTTTACGCACTGTCTCGTTTTTTTTTTCACGTCTTTTGGATTGCTCCCTTCTCCCTGGTTTTAGACCCGACTCGTACGGTTTTTTTTTATCTTTTGAGACTCTTCCTCCTTTTCCCCTGGGTTGTCCGTTCCCGCCGGATGGTCTTTCATCTCATCGATCCATCTCCTCTTTAATTTCCCTTTTCCCTTTAGTATCAATCGGAACAAATAGACCCACCTCGCTTCTGGGAGACGAATAATGAATTCTCCTCCAAAGATTTATTCTGAATTGTTACCCAGCGACGCTGTCCTTTCCACCCAGTCCCTCCTTTGACGAGGTGTACTCTTTTGCTTCCCCTGCTCTAGTCTGTGAATAGTAGTTTTCAAAGATTCCTGAGAGCTCGTTATCCGATGTATTGAGTCATTTGGACTTCGTCTACTGCCCTTTGTCTTTGTATATCGATGTCCTTTGGTGTGCCCCTTCTTAATAAGCTAGAGACTTGTGAAATGATTTCTCTTCCCGCTTCGACACCTGGAGGATGTTGGTATGTGCTTCGCTGCGTTTCTCCTTTTGCCAAAAGGGTGTTCCCCCCTTTTTCTCGAAAGGCGCCCCCTCTTCTCCTTTCTCACCCATTTTTCAGCGAGCATAGAGCGTTTTTCTCTTCTGTTGGTTTTTTTCTCTTATTCCCCCCGAATTGAGGCCCCAGATCCCTTTCTCCTTCTAGATGAAGTAGGGTGTTTGAATTTTCCTCTTTTTTTACCTGCTTTGCCTGATTATGCCGTCTTTTTTTTTTTTTGTTCCGCTCTCCTTTTTTCAGTTTCCGAGGATAGAGGGCCTTATTAACCCCAAAATCAGAAGACTCTGAGGTCGGATTCTGGGGGGACGTTTGTCATCTCCTTCTCTGAAGGTTCCTTTGGATTTTTTTGGTGGAGATGGTCTCCTTTGCGTTGTAGATTTGACTTGTGAATGGTTGTGTCGGTGCTGTCGATGTATAGATATTTTTATTCCGTCTTTTTTCTTCCCCCCGTTTTTCTTGAGGTTTTGAAGGTGTTCTTCTTTGAGTCGACCTTTTCTCATTTTGTCCCGAAGTTTTTTCAGGAATGAGGTCGCCACTTTTGGTGTCAGGTCACGTTACCAGTCCGTGTGGGCATTTTCCTTTTCGGGAGTTCTGGAGTAGGAGTTCAGGTTTTCAGATTGTAGGGGGAGTCTGGTTGGCTTGTGGTGATTTGTTTTTTTTTTTTTTTTGTGTGAGTTCCCTTTCCCGATGGGTTGTCTTCTCGTTGGAATGTAGGTTCCATTACCCCCCCTTTTTCGATTTTTTTTTGTCGAAACGTGTTTTCTCTGAAGCCTCGCTTTCTGGTTGGGTCGACGACTTTTCTTTTCCTCCTCTCTTTTTGCTCGCCCCTTGCTCCAAACTTTAGAGATCTCTTTTGCCATTCACCTACCCTTTGCCGACCAAAGGCTTCTGTACCGTCGATGGCTACATCACACTCCTTAACACTCCATCTTTCCCCTCTCTTGTTTTCCCCCCTGAATCCAAAACGTCGTTTGCAAACCCCCATACCCCTACCCAATCCTCCCCTCCAGCAAGAAGGCACAAACTCCTCCTCCTTGGTCCTCCACACAGTTTTACTGGCCCCTTTCCTCCTCCCAAACCAGTCCCTTCCCCCCTGACACGAAGCCGTTTCGACACGGATTTTCACCCCACAGGACCTCCAGCCCTCATTACCCCCCCCCTCACCCCCCCCAAAATAAACGACCACCTTTTGTCCCTCACCCCAAGACCAGGAAAAAACCACCAGACTTCCCCCCACTAATCCATTTCAATGCACCAGCGACCCCCCCCCCCACCTTTCCCTTCTTTCCCCGTCCACAACCAAAAGCTCCAGTATCCCCCCCCCCCCCCAGCGCCAGCGACCCCCAGTCCCCTCCCCCCCGAGTGTGCCCACGTCCACAGGTCCTGTCAAGGTTCCCCCTCCTTCTCGTATGCTTTGTGACAGGAAGCTTGCCAGTCTGAATTTCTCCTCACACCCTCTTCCTCCGAAGAGTCATTTTACCCCCCCTCTCCCCCGTCCTTTCCACCCACCCCGTCCAGGAAGATACTACTAACCCTGCAACGAACATGGCGTTGCAACGTCTCCCCCCAACTTCACTCACTGATCACCCAAAGAGATTTGAACACCGGTTATCTCTCTCTTTGGAGAATTGCCGCAGTTCTATACACGTGGCACCTTTCCTGCTTTTACCCTCGCAGCGGAGCATCCCCCCATCAGGTTTTTTGTCTAGAGTCAACTTTTACGCGCGCCTCTCGAATTACAACGTTTCCCACACAACCCCCTTTGATTGCTGCCTTTTCACCTTTCACCAGGTGAGCTCTCAGAACAAACCCCTATCCCCTTCTCTCCCGTCCCCTTCAATGTACCCCTTGGGAAACGATATGCGAAACCCTCCCTTTCCTTCCGCCGGATCACCTTGGTGATCTCCCCGTTTTTCTCCCCCTTTTTACGAAGAGTTTTATACTATCCCCCTTTCCTTATCGCCTTGGACTCATTTTCCCCCCTCTGTCGATAAAATCTCCTGTTTTTTCGTGTCGATATGTTTGTGTCAGACTCCCCTGTCCACAGAGCAAAGCAATAGAAGAATAACCCCCATCTCTCTTTGCCCCCTAGAGCTTTAATGGTATGGCTAATCCAACCCCCCCCCTGCCAACTTCCTCTCCTCCCCCCATATAGGAAAACTTCAAATTCCCCGGCCACCTCTCTTCGCCAAGACCGGTCGCCGGGATACACCCAATCCCTCCCCCTCTCCCTCGACTCTCTCCCCCCCTCCCTCGATAAAACTTTTCCGATACGAGCTGCGTTGGACGCTTCCCATCTCCTTTTTGTTGATTTTTTTTTTTTAACCTCCTCAGTTTTCCCGAGCTTCGCAACCTCTCGGACCCTCTCCTCTTAAATTGGCATAGATTACTGCCCCCCGTAACGTATTTCTTTTCCACGATCGCCTTCTTTCCATTCGTTTTCCCGACTCTCAAGCTAACAGCTCGTCACGGCGGCTCTCCCCGACTCCTTAGGACACGGTCAAGCTTGGTAGTCCGTATTTTTCTCCCAACCCCCAAAAGCCCTCCTTTATTACCCCTAAAGATCCTTCTTCAAGAAAGAGTTTAAGAGTCTTGGTCAGATGTGTTTTTCAGGCCCCGACCCTTCCTCCCTGATCACACTCCCCTCTTGACCACCACCATTGCTGAACTCTCACCACACGCCGCCCCAAAGGAGCTCTTCTCCCACCATTTCACGCCTCCCCCCCTCCCATTCCCTTTGAAAGATCCTTTAAAGGATCAACACGCCAGGACCCACCGTTAGTCCAACAATTTCCCTCCCCCCATCCTCCCCCCCCCTCACCAGAGTTTTAAGAATGCCGCACCTCCTACTCCAGAGAATACTTTTTCATGGAACACCAAGTTCACGGTCAAGTGACCTGACCCCTTTTTGCTGTTTAGAAGCTCTCACCCTCTCTTTTCTAAGGAGTTTTTTTCAAAACTTATCCCCCGTCTCCTCCCGCAGCCGCCTACAAACCAAACCATACTCCCGTTCACAGTTTTATCACTAACTTCCCCCCACGATCACCAAGCTCCCCTTCGGTTTCCCCACAGAGACCCCCCCCCCCCAAAATAAAAATCCTCATCATCCAAAGCCCCGAGACCCTAAATCCCAGCAAAGCCCCTTGAGGTAACTCACCATCGCAATCGGACTAACCCTGCCTCACCTTTTTCTCTTTTCTCTTCTCTGTTTTTTCCTCCTCATTAGGAAGCGAACTTACTTGAACCCCCCCCCCCACACCCGAGCAGTAGATTCCCTACCCCTTTTCCCCCTCTTTCTAATTTCCCCCCCCCCCTTCCCAACATGAGATAAGAATTTACACGATTATTCACGACAAGGCGTTTCCCCAAACTACGAGGCCAGAAACGAGACTCTCTCTTCTGGGCATCCGGTACCTACCTACTCGTCCCCTTCCTTGCCCCCTCCTTAAACCTTTCTGTCGGTGAGTCTACGGGTGGATCTTGTCCTCCACTCCCTAATAAACGACCTCATTGTTTGTTGTTTCTTGAGACTCCTGTACGTACTTTCTCGCCCACCGTACCCTTCAAGTTTTTCTTATTTTACATATTTTCTTCGACTTTAGTATTCTTTTCTTTTTACGTCGTTGGTATTTTTTTTTCGTAGTTGCACCTCCTATTTTTCTCCCTATAGTGATTAGGCGTATCGCTTTCCGGGGTGTCCCCGTTTCTCCCCTTGTATTTCCCCTTCTTCTCGCTTTTTTTTTTCGTGAGTGAAACTTTTTTGTATCGTTGCTTCTTCCCCCCCCTCTATTTGACTCTCGAGAGGAAGGTCGCTGTTCGCCCGTGGGTTTTTCATTTTTTTCTCGCTCTTTTCTTTAGATTTCGCTAGGGGCTTGGCTTGCCTTTTTGATTTGTTCCGTTTTTCTTTTGTGAAGTCCCCTTTCTCCTTTTAGCGTGATTCGTGTTTGGTGCGTTTTTCTTTTCGTGATCATGGTTTCGGATTCTGAGGGTTTTTGCGGTGTTGTATTTGTCCTTTTAAGACTTTCTCTCGCCCCCCCCCCCCCCCCCACAAAAACTCCTAGCTTTTTTTTTTTTTTTTTTTTTTTTTGGGGATGAGGAGGGTCCGTTCCCTGTCAGATTTCCGTGTTACGGGTGGAACCTATGTTCTCCTTTCTGCTTTTTTTTTCCTGAGTCGTGTAGTTTAGTTCTTTTGGGTGCTTTATTTTTTTTTATCAGGTTTCCTTCGGGTTTTCCTTGCCAGTTCGACTAGCATCAAAGCTGGTTTACCTTTTCTCATGATTATTAATTCCGTTCTCTTTGGTCCCGGTCCCCTTTTTTAGGTGAAGATGGCTTCTCTCCGGGTTTTCGGCCGAGGTTTTTTCTCCGGTCTTTAGCTTTCCCCACCCCCTACCCTCCTATAGCCCTTATCTTCTTCTGTGATAGGCGGAGATGTATTGGCATTGATCGTCGCTGGTTATGTTTCGCATTTTTTATCCTTCCCTCCCCCGGAGCCAGTTTACTCCCCACTCGTTTTGATCTCCCAAGTTTATCTTGCTGCCTCGGAGTTAGTTCCTTTTGCTATCGTGTAGAAGTAGCTCCCGGTTTTAATTAATTTATTTTTACCTTTTTCGTTTCCCTCTCTCTCTTCCCCTCCTTTTTGGGACTACAATGAGTCTGTTTCCCCGGGATTACTTCACCAAACTTTCCAACAATCGACCCCTTCTCGGGGGACGAGTCTTGCGTCAACGCTTCTTCTTTTTTTTCCTTCTTTTTTCTTTTCTTTTCTGCTAGGCAGAGTGGTGCCCTCCCTTCCCGTCATTAGAAGACCTAGGTTGAACTTCCTTTTAGTGGGTCAGATTGAGAAGCGTAGATGCCTTTGACGGTTTTGTCTCCTTCCATCTTTTCCACATGTGAGTTTCAGATTTAGATGTTTGTTGAGCGCCTCGGGGCCCCCCCCGGTTGCGAAAGGCGTTTTTTAACAAAGCTGTACCCACGGAGGGGCTCATTCAGCTTCCCTTTTTTTACCCACTATCCATTAGAAGTTTTCTTCTTCGCGCGAGTAGAAAACGTTTATAGGTTGAGATGGTGTTTACTACAATTTATCTCCGTTTCATTCTTTGCCCTACCTTTCTTGGCTCTATAGTCTCTCCTATGAGCTCAGGGGGTTGACAGTATTCTCTCCTTTAACCCTTGGTATTGTCTCTCTCATCCGTTTTGCGACATGATCTAGTCTAGTTTTTTCCCTGCCTTCTATTTCTACTCTTCCTCCCCTGGCGGGGGGATTTTTGAAGTGCGTTCCTTCCACCTTCAGATAGTGTCCTGTTCTCCCTGAGCTTTTATCCGCAGAATCTTACGTTTCTTAGTTTTTCTCTCTTTCCTTTTGGGTTCTATCTGTTCGTTCCCCCGCCTTGTTTCCCCTTTTTTCATAGTGTAAGGCAGCTGCAGTTGACTGGTGTTCGAGGCATATAGTCCCTTTTCTTCCTTCCCCGTAGGTGTTTTTTCTTTTCGATTGAGTATGCGCATGTTTCTCGGCTCTTACCCACACAGCTCGAAGGATCCTGACTGATTTCGTTTGGTGTTCTGGGATTTGACTCTTTAGGTGTATCGATGGCTCTATGTTCCGGAGATGGGACGGGTTGGGTGTAGAAGTTATTTTTGGTTTTTTCTTTTCCTTGTAGATTTCTTATTCTTTTCCGTGTGGTGCTTAGTTGAGTTTCCTTGTTCTTGGGACTTGAGGGTGTGTTCCTGTGGTAGATGGATAGTAAAATTGCTATTTTTCCATTCCTTTTTCCGTTCCTTTTCTTGGTACCTTTGGTCTTTTAATCAATTTCAGGAATGGGTTGTTCCCCCTCACAAGATGGTGTAGGTTGTGGTCGATGGCCTGATTTTTCTTTTGAGAGATGGTTTTGGTTTTTATACCCCTTTTTATTGGAGTTTTTTGTGTCCCGTTTTTGGGTTGTTTGTGCGGGGAATGACTCGGGGCCTCTCGGGATCTCCCCTTTTTCCCCCCGCTTCTTTCTTTTCTTCACCTTTGTTATTTCTTTTTCAGCTTTTTTTGGTCGGACTTGGT
>Ga0179593_1457083_pt1 | contig 10560 bp, 8 predicted proteins | sample CZODoug2_1_08_16_FD_185931 | JGI IMG/M metagenome (GOLD analysis project Ga0179593, IMG submission 185931) | Vadose zone soil fungal communities from Angelo Coast Range Reserve, California, USA - CZODoug2_1_08_16fungal (PacBio error correction) | ecosystem: Environmental > Terrestrial > Soil >... | reverse complement strand
GCCTTCAATTCCAATCCTTAGTGGTCATTTTTTGGCCGATTTATACACTTCCCCTAGTACTTGTTGATCTTATTTCAAAGTTTCAGTGGTAGTCAAAAGCTAAAACCTTTTCAACCTCAATTCTGTAGACTTGGAGGTGGTGATTCCTCGGTCGCGATAAACACACGTCCTCTCGTCGTTTGCTTCCCCTTCCCTGTCGATGTCTTTTTGTTATTGTGGTTTTTTGGTTTTTCCGTCATGAAGGACCATGGTTCCTGTGTCAGACCCCCTGCTTCAGCTGCAAGTACGCATAGCAGATCGATCCCCCTTTCACCTCCAGCGCACGACCTCTCTAGCGCAAGTTGGCGGCTGGCGTTCATGTTCGGTCCATTATGTTCTCCCGTTCGTACCCGCCCTTTGATAAAGGATCGAGATAATACGTCCCCTCCTCATAAGTGCTCCCTTCGTTCTAGTGACGACTACGGTTTTTCGCTTGTTCCCCCTCCCCAGCCGATGACATTTTTGACCTAGGCGAACTCTTCTCCCCCACCTCCCCATCCCTCTATCATTTTTGGTCACCCCAAAATACACACCAACACCCCCCACCCCCCCACCCTACCACACTCCATCCACCTCCCCCCATCACCCCCCCACTTTCCAACACCATACACTCCAACTCCCCCATACGCACTCCCGCGTAATCCCCCTCACCTCCCCCACCGTCCAACCCCCCCTTAATCCCCCACACCATGACCTTCAACCCCACCCAAACCCCCTCCCTATACCCCCACTCTAAAGCCCCCGCCTCACTACTACCAACCCACCATATCCATACACCATTCCCAACCCCCGCAAAACACCAAACCCCAAAACCCATTGACACACCTCCCCCCACACACCACCCACCAACACCAACACACCAACACACCCCCCCTAGACAACTGTCCCAACCTCTAACCAAATAAACATAAAACACCCAACGACGCAAACAGCCCCCATACGCCACACAAAACATCGCTACCCCTCCCCCCTGCCACCCATCTCCTGCCTCCGATTCATGGATACCCAACCCCCCCTCCACACCAGAATACAATTACAAACCCACCCCTGATCACCAACCCCCTCCCCTCTATCAACACTCCAACCCACTCCCATCCCGCCACCACGAACTCCCACACCATGACCAGTTCCCGGGCCCCCCCAACAACCCATCACCTAACACACCTCTCCAAACCCCACAACCCCCCACACCCCAAACAACCGAGACAATACCACTCCACACACCGCAAAACTTGGCTGCTTTTCCGATAAACACCTTCAACATGACATAGCTTCCACCTGGCAACAAAACACCCCACACACTACCCCAGAGGACACGCACCTAATATAATGGACCTTCTCCACACGCCAAAAACTCCGGCCCTCACTAAAAGTTGTGGACGCGCAGGGACAGCAGGCCTCCTCCGAGAAACAGATATACCCCCGAAATACTTAGAACAAAACCAAAAACCAAAACCCGACGATAACCCAACACCACACACACCCCCACCCCCCACACCCCTCCTTTTTTCACCCCCCACTTGAGCGCGTTTGAGCTTTTGGTTTTGCCCCCAGCGGTTTCCGCTTAGGCGACACGTCTCGCTTTCTAGCTGTTTTTTGAAGCGTTTCCCCTTTTATTTTTTGATGCTCCTTCCAGCCGTCGCCTACCCCCTTTTGACCAGCCGACTTTTTTTAATGCAATCCGAATTCTCTCAGTCGCAACGATTTCCCCCCTCTAGGTACCAGCTTCCCTTCCTACCTACTTCGGCCCGCGATCTTCCTTTTTCTAGGCCCCCCAATCCTTAATAAAAGGTCAGATTAATGAACTTCCGTGCAGGGTCTTAAGGCATTCTTCAACCCCTAGTCGGTTGAGTCTGAATGCTTTCCATTTATAACAGAGGTTATACCGAACTTACCCTTTTTGCCTTTTCTCGTCTATATCGATTCTTTTCAAGCCCGTGTTTGAGACTAATTTTTCTTCGTTTTGCGTTCGTTAGGAACGTATCCCCTCTTCTGGAATACATCGAAGTGCACCCCACAACGCCTCCGAAGTGACCTCCGAGACTTTCTCTTATTTCTCCCCCCTTCTCCCTGAGTCTTTTGGCATATTTTTGATTTTATCATTGGTGGAATTTGCACGTTCACTGCTAGCACTTTTTTGTCAGTCCCACGACTTTTCCTGCTGTATTGCTGGTATTCCCTTTTTTGATCCCCCCTTTTCTCGCTTTCTGTCGACCGGCTTCCTTTAAGCCAGCAGTCCCCCCCCCAAAGATTCAAATCAGGTAATTACTCTCTCCTGAGTTTTTCATCCCACTTCACCTCGAGTCACCGCGTATGGTTTTCTTTCGAACTAGGACTTTTGACTACATTATAATTTGTTTTCTTTTCTTTTGTCCCTCCATTTGCCTCAGTCTGGGTAGCCAACGCTTTCCGTAAACTTCATTGCATTCATACCCTTTTTTTATGTTTTGTGTTGAGTACTTTCTTACTTCTTCTGCCCTGATCTTCAGCCTAGTGAGGGCTTTCCTTCGATCTATTTTTTCCACCAGCATCCTTTTGCCGTATGACCCCCCCAGTCCCCCACTCTTCCCAGCAATCTGCGGTCCCCGGTCCCTTGCCCTTGGACCGCTGGCGGCCCGTTTCGTGTGTTTTTGCGTCGTCGTTATTCTGGCCTCTTCGCTATCTGGTCACCCACCAACACCGCTGTTTTTTTCATTGTTTCTGGTTGGAATACCCCCCCGTCTACCGCCAGTTCACCCCCTCTCGTCTCGTCCCCCTTCAATGCCTATGGTCGTAGGCGGTTTTCGACTTTTTCACCGATTCGCGGGCTCCCCTACTTGCTCCTTTTTCTGGCGCTCAACCTTTTACGCCACCTGATTTACTTTCCCTCCCTTCGTCTTCTCCTCTCTCCTTTTTATCATCCGGCCGGTGATTCTTTGCCTCGCTGGGGGGTGATACAATGAAGGTCCTCCAATGATTCCCTCCCTCAATCTTATGATCGTTGCCCCTGTACCTTTCGATTTCCCTGCTTGCCCGAGTCAGTACCAACTACTTCGATTTCCTGGTATGTGACTCGCGATCTGTGGGACGCGATTTTTAAGCTGCACCAAATTCATCGTACCCCTGGTGGGATGCCGATCCTTCTCCCCCAACCCCTGATCTCCTGTGGTTTTCACATGATTTGCATGCGCGTTTTTGTATTTCCTCCCCCTTTTAGATACCCACCGGAGTAGTCGGCGTTCTTACATCCCCACAGTTTCATTTTTCCCCTCCCGTGTTCTTTCCGTCAACCGTCCAAGGGGCGTGGTGGTGTCATTTTCATCCTTCTTTGGATGAACATGAGACAAGTTGTGACGATCCCAACCTTCCTGCCTCTCCCATTTTCTCTGAGTCCGGATCCTTGCTTCGCCCCATGGATACCGAGTCTCGTGACGCCACAAATTCCCTCTTCTTCCCTAGGATGTGAGGATGCCGATTCCCTTAGTGTCGAGATTGATTGCCGTCGAGCGACGCGCACTTTCTTCGCACCTCTGATGCGGCTTTTTCGACCGCACTCTGTTTGAGAGTAGAAGATGATTTAAAGCTTCCCCCTCTCCTACCTTTTTGCTCCTTTTCCTGCATTTCAACTTCTTTTTTTCCTTCTTTTATGGCCGCCGACGCTTCTCGGTCGGTCCGCTCGAGAGCCCCCCCCCCCCTCCTCCATCGTGACCGGCATCGAACCTAACCGTCTCTGGTTGTTGTTTCTATTATGGTCGCCCTTTTTCGATTTTTGTCCTCTCCTCTTGGTAGTGTTGACTGTTCAGCTTACCCTCCCTCGATCCCCTCAGACTCCAGTTTGGCTTTTCTTCATCTTGTATTGTCCCGCCTTTAGTTTTTGAATTTTTTGGACAGTTTTTTCCGCCAATCTCGCTTTAATTCTTTATCCTGCTCAATAAACATTGTGCCCCTTTTGTCCCTCTTTTTTGATGCAATTCAAACACTCCTGATGCCGATGCATTTCTGTATTCATTAAGTTAGTTCCTTAGATTCCAACCGTATTTTTTTTTGCCCCCTGCTTATGCGCTCGAACGCTGTTTTTTTTTTTCTTTTTTTTTTCAGGTTTTCCATTAGACATGAGAATTGACATGACTGTTACTCTTTGACCTTATCGTCCTGCAGGCGCGTGTTCGGGTCACTGGCGCGGTTTGTGCCGGTTCGGTCTGTTGTTTTTGTGGTTTTCCGTCTTTTTATAGAACCCTTTCCTCCCTCTACCACGCGGTGCGAGCGCAGTCATTGGCGCCCCTTCCAACGACCTTTCTGGCGGATTTCTCCATTGGAATTTTTGACCCGTTCCCCCCTCCTAAAGGACCCGGATCTTAGTTTCCCCCCCGGCGCATTCGTACCCCGGTCCATCTACTCCACTTCAATTTCTGCTTCCGCCTGCACCTTTGACCCGCCTTGCACGCTTTGAATCGGCTCTCTTTTCAAAGAGTAGGGTTTGGCTCAGCTCCCCTTTTCCAGTGAGGGCGCGTAAGCTTAACTTCCTAGTTCCCCCTTCTCCTCTCCCCTGAATGGTTCTCCGCTCTCTTGCAGCCCTGACTTCCTATTAAGATGTAGGCGCTCGGCCGGGTCAGTTTTTAGTCTTTCTTCATTTCCGGCTTGGCGGTAGAACTTGTCGTTCCATGAAATTTTTTCCCTTTCAACTTCTGCCCTCGGTTTTTGTCACGCCCCTTCTTTGATTTTACCCCCTCCCCCAGCGAGACTTTAAGCACGTAGCGCGCCGATACTGCGCGACCCTGGCCTGATGTCCTCCTCCCCTCTCAAACGCCCCCCCCTCCTTTTTCTCCTGGTCCAGAGAATGGTTCTGATGATTCCGTGCGTTTGGCGGCCTCTTCCGCATTTCCTTTCGCCCCCTTTTTTACCCGACCTTTTTATAAGCTTTTTTTCTCCCGGTCTTTCCAACATTGAAGTTACCCCACCGCGACCCTTGAATCGATACACTTCTTTCTCAAGCTGTTCCCCCTCTTCTTTTTAGGTCTGCGTTTCCCCTCGTTGTGTGGAAGTTGCCTTTCATTTACTTCGATAATCAGTTTTCCTCCCGCAGTTCTTTTTTCCAGTTACTGCAGGACTCTTACGGTCTGATTTGTTTCCTGGTGAATGAATGAGTTTGAGCTTTGTCTATCCTGAAATTGTGGCCGTCACGCCTGGACCAAGAATGGCCTTTCCCTTTTCACCAATTTATCCAACATTTTCCACTTTCCTTGGATCGGTCTTAATGACCTCCTATATTTTCTCTCTAGCTAGTGTCACCCCTAGGCTTCCACTACAGAGTTGCGAGATGTAGGGTAGGACCCTGGTTACCTGGCCGCCTGGTTTCGAGGTCCCTAGAGTGCGTCTCGCCCCTCCCTAACGATTCTAGGAAGCTAGCATGTGGATTTGCATTCCCTCGCTTTTTTTATAATCTACTGGTTACGTATTTGCTTTAGTACTTCAGTATTCTTCATACCAGAATCCTTGTAAGCCAGGAGTCTTCATCCGATTCTTACGTAATACCAGACCGACTTTGATAGGGAGCGTTAGTAGTTTACGCTGTCTCTTTCCGGAGATTCTAAGGGCCCCCCTTCTTGACCTCCTTCCTCTGTGCCTCCGAGTTTCGTGAGCAACCAGAGACTCCTTCTACTTCAACCTCGCCGCTGTTACTTTTTCTTTTGCTCCTAGAGTAGCACTCGACTGCGTAGAATCCCTATGCTTTTTGCCAAGCCCTTTCATAGTTTATGCTTTAAAAATTGTTGAGACCCCCGCTCCCACCTATCGTTTGCGTTTGAACGAGCACTGGCTTTTTCCACGGCTTTTTTATCAAACTATACTTCCTTCCTCTTTTCCCTTTCTTTGTTTTTGATAGGAGATCTTCCCTCCGGGTTTTTTTTTTTGTGTGTGGCTCCCTCTCTTTTTTCCCCCCCCAAGCCGAACGTAGGTTGGTCTTGACCAACCCTAGCATCTCCTTTTCCGCTCCACCTTCTCCAAGCCATCCTTTTCGTTCTCCATTAGATGACTCGGTTTCTACCGCTTTTGATCTAGGGTTTCTGTCGTATCTCTGTCTTGATCTTTTTTTTGGCTGTGTCTCACAGTTCTGAGCCCGATCCCCAAGTAGCCTTCGACTTCCTGCTCTATGAATTTATCTCCTGAAATCTCGCAAGAGACGTACTTTTATTTTCTCTTCTTTGAAGACTTTTTCCTAAGAAGAGTCGGGAGGTTACCTGTATTTGCTGCATCCTTCCTTACCCGCTTGAACTTCTCTTGACCCTTTTGGGGGCGGCTTCCCTCTTATTCCTTCGCGTTCGGCCTGTTTCCTGGAGAGTTCGGAATCTTTCCCCCGGAGGCCGCGAACCGCCTTCTACTGCACGTTCGGAGCTTTTTAGAAGATTTTCCCGTGCTTTATGAAGCGCACGATCTCCGGCCCGTTTCCCGCTTTTCCCCTCCCTGCTTCCAGTTCCTTACAGTGACAATGACTCTCCTTTCCTGTCGTTCCCTTCAACCCCCCATGATTGCTTCCCTTGTCCCACCCCCGGGGGCAGTTGGCTCTACCGACCAATCGGGCCTCATTCCTTCCTTTTTTTTTGGAGGCCCGCCCCCCCCCCGTAACTCCCCCCTTTCCACACCCAACAGATGTACTGGGCCGTCAAGCCCGTTCCCCGTCACAACTTTTAGCTCTTCCCCCCTAGCGTAGCTTCGTTTTATCGTCGCGTTCTGGTACGCACATCCGGCGTGGCTGCCTCGTGATCGTCTATCCTCTTCTTGCGAAACGCGAACGTACAGAGGCTGTGTTTCTACTCAAGGATTTTCTGTGATCAAGAACGAGGGATTAATGCCTCCAAAGTAAGGGGGCTGGCCAACCCCTCCTATCAATTCCTCCTTACCCACTTCGTACTGTTACTCCTGTGATGGAACGTTCATGCTGCTTATTGACATTTGTATATGGTCACCCTTTCTTCCCTAAGCTTTCGGCCTTTCTTAACCGTTCGGTTTGTTATTTTGAACCTCCTATAACGGTTTACCCCAATGACTGGTGGTAAGCATCCTGGGCCTTTTTTTTCCTTCTTTTTTGTTTAAAAGATCTCTCTTCTTTTCCCCCCTAGGGCTGGTGAGCGGTCACCCGTTGAACAGCGCGTACTCCCCCTCAGAGTTCTCACTTCGCGGAAACTTCCCCTCACCAGTCCCGATTTCTGTCCCCCGGATCACGGGCCCTATGAGGAGTTCCCTGTTTCACCGTGTTTTGTCGCTCTTCTCCCAGATTAACATTCGTGACTCCCTTTTGTGCCGAGCCCGTCCCCCCATCTCGACGCGGTTTTGGTGCAGATAATTAGTTCTCCCTTCCTCCTTTGTTTTCCTTTTCCCCCGATAGACCCCCTCGTTTTTTGATCACCGTCCTCTCGTGAAACTGCAACTTTTTAGTTGTGGTGGATTTTGTCAGACCGCGGTTTTCCCCCCCCGCATCCCTGATTTTTTCCTTTATCGGTTGTACCCCGTCACAGCGGTTCAAGCAGCCCGCTAGTCCTGCTTGGGAGTTAATGAATGGCCGTCCGCTCCGCTTCCGAATTAACAGGCACATTGCTCGATGAGCCCTCATGGTTCAAACCAAAAAAAGAGAAAGGTCACTGAATAAACCAGAAAGTTAAACTCGCTCTCTATTTCCGCGGTTTTTTTGAGTTGTGAGTCCGTTGTTTCCCGCAGTGGGTCTACGCCCGACTTTGAAGGCTTACCAGCGCCCCCGTGGTTTCCCCTTCGCCTGGGTTCGCGTGCGCTCATGTCGCGCTTTCCACTTGGTATTCATTTATGACTCCTGTTAAACCTGTCTCTCTTGTTCTTAGTCCAAGCTACTTGAATGGCCCGACGTTCATCCCTCCTTAAGCCCCCAAACACCCCCCCCCCTAACGTTTGCTCCTCCTTGAAGAGGCCCGATCGTGCATCTTTTAAGTATTTTTGTTCCTCTTGGATGATCGCTCTCGGTCTACCTAAGTAAGCGCAAAGCGCCCCCCCCCCACTCGGCATCTTTTTGACACGAAGGTCCCCCCCCCCCCCCCGTGACTTCCGGCGACCTAATTGCCCTTCATCTTACTCGGTCGGTACTTTAAAGGAGTACCTCCGTATTTTTCCATCTTCTAGCGGCCTTGCCCCTCTTTTGTCGGCGTCCCCTCAGAATGACCCGTTGCATTTGCCGCAGAGACGGGGATTGCCATCTTAAATCCTGCGACACGGCGGTGCTTTACGATTGATCCCTGAAAACTCGAATAGAGGGAGGAGCTCTTCCGAGTCGTTGGCCCCATAGACCATGTGGTGTTTTTTTTTTTTTTCTTTTGTTTTGTTTTTTTTGTTTTTTTTTTTTTTTTTTCTGCCATAGCAGATACTCCCAACCTTGTCCAGATTCCTTTCTCTTCTATTAAAACTCCACGTGTTGTTGTGTCTTTTTGCCGCCTTTTAAATTTTTGCTGCTGTTCACGATCGCTTTTCCTTGACGACCGTCCCGGGTTTCGTTAAGAGTCTTGTCTTCAGAACTCTTTAGTTTCCTTTTTTCGACGAGCGCTCCCGCGTGCCCCTCCGGCCGCCCCTTTGTGGCTTTCAAGGACTTTTCATTAGGGAAGAGTCCATATTGTGACGATTTCTCGCCTCATGCCCCTTGTCTGGATGACTCCTTTTGGAACTTTTTTTCCCCCCTCGGTTTAGGGTGTTTTTATTAGTCTCCGCCCCGACCCCTCCTGTCCCTAGATAATATGCTTTGTGGTGTCTGGTCTATTACGTTTGCGCATAAATTTTTTTTTTTGATACGACTGCAGGGATGTAGCCCGGCATTTACGCCCTTCTTTTTGCCCTTGCTTGTCTTCATCTTTCTTACGTTGGTGGCGGATTGATAAAGTTTTTAGTTTGGTGCTTTTCAACCCATCAAGGGCTCCTCTGGTGTTCCATCCCTCCTATTCCTGAGGGAATCTGATTCGGATGTACTTTTGATTAGAAAGGTTTCCTCTTATCACTTGGTGCGAACTAGCTTTGTCTATAGCCTTTTGGTCGTAAAAATCGGTTTGATTGGTATAACTTACTGGTTGGTTTTCTCCCCCTTGCCCCCCTTGTCTCCCTTTTTCCTGTTCGTGCCTAATCGCGGTCAGGCGTTTCTTTTTACCCAGGTCGGGGGGGAATTGTAGTTTGTTCGGTTCCTCGTTTGTTTCCCATTGCTCTCCCTCATTGTCTTTTGTAGGAATAGCTTGAGGTCTGCCTTCATGTGATTTTAAGCTTTGTCACGGATAACCTCTTTTTTTACTGCTTGACCCCTTTCACCAGTTAGGTCCTCGGTACTTTGGATGAGTTATGCGCGCGCGTTGTGCGACCTCCCACTTACTAATTTGGAATGCCATCGAACGTGTTTTCTCCAGGACATTGGCCTTGCATTGACCTTTTCAAGAGAATGCTCCAGCAGGCGACCAGATTCTGGCGTCGTTCTCCCTCCTCTCGTAGAGACAGGTGGATGGCTCCGGAGCTCTTAAGCTAGCCCACCCGCTCGCCTGATTGATGTTCCTGTCTCATTTTTTTTTTCTATACACGAGATCCATTCCCTTGGAGTTTCCTGAAGGGGAATCTTCCTGGAGCTTCCTTTCACTTTGGAGTCTGGATGGGCTTGAACAACCTTGGACAATTTTTGTTTCGTAAATTGGTCCAAAGCCCCCCCTCTCCCCCTGGTACTGTCACGACCACTCTATTGTTGTATTCGAATTTAACGAACTTTGCAAAACCTCACTTAGCGAGACGAATCCTTTCCCCCCACTTTTGCTACTCCCCCCCTCGTTTTCCCAAAAGCGATCCGGCGAGGCCTGCTAACGTGCGAAATAGCAATTCACTTGTGGAAACGGTTTCGGCTCCTTTCTCAGGGGTTTTTGATTTTTTTTTTTTTGGATGTTATACAAAAGTAACTACGGAGAAATTAGTTCGGTGTACAACGCCTCACGTGACTTTTGCTCATTGTAAACATGGTAGCTATTACCCCTGGCAGAGTAATGTGGTCTCGCTGCCTTACTTGAGTATTACTTTTTAGAGTCGTGGTCTTTGATGCAACCCTGCGGTGTGTTAGAACTGAGCAGATTTCATTCTGATGACACTTGAGATGCTTCAGTTGAATCAAGTACCGAGTCCGAGCTTAAGGAGGTGACTTATACGGAAGTGTGTTTGGAGCAATATTCTAGGATTGTGAGGTCAGCTCTCCCGGTCTAGGATGCCCTCCGTTGTTACACGGCAAAGCATGGTCACCAGAAACTTTGGACTTGAACTTCCTGATTTTCTCCTTTCACTTTCCCCACTGTTCTTTGCTGGTCCTTCGTATGCAGCCACAATTTTCTCCCGCGGCTACAGCTTTGTCCCCCTCCCCCATCGTCCCCTTTCTCTTATTCGACGGGCACACGTTTTTTTTTTTTCTTTTTTTTTTGTTCCTTTCGATTGTTACTTGCGTATCTATAGAACATTTCACCACATTCCGGTGTGGAGACCCGCCGGACTCCCATCGTGGCTTGCAGCGCTTGAACT
>Ga0179593_1285514_pt1 | contig 10560 bp, 14 predicted proteins | sample CZODoug2_1_08_16_FD_185931 | JGI IMG/M metagenome (GOLD analysis project Ga0179593, IMG submission 185931) | Vadose zone soil fungal communities from Angelo Coast Range Reserve, California, USA - CZODoug2_1_08_16fungal (PacBio error correction) | ecosystem: Environmental > Terrestrial > Soil >... | reverse complement strand
CGCTGTACGAAGGGCCGGCGTGGATGCGGGGACGTTTGTTCTACCGGCGGGTCATAACTGGGGTCTGTCATCGTGACTCGGTTGTGCCTTGTTCGTGCTGGGGGAGGAGAGGGGAGGTGCCAGCACGCTGCCGTTGGGCCGGCGCGGGTGGTTGTGTTGCGGGGTTTGTGTAATCACAGATGCCGTCCCGTCGCCCACGATAAACATAGGGGGGGGTTTGTCGCTCGGGTGGTTTTTATCAGACGAGATTCCCAGCTGCGCGGGGTTGGAGTTCTCATAATGTGGCTGTTCGGCGGTTTCGTCTTTGCTTTGTTTTGCAGGCTGCGTGTTCGGTCCATTACGTTTCGTCCCTCTCTAGTGAATGAGCCGTTGCTCTCTTGGGGGGCCCATGGAGCCGTCGCCGTTGGTTGCCCGCCAATATAGGTTATTAGTGGTCGAGCCCGTGGGGTTTGGGTTTGACCGGCACGAGGTATGTTAACTAGTGTGCCGAGCGAAGGCGGCGTTTTTCCGCGCTCACCCAGAATCTTTGGGTGGCGCGCTTGTGCAGCCTGGTCTGGCAGGTGCGCCCCGAGTTACGTCTATTGTTCATTCTCCTTGCAGGGGTTTTGTGGGGGAGATGCGTGGTCTCCTTTGTCGGGGCACAATGCCCTGGGGGTTTTGTGAGTCTTCGTGGTTAGGGAGACACAATGCGCGTTGTCCGGTTCGCCGTACGCGTCAGGCAGCCGTGCCCCCGCTCAACGTGTGTTGAGTCAGCTCATGCTGGGGGGCCTGTTTGTACTGGGTCGTTCGTGTGGCTGTTTTGTGAGCAGTCGGGGGGTGGGTTTAGATTTGCGGTTTTGGTTTGTTTAGTTCATTGAAGTCGCTGACATTCGCCGTGGAGCGGCATTGTGTGGGAGCTGGTGTGGACGAACTCGCCGGCTCGACGTTGTGCGGTGATGGTATTTTGGGAGTGTCCCTCTTCCCCCTGGTGCGAGACCCGGACGTTCGAGGGGGCTTGGGTGCGCGTGGTGTTCGCTTTGTTTTTCTGCCCCCCCTGGTAATAGGTTTTCTTGAATAAATGCGGCAGCGTGCTGGCCTCGTGATCTTTGCGGTTCTACCTGTTGCCCTTTTCAGCTACTGCCTGCGCTTGTGCTCTGCCGACCGTGGTGTCCAGTTGGCGCTTATACGCTTATTTCGGCGTGGTGAGACGTTTGTGGCCGCGACTAGCGGGGTCGACGTTGAGTTCGGGATGCCGACGCAGATCGGTGCGGTTTTTTTTCATCACCGTTCCCTGTCGAGAGCGTAGTGGGGGGGGGTTCGCAAGTGTGCACGCAAGACGCTGTTACGGGCTTCCCGTGGGTGGCTCCCAATATGCGGAGTTGCCGCATTGCCGGGCCCCTCCGTGTGGCCGTGTTTGGGCCGTTTGCCCGCCTGTACGCCGTGAACCGTAGGGGCGGTTTTTGTGTCGCCGGCGCGCTGAGTGGAAAGATGGGGTGCGCGCGGCGGGAGAGGTTGGGTGGGTCGTAAGTAGGCGAGCCGAAGGGTCCGCGTCAGCGGTGTGTTCGGTGGTTTGGGGCTTTGTGACTGATGGTTCGGTGGCGTGGCCGTTCAGGGTGCATGGGAGGGCTGAGGGATCTCAGCGTCTCCTTGGTGGGGGTGAGGCTGGTCGCGCGGTGTTTCCTGACCATGCGCGGCGTCGATCATCGGTGGGGTATACGTCCTGGTTGCGGACGACGCCTTAGAAGAGTGCTCGGGGGTGGACTTCTACGTGTGATGTGGAAAGGAGGTCGGCGAGACTTGGTTTTTGCCTAGACGTGGTGCGGAGTCCGCGCGGTGGAGGTTTTGCAGGTTGCGTCGGTCTTGGTTCTTATCGTGGGAGAAGCACTTTTTGATCTTGGAGACCGGCTGTTTCTGGTCAGGTTCACCCCACAGGGAGTAGGAATTTTCATGCACCAGTCCCGGTTTTGCGTGGCTCCCCCCCCCCAGGTCTAGTTTTGACCCTATATCAACCCGGAGCTCCCGCGCGATTCCTGCTGAGCTTTTGGTTGCTTCCCTTTCTGTCAAAGGCTTTTCCGAGATGTCCCTTTCGTTGTCCCCTTCTTCGTACAAACAGTACCTACTCGGCGCGTGTTCTCCTCACGTTGGCCTTACGTCGTCGCCGAAGTGTTCTGATTTTTATCCGTGTTTTTTGCCCCTCTGTCTTTTTTCACCCGCAATCCTCCTGCACCATTGTCTTGTCTCCCCAACGACCCCACCTCAGCGCGTATGGAGGTGTCCCACCCGCACAGTCCACATCACGCTCTTCTATGACATCCCGGGCACACCCCCCAGATAGGAGTATTCAAGTGCATGGAAACGATTCAATCTACCAATCCCTTCCTTAGGTTGTTGTGCTTTATCGTCTTTTAGGTTTATGTGTCCGCCTTGCTTGACTTACTTCGTGATGTTCGTTTTTTGAGCTTCGACGGTCAGTGGTGCTGCCCTCCTTCTTCCCGCTGAGTTTTTTGGTGATAGTGCCCCTGTGTTTGCTCGCCCCCCCCCACCCCACAGAATCGTTTTCTTGTTCCTCGGTTGCCAGACCACATCAGTCTTGAAACCGAAGTCACCTGCTCCAGCACTTTTAGCAGGAAGTACCCCTTGCGGTGAGTCGCGTGGTATGCGGGGCAGGAACCCGCCTTTGTCTTTTTTGACTGTTAAGTTTTCCAGACAAGCTCAGTGTTTAGACAGCAGTCCTGGTTCTCTTGTCACGGACAAGACCTTTTTTGTTTTTTTTTCGTTTATAAGATTTTTGGAGTTTCAGGCCTGATTCTATCAGTCAGACGAGTTTGGCTATTTTGCTTTTTTTGACGAGTCTAGTTCTTTTTTTTTTGCCTGCTTAGGAGCATTTTCACACCGCTTTACGTTATTTGATGCACAAGGTCCCGGACATCGTCAAAGGATTTTCCCCTTTCCGCACCCTTATGTACCGCTTTCACGACTGCTTTCGCGCCCTTCCGGACGCAGACCCTCGGCGACCTCCCCCCGTCGCTGAGGTCCCAATGACAGACTACGAATGACGCAACCCTTCTTCTGTTCCCGTCCATAAGCTCCGACGGCTACGCAATCCAAAGCAACAAAACCATTTTTTTTGCCCGCGCTTTGCTGGAATCCCGGGACACGCGTTTACCCCCTCGTTTTAACCGAGAGGAAGCATGCCCAACCGCTTCGCACGAAGCCAATGCTTCGCTTTCTACAGATTGTCCTCAGTCCTCCCGATATTCCGGCGACCAATCTCACCCTCCTGGCCGTCCACGACCCAACATGCGCGCTCTTTTTTCCTACCCCTACCAGTCACTCGTTCTCTACCGAATCTTTGGCCCTAGCCACCAACATCAAACCTTCCCCCAATCGCTCATGGTTCTTTCATGATCATGTCCAGAGACCCCCTTGACCCACCACTCCTATGAGAGATCAGTCTGAAAGATTCACAGGACTACCGCGCGTAATTCCTAATACCTAACAACAATACACTTCTACCGCGGAATCACAGACCGACTGCGCCAGATGATAGTCTGTACTCGCTCCCAGTCGTCACCCATAAGCTTTTGCTCATTTTATCTTCCCACTTAGACATCTGATCTTCCAACGGAGGACACTGAAGAGCAGGGACCAACAGCCACAACTTGAGATTCGAAACCCAAGGCAAAAAGCACGGTAACCAGGAAACCCCTTTTTTCCCGCCATGTTGGCGAGCATATCTTTTCCTTTCCTCCTACGTTGTTGTTTGGTTGTTTTGTTTCGCGCTTTCGAGAAGGTGTCTGTGTCTTTTTTTATCTGATTCTGCTAGACTGTTCTGGGCCTAGCTGTTACCTTCCGCCTTTTGGTGTGGTGCCCGCTGGATCTGTCCTAGTTTTACCACTGAGTTCTTGGTTTTCTCTCTTGTTTCTGGGCTTTCCATTTTTAAGTAAGTCCTCTGGTTCTGCCTGAAGCTTCGACGTGAGGCGAGCGGACTGCGTTTTGGTTCACCACCCCAAATACACTTCGGCCTGGCCCGCAAGCCCTCGAGACGACCTTCACGTTTCCCCGCAGATCAAACCCCCCTAAGATGTGAATTTTGGCTGGCTCGGTTTTTGGGTTACGTGCTCTTTTTGACCAGTTTGGTTTTTTTTTCTGAGTTCTCGGCACGCTCGAGATTTTTCCGCACCACGCTTGTATTTTTTGAGCATTTTTTATTTGGTGGTTCGTTTTGGGATACTCTTTCGATTTTGCTTCTTTTCAGATTAGAGGACCTTCGCATTTTCTCGTTGAGATTATATTGGTCCTTTCTTTTTTTTGGGTGTTGTGTCTGAGCTTTTTTTGAGCTTTGGCGTTTTTCCCTTCTCGTCGTTTTTTTGGTTGTGGGTCTGCTTTTTTGGTCATCTGGTAAACCGCAGCTTTTTTGGTGTTTTCATTGATGGTTGTCGGTTCCTCGAGTTTCCGTTCCATCCCGCGGTAGTCCAGTTCTTGCTTTTTTTTTTCTACGTTTATCTCGCCCGGATAGCATCTTTTCTCTTTTTCTTCGGTAGCGCTTTCTCTATTGGAAGTTGTCTACTTTCTTGGAGTTCTAGAGTTGAGCTAGTTCTCTTTTTAGTATGGTCCATCCTCGCGCCCTGATCATCCTCCGCCAACTGCTCCCTCAGCTTTATTTTATTGAGTCACCCTCCCACCCCAGACAGCGGTCTCCTATGCGCGAACGGCGCGCCAGCCGTAGGGGGGTGGGATGTGGTGTTGGGTTTGCGTTTAGTGGTCGTTAGGACCGGTGACGTGGGCGGATTTGGTTGTGACGTTAGACAAGGGCGGCCATCTGCCCGGACAAAAAATAATTCCTGGACCTGCATTCCCTCGGCTGCCGTGGTTTTGTCTTCTTCTGGGTTTTGGTGTTTTTTTGAGCAAGGTGTTGGTTAGTGACGGGTGGGGTGGGGTGGTACTTTTTGGGGCGGGCGGGGCTTGCGTTTGGGGTCATATTCCAAAAGAAGGGCAACTTTGTTCCGAGAACTTAAAGGTGGTGGGGGGTGTGGTCCTTTTGGCTCTGCGCTAGGGGGGGGCTGTTCGGTTTGTTGCGGTCGGGTGGGGTGGTTGGGGAGAGGTGGGGAGGTCGCGGTGAGGTGTTGGATGAGGAGTCCGCCAGCGGTTGGGTTAGATCTGGTGTTTTTTTGGGGGGGGGGGGTTCCCGTGCCGGTTGGTGTTGAGTATGGCGTCTGTCGGCCGCTGGCCTGGGGACCAGATGGTGGGGGGCGCGGGGGCCGGACACTTACATTTGGCAACCCCTGGCACTTATGGACGCCTAGCTTATATAACGAGGTTTTTTTTAGGTCCCATCGATTTGCTTAGGAGAGAATACCTCTTTCCCTTCTTTATTTTCGTTTTGTGTCATTCTTCTTTTCAGGTTGCAGCATAGCGAGGGCTCGCCCCCCCCCACCCCTTATCGCACACCCCCCCCCCTCCGCCACGTTACAGGTAGCGTCCGGTCAGTCCGCCAACCCTCGACCACACAAGAACCGGAGTCTCCCCTACTACCCCCCCCGAAACACCGCCCCGTGTTAGTTTAGTTTTGGACAATACGGTTATCGGTCATTTTCTTCCTTATTACTGGTTTTTCTATGACATTTCCTTACGTCCATGGAAACACGCAGACACCCCCTTCCCAAGGTGGCCGGTGTTTTTTCTTTTTTTTCATATTTTCTAAAGCTTTTTGTTCCCCCTTTCGTCTTTTGGGACCTCTTGCGCTTTTTTCTTTTTCGCCTACCCAGCTTTCACGATCGAAGCCAGAGGTTTCCTGTTTGTCTTTATCGGTCTACGCTTGTAGCCGAGTTGTTGTTTGATTTCCCCCTCACTGACTGCCCCGTGTTGTTCAGGCTGGTGATACATGAATACGGGTCGTTTTTTCCTCGTTGTGTACAGGGGAAGATCCCGCGTCTGGTTGTTTTTATTTCCCTTTCGTTCTCGCAGGTCTGGTCGTCTTTCCGTGCACGTGCCGCTCTTTTTTTTTTGTTGACGACCTGCCTCTTGTTGTGACTTCCCGTTCTGGTAAATTTGTTTTAGACGATTTGTGACTCGTGTGTTGCGGGCCACTTTCTCTTCGTCTTTTTTTGAGGAAGTCTTCTCACGACGTGATCTGTGTCTTTAGCAACGGGGGTCTCCCCTTTTTTCCACCCTCTTTTTGATCATGTACGTGTGATCGCCGACACGCTTTGTACTCCTTTTCTTTTATGTTCTTTGTGCTTGTTGACCCCCCCTCCCCATTCTGCACGCTGTTTTGCGCGTGCCCTGGGTTGTTTCACCATGGTCCGTGTTTTTTTTGATTTTTTGGTTTCTCAGTTTCCCATTGTAAACACCCTAATTCCCTCAGTCGGACCATTACTAATACCCGTTCAATAAATTAACTTTGGTAATACGACCACCCCCCAACGCAAACCCAACCACAACCCAAAACTTAACGTCGTCTCAACTCTGGTGTTTTGTTTATTGCATGAGGTATTGAGGGTTTTCTTCCTTTGGTTGGGAAATGTCTCAGCGTTGTTTTTTTTGGCTCTTGTGATCTGTGCAGGCGGGCTTTTTTCTTTTCTTCAACGGGGGCCGGTTTTTTTTCTTTTTCTACTTTTTACGGCGTCTTTGTGGTCGGTGTGTTTTGCCTTGTATTCCCATTTTGATAAGGTCACGCTCTCCTTTTTTTTTTTTTCCTTGGTCTTTGTGTTTCTCTCCTTGGGCGCGTTTTCATGTTTCTCGCCATTTCTTTTTCCCTCTAGTGGTGGGCTGGTTGGATCCGATGTCAAAGCATACCTTATGTTCCCCACGCTCACACACCTTCGTAGCGGTATCGTGACGAATATACTTATTTTTTTTTTCGAGGTCCTCTCCGGGCAGGGCGCTTATTCTCTCTTTTCTTTTTTTTTTTAGGAGGCATTTTTTTTTGTATGCCGTTTTGCCCTGCCCTATTTTTTGCCTGTTTTTCGTCTTCTTCAATTTTTCCGTTGAATCCGAGAGAGTTTCAGACCCCTTTTTTCTTTTTTTTCCGTTGCTTCGACGCCTTGCGAAAGACATTTTCAACGTGTGGTGCGAACACTCCCAAAACGAACAGCATACCCAACCGGACCCACGCAATTTTATTCACATTGTCACCGACACTGTTCAATGGACCCTCCTATCTCAGTTCCACCTCCCTTTTTATTGTTGTTGACTTGCATCTTCCCTGCTCCAATGGCACGCAAATGTCCAGTTCTGGACGGGAGACATGTCCTAGTCAGTGTGTTTCTCTTCCCCACAATATCCGGTTAGCCAGATTCCTTCTATATTTCTAGTCTTTCTCATGTGGGTCGTCTCATGTCCTTTTCTTTTCTTGGGCAAACGTACCTTGTATCCCGGAGATTCTGACCTTTATTTTGGTCGTGTAAGCAGATTTTGTTTGATTTTTTGTGTTAATTGGACTCCCTTGCCGCTGACCCATCTTCTTTTTTGCGTCGACTTTCGGGCGCGGGCGGCTTTGCGGGTTTGATTGCTCGCGACCCAAACACATCAGCATTCTGATTGTTCTGTCTGTCCTCTTTTTTTTTTCTAGGCACGCCTGGTTCCTTGATCTCGTGGTGCTTTTGGTATCGGTCCCTGGTCCTTTTTTGCGGCACCAACTGCTTGTGTCCCTTGACGGGCGCGTCTATGCCCGGATCCCTCCTTTGATTGAAAATTGTCACCCCCTTTTTTTGCTTTTATGCCACGTACTTCCGACCTGATCCTCCGCTTTTTGGTGTTAAGGTTTTTCTCCGTGTCGCTAAAGAGTCCCTGACTTTGTTATGTTTTGACTGCAAAGACATTTTCCTTTGTTCCTTTCTTTTTTTCTCTGTAGGCAAGCGTGCCACCCTGCTTTTTTCTTGTTTTGGACAGGGCGGGTTCCTGCCTCATGGGGTAGTTTTTTGTTTTATCCCCCCCCACCCACGCACCAACACCCATCCACCCAAGGCCCATCCCCCCTCAGATGGGCCCCGGCCCCGGCCCATTTAATATCATTGGTCGTTGATGTCTGATTCTCTACGATACGATGTTTTTCCTTCTCTTCCACTATTTTTCTTCGTTCCGCCAGTTAATCGTTCCGGAGTGAATGAGTTTCAGCGATTACGGCGGGGCCGGTTTCTTAGTTTATTTTTGTGTTTCTACGTTCAGGTGGTTCCTCTTAGGTTTTTGACTTTCCGGTTGCTTCTCCGAATCAGCTAAATGCCTTGACGGCTCTGCCGCGACCTCGATGAGATATGTGCGTTTCTACGAGTCACTTTCGTAGATTAATCTCTCTCGGTTCTTCTTTTTTTGTCCGTCTATACTAGGCGCAGGGTCGTCGCGAGGCCCCCCCCTCTCGCTTTTCCCTTTGTGGCCGATCGGCCCTCGTTCGTTTTTTCCTCGGGGATTCCCCAGATGATCTTCCGATGCCTTTTTTCGCCGTTTGAGCAATTTCCCTTTAGGTCTTTTTCCTTCCCCCTTGCCTTTTTGTATGGTGGATTTCCCCGCCTTTATAGGCTCCGCTTTTGGTTCGATTATTTCAAATAATTGCTCGTGGTCTTGATCGGTGCGTTGTGTGGGGTTTTTGGGGTTTCGTTCTTGTTTTTTTGTTTGTTTTTTGTGTTGTTTGGGGTGAGGGTGCGACTTCCTTCAATATTTCCTTGGGCCTGTGTCCTAGTTTGTGTGTTGACGTCAAAAATACTAGTGTCCTGCCAACTCCGGCCGTACTCGCGGTTTCTTCTATCGGACCTTTTTTAGCATGGCGCCTTTTTGTTTTTCTTCTTTTGGATATTATCTGTCTGGTCAGAATACATTTTCTTTTTCCTCCGCCCCCAGGTAATCTTAGCTCGCTGCTCCGTAATGATACTTTCAATAGTTTTTTTTGTCTTTGGTCCAAATGGATTTTGTTTGGCGCTTAGGCTACTCGATGTCAGTCTCTTCCGGTCGTGGTCGTGGGAGTACGCCTTTCTTGCCTTGGTTTTTGCCACGAACAATCCACCCACGATTCCGTTCCTGCCCCCAAAGGCCCCAAGGGGCCCTTTTAGGCATAGGACCCTTTTTTTTTCCTCTTTCTCGGTCCTTTTCGTGCGCTCAACCCTCCCCCTTTCTCCTGTAACCCCCCCCGGGTGTTTGTACCCGGTCCAGTGCTTTCAGCCTAAATTTCAGCCTGAAATTGCGCAGGTCTCAGCCCCCTCTTTTTCTCTTTACTGGTCACTCCAGTTTGTGTTTGAGTTTTCGCGCGCGGTCATGGTTTTTCTCTTTTGCCACAGCGGCAAAGGCCGACCTCGCATTTTCCCCCCCACTCTACCGCTATTCATGCCAGCACCCTTTCACTCATTCAAGGCCCATCCCAGAAGGCAGCTTTTTTCTTCACGTTATTGCAATCTGCCCAGCCGATTTGTCTCCCATTGAGAGCCCACCCCCACCCACAACCCAAAGACTCCCTATTCATTTTGGCTACTTGTTCGAGCCACAAACCCTAGTTGAAAAAGCCCCCACGGAATTTGCACTGAGTCGCGCAGCGATCCGGAAACCACGAGAACCTTACTTTACAAAACGCTTTAAAAAAAGTCAACGATTCAACGACGCGAACCGCTTCCACCCTCTGACCGCCCCTTTCTCGAGTGCGAAGTGCCTGCCCGTCCGAGACCTCGTATCAGCGTTGCCACCCCCCCCCTTACAAAGTTGCGAACCCCGACCCCAACTCAAACCGAAAAAGAAGTATTAATTCCCGATTCGGAGGCGTAATTCCCCCCCCCCCTCCAGGCCCAGCGAGATGTTCCCCTTTTTTCATGTCCGTCCTGTTGCTTTTTATGAATTTCCCTCCTTATTTCGATTGATTTTTTCCAACTTGATATGTTCACTCCCCCCACCACCTAATCGCACCCACTGCGGACCTCCTCCTCCTCCCTGCTCCCAGCCGGCCATCCGTCATGATTTTTTTTTCACATGTCACGCCCCCCCCCCCCAGCTGACCGCCACGTGGCCCCACCCTGTAGATTCTCTTTTTTTTTTTTGCTTCCCTATTGATATAATGTTTTTCTTTTTTTTTTCTGGTTTTTGGGTTGCCGTGTGTTTTGTTTTTTTTTTTTTTAATTGCGTCGATGTTTCTTTAGATGTTTTTTTTCACGATGTATTACTTTCTCCCCCCCGTCACAGCCCTCTCGGGACATTCGGTTCGTGTTTTCGCTTGCGCAAGTCTCCCTATTTAGCTTTTCTGTTTTTTTTTTTTTTGCCCCCCAAAAACCAGGAGAGCCCTACCCCAGCTAAGACCGGCCATAAAAAATCAGCGATCTTTCATTGCCTCCCCTCCTCCCCTCGCTACGTACACAATCAACATGCACAACTCCCTCCTGACCCGGGGGGTGGGTGGGGTGCTTGTAATGTCCCGTGGCGCCTGTGACGGGATCTATGCGCGTATGGTCGGATTTCGCCGCTTTGGTTCTCCGCAGACCTTTTTCATCCTTTAGGAAGCGGTTTGAATGCTTGGACGCCACCTTCCTTTGCCTGGTTTTTTTGCCTGGAAGTTGAGCGGCTCCCCTCTTGGGTTGTTATAAGACCCGGCGCGATTATTCTTTTTTG
>Ga0179593_1276350_pt1 | contig 10560 bp, 8 predicted proteins | sample CZODoug2_1_08_16_FD_185931 | JGI IMG/M metagenome (GOLD analysis project Ga0179593, IMG submission 185931) | Vadose zone soil fungal communities from Angelo Coast Range Reserve, California, USA - CZODoug2_1_08_16fungal (PacBio error correction) | ecosystem: Environmental > Terrestrial > Soil >... | reverse complement strand
CTACAGCACGCCGATGTGATCAGCACTCAAGCGGGGTTTTTCATGGCCCCTTTTGCGCAATTTTGTTTGGACTACCGCCCCAAGGTCTTGATCATCAGCCGACAGGCTTTCAATTATTCAGTCCCCTGCCTACCCGTCCTAGGAGTCCTTAGAAACCCCCCTACCCCAACGTTTTGCAGTTGTGTTGGAATTCATGACGCGTTTGTATCAATAGGTCTTGTGCTCGTTTAACCCCATTTTGCCCCGATCACCCTCCCTTGAAAGGGTCGTAACCAGCCCGCGCGGTCCTGTCCTCTTCTTGCATCGCATGCACCGATCCCACAAAAAACCTCAGCGCTTGAAGAAGGTGGCGGGAACTCTACATGCGCGGAATAAGTCCTCCCCCATCGCGAACCTTTTTTTACCGAGATTCCTTTTACAATTAAACGACCTATCAGTTGATTTCCTATGAAAGTACGTCGCCGACAGAACGCGGTAGCCCCGCAGAACCCACCACGGCCGCGTTCGAGCTCAACCGCCTGCCCGAGCCACATTAAAGACCCCGCGGTTTTTTCCCAATGTCGTCTCCCCCTGTCCGCTTCCCGTTTTTTCGTCCCTGTCTCGCATCTTCCAGGTGTGGTCCAGGCACTGTTTTTTTCATTTGCCCCCCCAGACCATAGCGGCCGTAATGCAGCAAGTCTTGTTGCCAGCCCAGAAGTTTTGCCCCACCGTTCGCCCGCGAAATGTTAGTTCTCCCTTCTGCGACCCAAGTTCGACAGCCCCCCACCCGCCTCCAATCCTACCCACAGACGCCCCCCTAGAAGAAGGCTGGATTCTGAATTGTTCGGCCGCTCCCTCATCCTCTCCAGTCTCTTTGCTGATTCCTACTTCCCGCCGATTTACAACCTCTCCCCCCCCGGCAACAGCAATAGGTAACCACGTTGACATATTTATCGCGGTCCCGTACCGTCTTTCCATGTAGCCGCATCCCCGAACTCATGCACGAGCCCCGAACGTTGACCACAGATCCGCGGTCTTTTCCGTACGACGTTGCACACCCTCCCACCTGTCCGATTCTCCTTTTGGGAACCTCCAATACGCGCAGTTTTTTTTGGTGCAGCCTTCGAAATAATCCACACCTAGCCAGCCAGTACGTTGATTTTTAAGCGGCGCGCCCATTCATTCGTCTCGCCGGCTTTCTCGTAGTTGCGTGTTTGAAGTTGCGATCTAGTGACTGGCCACCCTACCGCCCCAGCTCGATCCCGGCGGTGCCATAACGTATTCATGAGATCGACTTTGTTGCTGAAGATCGTATTGCTGGCTATTCCCCCCAACCCCCTAGAGATCCCGCCGCTTTTAGAACTGATAAGCGTCAGAACCTAAGATTGTGCGATCATCCTGGGGTTACCCACAAATAGATTGGCTTCTTCAACGCCCGTCTCGAGGCCTCGATTTGTTTCCAATACACACTCCTACTGAGCTCTCCATCTAAGACCGACGGCCCCCGTGTTAAAAGCTCCACATTTTCTCCTTTCTATCGCCCCCAGACCGCCCCCCTGATTGACCATTGACCGATGGCGGCATCAATCGACTACCTTCTCCCTCTTGGATGTCTTCGATAGTGATATATATCTCTTATCCATGTTTTTGAGGGGAGAGATATTTCGTAATCTTTCTCCCCCTCAATAATATTTAATGATGTCCGTCAACTAATACTTCTTTCTCCCTGTAGGAATTGGTGTTTCTTTTCTTTTAGACATTCATTAGTCCTCGTCGGTTTGCCAGAGGGAAAGAGGAGGGGTTATTCGGACTGGAGGTTGCTAGTTTGGTGTATTTCAGACCCTAGACTGATAGTTCCCGCTCAAACACACACCCACTTTTTGAAGCGCATTGGAAGGGCTACCGCTTGTCCTTGCCCAATATGCCGATCTCCGGACGCCTGTCTCGGTCTTCCTTTGTTCGAATCTGAGACTGTAGAGTCAGACAGTAGCTTCCTTCATGAATGGTCCCCCTCCTATTCCCTCCCCCCCCGATCCTCGTATACCATGCTTCCATCGAGTGACGATGCCGGTATCAACCACGCCCCTCCGATCCCCGGTTCTCGCCGCCGGCTTGAGGTTCTCTTTTGCTGCTCCCTCGCACAGATACTTTGATTGCGCGGGTTTCCTTTTTTCGCTTGTCGAAGTTTTGATTATGCACCAACCGAGGAGCAGTATAGATGCACGTGAGTCATGAGATCCTGGTGGAGTGGATTGTTTTAGATAAGTCTACATGATAGGTGGTGCCCACGTTTTTCGTTTGCCTCTTCCCATCCCAGATCTACGACGAGTCAAAGTGCACCACTATATGTCCTGTTTTTACCTTCTCCCTTTGCTATTTGACCTCTGACCATTCTGGTGCAGTTCTTCGGATTTAGTCCTTCTACCAGCTTCTTCGGTAGGTACAGTGCTTCTTCCCCCCCTTCGCCCGCCTCACCTTTTGCCTCGTTTCATCGTCGGCGACTCGTTTGCGCTGGTACTTGATCTTCATCTTGTCCTTCTGGCCGACCGACCCACCCCTCTTCGCTTCGCAGGGGACGCTGGCAAACAATCCTTCTTTGTGTTACGTCGACATTTTTTCCGTTCTCATTGTTATCGTGGCAAATCTCCACCTTCCTGCTTACCGTCTTCCGGACTGGAAATGACTTTATCGGCTTTTCTGATCCCTGCCTATTTTCCCCCGGTCAAAACTTCAGTCCATTGTGGCACCTAGCCAGCTCCTTTTTCGTCTACCACCACCCTTCAAGGGCTAGGCCGCAACTCCGCAGTATTAGCGCGGATCTTCCAGACCCCGCCCCGCTTATGCTTTTTTTCCCCCCCAACTAATGATAGCCAATTAGTGGCCCCGATGTATTTGGAATTATACGTAAGTTCCCCTCCACTTTTCACTCCCCAGAATTGGCGCTGCTGTTTTTTGTGTCGGGCCGTGTTAATGTCTTTTCCTCACGCTTTCCTGTATCCACCGGGGGACCCTTCCCCTTTACCTCTTATGGTGATCAGTCCCAGCTGTAGCTGCCGGACCCTCTGCATGATTTTCCCCCCTGCCCCCTGCGACAGAAAGCTCCCTAACCCCAAAGTTGTTTACTCTTCCTTTTTTCATAGCTGAAGGCACATTTAGTTCTCATGAGGATGATCTTCCAGAATTAATGGTCACCCCTTCACGATAATGTCCCCCCAAGACGCGCCATGCGAGACAGTTGTTAAAAGATCGCGATTTTCTTGACCTCTTTCTCCCCCCATCCTCCTCACTTGGTGAGAGAGTACCCACCAACTAAAGCCCGGGCTAGGCATCAGTGAGGGCTCTAACGCGGCGCCTTTGGCCTTGGGTGCCATGTGGTCTTCTTTTCAGCAGCGGAGTTATACCCCAGTTCCCCCTCGAACCGCGATGTTTTAAGCAAACGCAAGGATTGTGCTTGTCGGCGATCCCCTCTTTTGTTTGACTGTGAGAAATATGGCCGGAGTGGCGAAGGAAGTCCCCTCGTGACAAGGGACCCTTATGAAACAGAGTACCGTCAAATGTGAAGAGGTCCCCCTAAGCAACATAAATGTGCTATATGGAGTTAGGTGTGAGGAATACATAGATAACCCCGAGTGCCAGAAACCCAAAAGCAGCGAACCGAATTCAGGGGTGTGTGAACCTTATGTTTTCCCCCATGCCGCAGGTAATTAAGTCCCCCACCAGCATCAACGGTAACCGAAGCTTTCGAAAAAAAGGTCCCCCCTTCTTGATCTGATTGGTCGTTTCCCCCCGAGAGCCGATCAGAACTTCTGTGGTGGATGTTCGCCTTTGAATGAACTCCCACGCTGTCTTGTGGCTAATCTACCTCGGTTTTCGGATAGGAGAGAAGACCTGCGGAGTTGCATTTCTTCCTTCAGTCCCCAAGAGCGTCGCACCCAGACTAGGACCTTTCCATGGGTCCAGGAAGCCAGGATTATCCCGAATTTTGCGGATTTGAAAAGGACAATATGAAAACCAAAACGGAAAGTCAATGTCAGTCACTTGCCTTTGAAGTCCAAGACTGTTATTGCAAAGCCTAATTCCCAGATCCGCCGCAGTAAGATTGTTTCCTCAGGTAGGCCGGTGAAACAGCTAGCATGAAGTAAGTACCCCGAGACCCTCCGAATCGACTCCCCCATTTAACCAGAGGAGGCGGAGGCCCTTCATGGGAACTCAGGAATGGACCCAGAGCTCAAGATAGAGGGAGAGGAGCCTTCACTTTAAAAGCTTAATGAAACCCAAACCCGTGTAATTGAAATCCTCGGAGCCGTAAAAAGATCCTATATTTTTCATGAACCGCTACGGCGTTGGTCCTCGTCCTTTGATCTTGAATATCTGCAACCCCGATGCGACCCACTGCCAACACATCCATAAGGCTGTAAGCTCAGGAATGACCGCCACCTTGCAGAATCGCCTTAATATTGTCCAGCGAAATGCGCATTGTGTTGCATTCCCCGAAATTCGACTGACTCCACCCGGATCACGCCGAGGACACGCAAACAGTGACTTCTTCAAAGCCGGCCTCCCACATTCTCCAGATTGCCCCCTCCTCAGTTTGAGAGTGGTGCCTAGAAAGTGGGTCTCCTGCAGGATACAAAGCCCCATATCCCTTTGCCCGGACACGGATTTAAAATTAGTCGTTCAGTCCCCCGGTGGTCTTTGATTGCTCATGTTCACCACCATAGATATCGACGTTTCAGCGCCGTATCAGCGGAAGACCTGACGATGCCCTATCATCGCGGGTGCCACTCGTTTCTTTTTCACCGTCCGACTATTTTAACACTTGCAAGCCCCTACCTCTCGCCGCCTTCTCCGTGCCAAAGTGCGCCTGCAGCTCAATCCCCCCTGAAGGGCCAAGGCGATTAAAGGGGCCAAAAGATTTCCAACCGAGAGCATATCACTTCTCGCCCATTTTTGCCGATGATTGTTCTTTCGTTGAGCCCTCTTCTCGGAAATATCTTCTTACTCCGTGTTGAGACTCTAATTCTCGGCCTCTTTCCTCTCCCAAGGTACCCATCTCTTTCATCCTTCCGTTCTGATCTCCTGCTTCTCAATGTTCCCCCATCTTTGGGGCGTTTTTCCAATTCTAGTCGACAGGTGTGTTTTTTTCCTCTTTTTTCTTTTTGTGATACTGGTGGCCGCGGAGAAGTCGACGTTTCTTGCTCTTGTTTGTCTTCAACGCGGTCTTCCGGTTGAATTCTCCATCTGATGACTGTTTTGCAGAGACAAGGAACTCTTATTTCCGCGGAAGCATCCTTCAGATATTCGGAGAATGCGTCTGCAATCGAGCGGGACTCCATAGACTAGACTGAAGTTTAAAGGTTTAAGGACTAGGAAGAACGAAGAGGCTGTGGGAAAGGTTACGTCAAAGAGGAACTCTATCTGGGGCAGGTCCCCCACTAATACCACAGAGACCGCCTCAGACGCCCCCAAGGCAGGCGGACGGTCGGAGAAAAGACCATTCGTTGAGCTTCTGTATCCACTTGGATCTGTCAGTTGTTTTTTTTTTATGCAAACGTGCGCGTATTCCTCTTTTTTCCCCATTCTCGATCTGCATGTGGTTTGGTCTATGCGGTTACTTGCCGGTAGGTGTTTTTGCAACAACCCAGTTTAGTCCCCCATTGCATCCAGTACATGATACCCATGTAGGGTTTTAAGTAAGATTCAATATCCTTTAATTTCTCCCTGATGATGGACAAACCTCATATTGTGTATGGGAGGGAGTATCTACCCCGCAATCTCCTAGATGTACGTCATATTCAAAGGTACTATGTGATAAGACCAATCACACATTAGTGAGTTATGGACATTAGGATTTTCGTGGTACTGTATCACTGATGTACCGGACTGCAACAGATTAACCCCTTCGGGATAGCCGTCCTGCACTGCAGAACGTAATGTGGCACGACGCTTCACTTTTACGTGTTCTGCTATTGTTCATTTATGGAAAAGCCGTTCCTTCCAACACCTGCTGCGTTTGTCCTGCCCGGTCCTATCTTACGTTTCATCCACCGCAAATGGTAAAGCCCCTGGTTCATGGGTCGTGCTCGCTTTTAATTTGTAGATACGAAAATTGCCCCGACTTGTGGGTATTCGCACCCCTTACTTTCCCTCGCGAGGCCGATATCTGAGACGACATCAGGTGATAGTTGCGTCTTTCCAACTTTTCCTGTCTCGTTCTACCTTGTTCGGTCGTTTGGCGGGCTTGTTCGGAATGTTATGTCACGCACGCCTTTTCTCCCGGCCTTTCCTGTTTGGTTGTTCTCCTATTGATTGCATCAGAGGCCCATCCGCAACTTGCGGGTTGGGGTTTTACAGCTTCCTTTAATACACTTTTGTCTGTGTAGGCCTCTTTTGCTTACCCCGGCTTCCCCTATCCCGTTTCAGGTATTATACCGTAACGAACCGCCTTACGACCCCTCGCCCAAATAAGTTTTTCGTTATTCCTGATGCTGGTACCCGTAATCGATGCCCAGAGTTCAATCATATTCTCTTTGTATTACAAGAAGAAAGGGACTTAAAAGCAGACAGGCCGCAAAATGTCCGCCGTCAGTTTTATCCCATCGGTGCTATCCCGCAGGATTTCTCAGATTTTTCTTTTCCATCACCCTTTGGTTGTGAGAGCTCAGCACCCAGATTTGATCCCCCAATTTTGTAGCCGGAGTCGGCGACGTGTCGTTTTTTTCGTCCTTCAGGGCTTTACTCTCCGTTCTCCCCCGTGAGTCCCCCCTAGGTACTTTTTACCTGCATGTAAGATGATACGTTTTTTAACGAAACGGGATTTTTCTGTATCGCGGAATTAGATGTCCTAGTTTTGAAAGAAGGCTGTGAGTTGCATCGGTCAGCGCATCTCCCTATCCACCCTCACCGATTTTCGGTACAGTTTTGGTAACGGGGACCTTTCCCTAAGTCAAATCTTTTTGAGGATGTAATGTGTTTCCCGATCCTCAAAGACTGCCCTACCCCAAAACACCTCCCTTGCACAGTTTGAACAGAGAAACATGCCTCGGGAATAAGAAACACTCCCCCCGCCCCCGAGGCTCGCCACCCCCTGTGATACACACTAATCCTCATTTAAAGAGAAAGTTTACGCTCAGCTGCAGCACAGATTTTCTTGTACTCCATGAAAAGACCCCCACCGGCCTGGCTGCTTTTGTCGACGGAAAAAAATATAGCTATAGAATACCTCCCCATCCCCCCCCTTTCAGAAGGTTGACCCCCCTGTTCGAGGAAGGGCAGAGCAGATCACTATGGGCCTTCCACATGGGTCCTTTTGAATTTGTGGATGCCTGCACTTTTGAGGATTTGCCCTTCCGTTTTTCCATGAAACAATTTATAAGGAAAGGGAAATGGCCCGCGAGTTCAGTCTTGACAAGACCCCAATCCCCTGGGAGTGCAACGTCCGTCCGTGGCCGTCCCAGGATACAGATCGATGTCGCTCTCCGCCTTCAAATGAATATCCCGACCCCCCCCAAGTCTACATTTTCGAAAATCCTCAATAGAAGTACCCGGGAAAAAGATGTCAAGTTTATGGAGGACGCGCATTTGACATAAGGCCGGGGAAACAGAAATCCAATCGAACCCTTTTGAGCCGGTGCCGCCTCCTAAAGAATTGAACCAGCGCCCCAAAGACTCTTCTTGTCAACCAGCCTCCTCCATGGAGATGTGTTTTCTTCGTAAAATCCTTCCCCTACTGATGCCCCCGCCCACGATTAACTTCAAGGTCTACAAGGCCCCTGGGCCCGTGAGAGACCGCTATCTCCGGACCCCAAGAGCGTCAACGAAAGCTGGTTCAAAAATACAAGTTTTTCATAACGTGTTTTTTAATTCGTACTAGACTACCCTCACTACCACATGCCTCAATCACTCCAGGAAAATTCCCTACAGGGTAACCTGTTCATCAGCGACTTTCGTGGAAGTTGAAGACCCTGCCTCCCCCAGAGACGTAAACATTTGATTACCCCCAAAGCAGTGAACCCCAAGAACCCCCACTTCCTTTCTCTTCAGAGCGAGCGAACACGGACGACGTTTTCTTTAGAACAGCGTTGTCTTTGTTCCCAAGTGGTGATCGATAATATTGCCCCCCTGTGCCTGAAGCATTTTGACACACGTTGACTCTTAGGGGGATGCCAGGCGCATGTAAAGGCCAGTCTTCATGTCCTCTCCTACGTTTTTTTAGAACTCTAGGGTCTATCGCCTGAGCCCCCCATATCTTAGATCATCACCTCCCTCGTTCAGAGCAGTTAACGCTGAACGCCGATTTCAGGATAATCCGCGTTTTTTTAGCCCTTCCATATCAGTATTCCCCCCAGGAATAGTAGCCTATTCCCTGAACAAATGCCAGACCTCCGATCGAAAACTCCGCCGTCGGCCACCTTTTTGTCGCCCCTTAAGCTCAACCAACCCTTGGAAGATAACCCATTCCTTAGAGATGAAACCCCTTTTGTGACAAATTGCCCTTCCCCCGAGACATGTATCACTTGCGCTTCCCCTCCCTCGTCTGACGATGCTGTTCTTTCTCTTTGAGACAGATGGAAGCAGCCTTCCCCTCCTCTTTCTTGGGAAGCCATCACGTTTTTTTAGAGAGATATTCGACGGCAGAGGGAGAAAAGCTACTCAATCTTTCATCCTTTTCTTCCCCCGATCGCCTTGATCCCGGTGAGCAATTGGTTGAGGCTATCAAAGATGTAGATCTTTTCCTTTCCACCCCCCTTTGCGACATTTTGTTTCTCTGCTGGTCTACCAACTTTTCCTGCGGCGGCGGCTCATCGGCTCAGTGTTGATATTGGTTGTCCAATCGCGGCTCCCCTCTTAGCGGTTTTAAGACGTCATCTGATTCCCCAGGGCCCCCCCTCTTCTGATCCTTTTCAATCGTATTTCTCCTATAGGTAGACCCTAGACGGTTTTTTGGATATATCTTTTGGTTTTCGCCAATTATTTTATTTGCGCAATACGGCGGGACATGGAACAGTCTAGCCTTTCTCACTAAGTGCCTTTTCACTTCTCCCCCCCGTAAGGTCCAACGTCGCTCTGTTGCGTATAAATGATTCCTTCAAGGGAATGCTTTGTCCTTTACAAAAATCCACGACTCCACTCGTGTAGATCCGCCGTAGGACGGTTCCTCGAAGGACGGAATCCTCCATAAAAGGCTTTTTCTCTTTTTCTACCCGTCCACCATGTGGGGTGCAGTGTAAATTTTTTAGTGCCTTGTGCCTGACACCCGTTGGATGAATTCCCAATATGTCGCTTGATTGAGCTGTTCCCCTGTCATTCCCTCCGGCTATATGAAAGTTTAGTGGTTCGAGGAGCTTTACCTCAGCTAAAGACCTCTTTTTTTATTTTTTTTGGTCACCAACCCCCATTCTTTGTGCCTCTTTAATTATCTCCTCGGCTACCTTTGAACGATTTACCCCTTCCCGGCCCCCCCCGGGTGATTCAGACCAGGTCTTTCGAGTCTACATTTTTAATGTATTCTGGTTGACTCTCCATTGTCGCAGCTCTGTTAGTCTATCCGGTGAGTAGTCATGCGACTCCAGCCCTATGCTGAGGTATTCTTGTACAATACTTATTCAGCGGACAACTGTCCCCCCGCACGAAAGGCCATGATCCGTTCAATATTGTAGGAGCATTCTGTCCTTTTTTCTCTTCGATTTACTGATGCATAGGATACTAAAGCCCCCCAGCCAAACAATTTTCTTTCTCAGGTCGACCTTCTTTAATCCCGACAAGTCAGAGGGACGGGTGAGGGCAAGACCGACGCGATGACTAGGAAGTGACGCGCGTGTCAATGGGAGATATGGTAAAAGCCGCCCAGTTTCCCCTAAACCACAACCCCCGTTCCTGACCTGTGGACGCAATGGTATAGGGAAGAAGCCGGTCTCGGCTCTGCTCCCTGGCTCGCCCAGGGGAAACCGCGTCTTAATCCTTCCTGGGTGATCGTCTTATAGCAAGCCATTTTAGATTTCCCTACAAACGCCCTTCCCAGTGGTGATTTTCTTTTCGGCGTCACTCCCTTCCCCTTTCTTGAGGAGTCCATTCGGTATCTTTTCATAACGACATCCGAGTCACTTCTTGAGTATTCACCTGTTCGCAGCTAGGGCTAAATTTTCTGGTCGGGTTTTTTCTGGTTTAGTCCTTCAGTCATTTCTTTCTTTCAATGCACGCATTCTTACCCCAAGGAGAGATTTTTGTTTCGGGCTCGTGACTATCTCTGAATCACTAGTTGAACTTCCTGTGTCCCACCCTTTCGGTTCTGAGTGACCCCTCTAACTTTCATCCAATAGTGATGGTGATTCCTGCCTCTTCTCTGTACACACTCTTCCTCTCCCCGAAGTATATTTCTCCAAGGACGAGATCCTCTGACACGCCTCAGAATAGAACACAAAATGTTACCGGTCTCCTCAGGTACTCGCGCCCCGGCATGACCCCCCGTTATACTACATGTGATGATTTTTCAAACCCCCTCCATTCGCAAATCACCTACCATGGGTCGCCCCCCCCCTGACGCCCGTCGCATTTAGATCACGATTTGGATGCTTTCTAACG
>Ga0179593_1268805_pt1 | contig 10560 bp, 18 predicted proteins | sample CZODoug2_1_08_16_FD_185931 | JGI IMG/M metagenome (GOLD analysis project Ga0179593, IMG submission 185931) | Vadose zone soil fungal communities from Angelo Coast Range Reserve, California, USA - CZODoug2_1_08_16fungal (PacBio error correction) | ecosystem: Environmental > Terrestrial > Soil >... | reverse complement strand
GGTCTGACTCCTCAGCACCTGATCTCCCCCCGTCCTGAGTCAGATACTACGCCCCTTTTTCTTTTCCCCTATTTTCTCCGTTGCAACATTCCCTGACCCCCCTCTTTTACACACAGGTGTCAAAAATCGTCTTTTACCCCCCCCTTATTGATTTTCTTGTTGTTCCACTACCATCACTACGCCCCCCACCCCCCCCTTCATTTTTCTTAAGAGACCCCCCCACTTATTGTGGTCGTAAGTGGCCTCAGTGTCGGCTTCGACTTTCCCTTTTCACCAAAGGATGAGTGGCATCTTTTTTTTCCCTCTGTCCTCCTCGGACTACTTTTCTGCCCCCCACCATTCCGCCTGCGCAGACCTTCGCTTCCTTGCCAACTAGGCAGCTCACAATATGTTTATTTTATTCCCTTGTGGGCTCTTAATTTTTTAGAAATACTTGGGACCCCTTTCTCAGTTATTTGTTTAAGCAGCCTGCTTTTGCAATCCCCACCTTATTCCCAGTCCTCCCCCCCACACTTTTCGTTTTCAGGCGGTACTTAAGCCTCTCCCTGAAGTCTCACCCCCGCCCTCGAGTAGCTCGAAGCTTCATTTCCTCGTTTCCATTGTCCCTCTATTCTTTTCTTCGTTTTGATTCCCCTTCACTATTTTCCGACCCTAGCTCTTTGATACGCGCATTCCTACATTCGTGCGCCTTTGATGTTTCTCTCAGAGAGAGTGCGATCTTCCTCCCCCCATAGCCCCCCCCCATATTCTAATCTCCCCCTCTTCCCCCTCCTAACCAATGCCAAGTTACAGGTATTGCCATCTTTACCCGCCTTTCTACTGTCCCCAGATTTCAAGCGCCCTCTTTCTTGTTTTTCCCCAGATGACAATAGGACACCCTGCTCTTCCCCTTTTGCAAACGGACTTCTCCTTTCCTCCCCCTCCCCTTAGCAATTTGCGTCAGAAGTGATTTTCCCCGTCCCCCGCGTTGTTTTTGCACATAGGGTCCCCCCGGTATTGAAGAGAAATTCCCCGGTCTCACCTCCCCTCCTTGTTCTTTCTTTGACTCGCCTTTTGTCTTCCCGAGTAATCGCCCCCTCGAATTGTTCCCATGAAACCTTTTCTCCCCCCGGTAAGTGTTGTCCAATTTTTCCTCCTTCCTGGCCTTCAAGATTACAGCCTAATCACCTTTTCCCGATGAGTGCTACCTGATTGAGTAAGATCCGAGCATTCCCCCGTCGGGCCAACGTCCGTTTTCTCATTGTTCTGTCCCCTTCGGGTCCCCTCTGATTTCTTAATTCACGTTCCATTTTAATCCGCGCGGATTGAGACCCTTCAAGACAATGACCTCCCCCCTTTGTTCTTCTCTATAGAAACCTTCGGACGCCCCCGCCTCCACAATTCTATCGGCCAGATCTCCCTGATGTCGCTCCAGGTTCCCACTCATGATACTTTCTTTCTTTTAAGGCGACAGTTGTTTAATATGAGATTTACTCTTTTCTTTGTAAGACACGTCGCCACTAATGACTGCCCCCGAAGGCCCCAGTATACCCCTCTCCCTCTCTCTGGTTTTTGAGGATATCAGGGGTGGCGGTATCTTTTGAACTTTTTTCCTTTTTGTGGAATCTCCTATTTCTGTCTTCACAGTCTTCCTGCCCCCCAACGTCGGATTCCGTCGCTTGAATCCCGTCTTCTTGCATATGAAGTCGCTCCCACCTCCGCTGAGAACGTGCATTAGCTATCGAGGAACTTTTGTCTGAGGAGTTTTTTTCGGTCGTTGTAGTTATGGGGGCCTTTTCCGTATTTTTCATGTTTTTTTAGCCTTCAGATCAACCCCCCCTCCATTCATTTTCGATGCTTCCGTGACGGCCGGTTTTTTCCTTTTTCCTTTTTATAGACACTTTTTTTATCGCTTTCTCCTAGTATTTTATGGTTAGCTCGGGTCTATCCGCCCCCGTTCGGGCGATTTTGCCGTTCCATGGACGAAATGCAACCTGTCCCCTTCGTTCGTTGGTTTTTCCTTCCATGTTTATGATCCATGCTTTCAGGATGCACTCGTGGAGAAGTTTACGAAGTCAACCCCAGGGATTTTTTGGCTTTTCCTAAATGGTTCGCTTCCCCCGGAGTCTTGGCCAAGCAGTTTCGACGAGGCACTTGCCCCCCTCCCCATCCCAGTAAGCCCTCTTCCGCTTTGTTTTCTATCTACTTCCTTTTCAGCCTGATTCTGCAGGCTTTTTCATATTATTTCAACGCCGGGCGTTAATATCTTACTTTGCCTCTTCCCTTTGGCGGGCTGTCTGTGTGACGGCCTTCTCGTTTCCGCGTGGGAGCCTTCTCCTCCCCCCCCTGTTGGGTACGTAGATAGATCCGTTCCGTGCTCTGGCAATAGCAAGCCTTCCGCCCGCCCATTGGCTTCTCCCCTCGATTTTTTCTCCCCCCTCCCCCGTTAGTGTAACCCTCTTCCGACCACGAAGCCCTCATATCGGACCCTCTCCCCTCCGCTTATTCCGTTCATTTTCTATTCTTCCTCCATGCGTTACTTCTTCGAACTGCTTAAGTCCCTGCATGACCTTATTGTTGTCACATTGACTTCGACTCCAGTTTCCTTCTAGGATACCCATCCAATTCCTCTCTTTTTCCTGGCTCTCATTGTCACTCCCCCACAGTTATCCCCCATCAACTTTATCAGGTCGCACCTTTTTGGGCAAGGTTTGACTCGGCGCAGATTTCGTCATGGTTCCGCCTCCACCCTTCAGCTACCCTGTCAGACTGGTCTCAGCCGTTTGTGCCCTCTTTTTTCCAACCCTCACACCACACCGCTCTCTCCGGTTCGCCGACAAAAATGGTCTTGAGTGAGGGGGAGTCCAACTGCCCCCCTTTCCCTCCGTTTAATTGGCTTAACCGTTTTTCTTTTTGTCCCGAGGCATTGACTCCCGCTACTCTCTCCAACCTATTGCTGCTCCGGCCCTTTTTGCACACTTTTCGCGCCTCTTACTTTGTTGACATGTTTCCTCTTTCTTGTTAAATCTTTGGCCTGTATTCCAATAAGTTTCTTTCCCCCCAATAGTTCATCCCTTTTTGTTTATGGTTCTCGATTCCTCCAGGCGACGTCCAGTTAGGAAAACTTGCGCCTTTCCCCCCCCGGCTGAAGCCAGCATCGTTTTTTTCCCCTCTCCCCCCCTTTTCTTCAACCCCCCGGTTAACCCCAATGGTAACTATCCGTCCACGCGCATACTGGATTAAATTTCTCCTCAAATGAAGAGGCGCGTTCTCCCTCAATTTCTACTTGTTTGATTGTGGGATCGGAGTCTCCTTTCCCCCCCCTAGCCTTAATCCCCTCACATGACCTGTGAAGCTTCTGTTTTTTCTGGCCTAGAGTTCTCCTTATTAAGAAGCTGAGGCTCATTTCCACTTCTTCGTTGCTTGTTTTTGCCCCCCTCTACTCTCATATCCCTTTGTGTGTTGGCGGTTCCCTTCCCCGGATCCCGCCCCTCCTCTACGGAGCCCTCCTTCCTTCCCGCGTTCCCTAGAACCCTCCCTTTCTGGTGAAAAGGTTTCCCGTTTATGGCCTGATGTGCTCGCTTCTTTATGGCGGTGCGGTTGTCCCAAAGTAAACGCTTCTCCCCCTTTTTTCTGAAGAATGCCCCTTTCTTCGCGTCCTTACCGGTAGGTTAGTAGGGCTGCTACTGGATACCTTTCTGCAATTGTGAGAAAAGTTGACCCCCCCCCCTCCTCTTTGAATCGTGATGTCTTCCCCCTCCTTGGTGTTGACATTAACCCCTTTTGCACGCTTCCGGTTTTTTTTTTGATGCCCTTTTGCGTCCAGTTCGGTCCCATCCGCCCCTGATCGGCAAACTCCTTTTTATTTAAGCTGCGAGTGGCCCGTTCGAAAGATTCTTGCTCGGCGCTTCCCCAGAGCGTCAGTCAAGCTTTTGATAGCACTGGCCCCTTTTTCCCCGTCCCTGCACGTCCCTAACCGTCTTTCGGACCATCACCTGCAGTCTTCGGTCGTCGCGAGCGTTATTGTCCGTGGAAGTTTGCCCCCCCCACAGAAGATAAACCAGGCTTTCCGATCCTCTGGTTCCAAATCCCAAATTTTTTTTGACACCCATCCCCCCCGTGAGGATCTCAGTGGAATCCGAGGTGGCCTTCCACGAAGAATCCATGAACCACCCTAGCCGAGGCGTCTTCTGGTGCAGATCCCGGATAGTGTATGCATTCTTCTTCTACACACCCCCCTTTCTCCTTTTGGTTCCCCCCTAGACTACGTCGCGTACCTTTCTCTTACTCCCCCGCTCGTTCCCAACAATTTTTAAAGCCTGTGTCCCCTGCATTGTCCGTATGTAAGGCCACCCTGATTCGGGATTCGTTGCCCATCCGGAGCGTTAAGGGAACTGTCCGTTTCTGTGCTCGAAATATATACCACCCTCTTTGATGTCACCCCTTCCTTATTCTCCTCGTGAACCTTTTTCCCTTGCGAAAGGGCCCCAGTCAAGAGTTTTTTCATTTTCCCCCCTCCCTACCCTCTTTTTGCTTAAGTCTTTTATCGACGTATTTCTCCCCCATTCTTTTCTTACCACCCTTGTTCCCAACGCGGTTAGCCAATCAAACTATGATTGGATGGTTTTCCCCCCCCCCACTCCGCCCCAATTCCCGATAAAACAACTACCTATCCATTGGACTGGCCTCTCTTTTTTTGATTTCCCCGATTTTTACCCTTCTTTCAACTGTTCCCCTTTCCAGATCTTCTAGACCTTTTTTATTGAACCGACTTTTTTATGTGCCACACCATTCATTGTTCCGAACACTTTTGCAACCAAAAAAATTTCTTCGAACTTCATCCCCCTGTGGCCAGATGCATCACTTTTCTGGAAAGTCTTAGTTTTATTATCCTTACTCAGACCTTTGCTTGTCACCTTCAATGTACGTAAGCCCCCCCCCCTTTTTTTGTGTAAGGAGCTTGTTGCCCCTTTTTTTCCCCTCGTCGTTTTCTTAGATACGCCTCCCCCTTCTCGAACCCTCAAAGATTGAAGTTTTTTACTATATCGCATTCGTCGCGATTTACGCCATATAGGCAGTCTTTCCCCCTACCACCTTTTTCCGTGATTTAAGAGAGGAAGTCTTTCTTCCCCTTCCACATGCCTTTATCTACCAGTCTTCCCCCTCTCAAGGCATTCCAGCTATTTTTTCTTTCCCAACCCTTCAAACCTTCCCCCGGCGCAGTCCGAGACCTTCCTTTAACACAGTATTCAAACTCTTCCCCCCTGCTGCATCCCCCTTTCACACGGCCGTTCATTGGATCTAAGTTTCATGACGGCCTCAATGCGGATGAATCCCCGGAATCCCCTCTATAACCCCTTCCTTCCCCTCGGGCTCCCCCTTTTTGGTTGACTCATCCCCGTTTTCCTCACGGCCACAATCCCTTTTCCTTTCCCTCAGAGGTCGTCTTCCAGGTAGTACCGCTCCCCTGCGAACAGTGACCCTTCAACGGCTCCGTGGCATGTCCCTTCGATCTGGCCTTGCGCTCCCTTATCGCCAGATCATCAAATAACTTATCGCTTTTTTCTTCCCTGATCCCACTTTTTTCCGTCCCCCCCCTGTCCAACGCTAGTTGCTTGTTTAAGAGTAATGGGCTTGTCCCGCTTTGCCCTGCGCCCTCCCGGTTCAAAAGAGTTAATCCTCTTTCTCCTAAAAAATGAAAGCACTTTCCTCCCACACTAGCTAGATCCTCCCCCCCTTATTTTTACGAATCCCCTCGATATACCAACTTTAATTCCCCTTTTTGTCCATTTGCGGCGTCTCAGGTTCTGGAACGCGAAGCCCCTCTTCCCTTCCACACAACCCCCCCCCCCCCTTTATACGTCCTTCCGTTTTCATCATCGATTCCCTCCTTTTTCAAGAAATCATTCTATCCGGAAACCCCTTCTCCCCAGCAGCCCCATGGCCTATTCTTTTCCTCCTCCTCCCTATTTTTCGCTATATTACTTCCTCCCACCTTCTCGATGGTTTCCACCGAGCGAGGACTGTCTTTCAACAGAGAGAAATCCATCTAATTCACCATCGGCGTCCGAGCTTACGTCAGGAGTGGTCCTTTCCTGTTAGTCTTCCACCGCGATGATGCTCCTCTTTTGCTCTTCAATTGTTTCTCGCATGTTTTTTTACATCTCCTTCCCCCCGATGTGGTCCAAGTATTCATGGGTGCGTTAGAACGCTGGACCTCTTTTTTTTCCCCCTGTCGATGAATTAAGTTGAAGGACCCCCTTCTGTTTCTTCCCCCTCCCTTTTTTTCGTTCCTTGTTAGCCCCGTCCTCTATGGTGGGCCTTGTTTTCGACTTATATTTTCTCCCCCCCGGGGATGAGGCGGAATATTGTTTCCAGGAGAAACCTCTTTTCCCCCATTCCTCCCCTTCCTCTCTTTTTTTGTATGTTTCATCGACTCTTTTTGCAGGTCTTCTTTTCCGGTTTGACTCGTAAGCCCTCTTCCTCCGTGCTTTGCTTTTCGAACATTGGCCCTGGTTCCTAATGGAACATTCCTGGTCAGATAGAGGGCCGGCCCCTTTCCTTCCGTCCCTTCACCATCTGCCTGACTTTTTTTCCATCGCTTTAGCTGCTGAATCGGCGTTGTATTTTTAAAAACCTTGAACGCGCTTGTCCTCTCTTGGCCTTTCCCCTCCTCACGCTGCGGAGTCTGTTTTTTCTGACCCCAATTTATCTGTACGCTGGGATTATTCTCCCCATCGGCCGACCCCGTGGGTGGCGAAGATTGGCCCCGTCTGGAAATCGTCACTCCTTCAGGGCCTCACGAATAGGGCCTGGTCCTTATCCATCGTTGGTTCGCCTTCCCTCGTTTCCCTTTTCCGACACAATTCATTCTTTTGACTCTCGCTTAGTATTGAAGGCTCTCTTATTTGCTTGTTCTCTTTCGTGTCGCGAGGTAACGCTGACCCCTTGTTGTCCCCAAAGTCCTTTCCTTGGCCCTCCTGACGGTTTTGTTTGGTTACCACCCCATAACTGCATCCGAGTTTTCGTGACTGTCCTTTTCCCCGGATTCCCTTTCCTTTGCACACAAGGGAACTCTCACATGTTCTGCCTCCACCACCCCCTTTTTTTGCACGTGAAGTGTACTTCGGGTCTGCCCTTTTTCAATTCTAATAAGCGGATTTAGTTAGTCAGATGGGTCCCGAGTCTCTTTCTTCCCTCCTTTTGTATGTCAAGATTGAAGGAATCGACTTTTTCCCAAAGCTATTCCCTTATCCGTATTTTTATTACGAAACTGCTTTTCTGGAGTTTTTTTTCCCCAGCACAATTCAATCCTTCTTTATCTGGGACTCCACCGACGATTTGTCACAGGTTTTTGTAAGAGCCTCGTTTGGCGACCCCCCCCTTCGCAGAGAAAAATAGTGCTTTCCCCCGATCTTTCTTCCGGGACTCCCCTTGCGATCTTCTCTTGGTCTGGCCGATTTCCCTGCGTCTCTTGGTGGAAAGAGTAGTTTGTTTTTTCAAAACCTTTCCCCATCCTAGGGGTAACGGAAGCTCCTTCCTTGACAAGTTCTGGGAGCGCCGTCTTTTCTTTCTTCTCCCCCCTCCTTTGCCATGAAATAACCGAGCACTGCGTGTTCCCCCTGCCCCCCCCTTTCTTTTCCCCCGATCGGCACTTTCTGTTTTCAGTCTAAGTCCCCTTCCTTGTTTCTGCAAAGGGTCGGACTTTACATCCGTCGCAAATTCGATCTATCCCCCATCCCCTTCAACCTTGAAGAGTTTCTTTCCTCGGTTCGGTGCTCTACGCCGAACTCAGGCTCTGCTAGCCTCCATATCTTTGACTGGTTCACTTTTCATTTTTTTTTCCCTTCTTCTCGCTTAGTTTTTCTGCTGCTTATTTTTTCCCTTGCACCCGCCCTACCCCCCTTCCGCTTCTATTGCCTGTGCGCGCTTTCCCTTTATTTTTTTTAGTCAAACCCTCTTTGATAACTCTTGTTGCATTCTTTTTTGAGTGTTTCCGCTGACTGGTTCTCTTTCTTCGAACCCCTCCCGGACTCGGATCCCCTGATTTTCTGAATTTGCCCTGGCTGAAATCCCGCCGCTGGCCATTGGGTTTGACTTCCGGGGAGACGGCATTTTTATGACTTACAACCATGTAAATTGTGTTTTAGAGTACCACAAACCTTTCAAGAGTGTGATCCCTATCTATCTTCCATAAGTTGCTTTTTTTTAGAGACTTTGGATGAGAGACGACAAGCCGCGGAAAACCGTACGGAGGCCCGGGGTATGCCTTTCTCCTTCTCCAAAACCTCCCATCGTAGAAGTAGTGGAGCCCCACGCTAGACACCAAGACCACCCCAGATGTCTGGCAAACAAGATTGGATCTCCGAAGAAGAGGTACGCTATGCTGGATGGTACCCCCTCTAAAGAACAGGAGAAGTCAGGGGATATAGGGGGGAACGCAACAAGAGAACCGCCTAGGAAAACAGGAGGAAAGTTTTAAAGCAAGGAAATCCCCCAGTTCTCCCAACTTATTTACGACCCCATCCACTCCTCTGACCGAGGAATAACTTTCTTAGCGAGTTCTGATTTCCTGGACTTTCCTCCAAGCCCTCCACGATGACTGTAGAACCTCACAAGGGATGTCCCTTCCTCGCGGCTGTCCACCCAGACCTACAATGTCATAAAACACTCTACTAGAAAAAACGCGGAGTATTTGAGTCAGGACTGATAAGAATATCATTGACCGCTGAGTGTCAAGCCATCACTATATAGACTCGGCCCAACGAGTCGAGTCCTGATTCGTTTTAACTCTCTGGGTCTTCCAACTGGCGTTGAGTGGTGCCGGATTGACTAGATACGTCAACAAACCGGTTCTCCATTTCATCACCTAATCCCGTCCTTCCTCTCTCCCCCGGCAGAAGCCGTGCCCTATCGTTTTTTTCCCCCATGTGAAAGCCTCAGCCCCCTTGTGTCCGGCGCTTTGGCTCTTCCTGTAAAGCAGGTCTTTCCCACTTTGTCCCGTCTCCTGTTCGATCTTCCCGGCTCCAAGCTCCCGCTTTTTTTTAAATTCCCCACGTCTATCCACTATTGTCCCCCCCGTCATGTCAAGGAGGAATACTCCCTCCCCTCGCTTCCTCCTGGGCCGATCTAAGACCCTTTTTTTTCCCGATTTTATCGCGCCCCAACTCGCCCCATGACTTTACCCCCCCACTGTTCCAATAGTTATCCCAATATTTTATTGCTGGTTTCCTCCCTCGCCTACACAAAGCTGGCATTCCATCCGCCAATAATGCTCCTTGACATTTTCTAGATTTTTTTTTTCGATCCCTGTCAAAATTTTCATACACCAACGGATTATCCATTATTCCTTTCCATCGGAAGAAGATGAAAGATCCCTCGGCTTTCTTTTTCTTTCCCCCCCCCCTTCCCCATCCCTTTACCCTTGCCCCCAAAACCCAGGGTGGACTAGTGCATTGCCCCCTAGTGGACCGTTTCTTTTTTTTCCTCATTACCCCCTCCTGCTCCCTCCTTACATGGACATCGTTCTTTCTTCTTGGTTTTCCATCCCCGCTTCGTTCATTCCCATGCTTTTTCCATCCACCCCCGTTTTTTCCGGCGCTTTGTCCGTTGTGACAAGACTCACGATTCGCCCCGCGACATCTCGTTAGAAGAAATTCATCGAACTCCTTACCCTTTTCTTCTCCGAGTCGATATGCCTCTTTTTCTAGTCCGTCCTCTTTTTTACGACCCCCCTCCCACCTCCTGTGCAGTTTCTAAATATTACTTCCTTCTTTTTCCCCCCCTTTCTCCTGGACCCTTTTTTTCCCCTTCTCCAACTTGTTCTGGGGTAGTATATCCTTTCCACGATCCCTGCAGTGCTAAAAACCAGCCTCATCTAGTTCTTCCTCTGTTTCACAGAATTTCCCCTCTTTCGGCAGCACCTAGCAAAGCATTTTCCCATTGCCGTCCGAGGAACTGCCGGAATTTGATCTCCGCCCAGAACTTCGGATCTTTCTGTATGACGGCAGCGACTTTTCTTTTACCTGCGGCGCAATTTCCATCCTTTCGACCTCCCCCCCGCTTTTTCATGGCTTTCTGAGTTGCTCCCATGCCTACCTGACCCTTCCTCGTGCCATGAATCCGCACTCTCTCCCGTGGCTTTTTCTCTCCGCCCCCCTCCAACCACAAACTTAGAAACTCCTTCCCCCACCCCCCGTACCCCCTGGGTTTCGAGCGACCATCTCATCTCCCATATAGGCGCCCCCTTAAGACCGGTACCTTTTTAGCCCATTTTTCCCACCAGTTTCGTTTTCTGAAGTCTATGGACCGGTTTGAAAATATTTTCTTTCGCGTGCTTTCCTCCCCACCATGTCAAGATTCCTGCCCCCCATTGGCCAACCTTTCGACGACCGTTGCACCAATTTCCTCGATCGGCTCCCCTTTCAGAGATCTAAGCCCGACCTTTGTTCTGACACTTTCCTGTCAAATGATTCCTTTTTCCGCTCGGAAGACGACGTTTTTTCCCCCGAGTCCTCCTATCCTTCTTTGTTAAGAAATCACCGTATTTTCCCACCACGCCATCAGCATACAGATCCATTG
>Ga0179593_1136508_pt1 | contig 10560 bp, 14 predicted proteins | sample CZODoug2_1_08_16_FD_185931 | JGI IMG/M metagenome (GOLD analysis project Ga0179593, IMG submission 185931) | Vadose zone soil fungal communities from Angelo Coast Range Reserve, California, USA - CZODoug2_1_08_16fungal (PacBio error correction) | ecosystem: Environmental > Terrestrial > Soil >... | reverse complement strand
TTTCATACCGTAGCCATGCCCACGAAGTCCTCCCCTCGTCAGGGAACCTTTCATTTTTTGCGCCACGCGGGTCCACCTATTGACTGCCCCTTGCCCTCTCGACCGGTTTCCCACTGACCGTTCCTACCTACAGCGGCATGTCACCATTTTCCTATCGGCTTCCTCCGACACTTTAGCCACCGGGCTTCGCCGCTTCACCGATCGAATTTCGCCCTCCATCCCCCTCCGTACGTCTCTCCCAACTCGCTCCATTCGCTATTTTCGCGCGTCACTCGTCCCCCTCTTTTTGATCGCAGAAGATCTCCACTGACTGTGCCAACACGTGAGAAGCTTTTATAAACAAGAAACGATTTCCAGAGAGGCCCCGAGCTCTCCTCGCTCCTTTCTTACCTCAAGACCGCAGGTGTTTTGTTGTGTTAGTATGCGTATCGACAAGAGTGCGGTCCTTGATGATGAACCAGCATCGTCCGTCACTTCTACCCCCGCGTGCCCTCCCTCCCCTTTCGCTGCCCTTTGAAATGTCCCGATCCTTCCGATGCAACCTGCCCCTTGATGACGATACCGCTCTCCCACTTTTTTTACCCTGACGCCTTGCAAAAGTCGATTGTCCCTCGTTCGACAACCCTCTACCCCCTTCCCCCGCCCCCATTTGTGTCCCCATCGCCCCAACCGGACCCTCCCTTTATCTCAAGTGCTTCATTGACCCCATGTTTTGTTTGTACCCTGCGCCCTGCCACATTTTCGCATAGTTGCCGCTCGCGATTATTCCTCAGTCACTTGCTTTGCTTCCTTTTTTTTTTCTTTTTAGAACGCATAATTTCACAAACTCCTTCCCTGTTTTGATCATGCTCACGTCCCTACCTTCCCCGCATCATGGTCTAGCTTTTGTAAGGACCCGCTTTTTCTTTCTGTACACATCAGCACTTCGTTTCGCACCCACCCCCCCATTCGTCAAAATCTGAGATAGACCCCCCCCCCCCATCTATGAGACTTTTTTGTTTATTTCCTTGCTCGTACATGGAATGCCCGGATACCGCCCCTGCCTTAGCACGCTGTCTCTATTGCTGACTCCAGTCGGCCCACATACCAATTTCCCCCGAGACGCGTTCCAATTGTGTTGAGCCGGACCCGGGGCCCCCCCTCTAAGCCCGCTTCCAGACACCGAGACATCTTCGGCTGGAGCTTTTTCTGTCAAATGCTTGTTTGAGTTCGTCCTTCCAGCATTGACATACGCCAAAACCCCCCCCCCCCCCCCCCCCCCCCCCCCCCCCCCCCCCCCCCCGCTTAGTGTTTCGGTCAGAACTTGGGATCATTGTCCCCGCTTGGGTTTTTTTAGCTCCCCAGAGATAAGTGTTTCCCTGTTGAAACCTTTTCTAAATTGTTCCTGAACCAACTGGACCCCATTTCCTCAACCATTCCCCTTTTCGCCGCGCGAAACCCCACACAACACCGACCCATAGTATTCGTCGCTTGCAGCCACGCGCTTATTTCGCGACGCTACCCCCCCTAGCCTTTTTGGCCCCGGAATTACAACTGCTCCTGTTCATGTTTTGTCCCGCCTCTACTTACCAGGGATTTCTTTGTCGCACCTCCTGATTTTGTGTCAAATGACCCCCCATGATGCCATTCTGTCTTTCCCTTCGGACATATTGAGCCTTCACCACTCTTGTGTAGACAGTAGTCTAATGGTGAGACTTCTGCGCGGCTTCCTTCCTTGCCCCTCAGTCTAATTTGACCCGTCCAATCAACTTCTTCAGCTGCTGTGACCGAAGCACTAGGCGCCCCCCCTCCCGTAGAGCGTTCAGATTTTCTCAGCAGATGCCTTCGTATTTGGCCCGCCCAGGCGTTTCGGCTCTTGATCCGACAATACCCTTGTAGTCATTGATTTTTTTTTTTCCCGTCTTTTTTACCTGTCACCTGCTTTGTTTTTTTTGCCGCCGTAACCATTTGGAATTGCCCCCCTTCCCTCCCTCACCCCGAATGCTCAGCCTAGCCGGTGGTTACTTTGCCCCTTTTTTTTTTGCTTGTGACTGTCCTCTGTTTTTCACAAATTTGTTTACTTTTTTGTCCCTTGCGTCCACCTCCTCTGCTCGCAGCCCGTCGCGTCTTTGGCACTCTCTTCCTTCTTTAAACCGCGGTCATTCCAGGACGGTTTTTTTTTCTCGAATACATTTTTTCGTCGAACCCGCTTTGCACCCCTCAAGTTTTTTTGCCTTTTTCAGCCCTAAGTCCAGGCTTTATTGCTTTTATCACGCAAAGGCATTTTCCCAAAAGATAATCAACGCGACCCGGCCTTTTGCATCCCCGCTCAGCGCCACAGGCAAAAGTTTCCCCTCCTTTCCCAGGATTTTTCCGATGACTGCCGATCCTTTTTCTTTCACCATCGCGCCCGACCCCTTACAATTCCTACGTCTTCCCCCCCTTGCTTGCGCCCAGCCGCAAGTTTCATACTTTTTCTCTCTACCCTCCGCCTTCTTGCCACCCCTCCCCGTTCCCTTTTATCTATTTGATTTTTTTTCGCAAAGAACGCCCTGAATTCCCCGGGAAACTGCTATCTTTCCTTCCTCCCCGAATGACCCTGTTGTTTTTTTTTTTTGGTGTTTTTTGTGTGTTTTTTTTTTTTTTACACCTACTGATTAGCCCCCTTTCCCCCCCTTTTTTCGGGAAGAAATTTTCGTTCCAAAGTTTTGTTTTTGATCCCCTGGCGTTTTGGACCTTTTGTTTCCAGTCTTTGCCTCCGCCCTTCCCCCTTATTTAAAATAATCTACCTCTCCCCAGACTGTACACTTTACTGATGACCTTAATCCATCTTCTTGTTTTTCAAGGCAACAGCTCTCGCGAGTGAATCTCTGTTTTTTTTTTTCCCCCTATTGCCTTCGATATCTTCCCACTATTCCCCGAATGAATTTCTGTGTTGATCCCCTCCCCTCCCGTTGCATTCAGCCATTTAGTTGTAATCATTTGTTATGAGTGATCGCGTTTTGCCTACGGCCGAACTGTGATGCGGGTGTGCTACATGGCCAAACCTCATCCCCCCTTTCCTCTTTAGGGGGCCTGGAGCCTCCCCTGGCTTATTTCTTATTCTTTTCTCGGATTCTATCACTTTAATCCGCTTTTCCTCGCGTCCCCTTTTTTGTTTAGCTAAATAGATACGATGATAACCCCTTCCTCCGGACGCTATCCCCCCCCTGACTGGCATACCTTCATTTCAACAGTTTCACTTTTCATGTTTATTTCCGGTAAGTCTGTCTAGATTGACTGACCCTTTTCTTTTTTTTCTAGTCTTCCTCTTTCGCCCCCTTTTATCTCCCCCTATTCTTTTTCAACTGGACCTGGGATTTCAGATATTTTTCGACCAGCACTGCCCAATTGGTTGTGAACGCGTTCCCCTTGGGGTCCCTAGTTTCTCCCCTTTTACCCACTTCCTTGCCAACTCGCGCGTTTCGGGTAAACGTTCCCTTTTTTCTGTGTTTTTTGACGTTTTGTCGGCGTGTGTCTGCTCGGCATGTTATGATGGTGTGCCTATAGTGCTGCAGCATACCCCGTATCAGGTCCCCCTGTCTTCCAATGAGTACAATACGACGACGACACTCCCCCCCCCCAAACCACACCCACTGACACGCCCAACACCCCTCCGACACACCCCCCTACACCCGTCTTTCTTTACTCCCCTTTCGAGCTTCCTCCCTCTGGTAATCAAATACTATCAAATATAAAAAAGACTCCTCAATTCCTTGCACCAGCCCGTAAGAACACAGTCGTGCATATTGGACAAACACAATCAGGTACCTTTCTTTTAATGCGGAAGCCTCTCTGAGACTTGTCCCCCTGTTCTTTTTTTCTTCTCTCTACTTTCTATTATTTCCCCCTTCCGCGCCGTTTTTGTTTTTGCTTGAGCCAGTCCGATAATACGGCCCTTATTTTCCGATCCCTTCCCCCCCACTACCGGACATCGACCTTTTCTCTCCCCTACCCCCATCCGAAATACCGCAACCGCCGCGCGAATGCCGTTGATCGGGGCAGACGGCCTGCTCCTTCACCAGAGAAGGAACCGATCCCCACACACCCCAGACCGAACCCCCTGTTTGGGTTTTGTTTTTTTTCTTTTTATTTTTTTTTTTTTTTTTTCCGTGTTGAGTCGCCCGAGGGAAACCCTCCCCAGAAGAGCAATTCCATTGCCACCAAAGCGCTTTTCTTCCACCCCCCCCCTCGCGTTGTTGATGCCCCGCCGTTAGTGCCCGGCCGTTTTCCATGCAAAAGCAAAAGCCTCCCCCCGCCACCCCCCCCCCTCCCCCCCCCCCACCCCAGAAGGTTCCTCTTCTGCAAATCCACCCCTGCCCCCCCCTGCCCACCCATAGAGCACAACCTTCCCTTGCACCCCGAAGAACAGATGCATAGCAGGACACTTTGCCCCTCCCGTGGAACCACGACGGACCTCCCCCGCTGCGCCCCCATCCAGACAGGTAAATGACATTTTCCCCACAGCCCCCACGTTTTGACCCTCCCCCCATCCGACAGACATCAGCAAAAAGTCCACCGTAACGGGCGGGTGGTCAGTAGTACACTATAACAGTTTGGTGGTTTTTTTTACCTCGCCGCCTCCCCTCAAGAAGAAGTCACGAACCCACACTTCTGATTTCTCCATCCCTTACCAATTTCACCTTTTTGAAACGCAAACGGTCCTTTATCTGCTGAATTACCCCCCCCTACTTCTCCTAGGTGAGCCTCATTTTATGCGCCCCATTTTTAGATACGAACTGACACCGTTTTTCAAAAAAACCACTCCCTCGCCTTTCGGGATGCCAGAGCCCAATTCTTTCCACCCCCCCCCCACATCTTGAACAAGAGCCTACACCCTCTTCCCCCAATTTCTACCGAAATTGCCCCCTCACGCTTTTTGTTCGGTTCCAAAACCCTTAACCGATGTCAAAGACGAGCCGCAACCCAACCTCCCCCCGCACACCCACGCGTCCAGGTCTCCCCACAAAAGAGTAACTCATCGTTCCTTAGACGACAGATACCGGCAGATGAGGGAGTTTTTTGGTTTTTTTTCCTTTGGGTGTGTGTGTGGGTTTTTTACCCCCGGCCGGACGAAAGCACTTATACGCACCCCCCCCCCTATCTAAATCCACTTTTTCCCCCCACCACCCCCCCCCCCACCCCCCCCCCCCCCCCCCCCCCCCCCACCCACTTTTCCGACCTTGGTTCCTGATTCGTCTCATCAAACCTGATGCCTTTTTCCTTCAAATGCGCTATCCTTCGAGAATTTCTATTCCTTTGCTGTCTAGGTCGCGATTGCTTCCGTTCCCCCCCACTCTCTCGGCATCTACACTCGCTCCCCCCTATCTGCCCCCAATGTTGAAATTGGACCGCCTTTGGCAAGCTGAGTAACTATTCCTCTGTTTTTAAATACTTTTCCCCCCCCCCCTTTCCCTAAAAATTTCCCATTTTTTTTAGTACGCCCATTGAAAAGCCTACACTTCGTGTGTTGCAAGCTAGTTCCTCACTCACCAACCCGCCTCCTTCTGAAATTCCCTTGTGCAGACACCATCAAGATCCTTACACCCTCAGAAGTGTCGAATCCTTTCCCTACACATTTTTTTCCCCTCTCATTAACCAACCCCCCCCCCTGTTGATGAGCCCCTTTCCAAGCGTACTGATCAGACAATCCCATTTACTCATTGTCGCGCCTTTCCCGAACCACGTAAAACATCCAACAATCCTTCTTGCCGGGATACAATCCTCCCATTAACGCCCTTCCAGCATACGAGTCTTTTCCCTATGAACCCTCTTTCCGTATTTTTTTTCTCATCGCGTACGCTTTTATTTTTCTGTCATCTCAATTTGATGTGAAGCCCCCTCACCCCCATTTCCCCACCACCCCCAACCCCCCCCCCCCCCTACCCCCCCCCCCCCCCCCCCCCTCCCTATCCCCCCCCCCCCCCCGCCCCCAAACCCCCCCCCCACCCCCCCCCCCCCCCCCTCCCCCCAATTGTGCTCCCTTCTCGCCCAGCAGCCTCTTAAACCACCAACGGCGCCCCATCCAGGCACTTTTTCCCGCTTAGAAAGAATTTCCATAGCTCCCATGCTTCTCCCTTAGGTAACGAGCCGTCATAGAGAGAGCCAACGCTTTCTTGAATGAACAAGGATTCAAGAGACCCTCTCGACCTTCCCTGGCTTCCCGTATGGCTCGGTGGATATGTCTCGGTGAGAGCAACAGTCCCCGAAGCGGCCCCTACCCGCATTCCAAACCGCGTTTTGCATTTTTTATTCCATAGGAAAAGGTGTGCGTCCTGTTGTCTTATGCTTGAACCCTGTTGCAAAAGGCCGCTTTTTCAAGCAGACCATTTAGGCACGGCTGTCCCTTCCTCTCGCCACTTCCCCCCCGAATAAAAATTTTCCTTCACCCTCGTCGTACCAACCAATGCATTCTATAGAATGTGACACAATAGACGGTGCATATCTATCGGCAGCAGCCCCCCCCCCCCATTTCTGCGTCACCCGCGCAGTTTTTTCCTGTGCCCAGAAACAATAAGCCCGGTAAGGTCATAAGCGGGGTGCTTCCACACCTCCCTCCCCCCCCCCCCCCCCCTGGTGGTTTAGTACCATTTCTCCACTCCGACCGCTTCAGACCGCACCTACGAGGTCATTCCGCGGAAGACCGTGGTTTTATTCCCCCCACCCCCCGCACCGAACTCTTGCACCTAGCATAATTCTTATTCCACACCCCTTTCCCTTAAGTATATCAGTATCGAGCCCTCCGCCCCCTTTTCGCCGCGACTCCTCTTCCCAGCAGTTAGTTGATATGAAACCTTCTTTCAGATGCACCGCATTTTTGTTTGTGGTGGTTTTTTTGGTTTCTCCTTTCCCCCTAGCGCGTCCCGCCACTTTATTGAAGAAACACATGTAATCCCGTCTCAACCATGACAGTTACTGCCAATTTCCATCCGAAACGCAGGTGTTTACGAGTTTTTTTTTTCTAGCGTTCCTTTTATCACGCTTGTGTTGCAAGTTCGCCGCTAAACGAAAAGATATCGAATTTCTCAAACTCTCTCTGAATGGGATCCGCTGATCAATGTCTTTTTTGTGTATATCATATTTGTTTTCTTTTTTTTTTTTTTTTTTTTTTTTTTTTTTTTTTTTTTTTTCTTTTTTCTTTTTTATCTATCCGCCCCGCTTGATGCTTAATCCCGTACCCTGTGGCCCCCCCAGACCTTTTTCAATAACGTTCCCCCCTCCCTCAGATCAGCGGAGCGGGCTCTAGCGTCTATCTCTTTTCATCCTACTAAGTTTTATGTATTGCCCTTCAGCTCTTCTCTCGCCGAAATTCCCTAAATTTAGGTCACTTCCGTTGCAGGTGTCCCGTGGACGTGCGTATGCTTCCTCGCCGCCCCCTCGAACCGCCCGGCCAACCCCTATACAAGGAGTTTCCTAGCGTTTTTGTTTCCCCATTCCCCCCTTTGTCTGATCGTCTCACTAGACAACGTTGACTTCATGCCCCTTTCCCCGAGACCCGAGCTCTAGAATACTCCCTTGTTCACATGAAACCCCTTGACCTTTTCCTGACCTGAAATTTTTTTTTCCAAATTAGTTGATTTTGATGAGGACGATTATCCCCCCCCCCCCCCCCCATGCAAATTCACCCCCCCCCCCCCAGACCCTACACCCCCGCTTTGAGTCGATCGTCAAAGACAGTCTTCCATCCTCCCAACACTCGGGTGTTACATCAACCCCACTTCCCCCCCCCCCCCCCCCCCCAGAGGGAGCCTCTTTTTAACTGACCACTCACCCCCTCTAGACCCCCCAGGATAGGAAGAAGGGCAGGAATAGGCGGCTCGTAGAGGTCCACCCCTAAGTAGACAGTGACCGGCGAAACCACCACCAAAGAGCTCAGTACCCCCCCCACCCCCCCCCCCCTGCCCCCCCCCCCCCCCTCCCCCCCCCCCCCCCCCCATATTGTTTCTTTACTTGTGTTATTGTGAAATATACCCCCCCCCCCTGTCCCATATACTTTCGAGAGTCCCCATAGCACTTGAGTCACATTTCCGGTCTGGTCTTTCGTGCCCAGTCCCCCCCCCCCCCCCCCAACCATTTCTAACGACGGGACTTCCTGGTCGTGTTCGACATGCCCCCCCACCCGTCTGCTCGCCGATTGCCACAGGGATTGGCGATCTGACGCCTGATTCTGGCCGGTACCCCTTGCAAGACATTTATAGTTGGCAAGACGCTTGATGAAAACGCCTATTTATTGTTGTCGGCAAGACGTCCACTTGGTTTTTTTTTTTTTTTTTTTTTTTTTTTTTTTTTTTTTTTTGACGGATTGAGTCCCGCTTTGCAGCCCACCCCCCCCCGGTTCACCAAGAGCCCCGACCCGCAGGAGTGCCTGAAACATTTACAAAACCGCTTTGGTGCCCCCCCCACCCTCGAAAAAATCCCACCCCATGAGATGTTCCCAACCAGAAAAGGGACAGTACACTTTTCTATCCCCCGCATGTAAGCCACAGCGCGTATCTTTGCTGCCAAGCTTTCGCCCTTTCACATGTTCCCTATTACCCACTTGCCTGCGCTCTCCTGACAAAGTAAACATTACCTGCCATTCTTTTAGTGCGATTTTTCCTCCTTTCTCCAAAATGTGAACTTTGCGTGCCTTCTTTATTGAAATGACATCGTTTTTCACTCCCTTTCAGCCAGTCCTTCCGGCAACGTCCTCTCAGACACTGCACACCACCTTTTTTCTGTTTAAGCGACCCTGCCCATTCGAGAATCTGCCATTCCCTCCCCCCTCCTACCTGAGGCGACCCACCCATAGACCAGAGCGTCCTTTCCCGAGCCAGATGGATGTACCGCCGGTGCTCTAGGTGAATTTATGTAAACACTCTCCCCTCTTTTTTTCCCCTTTATTGAACTTGTTAGACGGCTCCGTGGTGTTTCAGCCTTTTGATGCTCCAATTCCCATAGACGTTTTTTAATTTGGCTGTCTCTCCTCCCCCTAATCCCTTGAGTTTTTTTCCCCCCAGGGTTGTGCCGGTTCACCACCAGATCCCGTTTTTTTTTAACCAAACTAGTTTTTTGGCGCCCATACTCGAGCCGGCCCGAGCCTTTTTTCCTGGACTTGCATGTGGTATGACTTGCCTCCCTTTGGTTTTGCCACTGTCGAACCGACGACTGCCCACAGATAGTTTCGCGCTCCCCTTTGAATAAGAGAAATAAGAGGCTCCCCATTTTATTTTTTCGTTCGCATTTACCACCGTCACACAACAATATCGATTCTCTTTCCGTTGCTGACACATTGTTGTCAGATTCTTTCATGATGCCTATATTTTGATCTGACTTTTTTTTTGGTTTTATCCCCCTCCTACCCCCCATACGCAGAACCTCCACATCAAATCATCCCACGAAAATGAAGCGCGATGTGCGAGGACGGCACTTTAATCATGTGTCTGAGACGCAGGTGCAACATCTTCGTTCCGCCTACGGAGCAGATTTCGTTTTGTATCAAGAATGACTAGTAACGGGCTAGTATAATCTTTCGGCAACAATGTCAGACTCCCGAAGAAACCTTTTTTTTTTTTCCCTCCGTATTTTAGGAAGCGGGACTCCCCCCCCCCCCCCCCCCTGGCAGAAATACTTTTTTGTTGTCCCTTTGCCTCTTGAGAGAAAGTAAGCTGACATTTTTATCCCCCCCCCCCCCCCCTTCCGAGAGTGAAGGACACACCCGACCCCCCCACCACCCCCCCCCCCCCCCCCCCCCCCCCCCCCCCCCCCCCCCCCCCCCCCCCCCCCCCCCCCCCCCCCCCCCCCCCCCCCGCCCCCCACCCCCCCCCGTCCCACTCCAATTGCACCCGTTTTTTTTTGTACGACGCGATGATTCCCCTATTGCTGTTCAGGCGTTTCTATAATTCTAGCTTTTGTTTTGTTCCCTATTTCGTATTTTTTTTCGTGCCCACCCTCTTGTCCTCCACCCCCCTAACGTGATGAAACCATACCTCCTTTTTCCTTAAGCTGGTGATTGCGTTAGAAGATTTTCTATAGGCCTTACCCGATCCTAGATGGCCACTACCTTTTTCGTTCGCGGGCGGTTAAGAGCCCTGTTTTTTCTTGTTTTTTTTGCTTTTTTTTTGTTTCTGATGTATTGGATGGATTCCTTTCTGAAGTCTTTCCACTTCTTTGATTGCTTCATCTTTTTTGTCCCTGACATCTTAACGGCGAGTTTGATTTCCGACTGTAGTGTTTTTTGGAAACTGTTCCCCCCCCCCTGGTTGATGCGTGGGTTTTTGTTGTCCTGTATTCATTTCTCTTTTTCCAAGGACGAGTTTCTGCCGTTTTTTCCCTATCGGTAGATTCCGCATTTCCATCCTTCCGTGTGTTCTTCCTATTTTTGTCCTTTGAATGTGATTTCTTTTCTCATGCAGCCGACGGCTACGTTCAATTTTCTTTCTTTTTGCTGGTGAATCGTGCCACGATGATTGTTCTTGGCCTATCTTTTTCCCCTTTTGCGGATGTTTCGTTTTTCTGGTCTCTTATTTGAACTTCCTTCTTTTGTCCGCATCTAAGATTTCT
>Ga0179593_1435567_pt1 | contig 10561 bp, 19 predicted proteins | sample CZODoug2_1_08_16_FD_185931 | JGI IMG/M metagenome (GOLD analysis project Ga0179593, IMG submission 185931) | Vadose zone soil fungal communities from Angelo Coast Range Reserve, California, USA - CZODoug2_1_08_16fungal (PacBio error correction) | ecosystem: Environmental > Terrestrial > Soil >... | reverse complement strand
ACTGGGAGTGCGTTGTCGATCCGCGATGCAGGATTGTGGCTGCGCCCAGGAGTTCTCGTGGATCGGACGGGTGTTTCTTGGGTCGGTCGTGGAGAAGAGCTGGCACCCCGCGTAGAAGACGTTAGGTCAGCGATTGTGTGTTTGTTGAGCTGCGGGCGGCGGGTTGTCCTGCATGGTGGGTGGTGGTGGGGGGGTTGGCGGTGTGATTGGCGAGGTTTGTAGAAATAAAGTGATAGAAGCTCGGAGCACAGTGGCGTCGGATGTCTGTGGGGAGTGAAGGTCCGCGAGAGATGTGCTCTGGGCTAAAGGGGGGGTGGCGCCGTGGTTTTCGGCGCAATAAGACGTCATCGCGCGACGAGTGCTGGGTTTTCCGCAAGGAGACCGCGGGGGATCGGTTGCGGAATTGCAGGGCGCCAAGTGAACAGGTTCGAGTGGGCTGGTGGTGTTTTTGAGGAAGTGGGGGTTGGATTGGTGACAGGGACGGAGAGCGGCCTTTTTTCGCGCCAGGGGACCGGGCGCCTCCGCCCGCTGGGGTCGTTGGGTTGGGCGGAGTTGCGAATCAAGTTAGGGGTAGGTCGCACCACTGGGACGAAGCGGAGAGTGCGTGCTGGGGTCAGGGAAGAACTAATGTGGCCACACGCGGTGGCGAGAAGGGCGGCGGAGAGTCGTTGGGGAGTGAGAGAGGGCTTGGGAGCCACAGCCGGCGTGGAAAGCGGGAAGGGCTGGGATTTGCAGGCGTGCGACTGCCCACGGCATGATGGTTAGACGCTGGTGAGATCAGTAGCTCGGTTTCCCGCATAGAGGATGAGGGTGTTGAGGCAGGGGAGAAACAGGGTTCGGGGCGCAATGTCGTCGGAATACATCGACCATATTTTTTTTTGGGCTCTCTGGGCTGTCCGACTGCCGGAAAGATCTACCGGAGGAATTCGCGGGACCCGAGCGCCGCGCATCCAGGCGTGGCGGGCAAGAAGCCGCCGTTTTTGGGACTGACAACTGAGCGCGATCGGCTCGGCCGCCTCAATGGGGGCGCGAATAGGGATTGTTCGGCGGTCAAGAGGACGCCGTCCAGCGGAACCGCGTTTTTTCGGCCAATGAGGAGGGAGAAGAAGGAGAGAGAAGGAGACGGGGCCGGGAAGCGTCCCGAGTTCGACGAGGGGGCTGTAACCGATGGTCGGGAGCGGACACCAGAGTGGGGCGCGCGAGGAGTAGTTTCGGTCATTAGCCGGTGTCGTGAGAGGAGGCGTTGGGGGCGCGTGTTTGTTTTCGGTTGCGTGTTCGGAGGTGGGTGGCGTCCGAGGATTGCTTCGGTTCACGGGGGCAGATTTGCGTGTGTGGTGAGATATTGGCGGGTACGAGGCCCTCTGGTAGGGGAGTGTCTGCGCGCGCATGGACGCCCGAAAGCGGCGACGACGAGTGTCGGGATGCAGTGCATGCGCGACTGTGGCGCTTAGGCAAGCGAGGGAGAAGGCAGAAGCAATCGTGGGGGTTGCGGGGCAGCGTGCGCGTGAGAGACGACGTATTTGCGCCGCGGGTTGTTGGTGAGGGCCGCTTCGGGGCTGTTTGACGAGGAGGTTTTGTCTCAAATGCCGGGTGTCAGATGGGAGCGGGGTTGTTTCAGGGAGGTCGCGCAGCGGCGGTGATGACGCAGCGCAAGAAGAGCCCCCATTGGGGCCGCCGATGAAAAAAAGACCCCTGCATCAAAGGCGATCACAGGTTGTTTTCAACGCCAAGGGAAAGCAGTGGGGGCTTTGGGTAGGCAAGTTTAGCTACGTCGGGGTGTGGCCAGGCGGGCTCCGAATGATCAAAGGCGGAGGTGACGGTCGGGTTTTTTCCAGGGAGAGCTAGTTTGTTTGCCGGCGCGAGTGGGTGTATTGGCGGCCGCCGGTGTTGTCGAAGCCTGGTCGGCACAGGCGGGCGCAAACCGCATTAGTTCTTTCATGCGATTACGATCTCAGGCAACGGCCTGGAAGAGGGTGCGCGGGTTGGCCCCGCTCGCGGCGACGTCAATTTCCGGGCGGCGGAGAATTATGCTACAGTAACGTGGGCTGAATGAAGGAGGAGAAAGCGCGGCACGGTTGTTCGGGAGGTTGCACTGAGGCTAGTTTCAGGAGGGCGGCCAGACGAGTTCAAATATCGACGGGCGCGCGAGGTCATGCCAGAAATGGTTGAAGGATAAAGTGTGCGGAAACCGGTGGAGGCGGGGTTTCCGCGTTTCTAGGTTCCGAGATCAGGTGGGGGTGTGTGGTGGCGCCTGATTCGGGGTGGCCGGGCATTGTGAGTAACCCGGCAAGGGAAGGTTTCGACGGCAGCGCGGGCGAGGGTTTCGGAAGCGAGAATAGCGGGGGCGAGGGCAGCAGAAAGGGGGGCTGTTCATCCCGGAAAAGAAAAAATAAGAGGGTAACCGTGTCAGCCGTCGTGAAGAAGACGAATTGCCGGCACCCTGGTTTTCGGTGGGCGTTTTGCGGGTGCGCCAGGGACTGGTGGCGGGGGCGGGAAGCTGTGAGGAGCCCAGGGAAGACGGCGTGTTGCGGGTGTGGCGTGGTTGGGTTGAACAACTGCAGGGGGATGAACAGCGAGGAGAAACAATGGATCGCGGTCATGGGGGAACGTGGGGAGTGGGACGATTGTCGAGGCCAGAAGGGTGCGCGGTTTGCCGGGGTTGGTGGTGTGGTGTGAGTGCGGGAAAAGGACATTGCGCCGATGCTTGCGTTGTTTCGCGCTGCGGCCGCGCGCAGTTTGCAAGTTATGCGCTTCATGGAGCGTGTCGCTGCCCGGCCCGCAGGCAGGGGGAGAGAGTCTGCACCTCGGCAACGGGGAGACGGATCGGCCCTGCCCCGCAATTCTGGTCCACCGAAAAAGAACCACGTCGCAGAAGGAGGGAGGTAGGGAATTGATATCGAGCATTTGTAGAGCCGTCGGTTTTAGATCTGGCGTGGCAGGTGCGGCGAGGGGAGAAACGGGCGGAAGTTCGCCTCCACGGTTTGGGCGCTTGGCGTGGTCGAAGAGAAATCGAGGGGTGATGCGCGCTCGCATTTCGGTGATGATTGTCAGGCCTGAAAAAACGGTTGTTCCATGTGTCTGCCCCTCGAGGAGCGCATGGACGCCGGAGTGAGTTCCCCGGCGTGATGCGCGCTTTTGTTGGCGCCGGGTCGCCGAACAGATTGCGAGCCGGCGGCTTCGCGTTCGAAAGGAGTCGCCAGGGTTGAGTCGTGGCTTGGAGCGGGAAGCAGATATTCCTCCAGTGTCTGCGGGAGAGGCGATTGGCGCTTGCACATCGCGAGCCGAGCGGATTTGGCCTCCCGGAGTTTGGAGCCAGACCGATTTGTATCGGGCCCAAAGGACAGTCTCAGTAAAGCTATGGGCTGCGTGCAAGGACCACAGAACCATAGTAATGCTAGATAAAATGTCGGCGCAGGAAGATTTCAGTTGATGGCAGGTTCGCCGTGCGGCGCGGATGGCCGAGTTTCCAGAGAGGGTTCTTGGCAGCCATGTGCTTGCTTCGATGGGACGGACTCAATAGGGTTGTGTGGTCGCGAAAAAGACATGGGTGGGTTACTGATGTGGAGGCAGTTTTTTTGCCATGCCGGAAGAGTGGGGGGTGGGGGTGGGCTGGGGGGGGGTGGGTTGTTGTGTGTGGGTGGGAGTGGGTGGGGGTTTAGCGCGTGTGGGGGCTTCGACGGTGGGGTGGCTGTGGTTCGCGTGGGGATCTTCAAAACAAGTCTCGGAGGGTGTCGATAGTGCCCGTGAACGTCCGGAGAGGGGGTTGTGGGTGGCGCGTGGCCGGCCGGACGGCAGTGAAAGCCGCGTGTTCCTGTGCGGGGGGGCCTGCCGGTCGAGGGGGCCGGTGAGAAGGGTGAACGTGGGTCCGGCCTTCCGAAGCGTGTTTGAAGGCAGGTGGCGTGGGAGATAAGGAGGGAACACAATTGCACCCGCCGCGGCCCTCAAGGAGAGGTGGGTCGGTGAGGGACTGTCACGTGGGCCTGAGCGAGCCAGCACAGGGCATTGGTCGAGAGCTCATTGCCCGAAGTCGGCGGTGCAAACAGGTGTTTGGGTAATACGTGGTTCCCAGCGAGTTCGTATCCGCAAGCGCGCGGGAGCGGAGGGGGGACGGTTCTGTGGCGCGCGAGAGTTGGTGTCGAATTACTCTGGGCGGGTGGAGAAGTTGGGCTGGGTGTGGTTCTGAGGTGCCTTGTGCGCGCTGTGCATGGTGGACCCCCCGCAAGGGCTTGTTCGCCACGCTGATTTCGAGAGCGTGGTGTCAACGCTGCTCTTCGAGGGGATTCTTGGTGCGAGCAATGATAAAGGGGGGCGATGGGGGTCGTCGCCCGAAAGGCTAGAATAGCAGGGGCCGAAAGTGGCTTGACACGCGATGCGATTCGGACGACCGCTCGTGTCCGGCGCGGGGGTGTGCCGGAGCGTCCATCGCTACACGTCTTGATTATGTCACGTTGCCTTGAGCGTATGTGAGATGTTCGCGTGGGAGCGGATCTCCAGATTGCGCGGTCGCGGCCGGACGCGCGACCGTGTCGTGGGCGATTGTGCATCTGTAAGGGTGGCCACGACTAGCAACGCTCGCGCAGATTTCGCGCCCGCAGACTGGCTCGGGATGTGTACGGGCGCGGCAGATATGATACCGTGTTGTTCACGTCAGCAGCTGTGCCGCGCGTTGATCGAAGGGCGACAGAAGATGGGTGGCGCCCTGGGTCGCGGGCGGCGCCAGGTGTGGGGACAAAGGCGCATGGTTGGGGGGGGGGGGCAGGGGGGGGGTGGAGGCCTGACCAGTTCGGTCGAGTCTTTTTCCTCGGTCGGGCGTCCTTGGTGTTGGGTTGTGGTGGGGTGTGTGTTGAGGGGAGGGGGGTGGGGCTGTGGGTTGGGGGGTCGATCTGGCTCTGCGGGCGTGTTATTTTTGAGGGGATCGGATGGTGGGGCCGGCGGGCGAGCTCGGGGGCGACGGCGGGAATGGCGGTGGGGTGTTGTCGTATGTCGGGCGGGGTGTGGCAGCGGCGGAGAGTGCGCGGGGGGTGGGGGCGGTGTCAGCGGGCGGGGCGTGGGTGAGGGGGAGTCGAATGGGGGTGGGGTGTTGTTGTTTTTGCGCCGGGGCGCCCGAGCAGTTCGTCAGCGGGTGAGCTGGAGGTTGCGGGGGCTGGCGGAGTGGGAGAATATCAGGTGGCGGGCGTGGTGGGGGGGGGGTGGGGGGGGGGGTCTGGTGGTGTTGGGCGGGGGGGTGGGGGGTGCGGTGAGGGGTGGGGGGGGGGGGTGGGTTGGTGCGTTGGGGTGGTTTTTTTGCCGGGTTTTGTTTTGGCGTGGGTGTCGTGGTAGTATCGTGACGTTAGTCAGATGCGCAGCAGGGGGGTGTACGGGGCGAGGTGGGGGGGTTGTGGAGGGGGGGGTGGCGGGCGCGGGGACCGGATCCTGGATGTGTGGCGTCGGCAGGCCGGAAGAAATGTTTTTAGGCGGGGTGGCTCGTTGAAGGGCAAGGAATGATTCAGCAAGGATCTGGGGGCGTGTACGATGTGGACGGGTGGGTCGGCCGCGAACGGGGGGGGCGGGGACGTGTGGGGGGGGAGGGGTTGGGGGGGGGCGGGGGGGTTGGGGGTTTGTGGGGGGGGGTCGGAATCGGTTTGGCGGGTGCGACTGTATGGTTGGGTGGTGCAAAGTTGGCTGGGTTTGTGGATGGGCTGCGGGGGCGACGTGGGGTGTCGTCGGTGAGTTTCCTCGCAGGTTCGAGGGGGGCGGAGAAGGGATCAGGGCGTGTTCGGAGAGGGGGGCAACGCGGGTGGGACAAGGTGGTGGCGTAAGTCGGAGTTGGGAACGAAACTGAATGAGTTGGTGGTGGCGTGGTGGTACTTGCAGGGGGGGTTGTAACGGGGCACGGGGGGCGGGGAGTTGGGCAGCGGGCGTCGCAGAAGGCGTTTGTCTCGAGGCAGAGAGGGGGGGTGGGGTGGGGGGGATGTCGAGTACAGAGTGTTTTGCTCGGGGGCGTGGTTGTGGGGGGGGGGGGTGTAAGAAGCGGGTGGCGCTGCGGTGCGGGGGGTGTGGGGATAGGGCGATGGGTGGGATCTAAGTATATGCAGCGGTGGGAGCGAGGCTTGGTCGCGGGGAGGTGTGATGAGGGCTCGATTGCCTCGCTGTGGGGGGGGGCTGGTCGGTGAATGGGGCCAGGCGGGGGAGGGTCTCTAGGACCTTCCGGTGGAGGGGTGTGGGCGGCGGAGTGGGGTTTCCGGCAGGCAGGCGTCGACGGAGGGCAGAGAAGCTTCGGAGGGGGGCGGACGTGTACTTCTCGACGGAGTGTGACCGGGCGTGGGGTGGAGGGGGGGTGGAGGAGCGGTGGTGGGGGGAGGGGGGATCGGGCGGGGGGTTTAGTGGTGCGGCACGAGAGGTGTGGAGGGCTGGAGGGGTGGGGGGTGAGGGCGGGAGTGCTGAGAAAGCGTGCGGGGTATTGGCGATCCTTGAGTGAGAAAGGTTGTTGAGAGATCCCGAGCGGCGACGCGACCACAGGTAAAAGAGGGGCGCGGGGGGCTAGGCGCTTTCGGGGAGGTGGTGGCGCGAAGGAAGAAGGTGGCTGGCTCGAATTGGGGGGTGGTAAATAGGGAAGGACGGTGTGTGTTGGTTTGTCGCGGGGAGGCCAAGCAATGCCGGTGAGGGGGGGAGGGTGGCGCGATGTCGAGGGGCCAGAAGCGAAGCTGCGTCAGAGAGGAGGAGTGGCTGGATATCGGGGCCTGGCGGCGGCGCTGCGGGAGGCGGGGGATGTGTGCATCGATGATCGTGGCGGGGAATTGAGGGCTAGTGGGGGTGGGGGGGGGGGGGGAGGGGGGTGGGGGGGTGTGTTGGGGGGGGGGGTGGGTGTGGGGGGGTGGTGGGTGGTTGACGCGAGCCGGTTGGGGGGGTGTGGGGATGCGTTGAGATGGTGTGGCCGATTGGGATGGTAGTTCGGTGCAGGGGGGGGGAGAGGGATGGGGGTGAGGGGGGGTAGGAAAGGAGCGAACGGGCATGTCACGGCGGTGGTCGTGGCGGAGTGTGCAGGCCACGTCGGGCAGATGGGGATAGTTGAGTGCGGAGGCTTCAATGAGAGGAGTCACGGCTGGCGGACCGTCCTTCGGGAACGGCGCGAAATTAGGGGCGCGGCTCAGTTTGTGGATTTCGGGGGCCGCGAGAGGGAGGAAGGTAGGAGCGGGGGGGGGCCAGTGGGATTGTCGCCGATCTCGGCGTACAGTGGCTGAGGGGATGGCGTCCTGGGGCGAGTGGATGACAGGCTTGCCGGTGTGCGGCTGATGTGCAGGGGTTGCACGGGAGGGTGGGGGTGGGTGGGTGCGGGAGGCGCGGTGGGGCGGGGGGGGGCGAGATACTTAGTGTGAGTGGTTCGAGACACGGCAAGGCAAAGTGCCGTGTGATTGCGAAGAAGGGTGATTGGCCTCGTCGCTCGCCGCAGGCTCGTGGCCTGGAAGGGAGGATTTTTTAGTTCAAACGATCTGCGTAGGAGTGATGGGGTTATCTCCCGTGGTGGTGTCTGTCGCTGTTGCGGTAGGTGGGGGGGTGTTGAGCGTGGGGGTTGGTGGACGGGCAGGATTTGGGGCGGCGGATGCGTTGCGTGGGTGCGGGGGGAGGGGGGAGATGGGTGCCGCGCGCTGCCTGGGGTGCGCCCTGCGGGAGGAGAGGGCGGATGTTTGGCGTGCACGCTGTGGGGCATGGAGCGGGCACTGAGGCATTGCGAGAACTGGGGGGGCGGGGTTCGGGGGTGGGTGGGGGGGGTGCTGTGGTTGGGGGGGGGGGGGGGTTGGGGCCGCGCTGAGGGCGGGTGAAAGCATTCCATGATGGGTGGGGGTTTATGGGCAGTGTTGTTTTTCACCGGTCAGACCGCGAGCGAGGGGCTGCTGAAAATCTGTCGCACTGTCCGGGCAGGTTCGGCCCAGTTGACCGGGATGATCAGGTGTTGTGCGGGTGGATCCTGAGGGTGGGTTCAATGACCCAGCAGCGCAGGGGCAACCGGGTGTGTCTTCTGGTGGACGAGGCGGTGTTGGTCGCTTGGTTGGCGGGGGACGACGAATCGGTGGCCCAGAAGCATGTGGGGTGCCGGATCGTCTTCGACGCGGGACGGTGGTTGACACGTTCTTGGTGAGGTGGATGGCGCCTTGGTGCGGTGCTGGCCCCGTTGTTCCGGGGTGTGTGGTTCGCGAAATTGCGGGGGGGGGGCGTTGCGCGGAGGTATTGCGCGGGGGCTGGGGTAGCGAGTTGGGGAGGGGGTGGCGGGGGAGTGCCGGGCTGGGGGAGGGGGGGGCCCGAAATTCAGGCGCACGCTGATGGAGGTCTGAGGGATAGAAAGACGCGAACCGCGTTTATCGTCTGACATTTTCAGCAGGTTTTGGAGTGGACCCTCGCGGGCCGGTCCCGGATTGAGTGAATCGTGGGCGGGCGGTTGGGGCGCGGCCGTGTTTGTGATAATAGCTTCAGGTGGCAAGGGCGCGCGAGGACAGGGACGTGGTTTCATCAGACCGCACGTGGTGAGGTGTGCGGCGCGACGGGAGTATGACGCGCGCGATGGGGTGTGGGGTGGGGGGGGTAGGGGTGGGGCGGGGCGAGGCGGGCGAGCCGCGACTTTCCCAGGTGGTGGGGGGGTGTGGGGTTGTAAGTGTGAGGGGAGTAAAAAGTTGTCGCCGGGGGCTGCGCGACCAGGGGGTCGGAAGCACGGGGTGGGGGGGTGGGGGCGGGCGCGGAGAGGTTACAGAGCTCCGGCCGGGGGCTGGTGGGGCGGGGCGAGGGAACAGATCGTCTATCGTGGAAAAGAAGGGATGCGCGCACGTGAGGGAGATGCGCGTGGTGTGCAGAGCCTGGTCTGCACACCGCCGAGTGGCGGTTGAAACTGGTTGTACCAAGAAGGCCGATGGTGGGGGTGAGATTGTGGTGGGAGGGTCGCCGTGTGGGGGGGGGGGGGGGCCTTTTGATGCAGGTGAGTGGTGTTGGTTGGGGGGGGGTGTCGGCGGGCTCGCGGAAATGCGGTTGAGCTGTGCGTGTACATGGCCTCGTGCCGTGCTGGGAAACGGCGGTGGCGGTGGTGGAAGTGTGGGGGGGGCAGTCTGACGATGGGGGGGTTTGAGGAAGTCTCGGTAAGCTCCCCGAAGATGTGAGCGCGGGGGGTGTGCAACGCGGAAGATCTGGCGCGATGAGGATACGTTGTCGGTTGAGGAGCGGGTTGGTGGGTGCCCGCGGCGATGTGTTGCCTCTGGGGCCTGGATGGTGTAGGGGCGAGGGGGTAGGGGGAGGGGGGTATGGAGTGGGATCCGAAAAGTCGTCGGGCTTGGCGGTGGGGTGGTGGGGGGGGTCATTGGGCGGGCTGAAGTGTAGCCTAACGCGAGAGGGCTGTGAAGCCGGCCAGGTCTCACCGGACGCCAGGATTCGTGTGACCGGGCCTGACGGAATGCTGGAGTTGGGGGGGTGCGGCGGGGGAGTGCCGAATAGGCAGAAATAAGAGACAGGGAACGCGGGGGGGGCCCAGGCATATCTCGAGAGTGGCTGAGCCGTCCGGGCGGGGGCATGGGGGGGTCGTCCGAGGTATGTGGATGTCAGGGGCGCCTCGATGAGAGTATGTGGGACGGGTCGTTCTGCGGCGGGGTCGGCGGGGCGCCGTTTTCTTGTTGTTCGGGGGAAGGAGAAGCGGCCGGGGGGGCTCGGGAGCTGGCTTTGGGTGTGGTTTGAACGGGGGCGGGAGATCCGACTTTGCGCCCGCCCATTTGGGTCGGGGGGCGAGGCGATGCTTGGGTCAGTTGCGGGTAGCACGAGCGGGCGGGTTTTGCGGCGTGCCATCGTGGGGTATGGCGCGCGGCTGGGTCCTGCCGCGGAAGAATTCCCTGCGGGTGGGGTGTGGTATGATGTGGGTGGGAGATTTGCGCTGGGGTGGGGGTGGGGGGGGGTGTGGTGGTGATGGTTGGGAGTTCGAGGCCGTGTGGGGGAGGTAGGTGTGTGCGCAAGAAAGAGGAGTGGTGTGTCGAGGGGGGGGGGGGTGTGATTTGAGGCGATGCGGTGTTGGCGCGCCCGACTCCTGTTGTAGCGGAGACGAAGGTGGATGGGATAAACGGGGCTGGTTGGGATTTTGATATGAGCAGGTTTAAGGGTGGGGTTAGGTGGTGTTAAAGGATAAGTGAGTGCGGTGGGGGGGTTGTGAGCGCCGCATCGATGCATGATCGCGAGCTGTTCGGCGAGCGGCGGGCGGGGGGGGGGGGGTTGGGGGGTGGGGGGGGGGGGGTGGGGGGGGGGGGGGGGGTGTTTTGGGGGTTGGGTGTGTTGGGGTGGGTGGGGTGGGGGGGGGTGGGGGGGGGGGTGGCGTGGGTGGGGGCGGGCGGGGTGTGTGGTCAAGTTCATCCGCACGGGGATAGTCGCGGGTGTGCGTTTGGTGTTGGTTTGGGTGCGCGCCGGCTGTGGGGTGGGGGGGGTTGGCATGAGTGAGGCCAGGCGCAGTCGGAGCGGTTCGGTCTGCGGGTGCGGTTGGAGGGTGGGGGGGTTGAGGTGCGCGGGGGGGATTGCCGGCTCAGGTCACACGCGGCGGGTGGATGAAGGGGCGTCCGTCTTG
>Ga0179593_1414362_pt1 | contig 10561 bp, 18 predicted proteins | sample CZODoug2_1_08_16_FD_185931 | JGI IMG/M metagenome (GOLD analysis project Ga0179593, IMG submission 185931) | Vadose zone soil fungal communities from Angelo Coast Range Reserve, California, USA - CZODoug2_1_08_16fungal (PacBio error correction) | ecosystem: Environmental > Terrestrial > Soil >... | reverse complement strand
TGAGGGATTGTTCTCATAGCGGCTCACCTTTTTTCTTTCTCCTTTTCTTTTTCCATAATCAGCTCTTTTCGTTTTCCGCCCCCCATTTCGACGGTACTAGTACATTCCTGAACCCTTTTCTTCTCACAGAGTACTCTTGATCATCCTTTTTTCTAGAGTGGTTCAACGGGGCACCTATCGTTCTCTCTCCCCGGGCGGTGGTCCGAGCTATCACTCTCTCCTCTAAGCCGAGGACCCCCATTAAAAGTATGTCGTATTTCCTAAGGCCCTAGACAAACGGACTGCTTTTTTTCACTCCCTACGCTCATCTTGTTTAGCACCGATCATCTGTAGTCGCCATGTTTACGTCTCTCTTTCTTGATTCCTGCGGTTCCGGACGTTTTCTTTCCGCTCCCCGGCGTTTTTTCGGGTTTTTATTGACATATTGACGCTGCTGCCGTCAATCCCCCACCCACTTTTCAACCCCAGATCCCTAGAGTTGAATGAACCCGCGACTCTCAATGTTTTCTGCGCTCTGCCCTTGTGGTGCCCTACCTGATTCCTCACTCTTCTTCATAGAAACCTCCTCGGCGCTGCCACTCGCTCTATTGTTTGAGATTTTTTCCCCCTCGCCTCCTTTTACCCCTTTCATCCTTTCCTTTGGCTGGGGAGACCGTTTATTTTTTTTTTTTTTTCCTGACCCTGTCTGCGTTTTTCAACGCCCATTTTATCGGTACGACCTGTTATTCCCTGGTCTGCAGGAAGGAATTCTTCTGCCTGGCTCTTTCTCCTCTTCTTCTCGGATGTCATTACACGTGTTTCCTCATCACATGTTGTTACTCGACCAATCGTTCCCCACTTTCGATATTTCGTCGCGTCCCTGATCTCTCCTCTATCGTTACCTTCGAACCCCGGAATACTGCGTAGAGAAGAATTGCCCTTACCCTTAGGATTCCCTGACTGCTTTCCCTTGCGTCTGACCCTTTTAAAATTTCTGGCTCTCTGTCTGCCTTTGCGATCTCGGAATTTAATAAGCCGGTGTAGAGAGATAAGAAAGGTCTTTGTGTTCCATATTTGAATCCGGTCCCACAACCCTCGTTTGTTGTACTTTCTTTTCTTTTTTTTTCTCTACTGGCTATGCGGCCGGAATTCTTTTTTTTTTGAACCCCCGACCTGCCAGGAATGTTGCGTGGGTTTTACCTCGCTGGGTTGACTTAACTTTTTTCCTTTTTGTGACCAACTCCTTAAACAGAAAGGAAAACCTTTTTGGCTTTCTCTGCTGTCAATTGCCTCGGGGGAACCCTTTCTTCGCGACGGCCTACCCATCTTCGGCCTTAGAGCTGCTTTTTCCTCTGAATGTTCCCCTATCCTCAGTTCACCCTTCTCTCCGCGGGTATTTCTCTCCCTTCTCCGATTTCAAGAATTCTGTGACCGCGTTGACCTTGCTCTTTTTGAGGTTCCTCTTATTCACGAAGGCAATTCTCTTCCTTTCCCCCGTTCCCTATCCCGTTTCAGGTCCGAATATTTCTGGACGTCTTTTTCTTTTAACCTCCTCTCCCTCTCTTTTTTGCTTTCTCTGTTTTTTTTAACCCTCGCTCCCGCCTCCCCGTTCGTCCATTTGAGAAATGTCTCCTCCATTTTTCCCCGCCGATCCACTATAGTGACTCTAGTGGTCTTTCTCCACATGCCTCGCCTTTTCCTCGCTTTTCCCTTCCCGCCTATTCCCCCCCGCTTCCGTCCTACAGAACATTTTTTGTAACTTTTCCGCGCGCCTTTATCCTTTGCGTCCCCCCTTAGGAACCAGTTCGTTCCCCGTTCATTGGCCCCACCCTTTCGCCGCTGATTCCCCCCCCTACTCTACCCCCCCCCACCTGTACCCCTTCCACTCTCCTCTCTCCTTATCCCTCCCTCCCCTCCTTTCCTCCAAATTCTTCTCTCCTTCTTTGACTGGCTCTTCTTCCCTTTCTCCTCTCACCTTTCCCCTTGCACTTCCTTCTCCTCCCATTTCTCACCTTTTCCCCCCTATCTCTACCAAATGATCCCGCGCTCTCCCTCCCTCCTTCTTCTTCCCTCCCCTCCAAGCCAACCTCCTCTCTCTCCCTCGCCACAGCCCTTCCCCCCCCACCTTCAACGCTTTCCCCGCCCCGCCAGTCTCTTCCCCCTCCCTCCCACATATCCTTACTCCAACCTCCAATACGTCCCCCCTCCCCTCTACCTTACTCGTTCTCATCCTCTCCCCTCTCTACTCCCGCCTATTCTCTCCCTCCAACATCTTTACTCCCACCTCTTTGCCCAACCTCCCACGTTCCACTTCCCTCTCCCCCTCCTAAGAACCTTTTACTCCTACCCCACTCCCAAGGCACCAACACTGCACTCTTCACTCTCTAGCCCCACCGCTTTTTCAGCACCTTCCTCCAATCATACCATTCACCTCTCCCTTCTTCCCCCCTAGTTCCCCTGCATCCTTATCCTCACGACGCTTTCCGCTCCCCCCTTGTCCCCCCCCTATCCACCCTCCATACATGGTACATATCTTTTCCCCCTCCGCCTACCTCCTCCCCCGGAGCATTGGTTCTCATTTTGCTCCGTGGCCTACTCCTCACCCCTCCACTCCCTCCCCCTCTCCTCTCCTCCACGCTCCATCTCCACCTCCTATTTCTCCCTCTACCCCATCCCTTCCCACTTCCCTCTTCTCTGCCCCTCTTCTCTCCTTGCCCTGCCTCCCCAGCTTCCTCCCATCTCCGTTCCGCCTTCCCCTCTCCCAGTCCCCGCGCGACTTTCCCCATCCCAGGACTTCTTGACGCCTTTCTATCCGTCCCTTCGTTCCCCGACCCCTTCTTCCTTTCCTCACTTTCTTCCTTTCACATCTTCTATCCTCCATCTCTTTCCTTATTGCTTGTCTCCTCCTCCTATGACCTCGTTTTCCCAACGACCTTCTCTTCCCTTCCTCCCCCATCTCCTCTCTCCTGACGCCATCCTACCTACCTCCTCTCCGCTCTTTTTCTTCTCTTTCTTCTCCCTCACCTTCACCCCCCTTACTCTTCATCCTCCCTTCATTTTACTCCCCCTTCCCCTCCCTCCCCTCCGATGTCTTATAGCCCTTCTCTTTTTCCCTTTCTCACTCATTCACTCCCCCCAGCTCCCCGCCCTTAAGATCTCTCCACCAACGTGTCCTCGCATTCCCCCCTACCTTCCTTCCTCCTTCCTCCTTTACCTACTCCTTCGTACGTTCGTGTCCTCCCTCCTTTCTATCGTTTTGCCCCCTACTACCTATTCCTTCACCCCCCTCCCCAATTTCCCCCACTTATCAATATCTCTCTCCTCCTTCCGACCCCTCCCATCTCCCCTAGCTTCTCTCCGCCCCCTCCCCTACAGCCCCCCGACCATACCCACCAACGACCCCCTTCACACTACCTTTCAAGCTCCGCTCGCCGCGTTCCCTGATTACCTACATTCGGTTCTCACGTCCCCCTGCCCCGCATCCCCTCCTCACCCTCCCCCCATGTCCTCCTCCCGAACCTTCTTGTGCATCACTCCCTTCTCTTCCCCCCTGCCTGTTCATATTCCGTCTTTCCTCCCCCCCTCCTCCTTGCCACTCCCCCTCGCCTTCCCCTTAATGACTTCCATTCCCTTGTCACCGCCCTCCCCCCCTACAACTAACCCCCCCCCCCCCTCCAACATTTCCTGTGTCTATCACCTATCCCCCCTTATTCCTTCTGTTCTTCCATCCCCCAATTCCCCACTTTCTTGGGCACCCTCCAATACCCGCCCTATCGTTCCCCCGGCTTACCTTCCCCCCCACCCCCGATCCCTTCCCCACTGCCCCGCCGCTCCGCGTCCCTCCCTTGCACTGCTCTCGCTTTTTGTCCTTCATCTTGCCCGCCGAGTCCACTCGTCCCCTCCACTCTCCCTCTTTACCCTTTCCGTTCCCTCTTCACCCTTACATCCCCCACTACTGACCTCTCTCGTCCTCATCCTCTCTTTCATGGACCCCCCACCCCACCAACGTACCCGTCTCTCCCCTCCTTCCACCCCTCCAACCTTTGCTTCCACTTTACCTTCCATCTCCCCCGTTCACCCCCAGCCCCCCCTCTTTCCTATTCCCTTATTCTCCTCCCCCTTCCTTTCCTCTCCCCCCCCGTTCCCCCCACCTGCCTTATCCCCTTACCACTGCCCCCCCTCCTCTCCTCTTACTCTATTCTCCCCCCCTCCCCCCTCATCCCCTCTCCTTTTTCCGTCTCAACTCAGCGTCCCGTCCTCCCTCCTCCTCCCCCATGCTCCCTCCCCTTCCCTTTCACCTACTCCCCCCCTACTTTCCCTCCCCCCTACTTTCAATTCTCCGCTCAACTTATTCCCCCCTTCTCCCCCTCTCCTCCTTTTACGCCCTCACTTACCCTAGATACCTTCCTCCCTACCCCTTTATTCCCATTTCTGCTGCCCCACTTCAGGCCGCTCCTCCCCTCTTCCGCCGTCAGGCCTTTCCCCCCCTCCCTCCCTTCCCCCACTGCCCTCCACGTCACCCCGCTCCTCTCAGCTATTCCTTATTCTCCCCTCTTGTTCCCTATGACCCTCCTACTGTATCCGTATACGCTCCCACCCGGGCCTTTCTCTTCCCCTTCCCCACTCTTACCTCCTTTTTCTAATGAAGGAGTTGGCCAATAAGGTGCCGCTTTCTCCCTTCCTTTTTCTGAAAGGATAATTTGGACTTCGTCGTCCACCCGATTCTAGCCAGGATTAGACTCCTAGGCTGTTCTCTCTTGCCCGTTTACCCATGTCCTTGCGCGATCATCGGTCTATGACCCTGATGCTTGCAACTATAGGTTCGTTCTTTTCCCTTCTTCCCCATTTCTCCCAACTTCCCATCTGTCGCCTTGACGCTGCCACTCCCCTAAACACAGTGGTTGTCTCCTTTATTTTCAGTCCCCCACCCTGCCCAGACAAACGAGAGTTCTTGACTTTCCACTTCGAGTCCTGTTGGCCACCTCATCCACGGAGTCCCTTCTTCATACCTGTTAACTCCCTCCCATTAGTCGAAAAGAGTCCGCCATTCGTGAAAGTCGTAGTATTTCTTACACCCTCGGATGACTTGTTAGGTTGCTTATCATTTCCCCTTCCCCCTTACCTTCCCTTCCTTAAGGAATGCATCCGCCGTCGCTAGATACCGAGTTTTCAAGTCCTCAGGTTGTTTGAGAGCATTTCAAGGATTTGGCCGGGCCTTTTTTAGGAATTTTTTCCCTTCACACCCCTCTGTACCCTCTCCCCCCAGGGATGTCCCCACGAACCTCATTCGCGCTTTTTATCCGCCTCTTCTTTTAATAGGCCTTTCTACACCCTGAAAAGACTCACTCCGTTTGGTTTTGTTCTGCTTTCGCGAGTGCCGTTTTTTTTTCTTTAGGGTCAACCCCCCCCAGGCCGGTGCGTTTTAAGCACAAGTATGGTAGGCTCCGTGGATTCTCTGAGCATCAATAAAGTCGCTGTAAAGTTTTTCAGCTTTTCTCTCTTCCTTTTGGGTACTTTTTCCCCCATGAGGATGACCTTATATCAGGTTTCAATTCGTTCCGCGTCAGCCTCTTCCAAATTTCCCTTTCCCCCTTTGCGAGTTTTAACCCCCGCCGTTCAGTCCGATCATGTACCTCTCTGCCGAACCTCGCCACCCCTTGCGTCGGCAGGCGATGGTTTGAGACCATACAGGCTTGAGTGGTCCAACGTAGGATTGCTCCATCGTAAACTTTTCGGCATTGTCCACATCTTTTTCCCCTTCGTCTCCCGTTCCCCGAGAAGGCGGACCTCGTTTCACCTGGGCGGGGGCCTGACTGTTTTAAATATATCTTTTCTCTTCCCCTCACTTCCTTGGCCAACCTTCTTTTCAGGAGTCCCCGTGATGCATTCCCTTATCCCGCAAACAAGATTTTGGCTTGTGTCTTCATAACACGCTCCCTAGATGTTTTTCCTCCCCAGTTTAGCCTTTCCTTGTAGCCCGCTTCTCTTAGTAAAGACTGACGATTTAGTCCCAATGTCTCTTCTGTGTTTTTTCAGATCCCGGGTTTCTTTTTCTTGGCTTGTAGTTTCGGGGTTTTTTGATTTTTCCCCTCATCATGAGTAGCATCCCCGCCATTCCCCACGCTCTCTCTTGTTGACGACTTTACACCCCCTGCTTATGATCCCACCCTTACGCATTTCGTTCCGCGACCCCCCCTGACCTACGTCGTTGAACCTCTGTGAACACGGCCGTTTATGGCAGTTCTTCGAACTCCTGGTTTCCCTTTGCGCGTCGAGATCCCTCGGGGTAGATAGGACCACCTCATTTCTCTTCAGTTAGATGATTCTTTCTTTGACATTTTTCGCCGAACCTTTATGTGGTTTTGATCCTCTCTTCTACCTCCCCTGGTCATCCTTTTGACTTTCTCCTCAAAACTTTCGAAGACTTTTTTCTGATGCCTCCCCTTTTTCCCTCCCCGTCTTGAGGTAGGCAGATTCTCTCCTAGACTCTCTCTTGTTCCTAATCTCCTTTTTTGTTGCCTCTTCTTTTGTAGTTTGGCCTTCGGTTTTTTTTCAACTTCACTTTTGTCTTTGAATCATCATCGTCTTTCTTCGACATTTTAGAGTTTTCGCTTACTCCCATTTCTGGTCCCCAAGTTTCGATCCCGAAGGTCGTTATCCCTCCTCCGTGTTCTTCCCGTTCCTTTAAAAATTGGTTTCCTTACAGTTTGACCTTGGCGTTGGCCCCGTACTTACTTTCACTTTCCCCACGCCTCGAAGCGCGTCCAATCCTTCAAGGAGCGATCTTATAGGCATTCTCCATCGACGTCTTTTCCTTCTTTTCCCGAGGTCACGATCCCCCGTTCGCGATCCTGGCGCATTCCCGGTCCTCTTCGATTCATTTTTGTGTGGTCAGGCTCTTTCCTCGACAAAGGCGATTCTCTTGTGCCTGCTTCCTTCTTTGAATCCACTGCGGTCGCCCCCCACACCCCCACCAACCTTTCACCGCGGGCATCGAAGGAGATTTCTGACAAGCTACTCTTGCAGGTTTTGCTCCCCCTTATTCGTTACCTATTTTTGACAACGTCGACATGCAGATTTCCGTAGCAATTTTGGCCAGTTGACTAAGTCCCTCCAATTTGTTTGCTATCTTCGCGTCTAAGCGACCCAGAAGTCGTTCCCCATATTTCTTTTTTTTCCGACGCCATGATTCCCCGTCACCACTTTTTCTTTGCGGTCGACCCCCCTGTTATCCGGTACTTGCTTATATTTTTATTGGTTATTGGCATTCGTTGACGTTGCCGTTTCAACTTCGAGATGGAGTACTATAAACGTCTACGTGTCTGACCCTCCCTGATATGTAGTGTTGACCCCTTCTGCCTCCTCGAATTCTATTCGCCCTCCGTCCCTGTCTCCTTTTCCCTCGCGTTACCGTCCCTTCCCCTATGTTTCCATTGACGCTTCGGTTTTCCTACGGACTTCCCTGTTTTGCCTCATTGATTTCCGTCCAGTTGAATCACCTTCCCCTCTTTTCGCGGCGTTCTACGGTGTTAGCCCGATTCTCGAATTCCCACCTCCTTTTTTTTTTTTTTTTTTTGAGAGCGCCGAGGCTTGGTCCCCCGGCAGCTTCTTTTCCGCAACACAACTCGTTCCTTTTTTTTCGTTTTTTATACCTGGAATAGCCTCGGATCTGGAGGATGAACAAATACTCGATGCCTTTTTCGTTCTGCTTCTTTGCTGGGTCATTTCACGTAGTTCTGTGGCGTGGTGCCCCCTCCTGTCACCCCGCCCCCCTGAAAAATATCCTTCTTCTTCTCTCTATTTCAATTTTGAATCGTTTGTGCCGTTTTCGAACTGCGTCTCCTCCTTACGATGCCTTAGTTCTCTGACTTAAGTAAGAACTTGAGCTTCCCCTTCTGAGTCTCTGGTAGTCTCCCTATCGTTGAAATTCTTTGGACTTGTTTCGAAAGAGCGGCATGGAGGTTCCCTGAGCTTCCCGACCTTGAATCCTTCCTGTGTATTTCCTTTTTGAACCCGGACCTCTCCCGGTTTCCCTAACTTTTCTTTTGGTTGTTTTCGCATCCTATCCCGCCTTTTTTTTGCGGTATTTTTTTGGGAGTGTTTGATAGAATCGCGACATCTTTTTTTCACTTTTGAGAAACTGGCTTCCTAGTTTCCCCCGACGAGCCATTACTTTTGTCTTGTCATTCCTTTTTTACGCCAATGATAGCGTTTAATTTCCCGCATACTCGCTTTACGATCTCAACCTGTCGCGCCTAGTTTTCCCCCTTCCCTCGTCTCGCGTCTCAAAGATTGACAAGGGACCCTGCTTTCTCCACCTCCGTTCATCAAACTGCAGGCCGACTCCCTGCTCTCGTAACTTTTCCCCCCTTCCTTCCCTTTTTGTTTCTGCGATACTTGAAGTCGAACGATGAAGTTTTTCTTCTTCCCTTGTTGTTTCCGTCCGGTGTCCCATAATGGTTTGTTCATCTTTCCCCCTCCCACTGATAATGAGCGCGCGTAACCCGCATGAGCTCAATTCTTTTCGAACTTATTGTTTAAAAGGTCCGCTCTGCTCTCGCCTTACTTATTTTTTAGATGACCCAGAGCACCTATAGTGGTTCTTTTTATGAATCCCCTATCCAACTTGTTACCTATGTATCTGAGCCGCTTTACTAAACCACTAGCACCAAATGGGGTAGAGGGATTTTCAGACCCCTCCCCCCCACCCACCTCCTTCTGAAGGACCGGGATGAGGTACTCCTTTCCATTTCCCCCCGTTGAATTCCCTTCGGATCCTTCAGGTCCTCCTCAGATAGTTTCCCCCCCCTTTCCGACAAGGCAAGCGGCTTCTGGGATTTCTTTAGTTTTTATACCTGCAGTCTTCTCCTTGTTTTGAGATCTTTCCTGTCCCTTTAATTCTCAGATTATTATCCCCCCGGATTTAGACCCGATTTAAGAAGAGGTCTTTCTATCTCGAGACATCCTCCCTTCTCCTTCAAGTCGGTGTTTTTTCTCGGGGACCTGGGAACAGAACTCTCCACCTCGTGTTCCATCGGCTTATGCTTCAGTCGCGGAATTCCTCATTCTGATTGTCCCCTCACATCAATCGCCATCTTTCTCCCTTCGCCTCCTTTTCCTCCCTGCCTTCCCTTTCTCCTTCCCTCCGCTCCTTTTTTGGGTGGTGGTTTTGGGTCCTCTTTGTTTTTTTTTTCTTTTTTTCTTGGGGGCTGGCATAGAACAGGACTGTCGTTCTCCGTACGCAAAGCCCAAACGGCCATCCGTGGATTCCTTTTTCACCCTAATTTCCGGACTAAGGCCATTAGGATAAAAAAAATTACCCCTGCTTCACTTACCTTTTTGGGTTTACTTCACTTCTCAGTTGGTCCCGACGGTCTAAACCCAAAGTTCTACTCGGCTGTGACGATTCTTTTTCTATGGCAAACCCTTAGCTTAGACCGCCTCAGAGAGTCACCGATCAGCCGTTAATCGACAGCCACGAATCGGTGTAGAGTTGATAATCTAGTGATTTTTCATCAACATGACATCCCTACGCCTTTCAGAGTCACACCTCACTGTCGACCTTGAGAAACAAGAAGGTAAGAATGTCCATTTCCCCGGATCCTGGTGTCCACGCTCATCGGAACCCATTGATCAATAGTTACGAGACCGTCATTCTTCTCGATTTGCCTTGTCCCCTCATTTGCTAGCTACCTTGGTGCGACCCCCCACAGTTGCTCGGTTAAGGACAAAAGTATGGAGTTTTAATGGTACCGTCATCACGTCCTCACGAAGCATTTCCCCAAATCCCCTGCCCTAAACACCAGCATTCTCCTGACCTTAGAATCGGACCCCGTTAGGGCTGGAGGTTCCCATAAAGCCGGGGTCAGAACAATTCATCTGGAAGCTGAGTAGACATCCTCATGATGAACCAAGCCCCATTCCCTTTTTCTCTGATGAGACAGATCGACCCAACATCCCCAATTTTGTTCGTCTTTAGTAGACCCTTTTCCTCTTGATTGTATCGTCTCGCGTTTTCTCTTGCTGTACGCGTCCGCAACTAAGTTCCCCCGCAGTCAAAACCTCTTAGAGTCGGCGGGTCCTCTACCCGGCTTGGTCCCGGGGTTAGTCGTTTTTCTCGGCTTGGCGGTCATTCGTCTCTTCTTTCATTCTTAATCTTCCCCTCCCCTTCACAAAACGACTTTCTTCTCTGTCTGCCTTCAAGCAGACCCACCGCTGATTCCCCCCCCCCCACATAGTCGCCCGCTGGTCAATTTTCACTCCCATGAGCGCCCTGCAAGTGTGCCGTCTTTTTCTCGTCCCGGACGTCTTTATGTGGATGGCCTTCGGCGAAGACGATAACGTTCATTGATTTTTCCGCCGCTGTCTCTCCTCTAGCTTTGGTGGGAGGACTGTTTTCCCTGCTTTTTTTCCCCTCCCTTGCGATCTACATGCTGTGGCACTTTTTGCCCCTATGCGTAGTTTCCCACGTTTTTATTGCTGATCCCAGTTCCTAGCCAACCTAACGGGTTTTCCCGCCGGGGGGTCTCTATTAACGATGACCTCTTTCTCTATTGCATGACCCTTCTACCGATGAGACCGC
>Ga0179593_1334442_pt1 | contig 10561 bp, 11 predicted proteins | sample CZODoug2_1_08_16_FD_185931 | JGI IMG/M metagenome (GOLD analysis project Ga0179593, IMG submission 185931) | Vadose zone soil fungal communities from Angelo Coast Range Reserve, California, USA - CZODoug2_1_08_16fungal (PacBio error correction) | ecosystem: Environmental > Terrestrial > Soil >... | reverse complement strand
ATTACCGGTTCCCCCCCCCCCCTCTTTTCTTCGAGTTTCCCCCTGTTCCCATGGCTCTTATTCTTCCCTTTTTTATCCCGATGTGTAGCCTTTCTTTTTGAACCTTCCTTTTTCTCTGTGACAGTTGTGAAAAGCAGGTCTCCGAGTCCGACAAATGCTTCGCTCCCCCTTTCCTTCCTAGAGTTACCCTTCGCCCGTCCCCCCTGTCGAGATGTCGTCCCGGCATTATTCCGTCGCCCTCCTTCCTTGATGGGTGATCCCTACTGGAGATGAGTACTCCGATTGAGTACCCCAATCAGATTGGGTAATGCTAATCCTCCTTTGTTGATTTCTTTTTGTCCCCTCTGCATCAAATACAGTGCCATACCCCCTCGAAGCTCTAGATATTTAGGGTACCTTATGGCCTGCATAGTTCCTGCTAGACGCTTTTGGATGATGAAACAGTCGTCTTCCCTTTCACTCTCCCTTCTAAAAAGAGTGCCATTCTCTCTCTTTTCGAGATAACTTTGCTTTTTTCAGGGCCCACTTTTTCCTGGAGGTCCTTCCGACAACACCAGTTTTCAACTTCCCACTGCTGAGGGGACAACCACTTACTTTATTCCACACAAAATACCCCTGACTGTCCCCCTCCTAATTCCCCCTTCATCCCCGCGCCCTGTCCCTTAGTTCCTACTCCCGTTCTCTCACTTTAAGGAAACGGTCTGGGAAACTGCCCCCCCCATAAGAGTGACCCACCCCCTTTCTTAGAGGTCTTGACATTTTCCACAAGTTTTTTCCCGGCTGGTTCCCTAAAACCACTTCTTGCTCCCCCCCCCTCTGGAGTCCTAATTCAGGCGACGCCGGGGTTACGATTGTTCTTGACATCATTAATACCTTTCTTTTTCTAATTCATGTTGGCTCCATGGGTCCCCCCTCCCTTTTTTCGCCAAGAAGTCCGTTTGTTTTTTTTTCCTCACCGACGGGCCAAGAGGAGGCAACCTTCCCCGTCGCAGCTGGTAGCAGGAATTACAGACACGGAGAGTCTCACCCCCCTCCAGTAGGTTTTGTTTGGCTCCTGTACGACTTTTCCCTAAATTTACCCTCCCCAGAGGAGGGTCTTGCTTCCCTTCCTCTCTCCGCTCCTGATGTCTTCAAGGGACCCGTCCCAGTTAGGAAGGCGGAATTCGCCCCACAGTAGCTTTTCCCTGCCTTTCCCCCCTGGTCGAATTTTGCAGACTGTGGCTGCTGTAACAGGAAAAAAGTTTCCCACAAACCCCCGCACCCACAAAAAAAACCACCAACCCCGAAAAATACACCCCCAAATAAAATAAAAACAAAAACCAACCACAAACGACCCCCCTTTGGGTTTTTTTTTTGGGGTTTTCGGGGTTGGTTTGTGGGGGGGGGGGGGGGGTGGTGTTTTTTTTTTTTTTTTTGGGGTAAAAAACAACCCCCCACAACCCATGTTCCCAAAACAACCCCATACCCAAAAAAAAAAAACCCCACCAAACCCACCCCCCCCCAACCCCCCCACCCACCCCCCCCACACAACCCCCCCCCCGGCCACTCACGGCGTCGTTTGTTTTTCCCGAGAATACCTATTCTTAGCCTTTCCGGCTATTTCATTCTCCCTAATTTCCCCTGAATGAACAATTTTTCCAATTTCTTTTTCCCCAAAAACCCCTCTCCCAATGAGTTTAGCTTAGAGAATAGGCGGATCTTTGAATTGGTTGTGCTCTTCAAATCACGCAGCCTCTATGCCACGTATTCTTTTTTTTGCCTCTTGACACTTTTTTTTCCCCCCCGCCCCTCTTCCCTCATTTAAAGGGTTGGGGTTTGGTTTTTTTTTTAGGGGGGTTTTGGGTAGGGTTCACCTCCCCCACAGACTTTTTTTTGTTTTGTTTAGTTGTTACTGATTATCTTTTTGCGTCCCCATCCCTCCTTTTCTTTTCCTGTTCCGCAAAAAATTAGAATTCTTCGTTCCCTTTTCTCCAGTGTGCAACTCTTCCGTCCGAGGGCCCCTACTCGCCTCTAGAACCTTTTTCTTGTCGGTTTTTTCGCGCTCACGCTTGCCTCGTCAGTCCCTCCCCAACTGCCGCCCCCCTTCCCTTTTTCGTGTATTCGCTTTTCCTACTCAATTGCCGTCGAGGCAAGAGACTTTCCTTAAGTCGCTTATCTTACAAAGCTATTTGTACGTTTCCGTAGGCATCCCAGTCGCGTTGCTCCCCCAATTTATTCTCCCCTTTCATGTTCGGCCGCAGGCCCCGTTTTCCCTTCATAGTTGGACGCTCGTATCGGTTTTTGTTTTTTACTAATCGACACCCCCCAGTCCTTCAAGATTTTGTTTAGCATCAACCCTTTTGGTTTGTCCAAGGCCTGTATTTCTTCGTTTCCCTTGTCCCCGAAACTCTCCTCTCCTTTCCCTGGTTTTTACTCCTTCCCAGAAGGAATGGAGTGACATATTTGGCCTTTGAAGCTTTACCTTTGATTTTTTCTCAATCAATACTTTACTTCATTCACGACTTCAATGTTCTGCGGCTTTTGCAACTCCTCCCAGTGTGTGGATTAGTTTTTCCGTTTTCTCCCACTTCTTTGCTTGAAGATTTTCCTGGTAATCCCCCTTCCACTACCCTTTTTAGATGATTCCCTGCCGCGATCAAAATTCGCTTCCTTCTTTGAAAAGTCCCCCTGGGTTTTGTTGTGAGAGATATCCGCCGTTGACTCTTTTGAGTTTAAGATTAATCCCGTTTGTCTGCCTCTTCTTTGGTCTATTCAAATACGTCAGCCCTCAGACGAGCCGACGCTATGCTGCCGCAGAATCTGGCAACCCCCCCTTGAGTCAGGGTAGTCCCCCTTTTTCATGAAGACTCTTATTAGTACCTTTCTCCGGCTATCGTAATTGTTCACAACACTCACTCTATGGTACAGAACTATCATTTTCCCGTAGTCTCCAATATCTGTAGTACGGTCCCCCCTCCCTTATCCTGTATGTCCCCCCAAATCTCAGTAGTAGCCAGTAGTATGAACGGGCGAACCCCAACACCCCCTTCCCAATGCTTTTTTGAACCCCCCCAAGGAGTGATTTGATTCTTAACCAAAACGCTTTTCTCCAGGTGGGTTGGGGCGATCTTCCCCCAAAGCGCCCATCCAAGCTCCTTCCCAAGTATAGATGCTTGTCCTTTTTTCATGCCTGGTATCATTCGCTCCAAGTTTTTTTCCCACTTTTTTGGACCACAGGGATCTAAGGGCACTCCCTTTCCCCTCAGGACTACCTTTTCGAATTCTCGAATCCTTGATCTTGCACTCGGACTCTTGTTTTTTAAAGTGCCTACACGAAATGCCCCTTTCCCCCCTAGTTGCGTTCTCCCTTCTGCCCTTTTCTTTTGCCTCCCCAGCCTTTGACGATTCCTTTCAACTGGGTTATAGTAGCGCGTGCAGAGGTGCGCCCCTCTCGAGAAACTCTGAATGACCACCTTAGCCTGACGAGTACGTTTTCCCTGCCCTTCTTAGTTGGGTGAGAACACTTCTCCTGAGAATTGAGTGGCGGCCTCCCCACTTCCCCTTTTCCCTTAACCCCCAAAAAAACCCGCCCTTTGTTTTTGTTTCCCCCTAGGTGCCTTAGTCCCAACCTCCCCGGGAAACTACTTCTTTTTGTTTCACCCCAAAATGTCAACCTCAATCATTCAGCTGCGGTTATTGGTTGCGCGCTTTCGTTCTTCATAATCCTTCCCCAATTTTGTCCGGCGCCCTCCCTGCGTTTTTGTGAGCAATTTTTTCCTAAACCATTTTGGATCGTTTGTTTTGTTCCCGGTCTCCAATTCCTTTTTTCATTACTTAAATTCTCCACGCCATAGCCTTCCGTCCTCCCTCTCTCTGTTCCCCCCAGGTTTCCCCTTAGGGCGAGGCGGCGTCTCTCTTTTCCAATAGGAAAAATGTCCCCGTTTCTTTCAGGCCTTCAGTGTTTCCCCTGCGTTGCCCTGTAAGCTCAAGACTCTTTCCGGTTCATTGTGGATGATACCGCAGATCCGAGAGACGGCTTTTTCTTAGATGACCCTGACTCCGGTCAAAACCTGTCTTAAAACTTCCGGTTAAGCCCTTTCCCGTCTTTGGAGACATTGTCCGTTGTTCGGAGGCCGGCTACCAGGGCGGCACCAGACTCTTCCTCTCTTGTGGTCTCTGTTTCTTCCTCCCATACATCTCTTATCTTGTAGGTTTTTTCTCTCTTTAATTTCGCCCCCTGAATTATTTCGATTACCTTTCTTCTGTTGTAGAGTCACCCACCCCTTTCTCTCCCCCTGCTTCTTTCAACTTTCCTACCTTTCCCCGATTTTTCTCTGCGTTCCGTTGTTTTCCGGACACCCCCTGGCCTTTTCGGAGATTTGCCGACCCCTTTTGCCTCCCCTCTCTACCTTTGGGGGGGATCTCTGTTTTTTGTTCGATGGGCCCCCGAAGCCGTTCATTTTTTACATTCAGACCGAACGTCCTCTTGCACGACTGGATCGTTCTCTTTAGAGAGCATTTATGCTTTCTGGTGTTTAGTTTTTTCTCATAACTCCTCCGTGACGTGCGTTTTTTTACCCTTTGTTTTTTCGCCTTCCTCCCAGGTCGCCCCCCTTGTCCCCAAGTTTTCAGAATCTCTCGACCTCCCCCTCCTCTAATGTTCCTTTTCCTTCATTCAGGATTTGCCTCTTTCTCTTTTCCCCCCCCCATCCGAGGTATCCCCCTCCTAACCTTCCTCTTCTCCGTTCCCTGAATTGTGCACCCTGAACTGCTCTCTCTGTTTCGAATCCCTGTTTTTTCTCTGTGGCCCCCTAAGGGGAGGTCATGATTTCAACACTCAATGCTAAATATGTTCCTCTGTCGCGATATGGACTGTCTTGCCTCTCTCTTAGCAAGTGGATTTCCGTATGTCCCCTCCACGGACCCCCTTTCTCAAAGATTGGTTTTCACTTTCTCCGCACTCCTCGCGTCCATTTTTTTTGGTCCGGATTTTTTTTTTTCTCGGGAAGAGGCAGCGTTTCTTTTCAAGCGTCCACTTTGCTGGAATCTTCTGAGCCTCTCACCCTAGTCTCGTTAAACCGCCTGCACCCGGGCAATGGTTCCACCCTCCTCTGCTGCACAACCACCTTCCTGTTTTTAGCAATTTTTTTTCCCAATCTTTTTGCTCCCTGGAAAAGGGACTCGACTCTGTTTTCAACCACCATCCTCTCTTTCCTCCTTTTGTTAGAGGCTTTTCTTTTTTGCAAAACCCCCCCTTTCTTTAGTAGATCCGTTCCCCCTTGCGCGGCCGAAGAAAATTTTTTTTGCTGCCAAGATGTTTTTTCCTAAGCCCCTTTATGTTCCCCATTGTCCCTTTTCCTTTAGGTTGAACGATCGTGATATAAGTTCTCTTCTCTCCAGACCCTTTTCTCTCAGATAAATTGCTTTTTCCGCCTCCCCCAGGGACGCGACGCTTTTGCTGCCCCCCCCCCCCCTGAGCTTGTCAATTCTCTTCCCCCCGGTCCCCCTTTACGTGGATGGTATCCCCCCCGCCCTACCCGTATCGTTGCGTATAGTTAGTCCAAGATCCAGTTCCTGCATGTCTAATGCATTTCGGCATTTTCAGTTTTTCCTCCCCTTTCAACGTACACTTAGGGACCTCAACCTCGAGCGGCGTTCCCTTCTCTTTTCGGGTGTCCCCATTCAGGGAACGAATTTCGGCCTCTTACGCCCGGCTGGGATTATGCCGTGCGCGCGTTTCTTCCCTTTTTTCTTCACCCTTCACTCTTCCTTTCTATGTCTTTTGCTTGTCTTTCTGGAGGCTCTTTGACTCATCTTGGGTCCTTTTCTCAACCAATTTTTCCCCCTTTGCGGTTAATCTTTCTTCCCCCCAACCCCCCCCTTTTGCCCAGCTACGAGAATTGACGTCTATTTCATCCCCTCACCCATTCATTAACTAGCCCCCGTATAGTCATCCGGTCTGCCCTAGACCCCCACCACACCCGATCTCACCCCACCCCTTTTTCTTGACTGTTGCGGCTTCTCTCCCACCCCGTTCCCTGCTTTTCCCCCCCAACTTGACTCTCCAACTTTTTTTACTTTATTTTACCGAAGCAGTGGATTCCTAATCAGGTAACGTCCTACTCTCCGCTCATGTTGTCCCTAATTTCAGGGAGACTTCCCGACCCAGAATTTTTCCCGCTCTTGCTCTGTTTTGAAGTAAAGAGGAAGTCGCTTCCCTTTTTTTTCTTTTCCGCCCTTTTTAGCGGCCTCCCAAGCACTCGCTTCTCCACTTTAATGTATTTTTTTTCCCGCCTGTTTTTTCCTCCTGTTTTCCTTTGAAAGAATCAACCCAGATTTTGTTCACTGCCTTGCTTCTCTCTCTATTCCCGTTTTCATTCTCCACATGACCCCACCTGGAATTTTCGCAATTGCTCCTTCCACATCTCCCGTCTGTGACCGGCCTCCTTCTTCACGCGCCTATTTTCCTGAATGACCATTCCCCCTCCGTAGGACCCCCGGACCCCCTCGTCTGGGTCCCAGAGATTTTTATCTCTTCTTTTATGTCTCAGACTCTTCTTCCTGGGTTTTTTCCCTCCTTTTTTTCTTCCCCCCCTAAACGTCCAAAAATGTGGGGGTATGTTCTTTTTTTTTAACCCCCGCGAGAGTCCCCTTGGATATGTTTTCTGAGCCTCCACAGCGCTCAGCGTCCGGAAGTCCTGGGCCCAAATGAATTTACTGTTGACGTGGTTCCTCCCCCGTTTGGGGTGAATTTTTTTTTTTTTTGCTACTTCCTCTTCGAAGTCCATTTTTTTATAGTTCGTTCCCATTCTCATTTGCGAACTCCCATAATTATCATTCTATTGTAAGCACCCCCCTTTCTCCTCGTACATACTCTTCAGTCCTGGTTTTTTTCTTTATGAGTCCTCTTTCTTCTCCCCCCTATCGCCCCACCCCCCCCCCCCCCCCCCACCCGCCCCCCACCCCCCCCCTTTTTTTATTTTCGGGTCGGAGGCTTTCAGTCAGGATGGTCATACGTCGCCCTCCCTTCTACCCTTCGTATTGCTTTAACCAAGTCACCGAGCGGGTCCGGACATTAAGTACCCGCTTCCGTTGCGGAAAAAGCTCGTAATCGCCCTTACCTCTTGACCCTTTTCGTCCAGTTCCCCCTTTCCTGACTAAAAATTCTATTTTCCCTCCCCTCTTTTTTCTCCTCCCCGGACCAAGCCGTAGCTTGGAATTGCTTGGAGTTTGTCAATTTCACCTGCCCCCCCCCCGCGCAAGAGTTTTTAGGTTCCCCACTTACTCTCCATGGCCCCATTCATTCCTTTTGGGTAGCGCCAGTACTGGTCCTTTAATCCATCCTAATTCGTTTTCTACCGATCCCTTATCCCGTACCCTTTATCTCCAATCCCTTCCCCTTGATTTAGGGCAGTATCTACCGCGTCTATCTCTTAGTCTTCACTCGAGCTTTACCTGTCCATTTTCCCGACAAGATTGTACTTCTTTTCCTTGCAACTATAAGCAAAGTTTTTTTCAAGGTCCGGCTTGCAGAATCATCGAGGATCGTGCATTGTTCCGATGTCGGTACTAACCCAATATTTACCCGTAGAGGATCCCAATCTAAGCCCCTATCTTTTCCCCCAAGGATTTCTCTGATTTCCCATCTTGTTTTTGTAGCTGAGTCTCGTTATCGTTTCTAGATGTCCCTTTTTCTGATGTTTCCGCTCCCCCCTCTTTGAACTATGAGTGGCGTTGTTACCCTGCCCCCCTAGGCTCGATCCACTTGAGCCGCCTTCCTGGATGCGGCCTCCTTAATCCTCCCCCCATGGGAGTCTTCTCACCCTCCCTTTAGTCTCCCTTTCCTTTCTTCCTCTCGAGTTCCTGGCTCACCCCTTCCCAAGCTTTTTTCCTAACTCTTTTATCTTCCCTCAGACGATTCGTAGTAAGGACCAGCCCCAGGCTTTTGCGTATGTCTTATCCCCAAATGTTTCCCGTCGGTTTCCTGTCCCAAGGTCCTGTGCTTTCCCCAAGAACCAATGCCCCATTTGCAAAACACTTCTCTTCTTTTTGGAGCTCCTTTACTTGATGGTTTTTTTTTTTTTCTTAAACCCGATCTCCTGCAAGCTTTACCAAACTCCTACTCTGGGTCGTCGGATTCTGGTAGCTCCCTATAAAGTGTTGTCTCCCCTTGTTCTGGCAAGGATGACCTCCTACCCTCGGCCTTACGCAGTTTGTAAATTTTCGAAACCTTCCTCCTTCTCTTGCCATCGGAATCCTCCTCCTTTCTTCCTCTGCTACACAGTGAAACCCTTTCTTTTTCGCTGACTTTTCCCATCTTTGCGACTTTGACCCCTTTCCTTTCTCCCTCAGAACCTTTGTCTCAGGTCCGTCTCCTTGCCTCGTGCGGACAAGTCCTCGGCATCCTTCCGGACATCTTTTGCCTTATTTTTTTCTTGCCGCGTCAGTTTTTGATGACCACCATATAGGACTCGTTTTTTTGGCCTCCCTCTCGGTTCGTAACCGCTAACCCCCCCCCCTGACCCTGGTTTCTGTTCCCCTCCTCGTACCTTAGAAACCCAGAACTTTGACCCTGCTCTTTTTGTGAACCCCTTCCGGCCCCCCTCCTCTTGACTTTGGTTTTTTTTTCCTGGCGTTCTTTATACATCACAGACCCCCCTTTGGCCCGATCCGACTCTTTTTTTCGCATTTGCTATCCCTTCTTTTTTTTTTCGAAACTTTGCTTACCCCCTTTATGGCCCTCTGATTCCACCGGCTACCTGCTCATCGATTGGGAACACCCCCCCCCCCACTCTTTTTCTGACCTGGTTCCTCGTTCTTCTTCTGTCTGTTCCCTTTTCCTGTCATGATTTTTCCTTTTTCCGGTCACTTTCCTTTTCTATGTTTAAGTTCTGCAGATCCGGTGTGTTCATGTGGCAGGCCAAGCCTCTTTTTTTTCTTGGCGGATAGCCCTCAGTTTTTAGTCTTTAAACCCCTTTTTTTTTTTCCCCTCTGGAAGTTTAAAAAACCCACCTCCCTTCTTTTTTCTCCCTCTAGCCGTTCGGAGGCAGGATTACAAGGGTTTTTGCACCGACCTTGGTTTTTTTTTTGTTTCGAAACCTCCCTCTTCTTCTTTCGTGCCCGTCGGTTTCCTCCCCCCCAACATGCCTTCTGCGTTCCTTCCCCCTGAGGGTTTTTCCCCCCTTTTTATTAGTCTAGTGACCTCCCGAGTTTTTGACTTCCTTTGTGTTGGTGTCTTTTCTCTCTTTTTTTATTCGCACCACTGGCTACCTTTTTCTTTTTTGGTAGCTCCTATGAGGTGATTTTATTCGAGAGCCGAAGACCGTTCCTCCAGGCCTCACGGAGCGGGTCACTGCCTTGCCGTTCTTCTAAAGTCATGCTTTCCCTAGCTGTTTCTTTATGGTTTTTGTGTTTTTTGCATTCATATTTTTCCCCTCATCCCACACTGGTTGCCTTTTTTCCCTTTTTTGCTAAAGTCAAATTTTATTAGTGAGTTCGCTTCGCAAGCTATTTCCCCCACTTTTTTCATCTCACGAATGGCGCATAAGCCTGAGTCGGCCTGCTCGCGTTTTTTTAATAACCTTTTTCTGTCGCAAGAAAGTGCTTCCCTCTTTCTTTCCTGAATTTCCCCCTAACCTCTCCTGTTCTTCTTCCTTTTCTGACAAGAGGTTTTACGGTTCTCTTCTCCCCTTTCCCTCCACTCCTTCCCGAGGACCTATTCCGAGACGCTGTTCATTGTCCGATCGCGCCTCATGACTTTTTTTATACTTTTCCAACCTCACTGCCCTTTTCTTTTCGCACCTGATTTTTTTTTCACATAGTAAGAGATATAGCTTCCCTTCGTCCCGTGCTCTTCTTCAAAGGTTCCTTTTCCCATTTTCTCTTCCTCTCCAAGTTTTTCACTCGTTTTGAGAGCTGCTTCAACCATTCTCATAGTTCACGCCGACCGGGCCTTTTCCCCCCCCACCTCCATCCCCCTCTCGGGTCTCAACCTTTAAGAGAAGGCAGTCCCCTTTTCTGTCACTGAACTCTCGAAAGAAGTGCGTTTGTTGCCCCCTCTTCTCTCTCCTACCCCTTTCCGTTGTTGTTTTGTTTTCTCTCTTTAGGTGGCCCCCCCCCAACCTTTCTTCCTCTTCCCTTCTGGTTTTCAGGAAACTATATAAATGACTGACCACTCCTTTTCTTTCCCCGATTTCTTTTAACCATTGCCTTTTTCTGCCGTTGAAACCTTCCCCCCTTTCTCTCTGATCTCCTCTTTCGCCTTTCGATTTTTTGACTCCCGCTTCCTATATCCGCCACCATTGCCCCGCCCCTGCTTCCTTCCTCCTCTTTAACCTTTCCTAAAAGAATATGTTTTTGCTTCCCTTTCCATGACTTTCGAGATCGGCGTACCCGCTTCGGCCTTCCTTTCTCGGTTAGGATTTCGTAAGGTGTCCCTTATGCAGAACCGCACCGTCGTTACCCCTCATCCTCATTTTTCCTGAAGTCTCCTCTCTTTTTTTCTTTTCTGTCCGGGAACGCTTGCTTCTTTCCTTCGTTGACGCCGTCGGGTTAGACGTAGCGATGAATTTTCCCCGGCTTT
>Ga0179593_1298146_pt1 | contig 10561 bp, 10 predicted proteins | sample CZODoug2_1_08_16_FD_185931 | JGI IMG/M metagenome (GOLD analysis project Ga0179593, IMG submission 185931) | Vadose zone soil fungal communities from Angelo Coast Range Reserve, California, USA - CZODoug2_1_08_16fungal (PacBio error correction) | ecosystem: Environmental > Terrestrial > Soil >... | reverse complement strand
AGGCCCCACCCCCCTTCATTCTCCTCAGTTCCCACACTCACCCTTCCTCGTCACCGCCTTCCCGCCCGCGCAGCTTCGGCCCCTCGTCGTTTTAAGTTACCGAGGATGGGGGGCTCCCCTCCCCTCATGCCCTCACAGAGGCCCGTCCTTTCTCTCTCCTCTCTTCCCCTCCCTCCCTCCCCCCTCTCTCCTCCCTCTCCCCCTCTCCTCTCTCCCCCCGCCCCCTCTCCCCCCGTTCTCTCCCTCCCTCCTCCTCTTTTCTTTTCCCCCCTGATTATGCATTTCTTCCTCCCTTTCCTTTCCTTCCTCTCCTTTCTTCTTCCTCTCCCGCTCGCTCTGAAATATTTCTGTATATGTTTCTTTCTGCATTCTAAATCCGCTATCTGTACGATTTCCTTCTGGAATCTGGGATGCAATGAATTCTCCTGTTGATTAGGTTTTCACTTTTCCACTGGCGGAAACTTCCTAGATTCCAGTTCTCCGACGGAGCTCGCGTGGTTACTTCCTTCCCACCAAAATTTTTTTTTTCCCTTTCCTCCTCAATAGGTTTCTCCCCGTCAACGATCTACTTCCCTGTTCCGTTTTGCCCCTTCGATCTTGGATACTCGCAGTTCTCCCCTTGTCGAGTGTCTCCTCGGTCCTCGCCGATTGGGAAACGTCCGCCTCCCCTCTCCTCTACCCCCTTCCATCTCGCCCCCCCCCCTTCCCTTCCCCCCAGTTCCATGAAAGATTACGCGTAGCCTTAACCAGATCTATAGCGTCCTTTCCTTGTCGATGAACATCCCTTCGACTGGAATTCCCAGTACACGGAAGTTCCTTTTCCAACCGACGCGTCCTTCCTCCCAACTCCCGCCCAGAAAGTTCCTCTTTCGCCACCGCTCGACATCATTCCCCCCGATACCCCTTCCCCCGACCTTTTCGATACGGCGGTCTTTTTCCAGGCGAAGCCGATTAGAGGAACACCCAACCACCCTTGTAAGACTAGAAGATCGGCTCCTTAGCCGATAACAGAATTAGCCAAGTCCCCCGAAATTTCGCATTTGGTCGAAAACGGTTGTTCTTTTCGTTTTTCCCTTCTGTAGTGATCGACCATTGACGATTATCATGTCAGGATAGACACACGGAAGCAGGTGTCCGGCAAACCGCGCACCCCGGCTTCCGTTGCGCCAGCTCGTCTCATTTTCCTTGCCCGTGTTATCAACATTTTTAGAGGAAGCACCCCCCTTTTTCCCCACCAGAAGATTCTAATAAGCCCATGTCTGCGATTTCTCCTTTCCTCTTGATTCGTCGAATTCTGGGATGCGGTCGATAGGTTGGCAGTCATCCAAAACTTCTTCAAAGAGAGGGATACTTGTTTGCTGATTTGCTTATTCTGCGAGCTCTCCTCCCCAATGAATCCTGTGAGACCCGCGTTGAGTGTAGGTGAAGTTCTTTGTTTTTTTTTCGACTTCCTTTTCGAAGCTCCTTTTGCCTGCGAAGGGCTGGGGTGGAGCTGCGAGCAAAGCCCCACCAGAGTCCAAATTATTTGTTTTGTTCAGTATTTCGATTCCGCGTTGTGGCCCGAAAGCAACTCTAAACCCGGCCCTCCCATTTCTTAGGACGACTCCCATCCCGGCAACTCTTTTCCAGGCGTTGTGGCGTTCTCTAGGCGCAGCCCTGGGCAGTCTTGCCTTCTTGCGGTTTCTCAAATAGGCGGCATCCTGATAACGAACCGTCGGTTAATCCCCTGCAATTATCTTTTGGGCGAGCGTTTTCTTGCTCCCCTTTGGTCCCTCCGGGGGGCGTACTCAGGGGTTTTCCGAGAGTTTCCCCCTCACTCACTGTGTGGTGCTTTTAGATGGGTGTGGTCGATTCTGGAGAGTCATTGCTTATCATGCCTCTGGGGCAGCAGTACCGGAGGGGAACTAGGCTTCGTGGAGGATCCTTTAAAAGATTTCAGCCCTGATGCCGTACCTCGTCTTGTATGGTTCCGAGCTGCTTCCCGGTCCGATTGGCTTCACATCAGGTTCGCCTTCTTGTAGTCGCCCTGCCGAGGATTTCGCGCATTCTGCCGTTAAGAGAAACCGTGAGCTTTCTTTTTACACAGTAATTCTGCGAGCGTCCAGGGCTCCTGCTGTCCCATGTCCCCCTTTTCTTTGCCTTCGCGTTTTTCCTCGCCCAGATTCCCCCGAGCGTAGCCTTGCCCCAAAGGACCATCACACGTCGCCAATTTAGTGCCGACTTTTTACCCTCTCCGCCATAACAGTTTTTCTGAGTGTTCGACCCTGGCCCATACCCCGTTTCTCTTCGACCCCGACGCCATCATCGTAATCCCCCTTTAATTTTTTAATTCCGCCACGCGCTCCGGATTTGATTTTTCTTCTTTCCTTCAGTGACTTGTCTTTTAGGGTTTTTTACTTGTCCCCCCTACCCCCCTTTTCCAGGAGCTGCATGTCGCCCCGGTTAGATGATTTTCTTCGAGTAGGGGACCACCTGATCTCTGAGAGCCGTCCTATTATCTCCCCCTACCCCCCCTCCAGTTTTTTCCTCTTCCCCATCGCTCCAGCAGAATGGCATCCCTGCCTTCCACTCCACTCCGCGGCGTCACAGGCGCCTCTCTGTCATTTTATCATTATTTTGTTTGAAAGCTCCCAACGGCCTCAGCAAAGTCTCTAAAACCCCCCACTACCATTCCAGTGGAGGTGTGCATTATCCCCCCCCCTTCTTGGCACCCTCTTTCCCCAGCCCCCCCCGCCTGAGCCTTAGCTTTTCGGGACCCCGGTCAGCTCTTTTCCCCTTTCGGGTTCTTCGACTTGCGATTCCGTTTTTTTCAGTCTGATCACCTTTGTGCCTCATTTTTTTTCCCTTTTGAGGGGCAAGGATCTTCTTTGCTCTGGCCGCTACAGGGCCTAAATTACTCTCGTCAATTAACATTTCCTCCCCCCTGCTCCTGACCGATTGTTTAGAACTTGTTTTGTTTCCTATCCTCCGGTGAACAGGCCCTTTCACCTTTCTTTCCCTCGGTAGGCAGCATTGCGCTGAAAAATCATAGCTGTCTACACGGCTGACCTAGGGTCTTCTCGAACCATTATTTGGCTCTCTATACCTCCGGGGAAGGATCAAGTCTTCAACATTTTCACTCTAGGGACGCCTCGAGCTGGGAATCGGTAAAGGAAGCCACCTGGAAAAGTTCAGATCGCCTCTACCAGACCTCCAATAATCTCAAACTTTTCGTGTATTGGAGTCGAAGTGGTCCGTCCCTTTTTCCTCAGGTTTGTAGCTTGCCCACAGGACAGTTCGCTTCCATATTATAACTAATCCTCCTATGACCAGTTACCAACCTCAGTCAATTAGTGAAGGCCAAAGGGGAGCAGGAAAGATCCCCCCGCAATTGCATTTACCCATCGTCGGAACTCAATCAAACTCTATCTTTTTGGTTATTCTGCATGTCTTCATTAATCGACTGAATGTTACCCTCAAACCCCGCTGACAGAACTAGCTAATCGGAAGTTCCGACCCTGTAGGTTTTGATTTTTTGAGTTTTTTTAGCTGTTTAGATGACGCCACACCAAACCCCAGCCTAACACCCCCAACGCATTTGAAATCAGCCTCCAAGTCCTTGTACCCTTCACCCTCATCATCCACTTACTCTGTACCCCTCGGAAAGAGAATTTTCTTATGTAGAGCTCGGCGGTTTGTTTACACCCCCTCTTCCTTCTTTTCTGCACCGGCAATCCTGAATTGTCCTTAATGTTTGCATCAAAGTAATGTCCTTATTTTGTCTCTGGTGGAAGATGAGTGGCGATACCGTTTTTCACTTATCGGTCTTGGAGTTAAGGGAACCGAAAAGCTCAAGTTTTTTTTCCCCTCATCAAAACCCTTCTCCTACCCACCAATATTTTGAGACTTCCGACGAATTTTGTGGGGCTTCTATTCACGTGAGTTTTTTTACCCATTTATTCCTTAGTAACTTTTCCTATGTTGCTCTCGTCAACGATGTGTTTCCCGAGGGTTTTCTTTTTACGCTGCCTTCTTCGATGTTCGGGCGTCACCTTGGCCCCCCCCCTTTCTTTTTTTTTGGGATTCTTTTAAATGGACTTTTGCGGGCCTCAGTTCGCTATTCTTTCGCTACGAAAGCTGTTTATTTATTTCTTTTTTCTGACCTGTGTCAGTCCTTTTGGGCTTTAGTGGCCTTATTGCTGCTTCTGCTTTTTGTATTTCAAGCTTTTTTTGAACGTCTTAAGTTATTTTTTTTTTCCGCCAAGACCCTGCCTCTCTGGGTTTTGCATTCCAATCTTTTCTCCGAGTTGGAGCCTGGTGTTATACGCTCGGAGATGTTTAGGATCAGTCCTTCCCCTTGCCCAACCTTACTCTCCCGTGTAGGTTCCACCCAGCTGGCGACCCCCTCTGGCCCCTCTCTCTTTTTTCCCCAGATAGGACGGTGGCGCTGCCTTCTTATAGTTTTTTGTGTTGCCCTTCTCCCCATTTCCTCTTGCCTTGAACATTTACCCCCCCAGTGTTTCTTCCCCACCTGCCGCCCCTCCCGGTCCGCTCTCTAGTTTTTTTATTTCGTCTTGCAATGTGCCCCCCTGTCAAAACGCTCTCCCCAGTAGACTTCCGTTCTTAATCTGGCCTTTTTTACGGTCCGGAAAGTGCCTCCGCAGCTGGACTTGTTTCCTCCCTCGCCTTCATGTTGAGTTCACCCCCCCATTCCTCGTAGAAAAACTTCTAATCATTACGCATCTCGAGGCTTTGGCGGGTGACGACGACGTGTCATTCCTTGCCTCAACGCTTCCTGTTTTGTCCCTTGAGATATATATATTTCCAGCCTCCGGTTTTTTTTGGTCTTGTGAGGATCTTCTTCCCCATTCACGAGACTGGATCCTCCTTGAACTTGCCGGGCTTTTCTTTTGAAGCCATTAGCAGGAAGCGAGAGTGAAGGAGGATGTTCCCTTGTACAACTTATGGTTTTGTGGGGGGTTTTTCCTCAAGCCGTGCAGATTTGCTTTCCATCCAAACCGCGATGGGCAGATTACGGACCTTTTTAACAGATCAGGCCATGTCCAATGCCTGACCCCCCCGATCCCGCCCGCACCCGTGATCTCGTTTGTATTTTCCCCTTGCTAAGACCCTCTCTGGCTCCTGACTATTCTAGCCTTCGAGGAATTGAACTTCCAGCTTTGGAACTTCGTTATCCAGTCGGCATAAATGCCTTCACCACCCTACGACCTTGCCTGAGACCTTTCCTCCTATGGATCTCTCGTTGATTTGCCCGTGTAGGCCCCGTCCTTATGAGCGATTGTTTTCCTTGGACTGCTCGTAATCTCCCTTCTCGGGCCCTTCCCCCCCGGCTCCAGATTGACTTCTGAAAGTTTCAACCCATTTCTCTCATCTCGCACCGCCTTTTCATGATACGATTTTTTCCGGGGGTTTCTTATCTCTCCAATTCGCAGGCCGAACAGGAACTTTCCCTTTTCAACCCTCCTCTCTCGTTACTGTCCACCATGCCCCCACTGGTAAGATTTTCGCAATCTCCATGTTTACAGTCCCGAAGACCTTTCCTTGCTTCTGTTATGAAACTCGAACTCTATATCGTAACCCCCCCCTTTTTGTTCGACTAGCTAGCGGGAATATTTCCCCACGACTATTCCCCTCACCATCGATCAGACCCCCCCCAAGTAGTCCCCTGTTGCGTACTTAACACGCTTCTGTGCAGGGTTTTCGATTTTTTTCTTTTTGCGCCCAGCTCTCCTTCCATTTCTCCCCCACGCCGACGGACGCTGCTTAGATTCTTAGCAAGATTCCCTCTGAAGTCGTATTTAGTCCCCCTCCATGAAAGTCTTAATCCTGTGTTCACCAAGCACGTCCTCTCGACATAACATCCCCATGCGCTTTTCGTTCTCGCGAGCATGTTTGCGGATCGATGCTTTTTGGTCTCCCCCCTTTCCCCCACCCAAAATTTTGAACCCTCCGCTTGTCTATTCTGGTTTTGATTCTTGTCCTCAACTTTCTTCGCGGAAACTTCTACATGCTCGCGATCTATGAGTTCCTTTATTGCTTTCCCCAGGAATCTGTTCTTCGATTTGTCGATCCCTTTTTGCGGCCGAGGTTGCTTCTGTGGTGTGGTGCTTTACCGCGAGCAACCTTCGTTCCTTTGGCGCAGCTGTGCGCCTACACCTAATTTAACTCCACACCGGACCTTAGCTTTTTTCTGAGGCCAGATACCTTTTCCAGTTTTTGATGTAGGGGTCAACCCGTCCCATCGCTCGCTCCGCGGCCTCTTAAGACGCTGTGCTCCCTGATCTTTCTAGCCTCTCAGCCTGAGTTTCAGTTCTCTTTGTCTTCCTCGTCGCCCCCTATTATGCGCATGTGCCTAAGAGACAAGGAGCTTTCATGATTACCCCTTCAGTTTCTCTATGATGAGTCAAATTTTTCCCCCAAATGCTTTCGCTCATGGGTCAAACGCTTCTTTCTGAGGCCTCGTACACAGAGCATTTTTTTTCTCCGTACGCTTGCCCCTCAATAATCTCCACTTCGTGACGGGGCTCGCAATAAAGGCAGGTTTAGTTTTAGGATGACCTCCGACCTCTGCTTTTGCTTTGCCCCCAGCCTCCCCTCTTTCAACACCTCCATGACTGCCATACACAGTCTTTTGGCCTTTTGTTGAGCTGAGGCCGTGGCCTTGCGGTTCTGAGCAACAGTCCCACCTCCCAAAGGTTTCCTCGGAGGGTGCCCTTTTCTGCCTCAGCTCTTTCGAGTAGAGGCAGACACCCTTGCTCGTCTGCACTACTTAGCTCTTTTCTCCGTTTGTTGTAGTTTTCCATCTTTCGACGAATGGCTTCCTCCCTCCACCAATTTGCGACCGTTTATCTTCACGCGCCCTTTATTGTCTTTTTCTTTACCCCTCTGACACACAACTGCCGCCTGCCCAACCTCTCCCAGTCGTCGCTCCCTTTTTTTCGGACTCAATTTATTTAATTTTGGACTATTCCAGCACTTTCGCTTTTTCAGAGCCCTCTTTGTCCGGTAAGAAGTCTCTACAGCTGGGATTGCGGATCCCACTCGATCACGACAGTGGAGGATTGGCTTTCCTTTAGGGGTGCATCAGCTTCCTTCTCTTTGTCTGGACCCTCGCCCAGAATTTTTCGAATTTTCTCGCAAATCTGAAAGAGGGTTCCCCAGTGTCTTCGCCTCGTCTCCGTTGGAAAGACCTATCCGGTTCTCTTCCTTCTCCATTGCTCAACCGCCTGCGGGCGCGAGGAAGCCACCTGCGACTTACTTTGGCGGAAGCCAGACCTTCTTTCCTTTTAGACGTTCCCCCGGTCAGCGCCTCCTCTCAGTCTTTTGAGTTTGACACGAGGGTTTTCATTGGCCTCTACCCCTCCCCCCACCAGAACTCAGTATCCACATTTGGCTTGTCTTTTGTACCTTAGAGAGGCGACCAGGCTTGGCGCCCGATGGATCGGAGAAAGATTCTACCGACTTTTTGGACACAGAGTCCCACATTTTCAGTCCCTTCGACCGGACCCTGATGTTCTGCCTCCCCTCCCTCTCAACGTTCTTACGGTCCACCCAAATTCCCGCCCTCTTATCGGTCGTAGGAATGTGGAGATTAAGTTCTCTCTTTGTACAGAAACGGATTCATCCCATTCCATATTCTGCGTCCGCCTTTTGGGGAGTTTATTGACACACCCCGCCTCCCCCCAATCCTCCTTTCACCTCCCTTCTCGCGCTCCCGTTCAGGCGAATGTCCCGAGATCGGCTGGCGTGGTAAAAGTTTTTTTTTCAATCTTTCTTCCCCTTGTCCCCCCCTTAGTTAATATAATGGAGTCAGTCATGCAGGTTGCCTTTTTCTTCGGCGTGGCTCCTTACTCTCGTCATGCTTGCCCCTTTCTAGAACATCCCGGCCCCTACCCCTACGGTTTGCGTCCGCATTCCTGTTTTGGCTTATAGAGTTGTAGGTCGGTCTCTCCCCCGCTCATTTGTATTCCCCCCTGATTTTTTTTTATCTCTCCCAGGTCTTCTTTTTCGAACCGGCATCGCTGTGGGTTTACCTGTCTTGCGATTCCTACCGCAGGCACCTTGTCTTTAGTTTTTGCGCATCCATTTTCCGGGTATTTTTTCACGTCTGCTTTGACTCCTTATGCCTTTTGTTTTCCCCTCAACGAACACCTCCTCGCGGCGTTTGGGTTGCTTCCCTGCCGGGAGCTCCTTTGCGTTTTTAGTTGGCGAGATGACTTTCAAAGTACGGCTTTCCCCCTTTCCACCCTTTTCCCGAGGACGATCCCCCTACGGCCACACTTTCCTGCCCTTACTTCGAGGGTTCTTTCTTGTTTGTAGAGTTTCGTTCCTCTTATGGACTATGGTCATGGCTTTTTTTAGCACTGCGTTCCCCCCTCTTTTTTCAGTTTCCACCCCGCGATCCCGGCGCGATCCTTTCGTCAGCGCTCCTGTATTGACTCCGTGGTTCAATTCCAACCCCCTCGAATCAAATCCCACCCCCCCCCCCCCCCACCCCCTCGAAGGAATTTAACCTGGAAGATTTTACGCGTAGGCAGCGGCCATGGCGGATTGGTCTGCTCTTCCTTTCCCAATGCTTCGTCGTCCACCCACTCTCTTTCACAATGCCCCTTCTCCGCTCGCTTTTTTGTCTGCTTTCGGCCGGTTTTTTTTGTTGCAGTCTCCGTGTTTTCCTTCTGATCCCCTTGGGGAATTTGAGTTCTCCTCCTCCTCCCTTTTTTTTGTGGAGAATCTAGATCTCTTGCCAAGCACCCGAGTTTTGAATTCGCTCTTAACGTGCACTAGTCTCACCCGCTTCGCCGGCCCTCTCATTCAGGTTCGGTTTCTTTTTTTAACCGATTTCTTTGGGTGGGTGATCCTTCGTCAGTCTGCCATTTTTCCTCCAAATCCGCTTTTCGCGGCCACCGGAACGGGCACCTGTCTTTGAAATGCCTTCATTCGCATTTGTTCTCTCGGTTGTTCTGTTCCCTTTACTTCCCCCTCCTACCGTCTGAGCTCCGACGTGGTTGCCGCTGATTGTATGGAGAACCTTTTTTTCCCCAGTATTTCCTCTCCGCATTGTTTCTAAGCGGACCACAATAATCGACCGATGCATGTTTTCAATGATCGGTTTTTCTAAGGAGAGTTTCTTCCCCATCTTTTTTTCTTGTTCAACTGGGCCATGGACTCCTCCATTCTAGCTTCTCCCCCTTCCGCACCATTTACGCCTTTGCAGGTCATTTTTATTGAGTTGTTGTTCTTGTCTATGAAAAAACCTTTAGCCGGCTCCTAAAGGACGTTCTGTACTCCCCGCCTTTCTCCACCTCGCATGTCAGCTTTTTTCACGCAGTCCCCATGTAAAACGATCACGGCCGGTGTCTCGACTGGTAGCCCTGTCGAAGCCGAGCTGGTCACTGGCTGCCCGCGATACCCTCTGTGGAGATCCGGACCAGTCCCATCATGTTTCCATCCCCCCCCCCCTCCATTTCTCCCTTTCGTAGCCCTGTAGGTTATCGGGGCGTGCGTTTTGCCGGCTCCGCACCATTCGGTAAGGAGCACCTCTTCCCGGACGCTCGACCGTTTGCCCTCCTTCTTCCGTTCCGCACATTTATTTCCATCACTTCTTCATTTTCCTGCGCCCCTGCTGTTAAGGAACACTCGTTTCTCGAGATAGACCTAAGCCCTGCTTTCGTTTGGCGAATTTCCTTGGGTCTGGCTTCTATTGACTGTGCGTTTCATTACCCCCCCCCACCCCTTTGCTTGAACGCCTTTCTGCGTTCGAATATTTTCTCCCCCCTTCTGAGAGGCAGTCTAATGGACTCCTCTCCTTTTTCTAACCCTCGTTGATTGTGTTTTCCTGAAGCGGGTGAGGCCAACGCTGTCTGCTTTTACGGCGAAGGTTGCTGTGTTCATCTGTTTTTTAGTCTCCCTCCTTCGACTCTGGCTACCATTGTGGCTACGAATTTTTCTTAGCTGCCGAACACTTACAACCCGGACCAGGTTTGGCTGTTGTTTTTTCCTGTCGTCTAGGCCGCTACGTGTGTCTTTTTCGGTACTACAAAAAGGGCGCAGCAAGCGGCCCTTTTCCGAGTTTCCTCCTCTTTTAGTCTCTCCGACATTCATTTATCCGTTTATGGTGGCTAGGCGTCGGGCGTTTTTTGAATTCTTCAAAGTCTCCCAGATTTTCACCCCGGAGCGTCCTGTCACCGTAGCTTTCTCTCCGTACCTTCTCCCCTCTGTGGTGCCTCCGATGGTGTTTTGCGCGGATCGCCCAGACTTTATCGAGAGTCCTTAAATTTTCTTCAAGGAACCCAACCGTCGCCCCACTTCTGTCCTACTTTTAGACCTCACACCCGGCGGTTTTCCCGGCTGACTTGACAGCCTGCCCCTTTTTCTTTCCTGCAATAGGCCCCTACCTCCCCTGTAATGCAAGAAAAACCTTCTCGTCCTGGGCCCTTTTTTCTTTTTCTCTTGGTGTGGTAGAATTGGTGACGCAACCCAAACCTTCCAGGCGAGGAGTGCTCGCCCCTTTGATGATTCTTTATGAGCTCAGCCCTTTTAGCATGTTTAGTCTTTCTGACGT
>Ga0179593_1282502_pt1 | contig 10561 bp, 13 predicted proteins | sample CZODoug2_1_08_16_FD_185931 | JGI IMG/M metagenome (GOLD analysis project Ga0179593, IMG submission 185931) | Vadose zone soil fungal communities from Angelo Coast Range Reserve, California, USA - CZODoug2_1_08_16fungal (PacBio error correction) | ecosystem: Environmental > Terrestrial > Soil >... | reverse complement strand
CAAACCTCCCCCGCTTTACAGGATGGTACGAAGGTCCGTTCTGGAGTACCAGGGGTCCGACAACCCTTTCTAAACCGAGTGTGTTTCCCCCCAACCGCAAATCCTGTGTAGTGACCCCCCTTCTTGGTTTTTTTTTTTCCCCCCCTTTTCCCCCTCGGGTTTTTTTTTCGATTTTGGATTTAATTTGGTTGCCTTTTTTTTCCGGTGCTTTTGTGGGGACTAGGTTTTTTCCCGTCTCCCGCTCTCCTCAAAAGCTCATCCCCCTCCCGGTTTCTGTTCGATCAGTAGTTGTCCCGTGGTTCTCTTTCGTTCCTATGCACGCAAGTTCCTCCCCCATCCCAACACTGGCGCCCAGAGTTGCGTTCCCCCCCGACGATTCCAGAAACCACCAGTCCCCTTCTCCACTCATTCCCCCAAACAACCCCCACCCTACGCTTCCGATGATCCTTTTTTTAGCCGCCCTTCCGCGCTCTCGACTTTTTGTCTCCCACGACAGCGAACCAGCCGCCCAACCGGGCCGGACACTGCGGACACACCTTCATGGTGACCCCATTCAACCCGTAGGGATTCCCCCTTTATTCTCGAGGTCCCATCTGTCTGTTCTCAGGGCCCCTGAGGCCCCCCACCCTCGCGGCGCTCCCCGTGCATTTCGGGACGTTTTTTTGAGCTCCGCTCGTTGCGTTGCTCCCCTCAACATAATATTGACCCATGCCAACCCTCTTCTTACTGATCCCACCGGTTGCTAAGAGATCGTGCTCTGCGGTTTTTTTTTGGCCAATCCTTTTTGGCTGTAAATGGGAGCCCACCCACCTCCCTCCCCCTCTTCAAAGTTGGGCTTTTGGCCTTGTCTGACTTCGTCCGCTCTTCCTTTGGAAAAGACTGGCGATCGCCGTGCACACGACGTCCTCCCGGCCCCGTGCAAAAGACGCCGAGTCCGTTCTCTATCGATCCGCAACTCTTTTCCTCCGCAACACCACATCGCATAGTAGCCACCTGCGGTGAATCACGGTTTTGTCCGCCGGCGATTTTGTCTTGAGAAGATTCTCTCCCGCTCGGGCTGTATAACTAATTATCCCGAGTCGAACCGACCCCCCAATGGCACCCTGCAAGTTCCTGGCGGCCCCCCTAGATAAATAGAGAGTAGAGCTCCCCTTCAGGCTCGATGCCTCTCCTCCCGCGCCGAGCTTTTCCAGAGGCCGCACCTCTCTATTCGGGCGGCCCACTTGCACAGATTTTGTAGATCATTCTAGCGGACCGCGTGGCGACACTTCCCTTTCGCACCCTTTCAGCGTCTGAGTGTCACGCCTCACATCCGCCGCATCTACGAGAACAGCGGCTCCTACCATTTGCCGCGCCCCCCTTCGACCCTTACCGAAGCCACCCCTCGTTTGTTTAGCGCTTTCCTGTCCTTCTGCACAAAAACCCATGCTTTGTCTTTCCCCCGTCTTTTACCCTCCTTTATGAGTTCCACCCTTTCTGCTGATACCTGTTACGCTCTACGAGTTCTTGCGCCACCCACATTTCTTTGCTCGTTGCAATGAGGGTAGGATTTTTTCAGCAGAGACATAACTAGCGTTCCTTTGTGGGTTCTTCTTTCCCTCTTCATTTTGTAGACTGATTTATCGTGACGCGACCTCGCCCCTTTGTTCGAGATCTTTCCTCTTCCTATTCTTGTTGTATGATTCAAATGAAGTCTCGTCGCCTTTCGGTCTTTTCCTTTTAGTCTTCAGCTCAAAAACTTAGGCTCTGTAATGTAGATATTTTCTCTCTTACCTTCTAAGTGTCCACCCCCACCGTGTCTTTTTTTTTGATAATCCTTTCGATTCCGTCTGCTTCTTACATCTTCGTGACTTACCTTTTAGTTTTCCTTCGTCTACTACTCGAGATCCGTTTTTTTTCTGCACTTTTTCTTATCTCTCGAGATTAGGAGTTCTTCCCTTCGTTCAACCGATAGGTCCGAGGCGAATGAGTAATTTTCATCTCCAACAGTCCTTACTTTACAATGATTCCCCCGTCTCAACCTGTTGTATCCGAGATCTGACAGTCCCCCCTAAGGTTCGTGTTTCACTTACTTCTTCCGTTTTCCTCGCTTGTCTTGCCCTTTTGCTTTTTCTCAAACGATTGACTTTTTTCACCTTTTTCTTTATGATCAGCCACGAATTTCCTGACCGGAACCTTCTATTTACTTTCTTTTTGCTGATTTCCGTCTGATCGCGGTTCTTTTCACGCTTCCTCTTGATTTCCCCCCCCCAAGTTCTGATTGTCTTATTCATTACCCACTTCTCGACTACATCTGAGATTTGGAAGTGAGGATTGAATCTCTGTCATTTTTACACGCGGTACCGATCGTCGACTTCCCTCCGATCCTCCTTTTCCCATACATAAAAAAGTCTGTCGCGCGCGTGCCTCCCCGGCCCTCTCTTCGTTTCCTTCCCCTTTTGGTTTGATTCCTTCTATAAATCGAAAAGACTTTTTGATTAGGGATTCTCTTCTGCCTCGATTGCCTTTCCTGATATTTTCAGACCCTGAGCGAAGCCTCCCAACATGACAAAGATTATCCTGTTCCCCTGAACAATCATCTTTCCCAGAAATCTTTTCCAGCCAGTGAATACGTAGCGCTTTTCGCGATCAGCGCACCGTACTCTAGTTCGGGTAGGTCGTATTTTCCTCTACTGGCCAGCGCTACCTAAGTGGGACCCCTTCAATGCTTTCATTCCCTTCCCCGGGAGACCTTACGCTCAACACGAAATTCATTTTTTGAGTTTCACTTCTCTGCTTTCTTGCCGCGCCTTCCGGAAGGGGGGTCTGTTCGTTAGTTTTTTTTTCTTTTTAAGGAAAGAGGACTTTTCGAGCTGAATTTTTCCGACTGCAGAGTAACCCGACTTTTTTCCAAGATGGTAGAATCCCAGCTTCCCCCCTTCTCCAGCGCTCTAACTTTGCCAACATGAATCTCTTGCGTTCTCTAAAGGATCCCCCTCCCCTTTTCACTCCTATCCCACTCATTTACGAGTTTTTATGGGGACGGCGACGGTTTTCGATTCTCCCACGTTGCCGGCTTCGTCAGTTCTCTTAACGATCTCCTTGTCCACTGACATCGCGGACTCTCGAGGCCCTAGTCCCTATAACAGTCGCCCCCTCCCCCGCCGCTACCTACCTCCTGACTTGCGTTGACTCCCATCTCTCCTCTTACACATCGGCCCAACTGGTGCGTCGCGGAGCCTGCACAGTAATTTTTATCAGGCCTCGCTGGACCACTCCTCTCTCGTTTCTGGCGACGTCGGGGCCTAACTGGTCAGTCCTGAAGTTATTTATCAGTTTGAGGGCCGGCCCCCTCGTAGATCTTCCGCTATAACAATCTGTGCTTTCTCCTCCCCTTATCTTCATCTTCCCCTATCGTTTCGCCCTCCCCAAAATTTTGGTTTTGTGATGTACTCCACAGATTGCTCCTAAATGTCTTTCCAACAGGTCTGCCCCCCCACTTGTTTTCCTTGGCCACGTGATTTCATCTTGGGCTCGACCATTGAAAGTTGTCGTTTTCTGCTGTGGACCGTTTTTCCTTCTTGTGCTATTGCGCGAGCTATGAAGTTCTGGCCTTGGTGCACCTTATTTTAGCCAACATTTTTTCTCTCCTACATCCGGTGCTTTTAAGCCGACATCAATATTATGTCTTTTTACCAATCTGCGCGAAGGGGTTCTTCTTTTCCGTTAAAGTGAGCTTCGCGCAGAGGTCTTGTAAGTGTGGATCCGCACCTTAAGTTAGAAGCATTGGGTTTCGCCGATTACCCCAGAGAGTTGAGTTATAGAGAGGGAGATGAGGATTATTAGAGATCTAAAAGGATATGCGCGTACGATTAAGTTCCCCTCTTTGTTCACTGACTTGTTTTGCCATGTCGGTTCGGGATCCAGTTTTTTTGACTTTTCCTATCTTCAGAATTGTTTTTCTTTGGTTTCTTCGATGGTTCCTTTTGTGTGTTCTTGCCCCCAGATCTGACCTTCCAGTGACACCGTTTCTTTCTTAGATTTAGTCCTGCTCTCGATCAGAGATCGTAACTAAAAATTCCCGTGGCGCTACAGTCTCGTGGTTGTTTGAGTTTCTCTCAGTAATAAACGTCTGGCTCGAAAAGAGATAGACTTGGGCTTAGGATGCCAACCATGCCTCCGTACGCAAGACGGTTTTAGGTTACCATAGTATTTTCATGCCCTTTGATTCTCGTATAAGGAAAACTTCCTTGCTCGTGCTTCTGCTGACTCTGTTGTTGTTGCTCCGTATTTTGCTAATGTCCGCCGAGGAGATGGTGACAAGGGTAACGCAAGGTGATTCCACCTCTTGTTCTTTCTATGATGTTTCCGCTTGGTACGGCCTTTTACTGGCTGGATTCCGCTGTCTATTTCCGCACTCCCAAATATTTAGGTGTAATTCCTTGCGTGTCCTTCTACTGGGGATAATCGCTTACCGATCGTACGTGTTGACGCCGTTCATTTTTTTGGGCATTGACTTGGGATTTCTACACACCGAACCGCCTCCCACGCCCAAATACCTACTCGCAAAGTCCCCTCCTGCTGTATTTCTTGCGATCGGGTGGACTTAGAACAAAAACAGATTTACCCACCTTCCCCTTGAGACCAGAAGCTCATTCCGCCGTCTCCAACCCCCTGTCCCCTTGGGATAAAAATGCCATACCATGTTTTTCCCCATTTCTTCAATCCTTGGGTTCCCTGGCAAAAAAAAAAAAAATTCTGTAGTTTGTCGGCCCCCAGGCCCCGACGCTAATCTTCCCATTTTTCTTCTTCTTTCCTTTCTTTGATATATCTCCTCATCCCCGTTTTTTTTTGTTATCCTTAACCTACCTGAACTGAGGTAACGAAGTCTTCCGTGTGTAAATGGCTATGCTTCCCCCCCGAAACCACCCGACAAGTTTTTGTTTCTAAAGGCCCATACCGGCTTTTATATTTCCCCCCTTTATGGGCATTTTGATAAATTTAGATTTTGGTTGAGATCTTTCGGAATGTAGATCGCTTTGTTCACGTGAAGGTGAATCTTTTTGGGTTCGTATTCAGATACACTAACCATCTCCTCTGTTTCCTATACTTTGTGTCCGTGTCGTCCCTTTGATGTTCAAGTCCCACCGCAGTCCCCTTTTCTGACTCCAACCTAAATACAACACACCTCTATCGAGATCACAAAAAGAAATAAGGTAAGAGTGTTTCTTATGGACCGACGCCCGAAGGACCTGACGACTATCCTGTAAACTATTAGTGCTTCCCAAAAGACTTTCGCTCGCCAACAAAAAGCCCTTCCCCCCCTTCCCGGGACCTCCCATTTCTGCACCCCTCTACCCCCACTTGATCACCTTGGTCGGTACACAGCGGTCAAGCTCTCAGGTGTAACTTTTTCCCCCAGCAGCTAATCCCCCCCCCACACCCGGAATCCTCGGGATGTCGATGTCGCAGTCGGGCTTTTCGCGCCTCACTCATGGCATGACACCAGAAGCACTGCCCCCCCTCCCCCCTCTTTTTATGCTCGCGCCACGGCGCGAGGCCCAACTTTTTGTTATCTCCCCCCCCTCAAAAACTCCTCGCATTGAGACGCTGCCTCTTCTCCCCCCCTCTTTTCTCTTTTCTGCCCAACGCATCCCCTCACCCCTCCCCCGCCCCGTCTCCTCCCCTTGAGATCTCCACCTCACTCCTTCCTCTCCCCCAGCGCTGCTCCACGCCTTACCCCTGATCTCTCCTCCCCCTTTCCCCTCCCCTACCCCCTCCCTCCTCCCCTAGCCCGGTAGTCCTCGCCCGCCCTCGGGCAACCTCCGGCCCCCCCTTTGTTCCCCAACTCTCGATCCCACTCTCCTGTTCCCGCCCCCCCCCCCCCTTCCTCCCCCTCGCCCTCCGTTTCCCCTTCCTCACCCCCTCGCTCCCCCCGTGTCCTCCGCTTTCCCCCACACTCCTCGTGCCAGTCGCTCTCCTCTCCCTTCATTCGGCGTTCGTCCCCTATCCATTCCCCCGCCCCCCTCCGCCCCCCCCCCCCTTCCCTCCGTATCTCCATCTCTCCCCCTGTCCTACCTCCTCTCCCCTCCTCTCCCCCTCTTGTCGTGTTCTGTCCTCTTCTCTTCCCTCTCTCTATCCCTCGTTTAACCTCCCGTGGCCCCCTCTACCTTCCCTCGACTGCTACCTTTTCACCTCCTTCCTCCCAACTCTCCGCTTTCTTCCCCCCTCCCTCCTCTTACCTCTTGTCCTTAATCCCATTCCAAGCCTCCCCGCCCTCACTCCCCCGTCGCCCCACTCTGCCCCTTCCCTAGCCTTCCCCCATGCTCTCAGCGACCCCCGCGAGGACCCTCCGCCTTGCCACGTCCTTACCCCCGGTCCCCACTCTCTCCCCCTCCCCCCCGTGGCTAGCCATTCTGCCTCGCTCTCCGGCTCTATCCTGCGCCCTTCCCCCACCGCGCCCCCTCCCATCGCCTTCCACCTTCTTCCCTCCCCTTTTGCTATCCTGTTATTTGGCCACTGGTTCCCTCTACTCCCTTTCCCCCCTCGATCCCCACTCCCCTATTACGTTTCACCCCGTACGCGCTCTCACATTCCATCTTGGTCCCTCTTTGCCCTTCGCGGCTCATCTCTCTGCCCCACTCTACCCCTACCGGGCTACCTTGGTATGTGTTTGCCTTCTTGTGTCCCTCCCTTCTAAAGCCCTTGCCCGTTCTTCACCTTTGTCTCCGCACCCCTTCTTTGCCCCTTCCTCCCAGTTTCCGGCTTCCCCTTCTCGCCACCCCTCCTCTACTTGCCTCCCCTCTCCCATTCCTTCTTCCTCTTCGATTCCGTCCCTTTTGGTCCTTGCGGGTTCTCCCATCCTTTTCCCCCCTTCCCCTTGCCCGTTCTCCGCCACCTCGTGTGTTTTTTCTTTCCTCTACCCTTCCCCTACCCTCCTTCTTCCCCCGGTGTTTCTTTTGGTTGTTCCAGCCCCCGACTTGGTTATTCTAGCACCACCCACCCCCGCTAGACGGTCGCCCCTGTAAAGTGGTTGGATTTCGTCTTCCAAGTCGGGCTCACGGTTGGCCAACCTCCATTTGCTTTAGTTTTCTCCCCTGACTTTCCACATCTGTTTACAACTCCCGAGCCGAGCTATCCTCTCAGCCCCTTTTGGAATCAAGACCCCACCCCCTTTTCTGACCATGAAACGCCTTTTTCCAGGCACCATTGCTCGAGTAGGAGATGAAGGCGTCTTTCGTTTTGCTGATGCCTGGTTCCCTTACCGCCCCATGCTCACTTCTCTGTTGTTTTCCTCCGGGTTCCGACTGTATATGTGCTGTTCTCCTTGTCGTCTATGCTGTGCTGGGGGTGGGTGTTGGTGGGGTGGGGTGGGGGGGGGGGTAGTGAGAAGCCCGAAATCGATGTTGAACGGCACGTTCTCAGCTGTGATCCACACTTCCACCTTTGCAAGTTTCACTTACTCAACCGTAGCAACAGACTCCTAGGCGTATTGATCCTCTTTTCCCCTCTTAGGTCTTCTTCCCTGAGTCACATTCCCCTTTCGCCCTAGTTTTCCAGTCACTCTATTTGCGGGAGGCCCGCCCAATGATCTTCGCCCTCTCTCGGAATTCATTCGTCCCTCCATCGTGTCCCACCTCCGACGTCTCCCTTTTCATCAGTAGATTCCCTGCCGCCGCAGACCGTCCATGATTAAGCGCTAGACCGCCCTTTCTCCCCCTGAGATTTCTGCGCGCACCAGACACTTAGTTTTTTATCCTTCGCTCCCGCTCTCATCTTGAATCCTCCCAACGCCCCCCCATTCTTTATTTCTCTACGGGCAGCGTTCAGATCGCCTAGTTTTCTCTGAGTGTTTACGACTACTTAGGATCAGATCACTTATGCTTACACTCTTATTTCGTCAGAAGGTCGGCTTACTTATTTCCCCTCTGATTTTTCTTCGTTCCGGTTGGGGTCTTCGTTTACCCGCTCTCTATCGTCACTACGCCAAGTTTTCGCTCTCTTTTCCCTTCTATATGTTATCTTTTTTCCGTGTCGTTCTCGGCGGCGGCGTCGTGCTCTTTCGTCTTCGAACCACCCTTACTCGTCCTGACGTCGGAGCTTCCTGTCTGAGTCTCTCTCTCCTTCTTAATGAGTTTCCCTCCTCCTATTTAGTACCCAGTTTCAGGCCGTCCGTACTTATTGCCCTGTAAAGGTTATCTCTCGGGCGTGACCTTTTTATTTTTCCTTGTCGAAGACGCCGAGACCCTTTTTATGTTTAAAGTTTGTCCGACTTTGCTTCGTCGAAATCTCCTCCTCCCTCTGAAATGCTCTTACCTCTTTGTCGTTTTCCCTCCTGTCCCCAAGGAAACTAGTCTTCCCGAACGATCATACACCATCACCATGTGCTAATTGAGAGAAATCCCTTTTCCTGGGAAGTCCTTTTTCCCTGCTTTATTCAATCTTTTTTTCTCCTCCATTTTTTTTCGTTGCCCTTGACCTCCTGAATTTTTTAAATTCTTTCGGGTCTGTTTCGGTTCCTTTCCCGAAAGACCCGACCAATCTCGTACCTTTATCCTTAGATAGCCGCTTTCAGAATCGACACCGCCGTGTTCTGATGCCTTCTTGTCCAAGGAGATTAAGGACCAATCTGAGTTCTTCCTATTTCCCCCCCTTTCATGACACGCGCCATTTCGGAGTTGCCGCCTCGTTTCCGACGTCCCCATCAACCCGTCGAGGGTTTCGATAGTCCCATATATATTTCCCTCCCTTTTTTTTTTGAGATCTCTGTTACGAGACCCCTCGCCCCTCGTCCTGTGTGGGTTCTCTTCTTAACTCCCTCTCTATTCCGCGTTTCATGTCGCGTGTCTTTTAAAACTTGAACAGCATCCCTACTCCCTCCACCTGTCTTGGTCGTCATCTTTTTTTTTTTTTGTAATCTTCCGCCGACGAATCAGAAACTGCGTTTTCGTAGTCTGGTTACTTTAGTCTTCGAATGCATTAGTTCTCTCTTTTTCTTCGTTTCGTAGGTCATTCCTAATCGAATCTCCCAGACCATAATTTTGTGCCCAGCAATCTTTTCCTGCCAACTACACAAGGTAGACATACTTGCCGGCGTACCGAAAGTGCATTACGTTGCACCCCTTGGAATGCCGGGTACTGTTATCCCTAGTCCAATTGTCGTTCTGATTTTTTCCTTTTTTAGCCCTGGCGACAGTCTTCGGCGAGCTGACTTCCTTAGAATGATGTGTTCCCGTACGTCACCTCTGCCCTTGGTTTTCCCCGAGCTGAGCTATCCCTCCTCCGCAAAGCTCTCCCCGTCCTCGCAAGTTCCCTTCTTCCCAAACACTGCATATCCCGGCGTCGTTTCCCGGACAAACTCAACGCACGCATCGTCCACTTCCGTTACTTTTCATTTACGTCCTACTGCAGCCTCTTCAGTCCGACCGTTTCTATGGTGAAAACGTCGCCCCCTCTTACCTAAATCGGAACGGGGTCGCCAGGTCGACGATGAAGGTTGTAATTACTGATCCCTCTGGACCTCCTCCTAGAGACGTTCTCTTTTTCTTCAGAAGATTTCCTCAACCAGATGTTTAGCTGAAAATTCGGTTCCGTTTCTAGACCCACCTCCGTTTCTTATCCTACTTAGAGATCGTCAAAGTGATCACCTCTCCAGAGAGGAACTAAAGTCTCGTAGGTTCTTGATTCAGGCCCCTTCAAGTTCCTCCGACTCGATTTACCTCAATTTTCGTTTAGGCTGGAAAGAATAGTTCAGTCCTCTTCTCCCTCATTATGATTCAGACTTCTTTTCCGTTATCGAACTGTTTTTCCCTGATATGTGGTTCGTGAATGCCCAGATTGCTCCTCGACCGCAGAAACAAACCTATTTTGTGTTTGGCGATAATGTCCTTCTGTGTTGTGGTCATTTTCGCTCTTCCATCACTCTGTGGATATCCCGTCCTGCTGGGCTTCGTTTTAACGAGATCAGCCCCTTTCCTGTGCGAGACTGTGTTTAGACCCTTCATCGCTGATAATCTCGTTTAGACCTCATGGTGCGTGTGACCCCTCACCTCCGAAGTTTTGTCTGCTCTCGAAACAATGCTTCCTCGGGTCGCTCGCTCTGCCGACCGTTACGTTCCTCGTCGCTCGCACGTTTCTCTTTTTTTTATTAACATTCCACTTCAAGTTTTTTAAGAGGCGAGCGTCTCTTTCCCCGACGATCCTTGTAGTGATCTTCGCTATCGAAAGGCTCTAACTTTTTTGCAATGTTAATCCACACGCATTTTTTACCTCTTCTCGTTTTGGTTTTTTTCTCCCCTTCTTTTTTGATCTATTACCCTTGTCTTTTTTGCATTATGTAAGTCGCGGAGTGGTTCTGTCTATCTAAGTTTCTTTTCCACGGTAGTCTTCTTTTCTTCGTCCCGAAACCTCCCCCTTCGGGTCTAGATTCCGTATGTGGGTTTATTTGGTCTAGACCCTCCCACCACTTCGTGTTTATTTTCAAGAGATGCATTGGTCTTTTATATCCCACCTTCTTTCCGTACGCCTCCGGTTATGGTTCCCTCTATTTTGTTTCTTCCCATTTCCCTTCGTCGGAATCCAG
>Ga0179593_1236785_pt1 | contig 10561 bp, 14 predicted proteins | sample CZODoug2_1_08_16_FD_185931 | JGI IMG/M metagenome (GOLD analysis project Ga0179593, IMG submission 185931) | Vadose zone soil fungal communities from Angelo Coast Range Reserve, California, USA - CZODoug2_1_08_16fungal (PacBio error correction) | ecosystem: Environmental > Terrestrial > Soil >... | reverse complement strand
CCCTTTAATCCTGCCCTCCTTTTTTGGCTAGCGTTCCTTATGGAATTTCCCCCGTAGTGGCTTGGGCCGAGCCGTTGGCCGCTCTTTTTCGCAGAAATTCCAAACAAAAACTTCTTATCTTTTACATTATCGCTGCTATCATCCCTTTTTTCTTTGCATTCCACGTTGACGGCAGGAATCTCTTGACTGTCGGTTCCTGTTGTGATTCGGCGCAGTGATATTTCCCAGTTTTTTTTACGTCGACCATACCCGTTCACATCTTTCCTATGGGCCAAGTTCTGGGTGACTTTTTTTTTGAACAAGGTCCCAAATTTTGGTTTACTCACATCCACATTTTTCTCCTTTTTTTCCTGTCTGTCGGCCCTGTTTCCCCTTATTTCGCAATGTCTTCACCAGATCTCTTTTTTTTTTTCCATTTAGCTGGGGCACCCTGTAAAATGCCGTCACTTCCATTTCTTCTCTTCTCATCCTTTTATTGTCCCTAGGTAGGTTGACCCGGCACCTTGTTGCTGATACTTCCTGAGTTCCATTGCTCGATTTTGTTTTTTCTTTGAACCTCGTGTCCATCGTAATTGCCAGCCCATAGAGAAGGTCCCGTTTTGTACTAAGTTACCGCCCCCAGGTCCAACAACCCTGCCACTCGCACCCTTACTGACGGCTCGGTGATTCCTGGTTTTTTTTCTTTTTTTTGAACTGTAACTTTTCCCTTTAGTTCCTCTTTAGATTAGTCGTTTTTTATTTTTTTCATCGTCTCCTTTCTTTGGGTGTGTCCGGATTGTTGTTTTGGCGTTCCCCCTCCACCCGAATTTTGGCTTTTTTTTTCCTTTATCACTTTTCTCCCAAGTCAATAGTTGAGCCCTTCTCCTGTTTTTGAGATGTTGCCACCCTGTACCCTTGTTTCACTGAATAATCCCCCAAACGCCCGGTTTGCTACACTTTAGTATATCGCCCCCCGCCGTTCCCAGTTCGTTTGCCGTCCCCCCCCTGTCAATCCCCGCGGCGCCTCCCCTTTCTTTGTCGCGGGTGGGCCCATCAGACCTCTTACAACTACGGGGTTTTCCCCCGCTTCCCCTCCTCCCTTTCACGTGGTCGGTTGTATTTTGCTGTGCACGATACCCCCTTTCCGGTTTTTGCTTGAAGGGGACTTATCGCTCTTTCTCCAAGCGTCGTTTCTTCATTTTGGTCTGCTCGTGCTTTCGATCATCCTTTATTCATTTGCCCTTGACCCTTTTGGGTCTTTGCTGCCCCCGTCCTTTTTATGTTAAGAAACCAAAGAACCAACTTCCTTTTTGTGACTGTAGGTCAGTTCGTAGTTAGCTTTAGTCCGTCCGGTGCGTTTCCCTTCTTGGGCAGACCCTGTCTTCTTCCTCTCTGTTTTTTTTTGTTTTTTTTTTTTTTTGTGGTTTTTTTTGGTTTTTTCTGTTTTGTTGTGTTCTTTTTTTTTTTTTGTTTTTGTTTGTTTTGTTGGTGGTGTGTTTTTGTTGGGGCTGTTTGGTTGGGCCGCACTTTTTTTGCCCCTGTGCACTTTGGGTTCTTTTTTTCACTTGTTTCTCCCGTTTGGCTCCCATCCTCCATGGCCCATTATTTACAGTTGCAAGATTTGTTCGGGTGGCTTGTTGCACACGTTTTGTTCTGGTTTTCCACCGTTTTTCCTTTCCCCCAGATCTTTTTCCTTCTGCTAAAATATTCTTTTTTTTTTTTTTTTTTGTTTTTTTATGACCTCGACAGCCCGTATTTTGGTCCCTTTTTTTACGAGTCGGCTTGCTCACCCAGGCAAGGCCGTTATCTAAGATCCCTTTTCCTACCTGCGCTATTTTCTTTTTTACAACCGTTGGTTCCACTTTTCTGTACTTGTGGTCCCCCTCAACTAACATCTTTTTTCAGTCAACCCTTACTTCGGTCCTCGATTGACGTGAGTCTTTCAGCTCTCTTTTTTTTCGCCGCCCTGAGCTTCCGCGGACCCTGGCCACTCCTGGCGTTCCTTAACGGCCTGTTTTTGGCTTTCATAGCCATCTGTGCCTTCAGCTGTGGAACCTGCTTTTCCAGATGGGTTTTTCGGACCTGGGCAGGACGTTCCCCCCAGCTAGCTTGCCTTCAATGGTTTCGTTTGCCGGCCGGTGACAAAGGGTTTCTTTTACTTGATTTCCTCTTTCTCTGCGGCTTTTTTTTTGTTTCTCGACGGCCGTCTGCATCTTTCGATGTCTCCCCCTTTTACTCAACCCCACATTTTTTTTCGCTTTTGATAAATTAGTTCCACCTCCCCAAATTGGATTTCTAGTCTCTCTCGCGTTGATGCCGAACTCCTTGTCCCACCTATCGGGGCGTCTTCGATTGACTGCCCACGGCGCCTTGGTGCGTTTTCCCACCCCATTTCGAAGTTTTAAGCCGTCTTTCCCCCCGCCGCGTGTTTCTTTTCCTCCTAAGTTTACTCCCGATGTTTCCAATTGAGGTTCCCGAATTCCGCGGCTTTCCAATCTTGCGGCGATTTGTTCTTTCGTCCGGGTTTTTTGAATCCCATCCGGTAGCCAGCGCGAAACACGGTCATTCCCTCCCCCGCGTTTTTATTCTTCATCCACCACTCTCATTTGCCTGTTTCGGCATTCCATGTGAATAGGGACTGGAACGCGGGGCCTTGCTTTGCGACTCCCCCCCTAAAGAATCCTGGTCATTTTTTTCTAGACCTAGTCTCTCCCTTTTGGCGATCTCTGATTAGTGTTCTTGGTTCCTCCCGCCATCTACCTTCTTCCCTTCTTTGTTGTGGTTTTTTTCTCTCCCAGTCCCGAGCATTCAATGCTCTGCCCAACCCCAACATCACCGCGGGTTTTTTCTATTTTTTGTGATATCCGTCCACTTCATTCTTTTTCTTAGCCGCCAATTCCCTTCACTGCTTATTGCCCGGACCTTGCCTGGGCTTGTTTTCTCACCGTCCTTTCGCTTGAATTTTCGTTTGTGTGCTAACCTTCTCCGTTTTTTTAAGGCCCTTTTTCCGCGAACCCCTTGTAAGCGTGAGTTGTAGTTGGTTTAGCCGCGTTATATTTCTTTTTTCCCATGCATCCCGTCCCAACTACATCGACCACTCTTTTTGTCTCCATAGTGCCGTCCTTTTTTTGGTTTTTTCTGTTTTTCCCGGTTGACCCCTCTTGGCGTCCCTCCGGAGCTATTCGCCTTGTTTTTGGCATTCGTCGCCGAGTTGTTGCTTGGACCTTGCGCCGTTTATTCAACCCACTGGAAGAGTTTTTGGCCGGCTCCAAACTTTCTGTTTTCCCCTTACTTCACTCACCAATTGGGCGTGCCCATTCTTCTCGAGGAACCTGTTTCTCCTTTTGGATTTTCCCCTCTTTATAACAATTTTTCGTTTGGGCACGCTGTTCCTCTACCCCCATCTTCGCATCATTTCTTCAGAGGCAGTTTACGTAGGACATCCATTTCAGGGGGCCCTCGCGTCAATAATTACGTCCCTTGTTGGACGGCCAATGTTGCGGTTCTGCACCCAACGGACGGAACTTTCGAGGGGACATTCTCGGCCAGTTTTCTTCCTTTCAGTATGCACCCCTTTTTCACCCCTCCAAACTACTTTTTTTGTTCCCCCTCTCAGCCGCTGGGATGCCCCCCACAAAACGGAAAGTACTCCCCCAACCTGATGTTGCCCTGATCGTCCCTGATTGCGTCCGGGCTTTACCGCTCTTGTTCCACGCGTCAACCTAGTCGGGCCGACCCCTTTCTGGCGGGGGCACTCTTTTTTTAGCGGATTTTGTTAGTGTTCTGGTCCTCGCCCCCTTCACCCTCACAGTTCACAAACTTTTTACGACCAACCTCCGTTTGGTTGCCCGCCTTCTTTCTAAGGGATTTTCTTCTTATACACCCCTTCCCCCCTTAATTTTTTTTTTTTGCTCGTTTTTTTTTGCCTGGCCCGTGACTTCTATGTTGACGGTGCTTGCGCTTTCCCTTTAATTCCTTTCCTCCCCCATTTCTTTGATCGGTACTTGTTTTCAAAGCAGAACCTTTTCAACACCGTTAAGGACCCTCCCTGTCTTGACTCCCTTTTTTACTTTTTATGGTAGTACTACATTTTGACACGCCAAACATTTTTGTTTAGGACACCTTGTTTTCATTGGTCAACCCCCTTTTGATTGCTGCCCCCCACCACCAAACTTGTTCCCAGTTTTTAGTTATCCCCCACTGTTTTGCCGGAAGTTTCCCCCCCGAATTCCAGTCTGGTGGGGGTGACTCCGAACCCTTTCTCCCTTCCCCAAGTTTTTCGCCTTCTCTCGGACCCTTTCCCGTTCTTTCCCAAAGTCCCACCCTTTTTCGGTTCTTACTTCTCCAGTGGATTATGGCTTGCGCTTTTTTTCCACGATGCTTCGCCGAGATTCTTTTTTATCCCCGTCGATCCTTCTCCAACCCTCCCACTTTCTCGTTCCCCGTAACGCGTGTTCTTGCTGTTTATCTGTGAGACAGGACTGTTTTTCCACGTCTTTTCCTTTTTTAGACTTTTTCGGTTACGTTTTTTCTGGATTTGTATGCCTACGTCTTTTTCCACACCTCTTGGTCAGTTTTTTGTTCTTGCCCTTTCTATTTTGAAGGCGGCTCTTTCGATACGTCATTCTTCTCACACTGGGGCGGGTTTTGGGCCCTTGATTATTTCACCGTGCGTGGTTTCTCCGTTGGACTTTCGACTTCCCTATTTTTACTTGGTTTTCCATTTCTCCTGACCCGCAGTTCCGGCCCTTGAGAATTCATAATATTTCACTCTCCCCCCCGATTTCTGACAGCCCCCAATCTGATGACACCTGAAAAGTAAATGCACTACGTCTCTTTTTTTCACAACCATCAAATCATCCCCCCCTGAAAATCACGTCTTGATTTTCGCTTTTTTCTATTGGCGTTTTTTTCCCTGTTCGCCCCGTCTTCACTTTTCTTATCCTGTGGGTCCGTTCCATGTCCGGATTTGCTTTTTTTTTGCCCGAGTTTCATTCTTTCTTTTGTCTTTCGTCCTCATCCATGTCGTCCACTCAATTTTGAACCCCCTTGTTCAGTCCTCTCGCCCCCAGGAATTTCGAATTTTTTTTCTGGGGGTGTCCTCCTGAACAATCCTGGCCAGTTCTTGCTGTTGAACAACCCTTGTCCTGTTTGTTCTGGCCATGCCGACATACCCCCTCGATCTACCCTTTTTGTATTCTTTTTTTTGCCTGTTTACAATTTTGTGTGCGGGTGGTTTCCTCCGGCCGCCACTTGTCTTTGTTTTCCCTTTTTTGGCCCTCGATGCCAGTTGGAAGGCTCTGATTTTTCTTTTTTCTAGTTTCATCCTTTGACCGTCTGCCGGTTATCGTATCCAATTTTACAGGTCAACCCCCAATAGATTGGACCCAAGTGGTCATGTCCCGCGAAGGGTGGCTGTTCTATATCTTGCTTTACGGTTCTTTCACCCCTCCTCCAGCCCCCCGGTTTTTTCCATCCGGTTTGGTTGTTCCCGATATTGATGAGGCCGCACTTTGGCAAAGTTGCCCGGAACTCCTTTGGCGTATTTTCCAATTTTTGCAACGATTCTTATCTCTTCCCCCCTTTTCTGTTGTTCTAGGTCGATCTTTGTCACAACCTGCTCCTGTTGCCATCCTCCCGGTAAATGTTTGTGCCGCGTTTTTCTGGTTTCTTGGCTTCTCGCCACTATGCAAAAACCACCGTTCTTTCGAACTTTCTTTTTCCTTACTTTGACCTTCAGGACATCCCCCGGCTGCGTTTTGGTCTTCCCACGTTTTTCCGCATCCATCCCCTGAGTTTCTTTGTTGTACGTTTCTGATTGCGGGAATATCCGGACCCTTGAAATACCCCCTCGATCTTCCCCCTTTCTCGATTTCACTTTCCCGGATCCCCCGTGGTTTTACATTTACTTCCAAATTCCCAGTTCACCCCTGAGTGACGTAGTTCGGCACATGCAGCTTTGCCGCACCTTGTTCTGAACCAGTCCCTGGCGTCATGGTCATTTTTTTTTTCCGCGGTTAAACACTTCCTTGAGGATCCTTTTGGATGAAAAATTCGTTTGGACTTGCCCCTTTGTTCTGAGTCGTTTTGCCTTGCTCACCTTTTCCTCGGAGGACCCGTGTGCCCTTCCTTTTCTGACGCCCTGGAGAGGTTTTTGTCCTATCTTGCCGGAGCCGTTTCCCCACAACAACTCCCCCCAGCTTCGTGACCTGCCTTATGTTGTATTTGTGACTTGCTCTTTAAGGTGATTTGGTTTCACTTTTCCGTTTGGCGCGCGTCTTGTCACCTTCGATTGCTTCTGGGTCGTACGCCTGGCTCTTTCGCAAAGATGCGGCGTATGACCATCGCTTCAAGTTCGTTCCAGGTTACTTTTGAGCCCTGTAGTGGGGTGAAACCGTCTTACAGGGTTTTGACTCACGTCACATCCCCGTTGAATTTTTCGTGTGTATTTTTTCCCCGCCTGGCCAGTCAATGCCGTGCACTGCCCTCTTTCGCCTGCGGTTTCCACCATCTCCCGTTGCGTTTCAGCAGACTTTGCCCCCCTCCAAGGTGCAACGATGTTTTCGGACAGTGCAACCTTTTTTTTTTGTCTTTGGTTGGCAAAGGCTCCTTTGACCTTTTTTTGACTTCTCCGATTTATAAGAGATTTACTGTTTTTGCATTTTTCAACTTTCTCGGATCCTGGTGGAAATTGCCGTCCCCTTGTCGTTCGGCTTCCTTTTTTGAGGAAAGCGATTCTTTCAAATTGGTTTAGTCGTCTTTAGTCGTCAACCGGTGCTTATTTCTTCCATTCATTTCTTTCCCCCAACCGGGCTTTGCGTTTTGGGCATGTCCCCATTTTTGGTTTCACCCCCCCCTTCCCCTGGTTCCCAATTTTTCGGGGAAATATTTCCCTTCCCATTTTTTTGCCAAGTTCTTTGTGCAATAATTTGTTGTATGTGTTTTCACACGTTTTGAACCCTTTCGTCTCTTCTTCTTTCGCTCAATTTTTTCTACAGTCCCCCTTCCATTTCACCTTTTTGTTATGGACTAGTTGTGCTCGTTCCCAACGGCCCGCGTTTTCATAGAATCTCTGTCCTACTACAGCTGCGTTTTTTTTTGCGACACACCCTTTTTTTTGTTTCACCTTGTTATTTGCTGCCACACGTCAACCCTCTGTGCTCCCCTAGGTCCCACAGAAAGTTTCCCCTGGGTTGATTTTCTGGGCCGTTTCCTTGCTGGACTCGCGGACCTTGGCCCTTTCTTCTTCTAACGCCGTTTTTTGGTCCTCCCTCTTTTCCGCTTTGGCCCTGGTCCCTCTTTCCGGGGTTGCCTCGGCAGAGTTGTGCGGCGATTTTGATGGTTTCGTCCGTTGTTTTGCACCCTTCCTTGACCAACGTTGTCGCAACATGTTTTCTTTCTTTCTTTTGCCATGTATCTTCCATGACGGCCGGGCACTTAGTTTGTTTTCTCGTAAAATGTTTTCCGCGCGTTGTATATCCTGATGGCCCCTCCCCCAATTTTTTCCGGCCGGTCTCGGATTTTTTTCCTCTTCACAGCAGTCTAGTGGGCGGCCCCTTTCTTGATTTGTTTGCTCTTCCTCGCCGTTGCTTGCCACAACTTCTTTTAGAAGGTGAGCTGTGCAACCCCTCTGCGTTATCATCCTCTTTGCAACCGTGAGTTTTTTTCCCCGTGTTTTAATGACGAGGTTTTCTTTTTCGTGCACAAGTTTTTCGTTTGTCCCCCGTTTTCTTACGTTGTTGAATTCCCACTCCTGATCCTCAGTGCTACCCACGGAGAGCCGTGTGTTTCGCTTTCCTTTGCACCCAAATTTTCCTCAGTTCTGGAGCTTTTCAGGCTACGATTTGTACCACTGATCCGTCCCACGCTGTTGGCCTGTGTTGAAGTACCATACAACTGACATGTTTTTCCCCATTTTTATTCCTTACCCATAGACCCACGCTTTGCTTCCATTTCTTTTCTTTTCCTGATTGGGCCCCTTCTCTCTTCTTTCCTTCCCGTTTGTCTGTTTCTGGAATTTCTATCCCTATTTCCCCGAGCAAACCTTTTTCCCCCTTCATTTTCTTTCCAACCTCGTCGGTTTTTTTTTTTTTTCGATTATCAAAACAATCCTCTTCCCTTGGAGTCTTATTCACTTCCACGCGTTAATGCTGCCTTTTCCTTGTGTCCTGTTCTTCCGACCCTTGCGCTTTCTTGTCCATTCTTCTCGTTCTGTTGTAGCCCTTGGAGTGGATGCAACAAGCTTGGAGTGCTGTTTGGCTCGCTTGTGTGGTTCCGTTCTCTCTCTTATTGTTTTTAATGAACCCGGACCGATCCAATTTTTGATCGTTGCCAAATTGGATAGGCCTTTTCTTCGGGTGCCCGTTTTCTCACGTTTTGCCATAGGATTTTGCTATGGTATTATCCGCCTCTCCCGGTGGTGGCACGGCTCCGTCCGCCCCTATTTTTGGCTTGTCGCCCCCTTTTTTTTTGGACACCATCTTTGAATCGGGGCAGGCCCCCTCTTATGTTTCTGTGCCAAATCTACCCCTTGGCTCTTCCGGCTAGGGACCGGGTTTGAATTTTTTTCTGTGTCCCTCTTCCTCACCGCGCGCACCGTTGTTTCTAAGCTAACCCTTCTTTTCCTTGTTTCTCCCCAGCTTTGGGCCTTCTTTTAGTTTTCCCCCCCCCCACAAAGGGTCTCCCTCTGCGTTTCCTAGCAGAAGGTTGGCCCGGTGATGTGTGTCCTTGCTCAACAACACACCTTTGCCATTTTTTGCTGGTCCCTCTCGACAGTTTTTTGCCTTTTCTTGTTGAGGATTCCCTCCCCTCATTGCCGCCGCGATGGATATGCCAAAAAACCCATTTCGTTTCGACGTTCCTGGCTTGGCCTGTGTCTTTTTGATGCGGGACTTTCGTGACTTTAGTCTGTTCAACTCGTTTGTCCGATTATTCTTTTTCTTATGAGGTGCGATCAGATGCTCTGGCGGCCTCGCCACGTACTTCATGTTGACCACCCCACCTTTTGGGAGAACTCCTTACCTGAGTATGGCACCTCTCCATAACTGGCTTTTTCCTTTTCAGGCATTTCCCTCCTCTGACCGGACATTGGTCAAGCCCTTTTGCTTTTTGTGTGCTACTGTCCTATTGTTACGGAGTTCATCATCCTCACGTGGTCTCTCCAGTCTTGCCTCCTCATCCTTTTCATTATTTCCTAATCCCCACACCTTTGGCCGCCCCCTTGACCAGTTTTTTCCTGCATGGTCGGTCCACCCAAACGCAGCCCGTTTTTTTGAGATAAAGCACCCAGTGTGCTGCCCCAGGAAGTTCCACCAGCCTTTTTCCCTTCCCCTACCTGACGTACAAGCCGTGGCGTACGTGTGCACGACCCCTGTCGGCAATGCACTGGCTGTACTCGATAGTATTTTTTCGGCACGGGATTGCCAGGATATAGATTTCCCGTGGCCTTTTCGTTCTCTTCATCTTTTAAGCCCCCAGTTTTCCACTTTTCTCGTGAAACGTACCCCTTAAAAGCGCCATTGAGTTGTTTGTCAGGGCTTGCATTTATGTCTCACCTTTTTTATCGCTCTTCGATGGTTAGTTGCCGCCCGCTGAAAACCGCGTTTTTTTGTGGTCGGCCGCTTGTTCCCGTTTTGCTGTCCCTCGACTACTTTTTGAGTTCACCCGTTTGGCTTTTGGTGGAAATGACTTTTTTTTCGTCTTCCTGTTTTACTCCTCTGACGGTCAACGCCCCGTTACGACTTGGTTTGACTTCAGCCACGTCCCCTCATCCTTGGAATTTCCTCAACTCGCACTTGGCACTCGTTTCACCCAGAACAATACGATGACCGCTTCCCCGGTCTCTTCTTACAGTCCCGATGCCCGTATATCGACTTCACCAATCCTCCGTCAATCACCTTTCGTGTCGTTTTTCTGCGCTTTTTGGGTTGGTTGTGACCACTTGTGCGTCCTCTAGTCAAACAATTTTTTCTCAGGGGGCGCCAATTACTGCCCGCTTGCGCGCGTCATTTCTTGGCAGGCTTCGTTAGCTCGAGTTTCCGTTTTTCCCCTACTCTTTTCCACCTCCCTACTTCCCCTTTGCAATTTTTATCTTTTTTTGTTGCCCATCGCACTTCGCCTTTCGTGAGTTTGCAAAATTTTGCTTGTTTTGCAAATAAACTTCGGGCCTGTGTCTGCCGCCTCCCCTAGTATGGTGGGTTATCACAGTTTACTTGGACCAGGTTTCCTCTCCCGCTTCAAACTTTTTGTTGTTGCCCCCTTTGGCAGTCGCTTTATTGTTGCATGGGTATCCTTCAACTTAGTCTGCGTTTTTGTTTTCCCTTTTTTTAATCGTTTGTTTGCCCAACTTCCGGCAACACTCAAATAGATTTTCCCTTCCCACACCTGTGATGATTCGCCTCTGCGGTTGTATCTTTCGCGTGTGCTAAGTGTAAAAAGTCCTATGCCAGCACACCGTTCTGTCTCCGGTTCTGTGATTTTGCGAACGTCCCCAGCCCCCTTGTTTTTTTGTTTTGTTTCCATTTTGCAACCTTTTTTCGGTTTCTTTGCCCATGGTGAGGGGGGTTTGATTTGGTTCACGAAT
>Ga0179593_1534962_pt1 | contig 10562 bp, 9 predicted proteins | sample CZODoug2_1_08_16_FD_185931 | JGI IMG/M metagenome (GOLD analysis project Ga0179593, IMG submission 185931) | Vadose zone soil fungal communities from Angelo Coast Range Reserve, California, USA - CZODoug2_1_08_16fungal (PacBio error correction) | ecosystem: Environmental > Terrestrial > Soil >... | reverse complement strand
TTTTGGGGATTCTACTTCCGCACCCGACCACCGAATGTAGTCCTTTTCAGGAACTTTCCTCCCAGACACCGGTTCCCTCCGTAGTGGAGATGATCTTTCCGATGTTCGATTGTGGTCTTCGACCTTTGTCCTTGCTCAGCAGTTCGTACTGATTTCTTGAAGCTTTGATAAACGTTCGAATCGGTGCGACCCACCTGGCCGAACGTTTAGGTGTTATTTCCCCTACAAGGGGGGAGATTCCGTTTATTTGATTCCCCTCCCTCGCCTTCTATATGTCCCCTGAGCTCTCGCTAGACCAACCATACCTCTTTTTTTATTGCCTCAACGTTCGTTGTTTTGCTCTCTCTCCTTTTGTATTTATTCTCCCTACCTTTTTCCCACTTTTTAGTGCTAAGCTTCGGGGCCGCGGAGATGGCCCATTCCCCGTTTTCACGTCCGCTCCACTTTAAATCGTCCTTTGTCTTTATTTTCTGTTTTGTTTGCAATCCCATGTAATTCACCAAAGTTTTTACCCCGCACGCGTTGTGAGAAAAAGCCCCATCCTCTTCTCCTCCGGTCTCAAGTGAAGTGTCAAGCCCTTATTGGGTTCGTGATTCCAACCTGCTCCCTCTCGCCCTTGTTTTCTTTTTCTGTTTCTGCCACGTTTTTTTTTCCCCCCTTTCCGGTTTCGGAATGATCAGATAATGCCTGTGTGATCACTCTCCAAACGGCTTCAAACTTTCCGGTTCTTTTTATTCCCCCGCTTTCCTTCCCACCCTCGGTTGCAGCTCTGAAACTGTGACTTCTCGCTTCTGTCCACTCGGTTGTTGGTCGCTTCTTTTATCCCCCTAATATTTATTTGAAGGAGACCCCCACTTTCCGCTTTTGAAAACGCACCCGGCCTGAATAGACCTCATTTGTGCTCAAAAGCCGACCGGCCAGCTCCGCTCCTGCCCTCGAAATTTTTCCCTTCGGTTTCCCTGTACGAATAACTATCTCCAGTATCTGCTCCTGGCAGTGCCAGGGTTAACCTATTCCAAGCTTTTTGACTCCTCCTTCTCTGTCCTTTCGCTTTCTTCTTCCCCCCTCTGCGCCAAGTTCACCTTTTTTTCGGCCTATAAGTTTCCCTCGTCATTTTCGATATCCGTCGACTGTGCCCCCTTCTTCTTCGGCCTGTCCCGATACCAGACGCCGCTGCTCCCCTCCCATCTCCAGCATGTCGCGGCTATCTCCTCCTTCGCTTTTCCCCCAACTACAGATTTTCAGATCTCTTCCTCTTCCTGTGAAACCCCCTCAATCCGCGTTTCGATCGCTCCCTAGCCTTGTCGACCTGAGTCCATTCCCCCCTTTCCTTCCTTTCTCTCACAAGGATGTCCTTTCCTCGTATATCACTACTTTTCCTTTGGGGTTGCCCGTGGGACCAGGCCACTCTATCCCCCGAGCCCCAGCTTCTGAAGCTCCTTCTGACACACCCCTCTACCTCGGTTGACGCGAGCGCCCTTACGTCCGCCCCCTTTTACTGGGAATTTTTCCCCTCTCGTTAAGTGAGGTGTTTGTGGTTCGTTCAATCTCCTTAGATTTTTCGGTAATTTTTGATCCGCACCTGCAAATAGCTTTCCCAACCCGCGAGCCTCTCCCCTGAAATGCGAGCAGCGGCTCCCCCTGTCAGACACCAAAACAGAAACCTGTTAGCCCCCCCAACAGGACAAAGCCACCCTTCCCTTGCCTTTGGCCATTTGTTTGGTTCATATCCTGGGGGTATCCCTTGCCTGAAGGTGTGATTTAAGGGCATTCCCTGCGCAAGCCCTCCCCCCCTGCTACGCCATTCTTCCACAATTCTTCTTTGGTAAACCGGAATCGGCAGCTCTTCCCCCCCATCCGGTCCCTAATTCCCCCGTTATAGCTCTTAATATTTAATTTTCTTTTGGAGCTATAGGATGTCTCCGATGGCCCCGACCTTCTGACACAGTGCTTCTGGACTGCACCTTCCCCTTTGTCCCTTCCATTTTTATGTCGCCTGATGATACGTGCTGTGATGCGGTCCCAGGCCTGTCTATGTTTACCCACCCATTTCCGGTACTCTTATCCCCAAGTTAACGCCCGCCATGTGCCCCTCGTTCGTTTCTTTTTCTGAGGGTAATTTTTTTTTTTTTGTTCGGTACGTCTTTTTTCTCTCATCAATCTAGCCGATCGCAGATCCCCCGCTATATTTCCTGCGTAATTTGAGACCCATTCTTTTTTCAGTATCATGGCGTTGTTTAGCGGCCCCTCCCTCGGGCCCACCTTCCCCCACCTTCATCTTTTTCTTCATTCCCATTCTTCTTGCTCTTTGGCCTTTCCCTTCGTCGCGACCTTACCAATCTCGGGCCCGCCTTTCCCTGGTCAGCTTTGTATTTTCCTTATTCGCGCTTTACGCACGTCCAAAAATCCCGCCCCCCGTTTTCTCGACTGACTCCTTTGCGCAGTTCTCACAGTGTTGTCTCGATTGATTGTCCGGTGATGTTGATTCGCGCTATTTAATCTTCTTATTTTTCTTAAATCTTCTTTGCGATGACCTCCTATCTTCGGACCAGTGTTCTGTTGTGCCTTCGCTCGGCTGCGTGCGGCCCGGTAACGTACGTTTGCCTTCTGAGCTTTCCGTGCGGTATCCCTGACGGTCCTGTTTCTCTTCCCGGTTTAGTTGCTCGCACTCGTTAAACATTCCCCTCTTCCCTTCCTGCCTCTTAGTTGGAATCTGCTGAATGTTCCCCTCCTCCCTTGCAGTCCACCTCTTTGCGAATGTTGTCATATTTCTCATGTTCCTCGTCTCATTGTTTTTCTGTTTTTCGGTTCTTTTCAGATCTTGTGGTCTTTTTCTACCTGTTTTTTTTCCTTTTGTTTTTTTTTTTTTTCCGGCCTTGGTCCTGGTTCCCTCGAGCCCGTTAACACTTAATTCTTCTTTCGGTGTGGATTCTACCTCTTAGGTCTTTCTCTCATGAGAAAGCGGAGATCCTTTCTCTTCTTTTTCTTTCGTGTGCTGTGCCCATGAACCTAGTTGATGCTTCTTTCGGACGGAAACTGTTTTCTTTTTTTTTCTGTGAGAGGTTTATATCGCTTTTCCCCCGTTTTTCTTGATACGGCCCTCGACCCCCCCCCCCACGCGCTTTTTGATTTTCCTTTTAAGTCGAAAAGGAGCTTTTTTCAAGACCCTTCCCGTCCCATGCGGGATAATATCTGTCTTTCTTCGGTATCCCTAATTCCCTTCCTCTCCCGGCCAGGGGTTGAAGCCGTGGTCTTGGGCGTTTTCGCAGCCTTTTTCTGATCCCCGATTAGTTTTTACTTTTTTTTCTTTAAGCCACCGACTCCGTAACCAATGATCCGCTTTCCCTTAACGTTGGCATTTGCGTTGTAAACGCCAACGGTAGTGGTCCTGGTGGTGATCTACGAGCTGTCACGCACTGTGTGGGACGCACTCCGCTCCTTACTGGTCGTAAGTTCCCCCCTGCGACCCGTTCTTACCTCGGCTTCCCCGGCGTTCTGGTTTTGATTTTTGATAGCAAATGCACTTGTGGTTGTTAATCAACCGAAGCCGTGCATCTCCCCCGGTTGTTCTCTTTTCCCCCCCCCGTAAAGTTAGTTTTTCTTCCAACTCTTTTTCTTACCTTTCGGATGTCTCTAATTACGGACGCTGTGTACGTTTCTTTGCCAATGTGTTCCGTCCGGTCCGTCCCCCATCTAATTTTGTTTCTCCATTCCAGATTTTTTTTTGGGTAGTCCCTTTTCCCGTTTTTTTTCGGGGATTGAAAGGTTCGCTGATCTTGGTTCCCAACCCTTACGTATCGCCCCGCTCTTCTCTTGTTATTCGGTGTTTTTTTGTCTGGGCCCCCTCGGCTGCTTTTTGCGAAACGCCTGATGCTGCCCTTTGAACTTTCCTTTCCTCCCAGACAAAAAATGTCTTTTTCCTTGTCCCTCCCCGGATCGTGGTCTTTCTTTTTCGATAGTCTATGTTCGATTGGTCTTTACCGGCGTGCCGTTTCCACCTTTACGCGTCGGTACGATTGAATCCCCCCTTCTCGTGTTGGAAACGCCGCTCGTTTGGTGGTCTGGCAACACGCCGCCCGTTCCGCGTTACATCCTTTCAATCCCTCTTTCTTTATCTTTTGGTTCCCGTGGGGGGGGCACCAATAGCGCGCCCAATCTCCTTCCCCCTGCACTCTCCCCCTTCATTTGGAATTTCGCCCCATTTCGACCCTCCTTCAGCTTGTTTGACTCCCGCATTCGCCCCCCTTCCCTTTTGCTGACCCAGTCTTTTGTCCCCTCTTTCGGAGAGTGCCTACTGTTTTTCTTTTTAATGCCGATGCCCAATTCACCTCCCTTACTTGGCTTTTCTGGGGTTCTCCTTGTAAACTCAAGCAGGGTTTCATGACCTTTCTCCGCCCCCCCCCCTGGCGTTTTGAGCAACTGCCTCCCTTTCACAACACCATTCGGTACTTTTTCTTACTAGGGGTTCTTGTCTATCCTTCCCTTACAAGCTTTAATGGAGTCTTTCCCTCTTCTTTTTCTCCGCTGTTAGCCGCCTTCCCCCCCCTGTCCTTTACGCATCATGCTCGTTTCTTTCCTCATGGACTACAACGTTTCTACGAACCTTTTCCTTCCTCCAAAAACGGCGCAGAAAACAGTGTTTCCTCCGTCTTATCCCTCCCCCCCCATCGTATGGCGTTCCCTTCAGTTACCACTCTCTTCCTCATGTCTCTCTCTCCCTCACTGAACTGGCGTCTGTTCCCTCGTTCTCCTCTTTTTATCCACCCCTCCTCTCATTTTCAATGTAGCCTCGGATTCCGGTAAGAGCGGAAACGCCCACTTCCGCAGGAGAACACCTCTGAACCAAAGCCGTACCCTTTAAGTTTCTTTCCGCAGACCCGTTCCCCACAGTCGACAGTGGAGGGCCGCTAGTTCCCTACCAACTCTCCATTCTTCCATCGTCTTCCCTTGTCCCTTGCAATTTTTACACCAGCCTTTGGAAGCTTCCCCCAACCTCCATTCGTGAATCTTTCCCTTGTGTCACCTACCCCTGGCAATCTTTCCTAATTTTTTGAACGACCCTCTATCGTCCTGATTTACCTCCGCGGCCGCACTCACGTTCGCTTTTCCCTGACAACGACGCAGCCTCTTTCCTCACGCTCCTCACGTTTGGTTCTTTTCAAGTTTCCACAATTTTTCCCCCGCTTTTCGTTCATCGCACTCCTCGCTCGAAACCCTCTCTTACCGATGGCGATGAGCCTTCCTCGATTTCTTTGTATGCGAGGCCCCTTCTTTTACCCCCCCTCACGAGCGCCCTATTTCTCACCTTACGGCCCCCACAAGGCCGAGTTTTTTTACTCTTGACCCCAGGCAGTGAACTTCCCCCTTGCGCCTTTTTTCCTTGAAGCCAGGTTTCTTTGGCTTTCTTTTTGAGTGTGATGTTCCTGCGTATGACCTTCAGGACTGACTGAGTCTTCTCTTACAACGCGAGCCACTTTCTGACCCTGGCCGCCTAGCAATTTCCTTTCCTCTGATGCGGCACTACAGCAGTCAACACCTCCTCTGAACCCCACCTTGTTGCCCATTCCCCCCCTGATCGTCCGTTGTGATTTTCTGCCTTTCGATTCCTGGGGCGTTCCCTTGCTTTCCCTTGTTTTTGATTTACGTTTTCGTTTCCATTTTGATGCGCTTTGCCTGAAGCTTTTAACTCCCTTCTACCACATCTGATGGGTTCTTCCCTCGGTGCAGCTTTCCCCATCCCTCAGCCAGGCAAGTTTTATATTTCCTCCTCCCTGGTTTTGTTGTTGTCTATTTTCGTTTGCTGTCCGTTGTGTCCCACTCTCCGGAGTCTTCCATGTGGGGATTCTTTTACTCTTCTTTTTGGGACCCTCTAGCCGCCGTTTAAATTTTCCCCCAAACCTGCGGATCCGTGCCGCCCAGGAAATCGGCAGTAAGTTTCTTTTCGTTTGACTATGCCTGTGTTTAATGGGTTTTTTTTGGTGGAGTTCTGCATTTTTTCTCCCTTGCTCTTTCTGCCTCTTTTGCCTTCGGCATGGTTCGAGTATGCGTCTTCTCTCTGTCTCTTTCAATGGCTTATTCTTTTTTTTAAGAGTCCACTTCTACCTCCTTCACCTTTTATGCGTTCTTCCCACCAGTCAAGCCCGATTTTTTTGCCTTTTGGGCTTTTCCAATGCGTTTTTTACCAGATTTTTCCTTCAAGCAGTCAAGCTCTGTTTGGTCGTGGCTCTTTCGCTTTCGGTTTGATCTCCCCTCCTCGTACAAAACTCCCTTTGTTTTTCTTTTCGAGCCCCTTTATTATGTTCGTCTCGGGGGCCCTTTCGTTTCTTCCGTCTCACGCCTCTATCCCGCCTTTGGTAGTTGTGTCTTTTGATTCCGCGGACCCTGTCACTTCGCGTGGGGCCCTCCTTTTTCGTCGTGGATTCGGAAGGACCTAACCCCGATATTTTCCTTCCGTGATATAGGTTTGAGGACATAACTGGTCCCACTTCTGGCTTATTTTTTTTTTGGTAGTTTTGTCGCAATAGTTTTGAAACCACTCCGCCTGCATTGAGTGTTTCCTCCTCCCCCAATTTGTGTGGACATAGTTTCCCCTTTAAACTTACGTCTTCCGCCTATACATTGACCCATGATTCGTAGAAGTCAGCGGACCTCTCTCTCGCTGTTAAGGGACAGTTGGCTTTTCCGTCGCCCGGGCGAGAGATTTTGGCCATTCGCCGTCGTTTTTCGCTTCTGGACAGGTGCCTTTCCTCGCCTTTCTCCTTCTGTCAGTGCTTCACTTCGGTATTTTATTCCCCCGTATGAATAAGCAGTTCTCCGATTCTTCTGTGATTTGATTTTCTCGAGTGCTTAGTTAGTATGTTCCCCCCGCCCCTTCGATTGTAGGCAGGTCCCTTCACTCCACTGTTTCTGACTTTGCCTTCTTGAGTGATCATCCGAGTTTGTTTTTTTTTTCGTTTCTGCCAGATTGTCCTTTCCCTGTGAGTGTTAATTGTTCACTTTTGTCTCCTTGGCGAACCTGCTTTTTTCAGCCATGGCGAGGGATCCCCTCCATTTCTCCTTATATCCACACCCCCTCTTGTCTTTCTCACTGCCTCCCCGGAACTTTTTTTGCTCTGGTTTGCTCGGCCCGCTGGTCCCTTCTCGCCAGATTATTGACTTTTCCCGCAACTCCCCTCCCCTAAGCCGTACTCCCTTCTGTTTCAGTCTTATTTGGCCCCTTCTTTTGTTTCTCCCGGTATTTCCCATTTCTGGCCGCTTTTTCTCCCGTCTTGTCCCGTTACGCGTTTTTCCTCCCTTTTGCACGGGTCCACGCCCTTTAGTCGTCAGGTTCGAAGGTTACAATGTGCAGGTTTCTGCCATCGATCTTGGCGAAATTCCTGTTCTGGTTTCGATCGTCTGGTTGAGTCAGATTGACTCATCCAGTTTTCTCCTTTTTGAGTGTTTACTTCTGCCCCTGAATTCCCCCTGCCCCCTTACACTTACCCCCGCGGGTCCTTCGTTCTTCCTTGGGTTGACATTCGCAACCCTCTTCTTCTTATTTCTTCCCCCGATCACGGCTTGTTTCTTTCACCTCTCCGACCCCTGCCCGTGCACGCTTACCCCTTTTTTTCTCGCCAGGTACTATGCCTGCCTTTCCCCCATATTTCCCACCTCTTCCGCCGCTCTGGTTGAGGCGTCCCCCCGGTCTTTTTATCCAATGTGTGCGTTTCTCAAAGCGTCAGATGACCGTCTTGCCATAGCATTCTATTCGTAGTTTTCTTTCCTTCTAATGGCGTATGCCCCCTCCCCCTCTTCCGCTCCGTTGTTTTTGAGATTATTTGCTTTCCTGAGGCGCCATGGTTGGCGAACCTCACCCGATACCCTTACACATCGCGAACCCTTTCCCCCTCCCGCCTGTACCTCCCTCTGTGCACCACACGGGCCTATGAGACCCGGGTCCGGGCGCTTCCTTCGGGCGCGGATACGTCCCTTTTGCGTTTCCGCCCCGGTGTCTTCCCCGTTCCTTTTTCAGCCGGGTAAGATGCCTTTCTCCTCACATTCTTCGATCGAATCGGGTTGGAATGTTCCCTTTGAAAGTTTTTAGGTTGTTACATAGCATTTTTTCTTGTGAGATCGGGCATCCGGTTACCCTCTTCTCTTTACTCTAATCTTTTTTGGGCTCGTCTCTTTTGCCTCGAAAAACCAGACTTTCGCGGCCTCCCCAACTTCCGACGTCTTTTCACTTTACGACCTCTCTTTCCCATCGTTTTCTCCGGCTTCCCTTTTTTTGCTTTTTCGGAGATTCTGCCCCCAACCTTGGTGCGTTACCCGGCACGTTGCCACCTTTCTTTCTCCTGCATGATTATGGCTTGTATGGAGGTAGTTGCGTTCCCCCTGTTCCTTCCCCCCCCCCCCAACTTTTTCTCCCTTTACAGTGCTCGCGTTGCCCCCCCAGGCTTTCCCCCCCCCCCTTTGCTTTGATGTGCTGTACGCTCTTTTGGTTTGATATGCCTTTGACCCGTCCCTTAAATCCTATCAGCTTGCATAGCTTAGTAGATGATCTTTTCTGTGCGATGCTCCCCCTCTTCCTTGGACACTTTCCCTTTTTGTGATTCTCTTCACGCGTACTTCGATTCACTTCTTGCTCGCATTGACTCCCCCCCTTCTACTCCGTCAGCAACCCCCGTCCGGACCTGACTGTGTTTCGCGAGTGTTTCCCCCCACCGTTTTTTGGTCCATCTCCCTCCGGTCGGTTCCGGTGCAGGGCCTCGCTTCTTTTCTGGTCCCCCGCCGTACGCGTTTCTCCCTTCACGCCTGCCGAGCTTTCCACGTTCTCCCCAGGCCCCAGGCGTTCACACCTCCGCCATTTCGTCGCCCCCTTTTCACCAACGACGCGGACTTTGCTACCCGCCTTCCCACCGCTTGTGGTCTTTTCCTTCTGTGTGTTTGCCTCTTTTGGCCCGATGATCCACACTTCCTTTCTGCTGCCCCGGGGTATCCTCTGTCCTAGTTACACACTTTTTTTTGCAGCGTAATTTCTTTGCCCTAATTGTTCCACCGCATTGCTCGGACCCTTTGTTACACCCCGCGTGTGTTCCCCGACCAGGCGCCTTTTGTGTAGAGGGCACGGTATTCCCCCTTTTTGCCCTTCGTTCACTTTTCCTTCTACGCCGGCCCCGCCCTCCTGTTCAATTTGCCATCCCCCGTTCGGCACTGTGGTCATCCCATCTCCGCCCTCCTCGGCGCTATTCAGATCAGACATGAGCGTCATCCCCCTCCCTCTTTCGAGAACCCCCTCCGCCGGCTTGACTTCCTGTTGGGCCCCCGTTGTCACCCCCTCCTTGGTGCCTTTATTCTCCGTCAACTTGATTCCATGTTCCTTTCTTCGAATCCCGCGGTGAAGCTGTACTGATGCGTCTCACTTCCCCCGTACAGTCTTTTCAGTCCGTCTGTCCAAAGCGCCCAGACTTTTCTTTATTTCTTGTTATGTGTTTGTCGGGAGAATTTTTCCTTGCCCAGTGGATCCTCCTTCCTGCTGTTTCTTCCGAACTGATTTTTTCTTTTTGAAGGTACGATATCATAAGTGCCGTCTAATGCGGAACCATCCCCTCGCTGACCCTCTAGGCCCCCCCCACTCCTCTTTCTCCCTTGCGCTTGACTCTTCTAGGATGAAGCGTAAAACCTTCTACTTGCTTGCAACTAACCCCAACTAGACTTCTTGCCCCCCCCGATGTCCCTTTTTTCGTTCTTGGTCTTCCGATACAGGTTGCCATGAACTTTTTGTCTGGCTCATCCCTCCCCTCCCTCCTATCCCTTCGACACACATGGCTTGTTTAACATCCTCTTTCTCTTTCACCCTCCGGGTCCATCTTGTCTGCTCTTATTCTCTGTTCCCTCTCCTTTTTGTATGGAGATTCCCTCCTGTGTCCTTGCTGTCCCCTCCTGCGATTCCCTCCCCGCCATTTTGTTTTCGATTCCTGTATATGGAGTGGCTCTGCGGTCTTGCTTGCCCGCCTGCTTTACATCCCACCCCCCCCCGGCGTCTTATTGGACCGCGGCTTCCTGGCCATCTGTTCTTTTAATTCCTGATTTTGGTTTCCTTGGCTCTTTTTTGTTTTTCTTTTGAATGTTTCTTTTTTTTTCTTCATCCTCTTTCGTGCTTTTTCCATGGTTCGACTGTCTTTTTTTGATTTTTTCTTCAAGGAGTTGGTTCTCTAGCCCCCCCCTCCCTTCTCCACTTCCGATCTCCTCAAAGCCTTTTTCATTTTTTTCCCCTTCACTTTTTTCTTTCCCCTTACCAATTTTCTTTCCCGAGGCGGGGGCAGCTTTTTTCCTCTGTCTTTTTTCCCCCTATCTTCCTTGCTGTCCTCTGTACCCCACCTCGCCTTTATCTCCGCGTAGCTCCGTATGGTCCAGACCAAGTGGGCCCTTTCTCTATCCTCCGGTGCAGTTCGTTTTATCCCGACCTCTATCTGTCGACCCTTTGGTTGTCTTTGACATCCACTCTCCGCTTACTGGCCCTCGTTAGCTTTGTGAGCTTTCAGTTATTTCTCTCTACTTCGGACAGGAGGTGTCTTTCCACT
>Ga0179593_1483581_pt1 | contig 10562 bp, 16 predicted proteins | sample CZODoug2_1_08_16_FD_185931 | JGI IMG/M metagenome (GOLD analysis project Ga0179593, IMG submission 185931) | Vadose zone soil fungal communities from Angelo Coast Range Reserve, California, USA - CZODoug2_1_08_16fungal (PacBio error correction) | ecosystem: Environmental > Terrestrial > Soil >... | reverse complement strand
GCGGTCTCGTCTTTCCACCCCGTTTAAACCGCTCGGGACTCTGGGAACCTTTTTTTTTGGGGACCTTTTTTTTTGTCATCCCTCCACTAAAGTACGATCCGTCCATAGCTTTCTTGTAGTTTTCTTTAAGTAGACATATGTTTCTTTTGCTTTCCCTCCCCCCTACGTTTTTGCCTTGCCCTGGCCTTTCCCCCCTTGCATTGCGATATCACCATAGATCCTAACGAACTCTTACTCCCCACTCCGCTTTAGTGTCACCTTTTCTTTTCTGTTTTTCCTGAGTGAGTTGCCTCCAGGTTTTTTCCCCGCACCCCTTTTTTAAACTCAATGTCTACTCTCTTCTCCCTTCGTTTCCCTTTTGACCCCCCATCTTTTGTCCCCCTGCCCGGCTCCCGAAACATGGTTTCCTCGGATTTTTCCATGAATCCCCCCCGGCCAAGTCTTTTGTCTTTAAGAAGGCTATTGCAGATTGATTTTTTCTCTTTCGTCGGCCCTGAGAGTTCGAGGTTTTTATCTTGTTCATTCACTCTTTATGTGCCCCCCCGATCCTCTCCCCCTTTTCTTCCCTAGGGACTTACATGATTGTGTATCTCTCCTCGACATCCGCCAAGAAATGCTTTTCGCTCAATGATTTGCGGGTCATGGTCAGCCTCTTTTCTGCGATTTTATTATGTAGATGCTCTTCTGTCCGGTGTAGCGTTTTAAGGACTTCCTTTTTTCTCCCCCTCGTCTTCCAGATCAGACAGATGCCCCCCCCCCCGAGTCTACCCCTCTCCTTCTTTCTTGTACAAGGTATGAATTGTGGGTCCTATATGGTTCCCTCAACTGTCCATTCTTTTCTGGTTTCCCCCCTTTTTTCTTGCCTTAAACATTTCTTTCTGCAGGTCTGTAGCTTTTGTTCCCCGTTCATTACAATTCACCACCTTTTCTTTTGAACTTAGTTCACTGAGCTGTGCTTTTTTCCACGGTCGCCCAGACAGCATCCGCTGTGCCATCCCACCTCCCCTTGCCTCTTCTGCGTCACTCTGGCGGTTTGGATACCTCTTGTAGTTACCCTGCTGGTTTCAACGCGAGTTTTAGTAGGGATCTTATTCCTTTCACCTTCTTTCCTACCTCTTCCTTTTTGTTATTGGGTTTTTGACAGCTCTTTTTTTTTTCGTACCGTACCACATGAACTACATTTTCTCATCGGCTCATTTTCGTGATCTTCCCCTTTTAAGTGCCCCAAATAACGCGGGCTGAAGTCATAACTCCCCTGAATGCGGTCGTTGTTACCAAGCTGGTTAGCCTTAAATACCCCCCCTTTTCCTCTCGGTTCTAGTTTATCTTGGGTGCCTACCTTCAATTGAATTTTTCCTTAATTTTTCTCTATCTTTTTTCTATTTTTTACTGCATGGAAGAGGTGTCCTACGCTTTTTCCTCTTATATTCTGATCCACGAAGGTTCTCCTCTCGGCCATTTCAAGCGACCTCTTTTTGTTATCGACGTCGACTCCCTTTTCCTTCCTTGAGATTATCCTTCCTTTTTTTTTTTCCTCAGGTGGGTTGTTATCGTTCTGTTGTTCTCCTCCTCCCCGTGCGCAGGTTTCCGGTTTTGAACTCCCTGAAATTCTTTCTTCCGGGAATGATCTCGTCCACGCACATGTCCTCTCCCGCTAGGGCGTTTTTCCCCCGATTTTTTGTCAGACTTCTCCCTCTCTCCCTCCCCCGCGGAACTGGAGCAGGCCTCTGAGATTTTGGAGGTGCTTTCTTCTGCGAAGGAACCCCTTTGCCCCCGGTTGCCGTTGTTTGTCACTCGATGAATTTTTTTGGCCGTGGTAGCACTGGGTTGGCTTCTCTTACAAGCGACTCTCCTGCTCCCCTTGTCTTTCCTCGATGCGCCACCTGACACCCCTTGCATATCTGAACGTTATCTAAGCTAAACTGGTTTTTTCGTTTCTTTTCCCCCCTCCCGCAGCCAGGTCTCCTCCTCCCATCAATCGCGTTGTTTTTTTTTTTTCTTACAGCCTGTCTCTTTCCCACCAGACAGCACTACGCACCACGCACCCGACAAGTCCAGACATTGCCCCCGCACGCTCTTCCCCCGCGCCCCTGTGCCGAGTCCTTTTCTCCAGCGGTGCCGACCTATTTCTTTTCTTTCCTGATCTTATCAGGTTTTCCCTTATCTCCACAGATTCTCCGATTTTTTTGCTTAGCTGAAGGGAGTCTTCGTCTTTCCCCAATTTTGCACCCTCAGAGATCTTCTTCGTCATAGCATTCAGCTTCGACAAGATCGGGCTCCCCCTATCCTCCTTTGCGTATCAAGTTGATCCATCTCGAAAATCTGGTCTCTTCAACAGGAATGCCCAGGTTTTTGTTTTCCACACCTTTTTCTGAGAGTGTGCCTTCCTTTCTAAAGTCGGGCCCTTTTATCTCCGGTGCACAGCCCTCTCTCCCTGAATCCTGATCGTTTTTTCGTATTATTCCCTTTCTTCTTCTTTGACATTCCCCTTCCCCCTCCTTTGCCTCCCAATTCTGTTTTATCTCAACCGAATGCGCTCTGGTATCTTAGACTTTCCCTGGCGTCTTTCTTCGCAAGATCCCCTCCCGCCATCGTTTATTGCCAAGAAGATTTGAATCAGTTCTTCCCGGCTCATGGCCTCATGTTGCTATTCGTGTTTGTAATTAATCCAGAGAGACGTCCTCCCCTCAAGCGCCTCTTGGTTTTGAAATCCCCTCCTTTGTGTGCTTTTTTCCTCCCCCTTGATTCAGTCCACATCCGTTTTTTTGGCTCCTCCCCGGTTTTTTCCTCGTTTAAGCAATAAGCGCGCTTTCAAACTGCGTTTTTTGCATCGCACCCTACTCGCTTGTTTGCCTTTTCTCGTGCTGCCTTGGAGGAGCAGCTTTATTCTCAGTTTGTCTAGTGTTGCGCAAGTATCTTTCGTCCCATGCTTCACTCAGAAGGTTTTCCCCTTATTTCCAAAAAAGTTTTTTATCTTTGCCACCATCTGAAGCGGCAAACCTCACCCTTTTTCTCCGTCACGCCCCCCCGGATTGAACTGCTATTTGGGCGTTTTCTCCCTCTCCGCGTAGTGTGTTCACGGAGAAAAACTTTTTTCGATGTTTCACTTATGTTCGCCGAGCGTAGGATTTTTTCTCTCTTATATCCTGTGCGTTCCCTTTTATCGGACTTTCTCCCTCCTCTCGTTCTCCTGATACAATGGACCTTTGCCTCTTGGTCCTCACTCATACCCCCCTTCGGGGGTAGTCCCGTCCACTAGAATCGACCTTTTTTTTTTCGAAAAGTCCTTTCACGGGTCCCTTTCTCTCAGCCAATCTTCATGATTCCCACCGACCTCTCCTTTTTCAACCCCACCGGTTCTTCTTTTTGTTTTATTTAGACGGGTCTCTCTTCCCTCCGTTCTTCCTGGGATCAGGCGGCTGGCACGAAGTTCTGGCCTTTAAGTTTTTTTCCCAAGACTGGCGGTGTGGCATAGTTTCTCAGTTTCCAACGCTACCCTCTTTCCTCCTTCCTCCTTGTTTTTTTCTCTGAGATTTCTCGTTGACCTGTTCTCTTTTCGACCTCTCCTTTAGTTGTTGCGCTCTTGCTACATTTCAGAACATTAGTTCCCGACTCCCTGCTCATTTCCTTTCGTTTTCACAAGCAATGGTTCCACCAGATCCTCCTCCCTCCAGAAGACGTCATACCGGTTTGTGGTTCCTTTTTCGCTGAATCTATATCTTTTCTTTTTGACCGCCCGGGATGACTCTGTACCCACGTTCGTTTCCTCTTCCTTCTTTCGTTATTACCGCCGGATTTTTGCTTGTCTTTTTTCTGCTTCACGTCTGGTAGAGGAGAAGATCACTGAGTGCTTCTAGAATTCCCTCTAAAGTCCAAGGTCCTTCCTCCGCGCCCCACTCCCCCTCGTCTTCTTCCCCCCACACCAGCATCTCTTTCTCTCCGTTTCTCTTGAGTGGCCCCCAGCTCTGCGCTGATTTTTTAGCACTTCATCATACGCTTCACTCCCTTTTTGTAGGGCGGCTTCCACAACTTTAGCTGTTTTCCGCGGATCTTTTCAGATCCACCCGTTTTTAAACCTCTCCTCGTGTTGAAACTTTTGATTTTCGTTAGTCCGCTTTTTTTCCTTCTTTTTCCGCAAAATCTCCGACGTGATGCCTCGCTTTTCCCATGCCGACAACCTTTCGCGTCGATAGGAAGCCTCAGCCCTTCTTCTTTCGGTTCTGGGTTTTTTTTTGGGTGGCAACTCCGCCTTTACTTCCTCTCTTTCTTTACACTCTGTTCTTAAATTTTAGAGCATAAATTATTTTTATCCCCGGTCCTGAACTTAGTTTTTACATTCCTCCTAGCCTGCTGCTTCGTTCTAGCTCTCCCAGTCTTCTTGCCCCCCAAGCTCCCCCATGAGCCCTGTCTCCTACTTTCATTTCACCCCCCTTCTCCCTCACTGTGACGTCCTGTTGGTTGCTAGAGTCCCCCTTTCGAAAGTAAGAAGGTCATTCCGAGTCCAGGCCTTACCACAACTTCTTTTCTGCCGTTCTCCCAATATGGTTTTTTTCACAAGGCTCCCACGGGGACTTGCCCTCTCCCCTCCCTTTTTACTCGCGCCCCTTCTTTGGGATGTAGTGTCCCCTGGCCATGACTTCCCGCGCCCTCTGCGATGACTTCCCCGGTCAGAAGAACCTTTTGTATCCCCCTGTCCTGTTTCTGACCTAATTGATGAGCTCTTTTTCATAGCCTTTCGTCTGTTCTGCTTTTGCTTGTTCAGCAGTGCGATTAGTGGACTCTCCTCAATTTCGTCTCGTCTTTGCCGGCTTTCGGCGGCCTCTTTTTTCCTCAACATCTTTTCCTGATTTTTTTTTTCGGGTTTCATAACTTGCTCCCTCTTCTTCTCCCCCCCCCACGCCCGCAGCTGCTTTTGGCTCTATTTTTTGAGGATGAATAGAAGTAGGATTCTTTTCCCCCCCTCCCTCCCCCCCTAATTCATTAAAACCCACCCACCCTTTGAGCCACCCTGAAACCAGTTAGTCCTCCCGCCTTAAACCCCCTATTCTTCGTTTTTCCAACCCTCTTTACTTTCTCTTTCCCTCTTTTCATTTTTGCAGCCCTTTGATACTAAAGAGTGGCCCTTTCTAATTTGTTAGTCGTCGGTATCTCTCCATCCCCCCGTGTCGCTTCCTTCCTGTCCCTATCTTTTTAGATTCCACCGTTCATTTTTCCATCAAGGGCTAACCCGCCTATAACTTTCGACTACCCCTGAGTGAATGCTCCTTTTTCCCCTTCGTTTCCCGTCGTGTTGAGGCCTTAGTTTTGCTTCCTTTTCCCTTTTCTTCGCGGCCTCTTTTCTTCTGGCCAAGGTGCTTTGCTCTCTTCTTCCTGTAAGAATACTTTACTTCGTTGCACGGAGGATTTCCTTGGGAAGTGAGGCCCCTGCTTCAAATCTACCCCCCCCCCTTCTCCAAGCCCCTTCCCCCTTCTTCTCTTTTTTCCCGCTTCTCCGTCTTTTGAAGTCCCGTCGGCTTCCCTGGATCGCGATTGTCCTTGCGCCCTTCTTACAAAAATCCCAACTTTAGCAAGAATTAAAAGTTCCCTTACCCATCTCCATGAATTGCAACCATTCTCCCCATCCCTCGGGTTTTCCCCCATGAACCGTCCCCTTCCATTTTCCTTTCGGCGTCAGTCCCTCAGTTCCCTCCCCCTTTTCCCCGACTCATCGGTGGTATGCAATGAAGTCCCCAGCTTGTCCCCCCTCCCGCGACGTCTCTGGTTTAGATTGCTTTCTGCTTCTAAGTTTAGCTTTTCTGGAACCCCCCCGGATGTTTCATCGCCCAGTCGCCTCTAAGCCTCTTATGTGATCCTTCGTTCACTTTCGATCTTAGGTCTCCCCAAATAAACCTCCCTCCTGTTCTCCCTAATTCCTTCTAACTCTTCCTACCTGCATTCCCCTTTTTCCCCCCCCCCATTTCTGTCCCTGCTTCTGGCCCCCTCCCTCTTTTCCCTCCAGTATAGTCCTGTCGGCACTTGGTGGCGATAGCTCATTATTCTGTGAAAAGCACGCGCATTAAAATGTTCTCGCTTCTATTTCTTTGTTGTCCTTGGGGCACATGACCGTTCCAAAATCCCGATCATGTTTTTTTCAATTTCCCGTACGGTCCCTGTCATGAATGGCTCACCATGAAACGCCCTGGCTTTTCCCAATAGTCCACCCCTTTGCACATCTGCCTCTCTGCGGTTAGGCTTGTTAGCTGGCCGCTTTTCCCGTGATCTTCCTCCCGGTTTTCCCCCGGACAACCCATTTGATACTTTCCTTTGTCCTCGCCCTCATCCACTCGCATCCACGCCCGGCTTCCCCTTACCCTATTAAGTTGAAGAGAACCAAAGCCTTTGTCGGCTGTAGACAGTCTGGACAATCCCTTCTTAACTGCGCTCTTCCTCCCCTCCCAACTCTGTTTCCTTCATTCCTCCTCTTCTTTTTCCCCGCACCGAGAACGCGCGCTTTTTTCGAATGAAAGCGCCACATATATGCCCCCTTCTTCTTCACTTCACCTTTTTTTTTCCTGTTTCGGGGTACTTAGCTTCTTTTGATCCCCCTTTTCCCTCCAGGGTCAGTGTGTCGGGACCCGTCCGTACGCGCTCCAATGCAGGGGGGGGTACCTCAACGACGGTTTGGTACTTCTTGTTCTCATTGCCTTTGCCCCCTTTTTTCGTGTCCTTTCGCCCCGCGGCCTTTTTCCCCCATCGCGATGCTTCCCCCTTTTTTCAATTTGACGTAAACGGTCTGAGGTTTTGTCAGGCTTTGTTTCGCATTTCTACTTATACTTTCCCTTTCTTGCCAGTTCAATGCCCCCCCCGTACGGCTTTGAGCAAATTACAATTTTTGGCCTAAATCCCCAATACCTATTTCTTGTACGGCCGTCCCCCGTTAGTGCGTCTGATTTCCGACCCCCTTTTTTTTCGTTTTACCCCCGGTCTCCTTTAGTCGGTTCCCTACTGTCTATATATTTTTCCTCCTTTCCTCCCTTTTTGTTTTCTCGATCTCCTTTTAAACCCCTGGCTTTAAAAAACGATATCCTTTCTTGTGTTGGTTTAATCCCTCCTTTTTCTGCCATCCACAACTAACGGCTGTCAGTCCCCAGAGCCGCCTCCGTAGTTTCTTTCCTTTTAGAATCCTTTTTCCTTACGTTCCAGCATCGATTTTTTTCCTTGCCTTTCCTACCCCTTCTTGCTTATAATCTACATTCATCCCTAACAAGAAAGCCTTTGCACACCTTCCCTCCTTTTAAGGGAAAGTTTCCTCCCTCTTTTGTCTCCTCTGCGCGAGGTCCTGCCTTTTCGCTGTTCCTCCAAACTTTTTTTAAAAGGCCCTTGTCACCGATCGCCCCCCTTTCTTGGTACCACCCCCCAATTCCTTTAATGAGCTTTCAGTTGATGCCCCCCATGTCAACTGTTTTGTTAATTTCACATGTCAGTTCCACACGCTCCCCTTCCCCCCTTTTTTTTCTCTTTGTTCCGTAAGCCTCTTTGAATCCTTTTGCGCTTTTATTTTGGCAATCTCGGCGTTCCGTTGCTGGCCCCTCTGATCTACTTTTCTCGCTCAGCTCATGAGTTGCGTCGCGAGGTTCTCGATGCCAGTTGAGTCCGCCCCTTCTCCATCCCCGACATGATGTTTGAGCTTCCATGATGGGTTGAGAATTTATTGGAGGCTATGGATTACTGTTCGATTACATCTTCAGTCAGCGGACCTCCGACTTTTTAAGTAATCCCCCGATCTGGACTCCCCTGACAAGCTGTTTTCTAGGCCTCTCCCCTCCTCTCCTGCCGATTTGTGCCCTTTTTGTTGGTCTCTCTGGCGCACCTAGGGTCCATGTCTTTTTTTCCTTGGTGTTCATCACTTGCTTTTCCCTTCTTCTTGCGCTGCGCAGTTCCTGAGTTTTTGGTATGTCCCCCCATTTCCAACTTCCCGGTTACCGGCGACATTTTCGGTGGGGTTTTAAACTATTCCTCATGAATCGCTTTACCGACCCTTCTCCCCGGCCGTTTTCTTATGGCGGGGGGTTTTGCTCCCCTATTCTCCCCTCCTGCGATCTTTTTTCAACCCCGATATTGTAGTATTTTTTAATCAGCAACCACTTTTCTCCTCGTTCCTTGATTTTCTGTTTTCTGTGCCCGCTCTCTTTTCGTCCGGACCATGAGCACTACGAGGTTCTCCTTTCTCGGCTCTTTTCTCTAGCAGCTCACCTTGGACCCCGCCAAGCTAACGCTTTCTCCTGATCCAGCCTACCTGTGCTCCGTTTCCCCGCTGGTTTGAGATTTCCTTCCCCCACTAGTTTTTTTCTTAGTTACCGGTTGGCGGGATTTTCCTCCCGGTCCGCTAAGGCCCATTCAGGTCCCGTTGCTATATGCGTGGTGGCTTGGCCTTTGTGCCATGCCATGGCTCTTTTGAATGACTCCTTTTAATTGGTTGTTTGGGGGTTACTAATCTCTCCCTTGCAAGCGACGATTTTTGGTTATCCCTCACTTTCTTTTCGGGTGAGAAAGGATATTTTTTCCTTTTCTCAGTGCACGTTTTTTGGCCGTCTGTGTGGTGTCTCGTTTATCCAGTTCTCCTCCTTCCCTTTTTTCTTTTTCCTTTTGCGTTCCCCTCCCCTTCCCGTATTCCGTAAAAATGGAAGCGCGCTCATTTTTTCAATTCCCCGACCAAGCAGAGGCGCTCTGACAGCCGGAAAGTGCCTACCCGAAATCCCCTCTGCCCTGAACGGTACGCCGCCCTTGAGCCTTCCCTCCTCTCCGTACTCCCGTTTTTTGATGGATTTTCACGTTGATACTTTCCGTTGCCGTGCTCCATTGCTTTTTTTTCCTCGCGTGGAGATGACTTTACGGTAATTGGGCAATGTTGTTGCTCTACCGCGACTCTTTTCCTTCGCCCCCTGGGCCAAGTTCTGACTAGCTGGTGCGCCCCGCTTGGCCCTCGCTTTCTAGGCCTATAAATTTTTTCCGATTTTCTACGCGGTTTACCTCTCTATTTTTTTTCCCCTTTTTTCCCTCCTTGTTTTTTTTCTGTGTTACCAGTGCTCCCCTTTTTTCCTGGCCAAGAATAATACGGACTGACCAATATTTCCCCCCTTATTTTTGAGCAAGCTGCAGGCTCGAGCGTGATCATGATTTTTTATCCCCCCTTTTTTTTCACATTACACGTCCTCCCTCTCCTTCTCCATATTTTTTTTTTTACGCTTTTTCAGGAAGACGAGCGCGCCCCCCTTCCCTACGCGACGGACTTCTTCGCCCTGTCTATCCCAGATAGACCCCGTCTCGGTCTTGAATATTGAGCTTATTTTCCAAATGTCGCTTATTTGAAATTGTTTTCCTGCCCCAGGAAGGATAACCCTTTTTCTTTGACTTCTTCCACTTTCCTTTCGACAATAGGTGAATCGTTTCTGTCTTTTTTGATTTACATATATATCCTCTAATCAGTTTTTTTCGCCTTCATTAAACCTTTCGCTCGGACCTTTTAACCTTCGCACCTCCCCATACCCCCCCCCCCTGTCTCCCACATCGACATACCCCCACTTATCCCCCACCTCCCTGGAATAGAGAATTAAATTTCCTACCACCGACCTTCTTTTCCCTTTCATTGACTTAGAGGGTGTTGAAACCTTGTCTTCGGCCTCCTTCTCATTGTGGTAACTTTCTGGTCCCTCATCTAATTCAGATTTCCTTCCCCTTAATTTCCCTGATTTTGCACATGACAATCAAGTTGGGGGTTCCATATTTTATTAAGTTCCACAGAAGTGATGGATAGACCCTTTTCTACTAGATTTAAGCATACTGACCTTCTAAGAGTCCTTTCCTTGTGCATTCTACTTCCTCTGTTTTTTGTAAAAATAATTGAGCTCCTGTCCCCCCCGTTGCTAGGCAGCACACTATTCCCCCCACCTACTGTCTCCGCTCCTTTGACGCCCTCTTCTTTTTTCTCCCCATGTTTGAACTCTCATGCTTGCGTTTCCCCCTTTCTTTTTTTTAAAATTTGTGGCATGACCAAAGTCTTAATTTGACAACCGTAACGCGTTTTCCTCTCCGACAAACGAGGAAGAGTCTTTTGGGTCTTTCTTTCTCGGAATCACTCCTCCGCGGGTCTCTTTTTTCCCTGCTAACTCGATTCCCTGCTTTGCATACTTATGTTGTTGCTCCGGGTTATTTTCATTAGTCCCCCTCCTGGCGAGAATTGATTTGCGGGAATTCTTAGATCCAGGCATTTCTTTTCCTTCGCGATCCCATGAAGCGCCTTTTCCGTCCCCAAACAGGACCATTTTGTATTTCGTCCCTCTCCTCCTCCCGACGTTGGTTAACGCAATGTTAATCTGTAGTAAGCCTGCTCCAAAGCTCGCTTTCCGTTCCTTTTCTTCCCCCCACCCTTCTTGCGTCTTTCGTGCCTCCCTTTTCTTTTGATCCCGGGCTTATTCTCAGCAGGGCGGATTTGGTCATTTCTTTGGATTTTCCCCTCCTCTTGGAACTTAGCGGCGCGTCCCCCACGTCCGGCGAGTGTCTTTGCGAGGTTACAATTTCAAAGG
>Ga0179593_1471706_pt1 | contig 10562 bp, 10 predicted proteins | sample CZODoug2_1_08_16_FD_185931 | JGI IMG/M metagenome (GOLD analysis project Ga0179593, IMG submission 185931) | Vadose zone soil fungal communities from Angelo Coast Range Reserve, California, USA - CZODoug2_1_08_16fungal (PacBio error correction) | ecosystem: Environmental > Terrestrial > Soil >... | reverse complement strand
GGATCCTCATGCCTGTCCTTGGTTGGCACTGGCTTACGGCTATTTTTTAGCCTCAGCTTTGTTGATGTGTCGTGATCCCAGATCCGAGATTCCCCTTTCTCGACCTTTTGCGATCCCATCTTGTCGGCCTTGGAGGACGAGCACCTCCCGGTTCATTAATATTCCACTCGTTCCAGTGGACTTCGGTTCTCCGTCTCGGATCGCTTTGTCGTTCCCCTCACGGTCACCCCCGTTGGTGCAACTAGGGATTCAGCCTTCTGACGAAACAACCTCATATTTGTTGCCCGGCACCCAGAGGGGCCCTTCCTGCCTTTCTCCTGCCTGTGATCTAAGATTGAGAGTGGAGACTTGACGTAAGGTCCTCCGCGGGCATCGGAATTCTGATCCCCGTTTTCATCTCGATCTTTGCGGCCCTTTATACATGCATTCGTGTTGATCTCTTTACCTTTCCAGTCAGATCTCCACCGCCGCCATTCCTGTCCTTTTCCTAACCCTTTTATTTTCTCTTCTCGATCTCGTCTATCTGCCCATCCCTTCTCTCGATAGTCCCGCAGCGCACACTTTAGCAGCACTTCCTCGATCTCTCCCCGCGTCACCTACTTTTAGGGACCCGTGTTCAACCCCTATTGCCACGTGGAATCTTGCTGCCCGCACAGGATCTTTATCTTGCGGTTTCCTTCGCGAGTCAACTGGTTCAGATTGCCTTAGGTACCTTCGTCATGCCACTTCTCGCCTATGACTTTTTTTGACCTTGTAGAGCAGAGTAGCCCTGCACTGACCCGAGAGTCCCTATTTCCCTACGTCTGATAGTATGATGTGCAGGACTTGCCCGATCTTCTCCATCGTCTCGGTTCCCCAAGCCGGGTAGCTGGAGAGAGGAGACTTGTCTGCTTCTCTTTTCCGTAGATCCAGTTGCCAGAAAGGTCGTGTTGTGGACTAGGGAATTATCTGCTGGCCCAACGTAGAGGCTGATGAACGATTTCGACTTCCTCTCCCTTTGTCATTGGTCCTACACAGATTCCGTTTCCTGCGATTGCCCCATCTACTCGGAAATGCAGTCGGATTAGCCTCCCCCTCCAGTCCCGTCCCATCATCTCCGGCCACCTAGGCCTTGACCGAGTTGTTAGACTTTAGATGTTGTTCCTCCCTTTTTTTCCCAACCCTTCTGTCCGCCAATCGTCGAAAATCTTTCTCGTAGGCCTTGGTCTCCGCAGCATGTTTCTTTAGGCTCGTCCTCATTTGAACCCATCTTTCCGTTCATTGTAGTTGTCGAGATGATCACCCCCGGCTCGATATTTTTCTTTTAAACTTTTCCTGTCCCCTCTGTGCGCTCGCCGACTCTCGTCCCCCGATAATCCTTCTTGGCCTGTCGAGATTTGTGTCCTCCCTCATGTTGAAGTTTATGACGAACCTTTTTTTTTTTGGCCATCACCGTTACCGATCTTGAAGCTTCCACATTCTCCTCCTGGTCGATCCCCATGATGCGTTATTCGCATCTTCTCAGCGGAGCCCTTCACTCGACTCGTCTATTGGTGGAGCTAGAGCAGATCCTCTTTTGATCGGGCCTAGTCCCTATCCCCTTCAGCACTCCCTTCTTGGCAAAGTTCCCAACGCCTCCGTCACTGACTTGCCTCTTCCGGTGAGACAGCTTTTCTTCTCTTCAAGCAATCTCCTTTCTTCAATCCGATCGTGCGCCCAACTCTTCGCCCAGATGACGATGGACCTTTATTCTTTCCTGCTCGCCCACTTGGTCGGATCGTCTAGTAAGATCTCTCGTACCACTTCTTTCAGTGGTGCCCCTCGCGCGGGACATTTCGATCTCGTCCCCCGGCGCGATTCGATCTTCGTGGGAAATACTTTGACTAGATTGACGCTTTCATTTCGTGCGTCCCTCGCTTCTTGCGTTATTTGTCTCATGCCGCGGGCCGTTGTTTTGAACGTTCCTTCTCCTGCACTTACCATCTCCGGATCTTGCATAACGTTGCGGTCTTGTTGTAGCTTTCATGCATCCCCTCCGCTTGTGTCGGATTCGAATTAATAGCCGAACCGGTGCGCTCGAATCCTCCTTTTCTAGTCTTTCCGATGTATTCCCCAGTTTCGTGAGCGCTCAGATAGTCAGATTCAAGCGCTTCGTCGGCTCGTACATCCTCCCAGCTGGCGACGGTTCTAATTTGCTTGGTCGAAGCGCTGGCGGAGTCAGCGGAATGGCACTCAGCTCTCATGCCACGTTCCTGCGTCTCGCTGTTTGTACGGAAGCGCGAGTAGGACCTTCACGTCCGTCGACTTCGCGAGCCTTCAGATGAAAATCACGGTTACCTAAGTCTTTCCCGATTGCATGTACCCCAGCTGGTCGTCGTGCGCTGATGTCGTCCCTCATTCCTTCACCCGGGTTGGTGGGTCTGGGGCCAGCCTTGTGTTAGATCGCCCAGTTAGAGCACTGTCGCGTCTTCTTTCCCCAATCTTGATAAGCAGAGTTCCGCTCAGCTGGATGTTTGTTCAGCAGCATGCCTTGGTCGAAACCTCATTCTCTTCTTTTTGCGCCCTGCCCGGGCTACGCCCACCGAAGGTGTCGATAATCGGTTTTTCCTCCATCCCTCTGACCGCAGATGTTTTTCTTTTTCGCGATGAGAAGCATGCGGTCCTTCGCAATCTCTGAACCCGGAGGATGACCATCGGCATTCTCATTCGTGATATTGATCGGGTCACGTTTTCCTTTCAGTTAGCTTTTTTTTTTTTTTCAGCCTTTGTCCAGGACCCTTTATATAACCCCTGCTACCCCTTCAGAACCCGCGTCTCGATCTTGCTTCAGTACTCTCGTCGTCCTTCTTAAGGTCTTTTTCCCACGCCGGCGGCTCGACAAGCTTTGTTTTATTGAACTCTCTTCTATTCTTCACGAGCTGCCTTTCTTCGAGACGTCCTTCTTCCCCTTTCCCTCTCTCTCCCCCTGCCGTTGTTTACTGTATCTGAACACGGCCTGATCCCCGCGAGTGTGATCTGGGAAGCCTATTCCCATGCGGCACATAGACCCTCCTTTGCCGTCGCCTCGTCCACTCCCGTAGCTCGACTCTTAGCTGTGCAAACGCTTGTCACGGTACTGCGCAGGCCCTTTTCGAAGACCTTTTTGATCTGGTCTTTCCCCCGGCGCCGCCTACCCCTTTGACATGCGTCTTGCCGGCATGGCGAGCTCGAAAGGCCTTCAAGGAAGTCGTCGTCGGTTCAAGAGTATCTTTGTTCCCCCCCTTCAAACCCTAACGTCACGTCTCTCTGGGTCCATGCTCAGAGTCGGTGAGGACTAGTTTTCTTTACAGTGCCTTGCGATTATCTTTTTTTTTCCTCCTAGTTGTGGTTTGTCTCTCATCCCGATCGTAATTTGTAAGTTTGCCGAATCCTGTAGCTACCCGACCTTCCAGATCAGAGACAGGCCGGACCCGTTCTGACCCAACGTGATCTCCGATAATCTCCCCGTCAGATCTTCCGACCTCAGTAAGTCAAACGTCGGCATCCGAGCTGCCATTTCTACGCCAGGCATTCGGTTTTTTTTTGTGCTCGACCAGACAAGTGACCTTCAGCTGGGCGGCCGGAGACTTTAGAGGACCGCGTTAGTACCTCGTTCGTTTTTCTGCAGTTTTCTCCCCTTCTGGATCCGAGGCTGACAAGAAATAGTGGAGCTTGCCTCGCATTTGGCTACCTGAGCTGAGGTCTCCCGATCAGTTCCTCTGCGGTGTGGGACTCCACCAGGCTCTCGTCCAAAAGGGCCAGTTCCGTGACGTCCGTTTTCGTCAGACGAGGCGCTCATTGACTTCAAACTCTGCCCTGAATCCTGAACTTTCTCAGCCATCTGTGCGTTCGCAGCGGTGACCCCTTTCACCTGACAGTCCCTTCTCTAAGGCGGCGCTGGTCCTCTCTATGGCTGCTCCCGCGTGGGCCCGCCGTGAGCTCTAGACCGGCCACTCCCTCCGAGCACAAAGCATTTTAATACTCTTTCGTTTTCAAGAGCTTTCAGAAAACCGAGAAAGACCCGCCAGGCGATTCTATGATGTTTCCACCGCCTCACCGTGCAAGGCGCATCACCGCCCAGATTGCATGCCCGCCCGTATGGGGACAAGATTTTCGCAACATCGCGGTTGCTTGGATGGAACCGTACAACCGTGTCCTTCCATCCTAGTTCGGGTTCTTTGCTTATTGGCAAACGTAGGCATGATCTTTTGTAGGAACCCAAAGTTTGCTCGGCCGGAACCAACCCAACTCCCCTCGCCCTTGTCTGAAAGCTTCCTCTCGGTTCTTAAATTGCTGCCTTCGCGAGGAAACCCGCGGGCGGGGTTCCTTTGCAGCGACTTATGCAGCTTCCTCAGGAGACCCTAGTATGCCATTGTTTGGGGGTCCCGTAGCCCCATCCCTGGTCAACCAGTCGTATCCGTGCAGGTGCAGCTGTGAGTTCCCTCCTTCCGGCATCTTCCTTTCGTTGTGGCACTTCGGCATTTAGCACTTTTACATGTGTCCCGGTCATCTGACCTTGCTTTCCTGTCCGCGAGCGCCTTGAATCTCTCAAGAGGGACTTTCCGGCATGTGGTTCGTACATTTCCCCTCTTCCCTCGACCCGTCCCGCGTACGACGTGTGATGAACTCTCTCTTCGAGGCGCTGGGATACTCCCTTTTCCCTATGTCCTTTCTTTCCAGATTGGCTTGGTCGCCCGATGATTTCGGCTACTAAGGCAAGCTTTCATCGACGAAATTGAAGACTACAAACAAGACGCCCTTCTGTTGACACGAGGAGATCTTGAGATTCGTAGTTCGCGCGCCGCGTGCCATTTGACAGCACCTTCTCCGGCCCGACTACGCAACAGCGCGCTGACTCATATATTCAGCTCCTTTTGAGCCAACATGTCCAGTTCAAGCATCGTTCAATCCAGCTCTTCGACCCCTCCTCCCGAGCCATGTTTTTTTTTTTTTTTCCGTCCGCGGAGTATCGCAGCTTTCCTCCCAATCGGGCGGGTAGAGCATTTGCTCCCCTTTCTGTCATCCTCTTTTTGCGACGGGCGTGGTGCGCACTTCGTATCCCCAAAATAAAAATCACATAACACAAATCAAAATACCCCCCCAACATCCATTCACACCACCCCAATCTAAACAAAAACCCCAAAAACCCACCCCAACCAACAACAACTAACCACCCCAAAAACCCACCATCCCCTCATTGGGATCTCCCTGAAGTCTTCAGCCTTTTCGAGTCTTTCTTCCTCTTACGCCTCCTTTCCTCTTTTTTCCCTTTTCTTCTCCCCCCCCCCTCCTTTTCCCCATGAGCGCCCCACATTCGAACATCCAGTGCCGTCTTCCTTGGATTTTCCGCCTCCTTTATGTGTTTTGGGCCGACGAGAGGCGCGATCCAGGCGCAGGTAAGAGGTACTCGAGATAGCACCAGTTTCCACAATTTTCGAGGGCTCCCCCCCCGTCGGCGAGTCATGTCAAACACTTTGCATCCAGGGATCGACCTGAATCGCTGCCAAGGGGGCATCCGTTTTTTCTTACGCCGGGGTACGTCCTAAGCCGTCAACTTTATGACCACCATACTATCTAACCTCCATGTGTCTCGACCTTCTTCTCGATAAAAGCGAGGGAAAGATTCATTTTACACCTATCCTTCCCCGAGCTTTGGTCGTCAAGATCGTCCATTCCCCAGGTCGCCTGTCCTTCGCCAAAACTATCCTCCCCCTTCCTGTATCTCCCTTCTATTAGGCCTGCGACTCTCTGCGTGCCCCGGCGAAGAGTTGGCTTTCCTCTCATCCTTTTTCGTCTCTCGACCCCTACCTGCCTCCCCCCTCTTTCAGGCATAGTTTCTGGGTCCGCAGTCCTCTTTTGTTATACCAGCCTGATGGCTAGGAGATGCCTGAGGAAAGCGATTTTTACACAGCAGGCTAGATCCAGGTTCAGCCGTTACCTTTCCCCTCCGACCCTTTACGCCTCTGTTCCACCCCTTTTTCCCAGGCCCTGGTGCCGACCGTGGTTATGGCCTCGCACTCTCCTCGCTCCCTTTATACAAGGCGACGTGACCCCCGTCCTATTCGATCTATCCCCTGTCGACCCGAATCCCTGCTGCGTTTCGCTCCAACCTCACCCTGCGCCGCTTGTCCAGGCGTTCACAGCGTGACACCTTTCTTCACTTTTTCCATCCCTATTCCTCGCTTGGAAGAACTTGTCAGCTCTCGAGGCCAATTTTCGACGTTTTTCTTTCAAGCCAGATCTTTCCTGTCTCAGCCGTCCTCCGCCGGTTTTTCCCCCCCTATCGCAGGTCTTTACGTTTAAGATCGAAGGAGAGTCCAGGATTCCAAGATTGCTTTCTCCGGATCTTGCTTGCCTTGTGCCCGTCAGCGTCATGGTTTGCTCTGATTTTTTCTAAGATGCCTTCCCCTAGCTGGTGATTTGCTTTTGCGTTAAGGTGACCTCCTGCCCGGGGAGGTGTCTAAGCTTAGCTCATCATGCGTTCGGTCCCTTCTATGATCACATCTTTTGCTTTGCCGTGTTCAGCGCCGTACGATTTCTTCTGCGGCGAGCCTCAGTTTCTTTTAGTCCTTCGGGCGAGGCCTTGATCCCTGAAGCTATACCGTAAGCTTCTCTCCACGGTCTTCAGCCTTCAGTTTCGTCAGCACTTTTTCCGGCCGGGCTGCCTCGAAGTCTCTGCAGTTGTTCGATCCCCTTCCCCCTTTCATTTCTCGAGGTGCAAGCTATGACAAGGTCCCCGTGCTGGTCTGACACACTTTCCCGATCACGCGGCCTGACGAATATTGTCGCCAAGTCCAACGACCGGCCTGAATTTTTTGGATGCGCTCTCAGCAAACGCATTTGGTTTGTCTCCAAGGTAGAACGTACCTATGATAATGGTGCTCCCTTTGCATACGCCGCTTCCCGCTTTCCCTCAGAACTGGCGCATCCTTTTTTTCCCCCCTCCTGCTGCGTTTCTTTCACAACTCCCTCTTACTCCTCTTGAACAGTGTTGTTGTTGAGCTCTTGGACCTTTTCTTAGGGCTGTGTCCATAGGGATGAGCCCTTTCTGCTTTTTCTTTCTGCGGATCTTGCCAGTGACTCTTATGATCGCCTTTGCCCCCCTCGATCACTTTCCCTCTACACTCGTTCGTGCGATCCTCGCGATATAATCCTCTTCCTAGGAGCGCTCACTCCCCTTGGAATTGACCTTCCTACCTCGAGTTTTCTCGTCCGTTCCCCAGCTTCTGTTCAATCCCCCCCCCCCTCACCCCCTTGAGGTCCATTGCGAGTGTGCTTCTGCGACGATAAAACTGTGAATATCTTTCCGGCCCGGCACCCGGATGAGTTCCCGACTCCCTTATCAAGCGTTATCTCGTTCCCTTTCTTCTTTATTCCTCGTCACCCCGTTCTACGGAACTGTAAGGAAGCCTTCTTCTCTGTCTCGACCTCCAAGATGCTCCGGCGATGAATTCTCGCCATTCATTTTTTTTTTCGATTTCATCTAAGCTTTTCCCTGACCGATAATGTAATCCTTAATCCTCACCATCCCCTCCGAGAGTTTTCCCGTCAGCCTTCTAATTCAGTTTTTTCGATCGCAGTAGTCGATCCCCTTTCGACAATTCTGAATGCCCTTTCTCCTTTCATCCGCACACCCCCAATCGCCCTTGACCAGTTTTTACACTTGAGGTCTTTTCTCTTCAGACTTCCTCGTACTTGCTAGGGCCTAGACTTTTTGTGACACCCCGGCCCACAGTCGTCCCGGCTGCAGATTCTGCAGTCAGCGCTTTCTTTTCCTTCTCTTTTTCAATTTAGATTTCCCCCTGCGCCTTGTTTTTTGCTTATAGATTTAGTAGCGCCATTCCTTGTCGCGCCCGCGGTAGCCTGCCCAAGAGGTCGAGTGGTAGTGTAAGATACTTCAGACGATAGATGTCGGCTTCCTCCTTCTCGGTGAGGTCAGAATGCGTCCTTTTCACAAGTTCTGCTATCCACTGTAGCGGGCCTTTCTTTTTTTTACAGTCCTCACCCCGGTAGAATATGTTCCGAAACGTGGTCTGGTCCTTAGGTGCGGTTGGTTCCACGGGATGGACTTCATATGTCTTTTCCTCCGACTGCCTGACCTCTTTCGTGAAGCTCTTGGTATTTTTCTGACACGATCCGTTCTGCAGCCCCTTTGACCAGGGTACTGGAGCAAACGTCATAACCTCCCCCCAGCGCTCCCTGACAACCCCTTTTCTACTTTTCAGCTTAGCTTGTCGGACGAAGACCTTACTCTCTCCCCTCGTCCGGAAAACGTTTTCGATTATGAATTTCGTCCCGTATCGCTTCCTGTGTTTTTGCCGTTCATACTGTTCAGTTTACCCATTCCCCTTTTTTTGTACACTTCGCTTCTGGTTCAGTGTGTCGATCTTGACTACCGTTTCCCCTTATCATCTTCCCGTCTAAATTGTCTTTGCCCTCGCGCGTGAAGCAGAATCCTCCGTCACCACATTACAAGGCCCTTTCTGAATGCTGTCGATTTTCCTCTGGATAAGCTTACATCCATTGTCCAGGTCTGCCGGCCTTCGCTTGCCAGACAGACCGATCTTTCTCCACTTGTCCCCCCGCGAGGTGCTTCTAAGTTCTCCCCCCTTCATGCCAGTTTTCATCGCTCGACGACGGCGACAGACCCTCGACATAAAATGGGGCCGGCTTTTTGGTGGATTTTTTCTCGATTTCCAGATTTTTGAATCAGTGATAGGGATCGCAACTTCTCTCTAGCCTAGGCGTCCCCCCTCCCGTCCATCGGTAAGCTCCCCCTCCCTCCTGACATTTGCCTCCTTTTCTTATTTGTGTTTGGAATTTCTCTGAAGCTCTTCAAAGCATGACTTAGCCATTGGAGATAGTCTCTGATCACTCCGCGTCGACCAGCGATTTCCACTAGAAAGGTGGCCCTCCTAGAACCATCACGATTGGTCGGATCGGTCGATTCCGTGCTCGTGTACACTCCCCGAGTATATGTGTCCTCTCTGGTCATTCGCCCCTTTCTACGACGCGCTTCCGGATGACCCCTCTGCTTTCATTGTGGACATGTGGTCCGATCTCCCCCTTTTGCGCCCTGCGACTGTTTGCTTTTATGGGTCGATGACCTTCGGTGCTTAGGCTCTTCATGCTTCAGCCGACGAGCCCCGTCTCTCTCCTTTTTTCCCGGCTGGCGTTCGTGGTTTAGGAGATTCAATAGTCGTTGTGATCTTGGTCTTTTCTTTTCGTTATGTGTTACTTTTTCTTAATCTTATCTTAGAAACCGTTGTTTACGCTTTTCTCGTTACGCCATTCCCCCGGCGACTTTTATACCCAGCGACTCGTCGTAAGCGTTCCCTTTGAGCGAGATCCTCGCTGGGGTTCTGGCTCTTCCTTAACTACTTTCCCTCTTTTGATCCTTCTTCAGCTCTTTGTTGCTTGATAATTAGATCGCATCTACAGAATAGTATGCATTCTACCTTTTGATTAATCGGTTCTTGACTTCTCTTATATGAGTCGTTTCCCACTCCGAGACTTATCTCATAGATTCAATGCTTCCAGATGCACCTTCAAGCTCTTCCTTTTCTTTTTTGGTACAAAATAGCTTTTCTTGGTCAGCACACTATGTTCGCCGATCGCAGTAGACCTGCCTCTCCCTCCTCAGCTCCTGTTTTCGTTTGATGTCGCCAGATGTCTCCTTTTCCCGATTGTCCCACTCCTGATTACAGAGAGAAACGCTCGGTTCTGTTGTGTTAAGGCTGCCACAAGCCGCGTTTCGGACACAGGATCGGCGTGTGAGACTCGCGGCTTCCTCGCACTCAACGTTTCTTTCGCAACTTCGGTTGGTTTCTTTTCCAGTCTTGCGAGATTTCTTTCTTTCCTCGTATCTTGGTCACCTTTCTTTTGGATATTGCTTTTCCTCGCTATATTGGAGATTGAAAATCTCCTCTCCTTTTGTATATCCTCTTCGCACGCTTTCTTGATAGGATTTACTTTTGGTGTTCGTCCTTCACCCATGAAGGACAATTTTTGGTCTCAATCTCTTAGAGGCAGCCATTTGAGCTTCCTCGCCTTCCTGTCCCCCTCTCTTCTCGTCTTATCTTAGTCAGGTCATGGTCTACCAGTGCGCTTCTGTACAAGGGTTTATGCTGACTCCCCACGTTCTTTACCTTTTCCTTCTTATTCCCTCGCTACTTCTTTTTTTTGATTTTTGCTTGGTTTTGAAAGAGCCTCAAACCGCCTGCTCCCCCCTTGAGGTGCTTGCCTGGTTTCCCTTCCTTATCTTTTCAAACGTGAAGCGCGGTTGAGGTCCTCTGTCCCCGGATCAGAGTCTCGTGATGAAAACGCCCAGCTCTGGTACTGGAAAGCTCCAGTCCACGCGCCTCCAGCTTCTTCTTTTACTTGGTCTTCTTCTTATCCCCTCTACCCCCCCGTCTCCGTGATGGCGCGTCTCCCTGCGTGAACAGGTCAGTTTCCCAGGTCGACTGATTGCTGAGATCCCTGTGGAACGAAGTGCACCTTCCTACTCATTTTTTCTCTGCTCTTAAGCGCGGTTGTGAGAGTTGTTCCCTGGACCGCGCCTCCCT
>Ga0179593_1458681_pt1 | contig 10562 bp, 10 predicted proteins | sample CZODoug2_1_08_16_FD_185931 | JGI IMG/M metagenome (GOLD analysis project Ga0179593, IMG submission 185931) | Vadose zone soil fungal communities from Angelo Coast Range Reserve, California, USA - CZODoug2_1_08_16fungal (PacBio error correction) | ecosystem: Environmental > Terrestrial > Soil >... | reverse complement strand
GGTAGACCCTCTTCCTCCTCTCCAAAAAGTCCTTCCCGTAAACGTTGCTTTTTACTATAGCTTTCCGGTTAAATTGCTGTGGTTCTTTTCCCTGCACGCCGTTTTCTGAAGGTATCCTTCTGTTACTGCCCTCCTGCATTTCTTTCTTGTTACTTAGAGCATTTTCTCCGCCCCCCCTTCTCCCTGTCGCTCCTCTATGAAAAGACAAGGTTCGAGTCCCCTCTTTTTCTTTGATCTTAATTGAAGGTAGAGTCATTTTTCCTCTTCCCCCGTTTTCACTTCGCATTACCTCGAACACCTCCCCCCTTTTTTACTTATTTATGACACAGGGCCCATTTTTAGTCGATTTCCCCTTTAAGGTCCTGTCTAATTCTCCGTCTTCCTTCCCCCACCATAAATTCAAAGAAAGGGAATTGTTGGACCCACATGGTTCGCCCCCCTTGATTAAACCTTTTCCACCCTGCCCTATTCCGATCTCCGCTTCTAGTTCTTTCCAATTCCTCAAGCCGTCAGCTTCATCCTACCCTCCCCCCCTTTCTCATTCCTCACAAGGAATTTCAGCCTGCAAACCGCATCCTTCAGATTACGGAAAAATTAAATGTATGCTAATTCTTTTCTCCGTTTGTTTCTCTTTTTTCAATTATTTCATCGCAAGTTTTCTACCCCAGCGCCCTCCTTAGGAATGGAAACGGACCCAGTTGTTCGTTTTCGTCCCCCCTTCCCTTCTCCTAAATTCCAAGAACAATCATTTTTCCCAAGTGCCTCGTTGACCGGCCGCCCTCTGTCTTTCCCATGTGCTCGCCCCCCCCCCATTCAGTAATAGTTCTTTTTCTTTGAACTTCCATTCCGGACAACCGCCCCCCCTTTCCGACGATCAACATGTGGATCCTTCCCCCCCACGGTGAAAACATGCATTCCTCGCCTCACTGTTCGTTTAGCGCTATTCTCCCACGCTCTGGAGATCTTTTTTTTCCCCTCTTCTGTAAGTTGAAATACTCTGATCTCCTTTGTCCTACTCCGTAGAAGGTCTCCTCCCTTCTGCTGATCCACACGCTTTCGTTTTTTCCCCATCTCCTCCCGCGCGTTCCTTCTCCGCAACACCATCTCGTTCAAGTTCCATTCCCCCCCCCCTCCCCCTCATCAGCTGGACGGCCACACCCCCTCGCCTTTTTTCCCTATCCTGCTCGCATTAAAGACTTCTTTCCCTTCTTTTGTCCCCATTCCCCCCCCCCTTCCTCTACCGTTACTACAAATATCCCCCTCAATCTTTTCATAAAAAACACCAGCTCCTCTACCGAGAGCGCTTGGGAGATAACACCCATTTTCTTTTTTTCACAATAGGGGCCACCCTTCAGGTCTTCCCCATCGCTGGACCGAGTCAGGATTTCTCCTTTCTTTGCTATTTTCTCGCCGGCCCAATGAGCTTTCCTTCTTCTCCCCCCCTTACCGAGCGAGAATTAACAAGGACCCCCATCCCCCCTTCTCCCACTCCGTTTTCGATTGGTATTTTTCTTTCCACACCACCCCCGTCCACCTACCCATAAAGGGCCCGTTCTAAGTTTCATGTTAGTTTCCCCTCCCCCCCTCCTTTAGAGTCCGAACACCCCCAAGACCCCGGAGACCCACCATTTAGGAACATGTTGTCTTACACTCCTCGTAGTTTTTACCCAAGTTTCTTTGATCCCTCCTATTCCCTCTTTCTCTTCCATTGGTAGGGGACTCTTTAGCCAGTACTTCCGCACTTTCGGCGTCGCACGTCTCTCCCTTTACTCTCAGCTCCCTCTGGACAGAGATTTTCCATATTCTTTAAACTTTTTTTGTACTAAATTCAAGGATAGTAGGTCCCTTAACCCAAAACGTCCACCACGGCTTATGTTTCTCTTTTCTCCCTCATTTGGGGCGATCACTTGGTTGGGGGGGGTTCTTAGCATGGCGTTCGGTTCCGGATTCTTTCCGTAAAGACTGACCTTTTGACTTGGCACTTCCTTCGTCGTGACAGGAAAAGGACCTCACGTTCGGGCCTTCCTTGGCCCAAACCTTCCCCTTCACCCTTTTGCACCAAGGTTCCTCCCCACTTCATAATTCACTAAAACTTACAGTTCCCCCAACCTTCCCCCCTTCCTACGGACGGAAGGACTTTCTTAACTTCTTTCCTTTTAGCCGACTTTTTAGAGGGCTTGATTTCTCTTTGTCCAATTCTCTCACCAAAATAACAATTTCCAAACCCTTCCTTCAAAACCCCATCTCCGTCCGGCTTTTCTAAGATTACAAACCCCTTTTCCCCACATAACAAGGGTCGGCGTTGCTTATCACTTTCAGTTTTCCCTCACAGTAATAGGTGTGCTCCCCTGACCCTCTTTTCTCCCTTGCTTCTGTTTTCCATTTCACCGACCTTCCAGCTATCGCTTCCCACCTCCCCCTGCAAGTTACGAGTAGGACGGGACATCTTCCTCCCGAAAGGGAGATAGTCGTATCCCTCTCCTATGCGATATTTCCCCTCCCCTTTCAAGGGGATCCGTTCCCGTCACCCCTCACCCTCATTGCTCGTCCCTTTCCTTTTTTCGTTTCCCGCGCCGTCCACCAGCACTTACTTCTGTCTCGCTTTAATTCTAAGTAGAGTAAACTTGACGCCTCTCCCTCCTCCCAGAGGGAGAAGTCCCCCTCTTTGTGCATGTCTCCCTCGAACCCCTTTTTGGGAGACGTTTCCCTTTTTCCTTTCTCTTTCCGTTTCCCAAGCTCTCACTTTTCTCTTTTCTCCCTTCCTTTTTTTTGTTTTCTATTCTAACCCATCGTTATGAGCTATTTTCCCCACGGGAACGAAAAAGACCGTCATTTCCCTCCCCTCCTTTAGGAAGTTCAATTCTTGTTCCCTTGCTGCAGCGTGTTCCCTTCTGCGGCAGGTCTTTACCTTGCTTTTTCGGGTTTTCCCGGCTTCCCGCGATGAAGAACGGTGATTTCTTTGTTTCCTGCGTTTTTTGACCCCACGAAAGCCTCGCCTATACGTCTGGGTTGACATTTCTGCCGCTCGTGTATTGCATTCCGTTGCGCAAATTCCTAATCCTTCTTACTTCGGATACATGAGATTAGCCTCTGGTAGTCTTTCTCGTAGAGGTCAGAATCCTTTTCTTCCCGTGTCCCCCCTTTGCGGTGCTCGTCGAAGATGGCTGGGTTTTCCCGTTTTTTCCTCTCTATTTTGAGTTATTGAGTCAACCACCTCCTTGTTTCCCTTTTGTGAAGGAAAAGGAAGTGATATTTTCTCCAGCCGCCTTGTTCTTCTTGGTGTGGGATGACGTCACCTTGCCTTAGATGTTGCCCGACCTTTTTTTCTTGACTTGATGCTTGAGAAGAATTTGAAACTCCCCCCTCGCCACTCGACACCCTTTTTTCATTGAGTTTCCGCCTCCTCCCTTGATGAACGGGAGGTTTGCCCTTCAGGCCATTCGGCCCGGTAACGGGTTTATGTACCGTATCTTTTTTTCTTATTGGAAGTGACAGGCGAACCATTGGTGGAGTTACTTTTTTTTCTTTCCTCTGTTGACGGTTCTTATTTTTGCCCCTTTACCTGCCCCCCCCTGCGCAGTGAGTTCACTATATCTGCTCCCCTCCCCCCGACGCTCACCTGACACCGCCCTTTTGATGGAAGCCCCAATGAACGAGCACCCCCCCCCATGCTGTCCCTCCTATCCTTTGCTTTTAGTTTTTTTTTTTTTTTTTCTCCTCCCTCCCAGGTATTAAAGGCAAACACCCCGCAGCGCAGAAATTTCCTCCTCTTTACCCCCCAGATGTAGGAGCAAATTCAAGGTCCCTGAATGCAGTTAGGACATTTTCGCTCTTCCTTTAGGAAGAAGGACATTAGTAGACCCAATGATTTTGCCCGCCTTTCCTTTCTGCCGGGCCACCTTCTGCATCTTAATTACGGAATTCTCTTCCAACTACTGGCCTTTTCCTTGTCTCCCGTTGATAGCCGCTTTTTTTTTTCTTGCTAGAGTTTGTTATTCTAAAACGACACCCTTCCGCTCAGGTAACTTAAGGTAATGTGAAATGTTCATTTTTTATTTTTTTTTTTTTTTTCTTTTTTCCCTTTGAACCAATAACCACTCAGAAACCATGCTTTGCGTCTCTGTTTTACTCTTTTCGATTTCGATTGCGAATTTTTCTACTTCAGCCATGGGAACGGCCCCCCTCCCAAGCCCCTCGATATGCCCAGATTGAGACTCAGAAATCCGTTCCTGGATTACCTCCCTTTGTTTTTTCCCCCTCCTCTGTGCATTTGAGCTCCAAACACGTTCCTTCCCCCGTGCGTGCATCTAAGCCTCTGGTTTATTCCTCACTTTGGAAACCAGGCAGTACACTTTCCTTTGGTTTTCCCCAAAAAAAAAATTTTTTTCTTGGGCTTTTGCTCTTTCCAGAAATCCTTTCCTGCCCAGACGCTAAATACGATCTCTGAATTTCTACGGTGCCGGTGGGATTCTGGCTCCATCTCTAATATGTTCAACTTTGACTTCATTCTTTTTTAGTTAGAGCACTTTCCGTTGTCTGTGCGCCAGTTTCTCTCCTTCCTTTTTTTTACAACCGCATGAGAGGTCTTCTTGACCCCTCTCTCCCGTCGCGAACTTTATTGCCGTTCTTTTATTTATTCAGTTTCCTGCCCCCCGAGATTCCGATTGCATTCTGATGCTCGCCCTGGGTCGTGTTAATTTCCTTTCTTCTCCTTAGCATGGCCTGCAGCGGTTTCGCGTTGTATCTTTTCTTTTCTCGACTGAGGTCGACGATTGTTTTTTTTTCTTCTGTCTAATTCCTCTTTCACGATCCCCTACTTCTTGCTTTTTCGTTGCTTTTTGACCAGTCCAAGCGGGAGCCCGACCAAGGCGCTTTTTTCCACCCCCACCTCTTTAGGATTGGGCGCCGACTTGTCGCCACTTTCCTTTTTCCCCATCAAATTTTTGTTCTGGTACAATTCCCCCTTTCCCCTCTCCCTCCCTTCTGGCGAACCGCCGAGTTTCCCTTTCTGTCGCCGATTGAAGTTCCCCTCCCATCTTGTCCGCTTCTTTTTTTTTTTTCTCTGAAATGTCTCTGGGCTTAATGTCTCCATGGTCGCGGCGTACCCTCTTTTTGACTCGACCCCCCTTCCATTCACTTGCTGAACCTCCGAAGCCCGCCTCTCACTTCGTCCGGCGGCTTTCTTTTTTTCCCCAGTTTCGCGTCTAACCTGGGTTGCACCTCTTTTCCCCCCCTCTTTTCTGACTTTATTTTTGTTTGCCGGGGGGAAGGGGGGCCATGATCCAAGGACCCGCCCTGATTCCACTATTCCACCTTTTTCCTTTCCGTTAGACGGTGCCCTTGTTTTTTTGTATTCTTTTGCCGAGTTTCCTCGAATTACCTTTCCTCTTGCGCCTTTCCCCATTACCCCCCAAGTCTCGCACTCTGCCCTGAAGATGCCTCCTGGAACAATCTTTCCATTTTCCTTCGTTCAGGTTTCATATTGTTTCTCTGATAACATTAAGAGAGATGGGTGCTCTGGCCTCTATCCTCATTGCGTTCTTCTATTTCCTTCCCCCCATCAGGGAAGTTCCTTTCCGATAAGACGTGGTCCTCCTTTCACTGTTTGCTATCTTTTCACCCACCTCCTGGGAAGCAGTCGGTGATGAGGTCTTTCCCGACAAAGTGTGTGTGTTTTACACCGCTTTTTCCTTTTAATAGTCGCAGGAATCCTGATGTCATTGTCCCTGCAGTTTCTATCGCGAATTTTCCTCCCGCTGCCCAGTTAGACCACCTCAATTCTCTTGCGACTTCCTCTTTCTTGTACAGTAATTGCTGACCGCCGCACTTGCCTCTAATCGATGTCCCTAAGGCAGGTATCCCGTCCTCACCGCCTATTCCATTCCGTTAATTATTTCTAATGGTTTTTTCGCTTGACTGCCTTTCCGCTTTTCTCATCCATCCTGGGACGTTTTCCTCTAGTTCCTTCGTCGAAGCCGAAGTAGGGTCCAGCAACTGTTATTTTCCGTAACTTACGTCTTTTCCCACCAGTTTTTTGCTACTCCGTGTCTTCTCCGCTTGCAAGAGGGTGTCCCCGTCGTGCTTTCTTTTATTTCCGTTCCCATGTTAAGGCTCCTGACTCCCCCTCCTATAGGAGATAGAAGGCTCTTCTTGTGCGCCTCTTTCCCCCGTTACCCGTAGTCCTCCTCCAATCCACCTGGCTCTTGGGTTAAAGTTTTACGATCCCAGTTTCCGGCCCGCTTTTTCACAACCTTTCCATTTTTGCATATTGCTATGGCCCGGTTTTCCCCACTAACCAGGTTTCAGCACGAAAGCGTCTCCTCTTTTCACCTCCCTTTCCTATTCATTAGTTAGTTCATGGCGAAAATTTTCCTGTCATTCGCTTCCTGTTTTTTCCGGTTCTCCTCTCATAACCCCTGCCTTGAGTCTTGCAAATTCCTTTGCGCAGAAGGGGGGCCATCTTCTTCTCCCCCGTTTGCCGGGAAAAATTCCATCAACGCCCCGCTTCCCCCTTCCCATCTTTCATGGACCGTTAAATGTGGTTCCCTTCCGCACAGCGACGGCGATTTCCCTTCCCCCCTGCGAAAGGGTATCTTTTCGACATTTCTTTTTTTTTGCTTGGTTGTTGGTGAGCCTCGTTTGGTTTTGAGGCCTTTCCCGTGGGGCTCGTGCCCTTTAATTTATGTGTCTTTTTCCAGACGTACTTGGCGGTTGATTGGGTTGTGCTTTCGTGTCGTGTCTGCCATCCTGGTTACCAGACCCTTTGTTCCCTTCCTTTTTTCACTGTCCTCCTCTCCCTTTGATAGAGTCTTCCAGTACCTGTTCGTTCGTTGCACCCTATACTAAAAAGCACGCCACTTCGCCTCTTCTTTCCTTCCACTCTTGGTCACGCCCCGGAACTCCTAACTTCCTTTTTCAAATGCCAACACTTAAATTTCCTCCCCCTTCTTTCAACGTTCTCCCTTTCAAGTTCCCACCCGGCCTACACTGTCGGGTGCCATTAAGGTTAATGAGCAGAGTGCTTTTCCTTGTTAGTTCTTGGTTAACTGTCTCCCGCGGTCGACCGGCGAAGCTGGTAGTTTTTTTTCTCCTCCAGCCTTTTCTTTCCCTTCCCTTTCCAACCGTGTTCGTTCTGTGTCTTTCGTCCGGTTCCCCCGTAGGTCTTGGAATTACTCCAGCCTTTCGCAGACACGCCTTCCTATGCCGATTCGGGCCACTCCTGTACCATCGGTGCCCATTTTTTGTTCCAAAACACCCCCCCTTTCCGCAAGGAAGAAAGCGCTACCCCTGGCCCCACGGATTTTCCCCATGCTGGGGCACTGGGCACGCTTGTCGGGTCCTTGACACCCCCCAACGGTGATGTTTCTTTTAAACCGGTTCAGTCGACTTCTCCCCGAATCTCCGGATCTCCCAGAGAGGCTGGGTTGTTTTCCTTTTTCTCAATCATGGGTTTTTGACTCATCCTCCTACTCTTTTCCAACCACTCTTCCTTTGAAACTCCTATAGAGCCCGTTTGCTTCCGCCGTCCTTTTTTTGTTCCCCCTCCATCTGGTTCCATTGCCCACTCCCTTTCTTCACTACTCTCCCCCCTCTCCTAAATCAGAACGACACTCCTTCCCTCCTGCTTGGAAACTCTTTTTTCAACTTGTTTTGAAGCCGACCCCCCTTACCCTCATAAATGGCTTTCTGTATTCTTTTTTGTCTCGCCCCTGACGGCCGTCATTTTCTACCAAGAATAGCGCGTCCGGCATTCTTTTCACTCCCTTTTGATTCTGCTTGACACAAAGCCGTTTCTTTTGCCACTTCCCGTTCAGCGTGGCTTCCCTCCAGATACTGTTGATTTTTTGACACCCTCCCCCACGTATTTGCGTTATTTTTTATCGATTAACCCTTTTTTTCGGCCCCCCCCATCTGTCCCCCTTCAACTACAAAACCCTCTGCTTAACGCCCGTTTGTCCACAGTCTTCAGCTCACAGTTTTCCTCCTTTGTGCTATCGGCCCCACGCCGCTTTCCTTACTCGAAGGGGGACGCTCGGATACCCCTTTCCCCCCCCCTCCCCCATGCTTCTTTTTATCTTCTCCCCTTCGCCCTTTACCTTCTTCAGATCAACCCCGCTCCACCTTTCCCCGAGTTTCGACCCGCTCTTCTATGATCACAACCTTTGTTTGGTCTCCGCTCTTTCCTTCCCGAGTGCCCTGTCGAAATCAATTCCAGTTTTTTTCGGCTTTTTAGTTTCTGCTTCTTTCCCCTGGGCAGGTACCGATTGCAGTCTTTCTGTCTTTTCTTAAACCCTCCCTTTCAGACCCTTTTCATTTTGACAAAGAGTTCTTTTGATCGTCAACAGGCCAACCATAAAAGCCCGTTCCTTTATCGCGGTCCTGTAATTGTAACCCCTTCTTCCTCTGTCGCGTTTATAGAACTTCCGCAGGGTCCACTGTCTATTCACCATGAGACTTTTCAGTTTCCCCCCAGAATCACATTGAAATCTTTTGAACTTTAATGTCCTGCTCCCCTTGCCTACCGTCGTTTTTCGCTTCAGTGACTTTTTTTCTCTCACCGTGTGACTCCCCGCTCATTTTCTTCAAACTTGCAAAACTTTGAAAGTTGGCCTGACCACCCTTCTTCCCCCTCCCATATAAAACCCATCATTTCCTTTTTTTGAACAAACGTAGTGGAGGAGGCACTCTTCTCAATTCTTGTTTTTCAAAACCAACCAAGCCTACATCGTTCTTCTTTCCCCTTTCATTCTTTTTTACCTCCCCACAACTTCTTACTCCCCGCGATATTTCTCCTACCCCCGTCCCCCCTGCCCCCTCTTTCCCCGCGAATGTCACGTACCTGAGTCGCTTTCACCCAAGTCCTTTCTTCGCGGGCCCATCATCAAATCTTTTCTGCAGTTCCCTTTCATTTCACCTCTGTTTTTTTTGCATCGTCTCGGTTCTCCCTTCATTGCTTCACACCCCGGTCTCTCTCTTTACGGCATCACAGAGCTCCCTCTCCCAGTTTTTTCCCTCCCAATTTAGTCAAGTATTATCTTCTTTCTCCCCCTCTCCAAAACTTCAGCCACGAACCTACCACTTTCCTATTCCTCTTTCCTTCTTTTTTCCAGTTTTTTCTTCCAATCCCCCCCTTCCCCCCCTTTTCCTCCCCCACTAAATCTGTCTCAACTTTTCTTCCGCGTTAGGGTGGAGATTCCCCCTTTCTTCCAGACTTGGGGCACCTTCCTTTGATAACCAGCTGCTGGGATTCCAGAACATGTCACGGCTTATTTTCCCTTTATCGATTTTCTTTGACTCCCTTCCTATGCCTTTCCGCCACATTTGCTTGCGCACAAAGTGAAACCTCTGTGGTCCCAAGCCCTTGGTCTCTTGAGTTGTTCTTATGTCAGATTTTCCCACCCACACATCATTTTTTTCACGCTGACTTTCCTTCTACTCCAGTCGTGCGCACCCATACTTTGAGCGACCCCCCTCTCTCAGGAGGACACATTTTTCGAGCCCAAGCTTGACTAATTTCTCGTCGATGACAAAGGACTTTTATCCTGTACAATATGGTTACTCTTTTTTCCCTGTTTTCGCCTCTCTGTAATTCCTGCCTTTTACCGGGTTCCTCAACCCGTTCGGCCCTACGTTACGCACCGGTGACCAATATATCGTGCAAATTCTATTTTTCCATTTACCTACGACTCCACCTCACGTAGAGGGAACTGTAACCCTACCAACGGTTAAAAAACGGACTTCCCTCACTGACCTGTCGTCAGGCATTAGATGTATGGCGTCTCCAAACTTTTCTTTTTTCTGTGTCCCTTTCCCCTGGCCTTTCGACCCCCTTTTTTTTTTTCCTGAATAGGCAGATGATCCGTGCCCTCTGGACAGATCTTCCTCCGGCGTGAGGGAAACTTCCCTTGCCCTAGAGTTCTTTTCCCCCCATTCTTGAAAAAACCTGATGAAGTCTCAAGCTCCTCTCCGTGACCGAGGAAGATTTCTCCCCCCTTCTTTTTTCGTCTTTTCTCTGTCTTTTTTTCCTTCTCCCTTCAAATTACTATCAATTCCCACTCATTACCCAGTGACCACACATCTCCTCCTCCCTTTCTACTATACACCCCCGTTTAACATCCCACTTTCTTGTTTATTAACGTCAAGGTCGTTTACTTTCACCTTCCCACTGTCCCAAGTAATCGGTGTTCTAAACCCGCATCGTCGCGCCGCTCGTCCAACAGACGTTCTGCCCACTTTCCGGTCACCGACAATTTCATGTCCAGCCCTGCTTTCTGACGCGGACGAAGTTCTCTGAATCCTTACTCTTTCTCCTCTTCAATGCTTTAGTGAATTTATGAGTACTCGTTCTTGCTCCGTCCCCATCAACCCCTATAGCTGTCGATCTCTTCTTTGTTTGTTCCATTAGATGCCTCTTAACACCGTTGCCTTCTGTATCTGTGGCTCCGGCAACCCCCCTTTCAGTGCTCCCATTCTTTTCTCCCTCCGCCTTGTTCTCCCTCCTTTCCTGACGATCGCCCGGCTCTGTTCGCCTTTTCTGTAGAAGCCTTATTAGTTTTTACCCC
>Ga0179593_1441157_pt1 | contig 10562 bp, 11 predicted proteins | sample CZODoug2_1_08_16_FD_185931 | JGI IMG/M metagenome (GOLD analysis project Ga0179593, IMG submission 185931) | Vadose zone soil fungal communities from Angelo Coast Range Reserve, California, USA - CZODoug2_1_08_16fungal (PacBio error correction) | ecosystem: Environmental > Terrestrial > Soil >... | reverse complement strand
AGTTTTGCCGCTGTAATTATTATGGCCTTCCGAACATATGTTTACATCCTTTTTCCCCTTTTGCAACTTCTTGCTTGCTTTGTCACGCTCTGTTCTTTTCGTGTAGACCATTGCAAGGATAAACGTCAACTTTCTTTCTCTTTTCCCCTGTCTTTTCCATCATTCAGGGAATCCATATTTTATTTTTTCCCGCCCCACTTCGACAACACCAACTCCCCGTCTCCACTCGAACCTCCCCGTATGAGCTACTTTTAGTCTCACCATACCGACACTTGCATGCCGGGGTTCATTACAAATCTTAGCATTCCGGGACCGAAATTATACCCGGCTTTTTCATTCCTTCCTCTCTTCTCGCCTTTCTACATTGAACGGTGAGAGCGAGTTTTTGTTTCCCTCAGGGGCACTAGCATTCCCCCATTTCACTACCTTCGCCCCCAATGGTTACAACTTTGTTATAGATTCGATGGATCGCATCTTCCTCCCCCCCCCCCTTCTTTCTTTCAAAATGATCAATATTCAATCGTTTTGTTCTTTGTCGTTCTTTTTTATTTTGGTCCCTATCATATTCGGCGTCCAGCCTAATTCCCCCCTGCCCGATCTTTTCTCAACCATGAGTCTATGTGCATTCTCGCCATACGAGCAAGACGGACCTCGAAGGGCCCTGAACAACTTTGAGCAAAACCTTTTTTGATTTCACTCTCCTTGCCGCACAACGGTCCTCTCCTCTGGTATGTCAGCGATCACCGTAACAGAGAGTAGTTATTGCCCTCCTCCTGCCGCGGCGGCCGTGCAGGTAGGTGGGAATTTCGTTCATTCGCGCTCCTGTCGCATATCTTTCAGTTAGAATCCATTTTCTCTCCTCCTCCAGAGTACCAGCGCTTCCACCGTGATAGGAATCCCTACCGCTTTTTCGGCCTTTCCACCAGAGTTCAACCGGCCCTTGCGTCATCTGACATGGCACGGATCCGTCGCCTTTAGTCCCTCTCCCTAATGCTCCGAGACTCCTTCCCGCTGCCCATTTCAGCTTTCTCCTTATTTCCTTCTGCTACTTTACTAACTGGCATTTTTTTGATCTTCGCGTCGTTCAAATAGTCCGACTCCTGCCAGCGTGTTCCTTGAGATGATTCGGAACATTTCTTTTCACCTTTATCTTTTTCCATGCCCCCGCGTAGGTAGTTATTGGCGGTCCTTTTTCGTGGAAACGTATCGCTCGCGGTTTACAACACAACCCCCATTCCTTTCGACTAAGTTCAAGGTTGATTGCTCATTGTGGATTTCTTTGCCATCCTTCCCAGGCTCCCTCTCTCCCGTTCGTTGTTTTGGGTGAGTCTCGGCGCGCTTTCAATTGATTGCAGCCTCGATTGCTCCACGGAACTCCCAGACCTTGCTTACACGACGCCGTTTTCCTTTTTTGCACGCAAAGGAGCGTACCTTCCTTCCCGTCCCCAAGGCCCCTACATCGATATATCTTCTGGCTTGTAAGATCCTACCTCGATTATGGTGAGAACACGTCCTTTCACGTCTTCCTGATGCGGGCACCCTCAGTTCCCACGTCGACCGGGACGAAAGTCGTAGTGGGTCGTAAACTTAAGTAATTTTTCTTTAGATTCTTTTTCCCCCCCCTGTCTCTGCCTTTCTTATCAGTGGAACACTCGCCTGAAGTTGGTTTCCAGCGTGAGCCCCGTTCCGGTTGAGCGGCGTTAGGCACCTCCTTCCGATTTTTTTTTCTCCCGGCTCGGTTTTCGGTTGACCACGTGACTCATGCTTTTCCTTTCGTTTCCTGTTTTCCTCCTTGGAGCATTGAGATAGGTGTCTTGGATTTTCCCCTGCCAGCTTTGACGGGTGACGGACCTATCCCCCTCCCACCCAGAAAAAATACAGTTTTCCTGTCGCACTACTGTCCCTTGGAATGGCTGTGGAATTCTATACCCCTTTTTCTTTCTTTTTGATACGCTTTACCTACCAGTCAGGTTCAATTCAAAGAGAGAGTGCCACGTCCATCCCGGTTTGATCAGGGTAGTGCGTCCATTAATTTACTCTTTTATTTTTCTTGATTCAGAATTCAGGGTTCGAACGGATCTTCGGTTTTTCGTATGCGGAAGTTCAACTTATAGATTCTCCACATACAGCCTCCAACCACCCCGCCAGCCTCGACTAATGTCCATTTTAGATTGATTTTCTTTACCTTGTTCACCTCCTTTGGGTACAGATGGTTGTTCGACCCATTCTTCCAACTCAAGTCTTTGTGCGGTTCCCCCCTGGCCTGAAGTTATTACCCGAATGGCGCGACTGAACTCCCTCTGCCCCCAACAACCCTCTCATATGTCACCGTTTTTTCTTTTGCCAGCTCTTTTTCGTGTTTCTCCCTTCGCGTCGTCCTGTGACTCTCCGCTTTTTCCTTCATTTGCGCCGTCATTCATGTTGGATGTCCTCAACTTACGGCCCTTTTCCTCTTTCCCTGTGTCTTCCTGTGACCCTGAGCGGCCGTTCTCGGCTCATTGGTTCAAACTTGCGCTGAAAAATCCCTTATGCCTGTCTGCTCGCCGCGCCTCATTTCTGGTTCTTTTGAACGGTCTACCAGCTGCAGGCGTAGGGCCCCAGCACTAGTTATCTCCGGATCCCCGTTGTGGGAGCGGTCATTTTCACTTAAACTCAGACGCGCCAGACGGCAGAACTCCTTACTCCCCCTCTCCGTTTCCTATAGCGGAAAGCGGTTATCTTTTTAGGCCCTCAGCAAACTGTTCGTGCCCTTGCGCTGATCAAGATCCTTATGTATTCCGAGCTGACCCTTCCCTTCCGCGGCTGGCAATCTGGTTCCTGCGTGCCTTCCTCGTGGAGTCCTCCCCAAGACGGTCTTTTTGACAAGGAGGCGAAATTTTTAACGGTCTTTCGCGAGCCCGTACGGAGAAATCGCCAGGCCGGATAAGCTCGTCCAAGCTTGCAACGGACAGTTTCTTTTTGCTTGGACAGACCCCCTCCGCTCGCTCTCAGCTTTTAGAGGATATGATTTTAACATACTTCCTTTGACCTTTACATTTTGAGGCGACGGTATGTCTTGTGTATTCCATTCCTTCAGAGAACCCCCCCCTCCGAGTCTCTGTGTTTTATCACTTTCTTCCCTTTCGGCAGTTTTTATGAACCTTTTTTTAGGAACTATTGAGTGGTTGTAAAACGGACAGGCGCTCACTATTTTTTCTGCGCGTCGCCGATGGTTTTTTCCTCCAGTCACTTTCTGTGTTCCCGGTGCGTTCGCGGACGTAGCCCCACCTCTCGCCTGGCCCCAACATTTTCCACAGAATTGTATCTTTTTGATACCTCAAACGCAGTGAGGATCCCAATCTCATCTAGGAAGCCGTTTATCCTAAGAGTCTCGCGACGTGTCCTAGACCATCCTTACCCGCCAAATCGTAGCTGATCACCGCGCCAATGGTTTGATGGTTGCTGTTCCCTTTCAAACCTATCGGTTTTTCATGTCTCCATTTTTTCATATTGATCATCACTTGGCTCTTGCGTTTCTGCTGGAGACGTCACTGGCCCCCTTCGTTTCTGCTGCGGTTTTGCGGATGTTGTTCGTGAGGCGGCCGGCTGTACGTTTGTGAAGAGTCTTTGTCCCTGCCTCGGACATGGCGGGACTTTTTTGGGGAGTGGCGAAGGGGCGTGGAGGCTGGGTGCCCCCGGGAATGAGTATTTTCCTCCTCCCTATCTGGTGCTTGGGCATGACCTGTATGGGTTTTCGGCTTTTTGGTGTTTGTGCAGTGAAACTTTCAGCGGAATGCGTACCTTGCGGTTGTTTAAGCGGCAATTTCATGGATTCCCTGAACCCGTTCGATGGGAATTTTTCTGAGTCTGCCCCTTCGGTTTGTTTTTTTCTCTTCCCGCTTCATTTCAATGTGTTTGACGGATTTGTACCTCTCCTGACTTTCTGGTCCCCCAGCCTTGGCCTACCAAGTTTTTTTGGCAGGGACGGCATTTTTCCCCTCCCACGCGACCAGGGGTGGAACGCGATCGTATGCGCGTTTTTCCTGGCTTCCCCTGCATATCCCCTCTTTCCGTGCAACGGAAGGGCGTTCGATGGGTCATTACGTGTTTTTTTCCCCTTAAGCCTTCCCTTTGCGGCGCGTGATTTCTACCTGACGGTTCGTGGACCTGGAGTTGGCTCTGCGCCGTCCCTCAATTTCCTTTTTTTTTTTGCCTGTTTTCTTGCCGCAAATGGCTGCTCCCGTTGGTTTCGGGAGAAAATGCACCTCTCATCGCGATGCGATTGGGGCTGTTCTTTTGAACCAAGCGTTGGGCTTTTTTCCTCCTCCGTTTTTTTGAAGTTCGGGACGGTCTTTTTTGGCGTTCGACTCAAATGTCTTTTTCGAAGCTAACAGGGTTTCCGGATTTTTGACGATTTCCAAAGCGGGGATGCCGGCCTTCTTCTCTGGATTTCACTCGGGGCGTTCGGAAGGTTCTTCTTTCCTTTTTGAAATCTTGTGAGACTCCCTCTTCACCCACCAGGGTCACACTGTTCTGCGCGTGGTTGAACCATTTGCTTTTTCGCTCGCTCGGATTTTCCGGTCCTTTTTTCCCCCAGTCAGATGCTTCCCGCGCGTAGGGGAGGCCAGGTCTCTTGCCGGCTCTGCGGAGTGCCCGACTTTGAGTCTCTTTTCTTTTTTCAACACCCCCGATTCTCTTTGTTGCGTTTTCTGCCCCTTTGTTCTTTTTCTTTCTTGCTTCCCATTCCACGGTCCCCGTCTTCAGTGTTCTCCGGAACTGTACACCTTCTTTCCTTGATTTTTTGACCGGCACCGGGCATACTCCTTATACGAAGGGAGATTGATTAGCTTTTTTATCCCTTCCCTCTTCTCCTCCCTCGTTGTTTTGAGAGATCCTCCTCTTGCTCCGCAATGATCTTCTCACTGAGCTCTGGAAGGCGTTGCCGGTTCCAAAACCGCTCACCGGTAAGAATTTTTTGCATTCTTCTTGCGGTCCAATTCCCCCTTTTGCTTTTTTTCCCAATATCAACCCGCCAAGCAGGTCACCACTTTGAAAAGATAATTCCCCTTTCCACTATGGCAGCTCGCGATCCTCCAATCCCCCTTCCCTCAGCGCGGAAAGACTTCTGTACCTTCAACACCCACTCTCCAATGGCGCGAGGATCCATGTTTTTCGGCCCAGTTTTTTCGAATGGTTGGTCAAGATGTTTCACTCTGCAAGCAAACTCCACCTTCCCTCCTTCCGCCTCTTCCCTCCATTTCGCTGAGGTTTTCCTTCTGCTCCAGCCCCATTGGCCAAAGATCTTAGCCCTGCGGCCTTCTCTTCGCAAATTTTCCTGTTTATGGATTCCTCCCCCCCCCCATTGCACCCCACTTCTCTTCGATCAAACGATTCATTTCTTCCTAACGTTTCATCGATTGCTTTTCCTCAAACAAAGAATGCCGGCGTTGCTTCCTCAACTTTACCCACCCTCATGGGAACTTTGATTCTTTCCTTCCCCCCCCTCCTTCGCAAGTCGAAAAGACGTTCTAAAAAACGTCCTCTGTACAGAAAACCACCCCGTAATTCCAGAAAAACATATCCCTTTATCCTTCCCTCCCCCGTTTCTCTTCATACGACAGTAGAAAGCTCTCATTCACCCTTCACCCTTTTAATAAGAAATCTCTTTGCGGAGACTTGCTCCCCCATCAACAAAATGTTAAGCTCGCCTTTCCATGGAACCTCCGTCCGAGGTCCCGGACCATCCCGTGCTTTCCAATTGCTTAGCTCGACCAAATAGAAATCGTTCCCCGAAGGCTGCCACTCCTCTCTTCCATTCCCCACGCCACCACCGCGGTTATTAAGGTAATTGAATGCAGCCTTTCCTTCTCCTAAAAGTCTACCCATTTTTACCCTCTGACCCCCCAGAAACCACGCCGGCCGTCCACAGTAAGCCAAATACTCCAGGTTGCCTTTTTTTCTTTTACCTACCCCATCCCGAGTTTTTTTTCGCGCCCCCACGTTCGCAAACCTCTTACCCTCCCGTCAATAATTACACCTTAACAAATCTCTCCGCCCCCTCGACAACCTTTTGCATTCCCGCCTGGTGTTGTTTTTTTTTCTCTTCGGTCTAACGAGGAACCTTCCCAGAAAACTCTCCAATCTGTGATCAACGGAGATCTTCCAACGCTCCCCATGGAGATTAAATCCAACCGGCTCTTTCGCGTCCGGCAAAGACATACAGCGTTGCGCTTCTAAGCTAAATTCACCCTCTGTTGTTGAGGGTCATCGAGTTATTTCAGTCTAGGATTCCGCCTCGATTTAGATTGTGCCTATCTTTAGAGATGATCCATCCCCCAGAGAGGCAAGAAACGGGTGGATCACAAGTGGCGCGGAATCTCCCTTCCTCTCCCCCCCCTTCCATCTACTCTACTTCCCCCCCCCCTTCCCTCCCTGTTCTTCTCCGTCGGCATCTCTTTGGGCGGCGCGATTCAGCTAACTAATCCCCCCCCACCCTTGGCCAAACCTCTTTAACGATGGCTCCGCCACCCCCTCGCGCATGAAATCCCCCGTTTCCCCCTCGGAAAAGAAGCACTTCCCTTAGCGCCCCCTCCCCCTTTCACCTATTTCTCGGCAAAGAGATCGTTTTTTCTTCCCTCAAAATGATACCAAGTCCTAGCAGAGGCAGCTGGTGTTTCCTCCGGGTTTCTTTTTTCTCCAACAGGCTCTCTCTAAAGTCTCCGCTGCTGGCTAGCCCTGTCCCGTTCCGGGGCAAGCCTTACAGATGAGACGCTTGTTGTCTTTTTTACGTGCTCTCTTTTCTGCTTCCCCTTCAAACCGTTCGCTTCCTCCGTGCAAATCTTTCCCGATCCCCTTTTCCGCGAATCTAAGCGTTTATTTGGGTCCCTCCGTTTTTTTTCCTCTTCTTTAACACCGGCTCTCGCGCGGGCAATACCCAGGGAGGTTCTTTTCTCCGTCGTCCTCCCAAATGAGTTCCGATCCCCCCTTTTGCGGCCGTCTCTTTTTCGGACTGCTACCCGACCCCCTCTAGATCTTTGTCAAATCCCTCCTCAAGTTTATTTCACCCACTTTGATCCTTCTTTAATCTCTGGATAAACCCTCGGTTTTCGCTGTAAATCGAACCCGGGACCCCTTACCCCTCAAGCTTTTTCCTTTGCCCTGTCTCTCTCCTCAATTTCCCTTAGCACTCGTTCAGTTTTCCCCGCGACATGGGCCCGAAAAATATATCCCCTTGTAACCAGAACTCATAGGAGCCTACCTTGTGTCATGTCTTTCTTGCTTGACTACCCCTTGGGAAGTGATACTTTGCCCCCCCAATTTCATCTGTTTCATCCCCACCTCAGTTGGGTACTAACGGTTTTTTTGTGCTGGTTTACCCTTAGTGATACCCCCCTTGATCCTCTTTTTTTGGAATACGTGGAACTCTTGCCAAATACAATAATCTGGAGTTCCCCCGCCTCCTTTTTTATAATATTGTTTCTACGTCTTCCCCCCAACCTTCGTGAATTTCTAATCCCTCATACAGTAGTTTCTGGCGGATTTGTGTGTTCTTTTTTATCTATCCTTTTTCGGCGCGTCGTTTACCCCCCCCGGAGAAAAGTCTTTCCTTCTCGTCCCTCCCAAGAAGGTTTCTTATGACTTGAAAGACAAGGAACCATTCTTCCCTGACTATGTTCCTTAGGAGCACCCCGTTCAATTTTTGTCTCCATTTTTCCCATTTTCCCACTGAGTTTTTCTTTCAATGTACCTTCTCTGCTTTGGCGGACCCCCCTTTGAATTTGTTTATGGGGTACAATTTCTTCCTTTCGCGTATGGCCTCCCTCTTCCCATTGCGCGCTCGCTCCCGATGCTCCAGCGACCTGGCCCTTAGATTCAGGAGCCTCCTTTACAGTACGTTTCCCCCCCCTTTGGGTTAACGCTTGACCCCCCCTCTGTTCCCTTTTGATAAGGCGCTCGGTCTCTCCTTTAAATTGCATAGGGTCTAAAGCTAGCCTCCTCATGCATGCTTGAAATTTTCAGCGAGTACCCCTTTTTTCCAGGACCTTTCTTCCGAGGTTTAAGTTAGAGTCACTCGCCGCTCCATGAAGCGTTTTCTTCCCCCATCATGATTCGAGCCCCCGCTCGCCCGTCGTGAGTTAATTGATCTCCCCGCCTCCTCCCATTGGTTTTTGTTGGTGGTACGGTTTAACGTGTATGCACACCGTCCCCCCCACCCCATTCATTTTTGCCAATCAGCACTGTTCTTTCCATTGGGGGATGATTCTCCCCTCACTTTTTCATGACTCTTCTCCCGTTTGTTCTAGATGCTGTTCCTGATACAGCCTCCGATGGACACCCCAATGGTCCCCCTCTTATCCTGCAGAACTTTCCTGTTTTGGTGTGCACGCCTCTTCTCTTTCACCCACGACATTCCCCAAAATACCCTTTTTTTTCCCCCTGCGAGTCATTCTGTATCCTTTTCCTACCATACTTCGATGGTTTTTTCATCGACCCTCTCCCCTGGATCGGACCTCATCGGAACGCAACCGGGCCCGATGCCCAGCCCTTTGCCCTTTTAACTTCCTTGTAAGACTTCCTGCCCGTCTTTTTCACGTGATTAATTTCTCCCTTTCCCGAGGAGAGTGCTACGCTCTCCGTCCGGTGATGTTTCCCCGCGGAAGACACCCTTTTCTTTACCCCTGATGGTCGGCCGAAAACTTTTCCTCCTTTGGTTTTCCCTCCTGCCCCTGTGGAATTCCTCTTGGAGTCCGGAGGAGAGCACGTTTGTCCCTTGCCAAGCGCAAGGCTACGCCCTTCAATCCTCTATTGCCCCCAGCGAAAATGACCCCGTCCGCCTCGCACTTAGTACTTTTTACCAGTTACTCTGTCTTGTTTGTTTTTCTCCCCTTGTTAACCATCCCCAGCGGCCCTATTAGCCCTTTGAGACCAGAGGGTAGTGAAACGCACGTCACTTCTTTTTTTTAGGGCATTCCTTATTTTTCCTTTTTCCCCCCTTCTTGATCCCTACTTTCTTCCGCCGCGCCTTGGTCGACGAATCGGCGCTTTTGATGAAAAGTATATAGTCTCCCTCCAATCCTCCACAAGAGCCTAGAAATTCCCTGTTCCGCTTTCCTATCGGACTTTTTCCCATTTTTTTTGGAGCCGATCCTCACCCCCCCCCCCTCTACCTGATAAACAACAGGATTGAGTGTTCCCCCTCAAGTCCCCTCCTTATGAACGAACTGGCTATTTAGTGTCACCCCTTATGCCCCCCCCAAAACTCCCCTATCACCCTTTTATCCGATGAACTTTAAGAGGGCGTACCCCCCCGTCGTGGGTGAGCCCTTTTCGTTCCCCGGGCCCCTGTTCCTCTACGATTTGCCAATGATCTTGGCCGTCTTCAGTTTTTTTGTTTTGCAAGATACCTTCCCCCCTTAGTTTCGACTTGTTTGGTCTGAGGTTCCTACGTCGAGCCTTTGGTTTTCCGCTTTGCGAGGAGACCAATCCCCCCCACCCAAGATTTATTTTCCCTTTCCCGACCTTTTTCACGCCGTACGGTTTTTATTAGATTGATGTTCTTGACTTTCGCCAATGTCTCCCCTCCTGCCGTTAGAATCTGGGGTTGGTTTAGCTCATCCACGCGATGAAGAAATCTTACCCAGAGGGTTCTTCTTCTACCTGGTGAATTACGAGCCCAGCGACATAAGGCCTCTCTCGAACATTCTCTCCTTGCAAGCATGGTTACCCCTCCTTCGGCATACAGCCCCGCCGTTCTCCTGCCGATTTTCTCAATGCTCCGGGAGGTTTTTGTTTGAAGAGTCCCCCCCCCTTTCTTGCCAATTTTTGCGTTTTTCTTCTTCTCTGTTGCGGTCCTTCTTTAGTCTCGTTCCACCCCTTTATTTTCAATCTCTGAGATTCCCCTAATGTTTTGTCAACCTGTTTTTTTTTCTCAATACGATTCCTTCATCGACAGAGGCCGGATCGCTCGGCGTCCCATGACTCTGACGTTTTCGATCCCTCCCCTTCCCTCTCTGCGAGCGTATTTTTCTCCTTCTCTGGGAGTGGGAGAAGTAACCCTTTTTCCTCGCTCCCCATCCTCCCCCCGGCACCGCTAGATGACTTTCACGACTCCTCATTTGTCGCCCCACCTATTCTTCTGATTAAGCAGCTTTTTCATATACGTTTTATGACTGTTTTTCCCTACCTCGTTAGGATGATCCTAGTGGGCCTGTTTAAACTTGACGGCTTGTCCTCCCCCCCAGATGAGATCCCGAGCCTGACTGCGTGAGAAATCTTATTCCTTGTTCGTGGTTTTTTTTGCGGATGTAGGCTGCTCCAGACGAAGCCCCCAGAAAACTTTTCCCCCTTTTAGTCTTGAATCTTTTTTTTTTTTTAATCCCCCTTTGCTTGTTTTTCCTCGATCTTTTAAAAATCTATATATATCAGAGAAACTCCCGTCAGCGGCTCCTTCATTTTGAGACCAGCAGCCTCCATTCAAAGTTGATCGTAGCTCTACTTCACCTCGGCCAACCCAATGGCATTGATGGCTTGCAGGCACACTTATCGGTTGGAAGTAATGCTCCATTTTTATAGTGTCACGCTGT
>Ga0179593_1433615_pt1 | contig 10562 bp, 25 predicted proteins | sample CZODoug2_1_08_16_FD_185931 | JGI IMG/M metagenome (GOLD analysis project Ga0179593, IMG submission 185931) | Vadose zone soil fungal communities from Angelo Coast Range Reserve, California, USA - CZODoug2_1_08_16fungal (PacBio error correction) | ecosystem: Environmental > Terrestrial > Soil >... | reverse complement strand
TTCGGGCTGGGCTCTTTCCCCCCCTTGATTTTGATTATTTTCTTTTTCTCCTTGCCTACAAGTTCTTTCTTCTTTTTTTTTCCTTCCCCCACTCCTTTTGTTCCCCTCCGAGGTTTCAAAAATTAGAGCTTTCGGACACCCCTCCCCCCTTTCCTTTCTCAACTCCTAACTTTCCCCCCCCCCTTTTCCCACAAAAGCCCTTTTCTCCTCCCTTTTTTTTTTTTTTGTTCGATGAGAGTTGTGAGTCCCGGGAGGGTGTGGCAAGAGGGCCCCCGCCTTGGCTCTTCTCCTTGTGGTCCCCCCCCTCCCCCCACCCTTTTCCCCCACCTCCTTTTCTCCCCGATTTTTTTCGCTGGGCAATTTTCGTGTCTTTTTTCAACCTTTCCCGTCATCCCCTCCTTTAAACCCTTTCCACTTTCGACCACCTCCCGCTAGCGAGATAAATCCCCCCCCTTCCCACACGACTTCGATCTTCCCCCCCCCCCAGCGTCTTTTTCCTTCGCTCTACCTTTCGCGGTTTTCCCTCCTTTTCCCTGTGATGAAAAATTCTTTTCTTCACCCCTTCACATGGGTCCCTTTTTTTTTTTTCCAATCCCCCCCCGTTAATGATTTCTTTTCATTTTAGGATCCTTCCTCCTCTTCCTTTTTTTCTGGAGGAAGTTTGGCACCTTCACGTTGTACAAGTCCCAAGCCCCCATTGACTACTTCCTTTTGCATACTTTAAAAACTTTGCTCTTGTTGTTTTGCCCTCCCCGTCCCCGTGAGTCTCTGCCCCCACCCCTTGTCGCACCTTCCTGCCAAGACGATATTTTCCCTCCCCCCCCTCTTTTCTTCTTTTCTCCTGCCCCCCCCCTACGAGGTCTGCCCCCTGCACCAGATCTGACTTCTTTTGCTTTTTCCCGGAGTTTTCCTTTCCGCCCTCTTTCTCTTTTTTCCCTGCGAGTATATTGCTTTTTCCCTCTTTTTTACGATTTTCGAAGTTCTTTTTTTTTTTTTCAGCCGCATATGGCCGCCCCTCCCGAGCGTTTTTATTCTTTTTTTTTTGGTCGCTACAACCCAAACAGCCCTGTCTCTTGATCTCCCCTTTTGGTTCTTTCTTGAATGCATTTTGGCCAAATTTCCCCTCCCCTTCGGCTTTTAAGTTTTGTTTTAGTCCCCTTTTTACATAAAAGGGATCTGAATTTGGGACCCCCTTTTTTTCACCCCCCCTGGAAGATTTCCCTATGGTTCCCCATATTTTCCACCCCACTAGAGTTTATGGAGCATTTTTTTCCTCTCTTTCTTGTCACCCAAACCACCATGCTTTCCTGTTTTTTCCCCTTTTTTGCCTTCAGCCCCCCATTTCCTCTATTTAACAAGCACTTTATTCTTTTCAATTCTCTTCCCCAACCCCCTTTTTCCCAAGTTAAGAAACTTGTCCCCGCAAACGCCGAACTTCATTTCTTATCTTTTTCCCTCCATACTAACGTGTTTTTGAGCTCTCCCGTCCCTTCTTAAAAATACAAGTTTCCTTTGAACTATTTTTTCTTCCTGTCTCCCCTTTTCTTTCTGTCAATCTTACTTACGAAATTTTTTCCAAAGGTTTTTCACGTTTTCCGTCCCTAGATTCTGTAGACCCTTTCCCTGTCTGCCCTTCGGTTTTTGACTTTTGCAAGGCTTTTCTTTTTTTCACAATAGGCAAATTCTTTTCCCTCATTCCCTCCCCCTTCTTCGGTTCAACCTATTTTTTTTTTCCCATCCCCTGACTTTTTCTTTTTTCCCTTTTCCCTTTCCGTAAAAAGAACTTCTTCCCCCCCCCAAAACGGTCTTTTCTTTCCTTGTCTCCCCCCCATGCTTCCTCCATTGCGCTTGGTTTTACCTTCCCCCCCCCCCTGTTTCTTTTTTTTTGCGCATCCTAATTCCCGGACCCGTTCTTTTGGGGGGTTTGTTCGCTGTCAACCGTGCCCGGGTCCCCAATTTCCCATGGTCTCTTCTTTCAAACTCTGCCTCACTCCCAGTCATTTGTGTGCGCTAGGGACCAGGTAATCTTTTGGAGCCCCCCCTACCCCCATGCCCCGATCCCCCCTGGTGTTTTTTTTTTTCTGGTGAGAAGTCCTTTTTTTGGCGTTACGTCTTGTATTTCTTCAGTAGGACCCCTTCGTTTCCCTGATTTGCTCTCCTGCCTTTCCTTTCTTCAGGATTTCCTACTTCTTTTTTTTTTTGATCCTTTTTGCTTGTGTCCCAGTGTGCCCCAACTGACTTTCCCCCCCTTTTGAGATACTTCTTGCCGTTTCCTTTTCGTTTTTCTTCCTTACCTTTCCTGGTCTGAATTTCTGCTTTTCTTTTTCTTTTGAATGTCGTTTCCAAGGCGAAGATACTTTCCTCACCTCCTAACTCGTTTCCTTTCCGACGTCTCTTTAACCCCCCACAAAAATTTTTTGGTCTTCCCTTGAAAAACCACAGCAGGTTTCCTCCTTACGGCGCCCTTGAACCCCCTTCCTATGGATTTTTACCAGTCCTGACGTGCCGCCAGGATTTTTTTTTTTACAGCTTAAGTAATTTTGATTTTACTTTTTCTTCTTTGTCCATTCCGTTTTTCTTTTTCCTTCTTTTTCTTGGTCGAGTGTTTTGGCGTTTCTAAGGATGGGGATTTTTTACTCCCCCCCAAAAGCAAATGCCGGACCCCCCTGCCTTTTCAGAAACCCCACTCGTGGATTTGGTTTTATCCCCGCTTCCTGCCTCCTTCCCGTGGGTCCCCCCTCCTCATTTTAATAAGGTTAACAGTAGCTGTTCGTCCGGGGTCCCTTTTCATTTTTTTCTTTTGTCGGCTTGTGGTGTGGCTCCCCTGTCAGGGTCCTTTGAAGTCCCCTCCGAGAATTTCCCTTCCGTATAATGCAGTCTTGATAAAGATCGTGCCCTTTTGTGGATTGGACTATTCGTCTTTGATCCCCTATTGGGACAACTGGCTTGTTGAGCTTTTCCCCACCCTAACCGGGTACTCCATGTCCCCCCTTTCCGCTCATGAGTGCGTTATATTCTCTCTTTTTCGAGCACTCCCTTTTTTTCCCTTTTTTTAGTGACTTTTTTTTTCGTTTCTCTTCCTTAATCTTTCGTATGCCTTCCCCTCTTCCCTTTTTGGTATTCATCCTTGATTGCACCTCACAGTCCTCCTTTCCAAACCGGCCCCCCTTTTGGTTGTATTGTTCCCCCCAGTTTCCTTTCGTCAGTTTAGGTACAGCCGTCACCAACACCACCTTTTGAGACTAACTTTTCTTTCGCACCACTCCCCCTACCATCCACCCAAACCCCCCTTCCCTTTACCCCCCCCTGTTTCGTAACCTGGTCCCGGAAAGTTTCTCTTTTTTTTTTTTTTTTTCCCCTTGGACCAGAATTTTTGGGGGGAATGTGTGACCCCCCGACCCCAACCCCACTCGTCCCTCCAGTTTTTGGTTGGTCAAGTGCTGCTGGCGCTTGAGATCCCCCTTTGAGTGTCCCACCCTTTTCCACCCCTTTTTTTCTCTCCCCTTTCCCACCTCGGCCCCGTCTCTCTGTCCGTGTGAAAAAAAGATCCCCCCTTTTCACAAGTGTCGTTGTATTCTTTTTCCCCTCGCGTCCCCCAGCGGCGTTTAGAACCTGGTCCCCATTCCTACCCGAGCCCTTTTTTTTTTAAATGTTCCTTTTTCCCCCCTCTTTTTAGGCCTTTGCCCTTCTAGCCTTCCTTGGACTCCTTTTATAGTGTATCTGTCCTCCTTGCATTCTTTCTTTGTCTTTTGTTTCCGTAATTTCTTTTACATGCGCTTCCCCCTCCCCATCGTTGCCCCCTGCACTGTACCCTACGGAATCTGTTTCACCCTTTTCCTGCGCCCTGCCTATCTTTTTGGCCCCCCCCTCCGTCCCCTGATCATCTGGCTTTTTAAGAGCCCTTTTCCACCTTAGATTGAGGATTGACTACATTTTTCTGCCGATCTTGCACCAGGATCTGCGCTCTCTCTGTTCCCTTTCACTCCCATTGATTTTTTGAATTTTGTTTTTCTTGGAATCTTCTCCCTTTCCTTTTTTTTTTTTTTCTATTCTAGTTTTTGATTCACGTTAACTTTTGTGTATCCCTCCCCTGCCCCCCCCCAGAGGCGCGTTTTTTCTTCGTGTTCTCCCCCACCACCCCCCTTCTTTTGTCTTTCTTTCAATTTCGTCCCTTTTCCCTGCATTTGTGACGTCCCGGCCCGGTTTCCTTTTTTTTTTCCTTCGGTTTTCGTACCCGACCCCCCTGTTTCAGTTTTTCAGGGAAGGTATTGCCGCCATTTTGGTTTTTCTTTCCATGGGAACTCTTACTAGAGTGTCCTTGTCTTTTTTTCCTTTCTGCCCCCATCGTCCCCCCACCACCCCTGAATGCCCCGCTTCCTCGTTCCTTTTTTCCCCCACTACTCCGTCTTCCCTTCGGACCCATTAATTTCTTCTTTCACCCCGGAAAGAATTTGCTTCCTGTTGACTTTCACCTGCTTGACTTCTCAACCTTCCCCTCGTCTTTCCCTCTTTCTTTTTACTCTCTAATACAGTTGGTGTTTTGGATCCATGAGGATTTCGATAAGCTCTTCACTTACCGTTTCTCCGTCCCTTCTTCTTGTTTGTCCCCCGTTTTCCTTTTCTTAATTTTCCCCTCCCCAAGTTGCTCCTGACCTTTTCGTTGTTTTTCATGCTAGAGATGACATGCCCCCTTTTTTTGTGGACGATTGCGCTTTATGTTTTGGTTCCCCCCCCAAACGCGACGGCCCCCTCTACCCCCTCTTTGAAAACTCCCCATTTCCGCCTTTCTTTTGCTTTTTACCCCTCTTTTCAATTGCCTCTGCTAAAGGTCGTTCGAAACACAAAATTGGAGAACTTTACCCCACCAACCTTGGCCCCTTCGGACTTCTTTTCCCCTTTCCCCTGTGTCTTTTTTTTTTTTTGAGTTCCTCAAATAGGGATTCTCCCCCCGCTGACCACCATCGGGTTTGTTTTTTTTTTTCCGCTTACTTTAGCGATTTCCGAAGACTCGTCGGTTGATTCCCTTGTATTCCTCCCCAGACCCCATTTTCGGCTTTTTGCTTTTTTTTTCCCCCAAACTTTTTGAAATGCCCAGTTTTTTTTTTTCCAACCTTGGGCACTTTTTTTCGCTCCCACAACCCCCCTCCAAAGATTTTTCCCCCCATATGTTGCATTTTGCCAACTTCTCTGTTGCAGATTCCGGTTTAATTCCGATACTTGGTGATTTACAGTTTCTTTTTGACCTCTCCCCTTTCCTTTATGTCTTTTACAGGACACTACATCTTTTTTTTCTGGCCATATTTAGTTTTCTTTGTTGTTTTTTTTTTTTCTTTTTGCGGATGAGTCCTTTTGCCCCCGTTTTTGCCCCCCCCGTGTTTTTTCTTGTCCTTTGGTCTTCCGTTAGTAGTTTTTTTTCTAGTTTCGGTTCTCCTTTTCTTTCGGGGTAATAGTGTGCCCCGATTTTTTCTCCCCCCTCGGAGAATCTCCCCGCCTCTGCTTTCCCCCCCACCCCCCCCGCTTTTCTTCTGACAATCCTCCCCTTAAGCCTCCCCCTTCCGTATGTTGGAAAGTTTTTTCCCCCCCTCTTAGAAGATTTGGTAAAATGATCCTTTTTCTTTTTTTTTCAATGTTTGTCTTACCGCTCAGTTGGACGTATTTTCAGTCGTTTGATTTTTTTTTACGCTATTCTCTGTTTTTTTGGTTGTATGGGTTTTCCTGCGGGAATGTTGTTTTTGTGGTTGAGTTTCCCTTTTTTTGATCCTGGAGAAAAACAACTGCCTCTATGCAATCCTTTTCTCGACCCTTTTTTTTTTTCGCCCCCCCCCTTCGACCCCCTCTTTTTGCTGTTTTTTTCCCCTCATTCCTGTAGAAGGACTTTTCCTCGCCTCCCTTTTTTGATCTCGTTTTGATGGTTTATGGGTTTTTTTCTTTTGTCCCAAGTTTGTATGGCAGTAGGCGAGTTTTTCGTTTTTATGGGCATCCCCCTCTGCCATTGATGGTTTGTACTTTTCTTCTTTTGGGCGGGTCCCCCTTTTTTTTCTGGCCCCCGTCTTTCGTATGGTTTTTTTGAATATTCTACTCATTTGTAAATTTTCCTCCGCCTGAAGAACGTTTTTATCATTCCCCTCATCCTCTCGTTTTTGTTGTTCCTGGCTCTCAATTTTCTTTTTCCCTCAACGCTCGGTCTTCTTTTTTACAATTTTTTACCCCCATCTATTTAACTTCGCTTAGTCCCTTTTTTTCCCCACCAAGCGGATCCGTTCCGCACTACATGCTTTCCCCCTTCTTTTCTTTTACCCCAGGACTTCGGCCCTACGATAATTATAAGAGATTTCTACAAATTCCCCGTTTTGATTGTAAGACCCACCCCACCCTCCACTGACCCCCCATCAACTTTTATTTCTACCTATTTTTTTTGACCTTCCCCCTATTTTCGGAGGTTTGTGGGCGGCCCCCGTTTTTTTCCTTTTTTTTGATTGGTTTGGGGGGGCTTCTTTGTCCCGCCCCCCCCCCCTTTGTGTGCCTTTGCTTTTTTCCCAATTCCCTCTCTCTGACACTAGTGTTTGCGAACTTCATCTCCCCCAGTCCTTTCCCCCCCCGACCCCTTCCCAGACCCTTTTTTACGTCCTTCCGAACCCTTTTGAACAACGTCCCTTTCGGCGTACAAACATTCCTTTTTTGGTCTAAATATAGTCCTTTTTTTGCCCCATTCTTGGAGTAACTTCCTCAGAGCTTTTTTTCTACATTCAGTTTCAGCCCTTCTCGGTCTTTTTTTCCTTGGGGTTCCTTTTAGACATTGGAGTTCTTTACTTTCTTCACTCTTTTCTTTATTTCCCAGCCCGGTACGTATGCTGTCTTTTCCCCAGTTCAATTTTCCTCCCTTTTCCCCCCAACTGTCCTTATCCCCCCAGACCTGTCCCCTCCTTTCTCAATGTTCCAAGCACTGCACCCCCTTCTCCTTTTTTGTCCCACCCCAGGGATCGTTCTCTTTCTTGAATATACTTCCCTATGGGATTCTTTCCTTTGATACTGAACCCCTTTTTTTTCCTTCTTTTTTCGGTCCACCATTTGATTTCTGTTTTCTTTATCCGCTCCTTTTCTGGTTCCCACATATTCTTATTTGACTGTCTTTTCTCTTCTCTTCAAGGTGATTTGTTTAGATTTCACGTCTTTTTTCCCCATGCCATGTTTCTGTCCCCCATTCTTTTTCGTATGATAGGAAGTCCCGACACCACCACTTCTCTTTTTCTGCTTCCCCGCGATTGTGAGGTTTACTTCCTTCCCTCGTTTTTTTGGTTTTTGTGACCGTTTTGGCCTGTCCCCCTTTTAGAAGAACCCTTGTGGCGAATCTTTTTCCTGACTCTACCTCTTTTTGCCGGAATTAGTTCTTTTTTTTTTCCCCCCTTTTCCTCCTTTTTACCCATTGGTCATTGTCCCTCTTCATTTGCCCAACCACTTGTCCGCCTTTCCCACGAACCTAACTTTTTTATGTTCTGTCCTTTTCACCCTTTTCCTGACTTTTTTTTGGTTAAACCCCAAGAACGTCCCTTTTTGCCACTTCCGTTCTTTTACTCAATCCTTATTTCTCCTTCTATTTATCACTCCGTTGTCTTTTTTTGTCCTTGGCGTCTTTACCTGATCCATCTTTTTTTTTCGTCCCCCTTACTTTTCGAGCCTTCTTTCTTTTTATTTTCCGAACCTTTTTCAAAAGGACCCCCCTCTCTTTTTTCGTCGGTCTGTGCCCTGTCCCTTTTTTTTTTTTCTTATTTTGCCTTTGTTGTTTCCAAAACCCTGCGCAAGAGGAAATTTCCTCTTTCCCGCCTCCCCCCTTTCCCTTTCTCTTACCAGTGGTTGTTATATTTGTTTTCCAACCTCTGTGTGGCTAACGTTTTTTTCTTTCCTATCCTCCCTTTTTGCACAACAACGGACGTCTCCTTTTCTTTTGCCCGCAGTTCTCATTTCCGCCCTTTGCCCCCTTCCCTGTTTTTTTGGTTTTTCCTACTTATACGAACTTTTACCCTCGTTTTTCTTCCAGTTGCGATTTGATACCCCCCATCGTGTTCCTTTTTTTTTCTTGATCCCACCAATTGAATTTCCCCCCCCTTATTTTTTAGGGTAATGCAATTTTATGTCCCCAACCCAATCCAAAGCTCACTCGGTTTGTTTGGCCGTTGGTCTCTCCCCCATCAATCCGTTCGGACCGTCTTTAGCTTATTTTTTTTTAGTTTTTTTTCTCATTGCCTAGATATTTCCCCCCAGCTGCTGGATATTCATCTATCTTTTTTTCCTTAGAGTGCTGTTGGCCCCCATTTAACCCCCTATTTCTCTTCTTTACTTTTTCTTGCGTTCCTGGAAGATTCCCCACGTTTCCCTCCCTCGTTTTCCCGCAGGTTTCAAGACCGACAATTCCTTTTCCCGGACCGCCATTCTAGTCTTTAAATCTTTGACGGGAACCCCTTCCTCAAGTCCATTGTAACCCCCCAGGCTTACGAGTCTTTTTGCTTTCTACCAACTTTTTTTGCATTTTTCGTCTAATCTTTTTTACCCCCAACGCGAGGTATTTCCCTCGATGCCCTTCCAAAGCTTTGTTCCCTTTTTTTTTTGATTTAGGATTATTTGTTTGCTCGGTTTTTTGCTCCCTCCTGTCTGATTGGCTACCCCCTATGCTTCTGTTGCGGTTTGCTCCGGTTTTCCTTTTTATCTTTTTTCCCCCCCCTGAAACTTGCCCCCCGCTAACCCCCTCCTTCTTTTTTCTTTTTCTGGTCTACTTCCTCTTTTTTCCCGCCTGAACTTGTGGCCACCCCACAACCCACTCCCCTCCAGTAGGTAATTTTCCGTCCCTCGGTTATGAGGTTGTTTCCAATCTTTGAGGGATGTTGATTTGGAGTTTTTAGAATCATCATGACTAACCCTAGTCTCCTTTTGCCTAATTTTGACTTCGTTTTTTTTTTTTTTTCCTTACCCTTGGACTCCAGTTAGGATTCGAGTTCTTATCCTTGGGACGGAGATATGTCACCTCTCCTTTTCAAATTGTTTCCCCTTTGGACCCCCCCTTTTGACCTTTTGTCCTTCAGAGTTGGTACCCCCCTTCCCCAATTCCTTCCCTTTTGTTGTTGATCTGTCTTTCTTTTTCCACTTTTACCCTTCCTTCCCGGTTTTGTTGGTTCTCCTTTCTCCACCCCTTGAGTACTATTAAATTCCTTTTCCTGAAATTGGTCCTCCATTTTTTTCCCGTCCTTCCCCCTTTTCCCATATTCCCAGGAAGAGGTCATACCCCTTCCAGGTACTTTCAGGTCCCTACCCAAATTTCTTTTCTTTTTCCCTTGAGTTCTTTTTTCTAGTCTTGAAACCAAACAACCCTCCATAACCCCAGCAACTGGCTTGTGCCCTATACAAGATTCCTATCTTTTTTTTACGATTTCCGAGTGTTGTTGGGTCTCCCCCCCAATGGGTGTGGACTAGAGTTTCCTGCTTGGTGGACCCCCCGAACACCCATACAACCCTTGTCCTTTTTTTTTTTTGTGCGTTTGAAAATTTATTTTTTTTTTGTTCCCCCCCTTTTCAATTTGATGGAGCCACCCCTATTCCAAGACTTCGTCCCCAACGTCAAAACTCCTTTACCATTCCCCCTTTTTTCCCACGAGCGAGCCCCCAGACAACAACCTACTTCCGAACAGTTCACAAAACCTTTAGGAACCCTGCTTTCCTCCCTTTCTTTGCTTCCGTTCGTCCCTTGTGTGATTCATTCACTGAGCCCTTTTTTTTACCTTTGTGCTATTTCTCCGATTTCGCCTTCGCCCTTCCCAGACTACTTTTCTCTTTCTGATCTTTTTCTTTTCCCCGGCTTCAAGATCCCTTATTTGGCCTTTTTAACTTCCCTGCTTCCTCTTTTTACCCATTACCCCTGAACAACGGATCTGTTGTTCCTTTCTCAATGCGGTGCCGGCCGTATCAACCCGTTTTCCTGGCTTGAACCCCGCTCGCCCACATCCCCACGTCCCCTTTGTGGCCCAAAGGTCCGTGACCTTCCCCATCCTCCCCGCTTTTCCCCGGATTCAGAGCCTCGGCCTTGCCACGGCATATGGTGAGCAGTTTAGGGGTTCCTTTCTTCGCTCCTTGAGAAAGAATTTTCACCCCCTGTTCGATTTTAAGAGTTTTGCACGCCCCCACTTCTGTTCTTTCGCCGGGACCCCATTTGTCTTTTCCTTGCTCTTTCTTGGACAGGCGCCCACCCCACCGTCTTTTTTTTTCGTTTTAACTCTTCCATTAGTCCCCCCCCCCCTGTCCCCAATTTTGTCCGTTAAACGTTCCCACTTTTTCGTGTCCAGTTTCACCTTTTCCGGTTTCTTCTACTTTTTCAACACCGGGAGCCTCCTCTTTCTAAATTTTATTTGCTCATCCCGCCAAATTGCTTTACCTTGTCTGGCGTTTTGGTTTTTTCCTCTCCAACCACCTGAATGAGGCCTCTCCTAAACCATGTCTTTTTTCCCCCTTCGAACTTATTGAAGTTAGATGCTCACCTTCATAAAGGTTTGTCGCCTTCCTTTTGAAGATCATCGAAA
>Ga0179593_1329966_pt1 | contig 10562 bp, 19 predicted proteins | sample CZODoug2_1_08_16_FD_185931 | JGI IMG/M metagenome (GOLD analysis project Ga0179593, IMG submission 185931) | Vadose zone soil fungal communities from Angelo Coast Range Reserve, California, USA - CZODoug2_1_08_16fungal (PacBio error correction) | ecosystem: Environmental > Terrestrial > Soil >... | reverse complement strand
GCGGCAGAAATTGGTCCCCTTCGTGAAACTTATGGGTCCCCTTCTTTTGCTGCCCGCCGTTGTGTTTCTTTCTTTGTCACACTCCCTGAGGCCTGTTTTTTTTCCCTGTGAGCTTTCCCGGTCCCCCTCCGATTTTGGTTCCTGTTTTCCAGTTTTTATCCCCTTCAAAATTTCTTCGCACGATGTTGGGGGGGTCCCCACAAACCAAACACCTACCTCCTGATCGCTTTTTTTATTTTTTTTTTTTTTGGTCCTTCTTTTTTCGTTCTCCCGAATCGACGATCCTCTTCCGGTTTCTTTTCCAAGATTGCGGTCTTTTTTTTCCTTATTTTTCAAGTAATCATGTGTTTGTCCCGGTCGGTTTACAGAGTTCACCCGGGTACATTGTCCTGCAGTTTTGTTTTCCTCTCCGTTTGTAAAACCTGTTGCCCTTTCCCATTTTCGACTGTCTCCCCCTTGCTTTTGCCTTTTTTTGTTTTCGTCAATTTGCTTTCTCCGGTTTCCCCCTCCTCCCAACAAAATACCAAAATACCCCGCTTTCTGGGTTGTCCTGCATTCATTATTTCAAAGCCCTCTTGATCCGTTCCCTTCCTTTGATTTCTATCTATCACTTGTATTTGGACACTGACAGAATAAAGGCTTTTTTTTCAAGCGGCGCCTTTGTGCCCTCTGGTGGTTTTTTGAGTTTAAATTGACTTTTTTGTTGTGTATTTCCCTAATCATTCCCTAGGGTCGGTCGGCAAATGTCCGCTCCCTTCCTTCCTCCTCTTTTTTCCCCTTTTTTTTTTTAGTTCCCTTTCTGTTGGTTCACCCCATGGTACTTCCCCCCCTTTCCCTGCCCACACAGGCGGTATTTTTTTTCTTTGTCTCTGTTGGCCGCTCTCGATTGCTCTTGTTTTTATTTTATCTTTTTTCACCCTACCGCATCTATGGCTTTTCGTCTGAGCACAATATTTCCCTCCCGCCTCCCTGTTCTGGTTGTTCGCCTTTTTTTTTTTCTTTTCATACATTTGGTTGATCCACCTTTCCAGGAATCATTATGTGCAAATTTTTTGCTTCATTAATCCCGGTGTGCACTCATCCCGATGGTTTTTCTCCTTTACCAAAAATTATCTTTTTCCCTCCGTTCTTTTTTTTTGTGTCACCCTTTCCCTACACACTTTCCGCCGTGGTTCGGTTTGCTGGTCGCCTCTTCTTCTTTTTTCAATACCCATCGACTCCCGGGAACCACTCCACACATTCCTTTTTGTGGACTCCCTTATTACCCTGTTACAGTCCCCCAGTGGTTTGGCTCCCCCCCATTTCCTTAGCCTTCTTACCCCCACCCTCTCTCTCGACCTGGACTTCTGGAATATGGACTCATTTTTTGTTTCGTTCCCGCCTTTGTACTGTTTTTCCCCCTTCAGGTCCTTCCCCATTTTTGCCGATGCGGTCTCCAGTTGACCCGAAGGCAGCCCCCACTTTTTGAGGTTTTCAGATCATGTCTTTTTTTATATTTTTTACCGCCCCAGGTGCCAGCTTCCCGTTCCTTTCTGAACGGCGGAACACCGTCTGTGGCTAAGTTCTTGATCCCTTTACTTACTCAGTCTCAAGGCTGTTCTTGAAGATGTTCTCCCTTGGTAACAGTGGAGGGTTTATTAATTTGCATCCCCTATTTTTTGCCTCTGTCCCCCGTTCTTTTTCGCCCTGGTTGCTCATTCTTTCTACTCCCTTAGCCTTTCGGTTCCTTTTTTTTTTTGCGACTTACTATCCTTCATCAGGGTGCCTGTTCCTTTTCCTGCCCCCAGGTTTGATTGTGTTTTTTCTCCTTTTTCCCCCGATTGCTATTTTTATCTACATCCGGTTTAATCGTTTTTTTTTCCCCCCCGTCTTGCCCCATCCCACACACTTTTGTGCTGGTTTTTGCACTCCATTCCCTCTTACGACCTATTGCTTTTTTCCACCCGTGCCTTTTCTTGTCTTTTGATTCTTTTGCTTTGGCTTCCCTATTTGAGTTGCGTTTTTGCCCTTTCCTTTCTTTGTCTTTTCTGTGCACACTTCTCACATGAAACACCTCCCCTTTGCGCCCATTCTCGTTGTCCCCAGTATTTTTTTCTCCTCCACTTTAAAATCCCTTTTTTTCTGTTGGTATCCCACCCCTATTTGTCTTTTTCCACGTTTCGGTCTCCCTCCCCACTCCTCTCCTGTTTATTCTTGCTGCCGCTCCACCGTTCTTTTTTTCCTGCACTGTATTGGGTCACCGCTTTTCACTATCGCGTTGTGATTCGGCCGTTTTGTGTCCCATTTTTGGCCATCGGACATTTTTTGTTGTTCTTTTCTCCTTTCCGTTGACATGGCTGAGGTCCCTCCTCCCCGTTTTTTGTTGGTTCCCTCACATTTTTTTTCCTGCCCCCGTTGGGTCCTCCCCCGGTATTTGTGGTGAATGATTCCCCATCGTGTATTTCATTTTTTTCGACGTTCAACCCATTCAACGTTTCTTCCACGTTCATTTGGTCTATTCTGTTTCCCGTTCCCCCCCCTTGGCTTCCGCTAACATTCCTGAAAGACGGCCCTTTTTCTTTGGTCCCCCTCTTTTTCATTTCCAATTCTTCTTTGTTGCTTTCGTTCCCTGCCGCGGTCGTGCACACCGGCTTCCTTTTCGCGATTGTTTTTTTTCTTTCCCTTTTTCGTTTCATTTTGAGAATGCATTTTTTTTCTTCAAGTTGTCTTACGTTTGAGACCCCCCCCCGGCCCTCCACCCCCCCCCCTCTTTTTGGCACGCGTTTCCTTTCTCTTTTCTTCAAGACTTGCCCCCCTTTGTGGGTCCCCCCCTCTCTTTTCGACGTCTTAATGATTCCCTCTTTTTTCATCAATTTATTTTTCCGTTTTTCCCCGGTCAATTTTTCTGAGTTTTAATACCCTTGTTTCGCGGATTTCCCTGTCAGATGCCCTGTCGTCCCTGCCCCCTTCTCGCCCCAAGCTTTTCCCCCCTTTGCCTTTGTATTGTTTGCCGCTCCCTCTGGGGCTTGCGGGCTCTTCCCCCCTCCGGGTGTGGTCACACCCCCCCTTGAGTTAATAATCACCATTCTACTCTCTTGCGTTGATGTCCTTCCGTTTCCTCCTTTTCTCCCACTATTACATTCTGGATGATGTTTGTTTCCCTGTTTCCTTTTTTTTCCTCCTGTGTTGTTTTTTTTTTTTTTCCACTTTCCGTTTTTCTTCCTGGATTGCGAACTCCAGGACTGTTCCCGTTGTCCACGTTCCTCTGTTGTCTCCCAGGGTGTGGCCTTCCTCTTTGTTTTTTTTTCGGAATAATTCTTTCCCAGGGGTTGGTTCCCCATTTTGCACCCCATCATACCCCCATTGTTGCGGTCCCCTTGTGCTCCCGGCCAACAGGTCGTCCCCTCGGTGTTCCTTGTGTTGGTTCTGTCGTTGACCCTTTCTTTATATCTTACTTTTTCTGTCATCGCGTTCTTTCGTCCCCTCTACCTTATTACTTTTTCTTTTCTTTGTACCCTCTTGTGCGCTTACTTTTCCTCTTTCCATTTTTTTTAACATTTCCGTTTTGTCCGTTTCACCTTTCTTCCGCTCTTTTTTGCGTAGTTTCCCCTGTATCTTTTTTCTTATTTTTTTCTCCCCTGTCCCCCCCCACTCTCCCCCCGCTCCTTCGTTTTTTCGACTTGATTTGACCCCTTCTTGGTCACCGGGACGTGCGGGGTACATATGCTGATTTGTCCATTGGACCACCGACCCCCAGGATTTCTACCTTTCCTGACACAGTTCTTCCCGTATTCCCTTCGGTGAAACCCCTCCCCTTTGGCGTTTTTTCCTTTTCATTTCTTTCCTTTTCTTCCTCCTTTTTTTGCTGATCCCTCGCCGGGCATTCTTTTGCTGCCTTTCACCCCCTATTCCCCCCTTCCCCGGCGGCTTTGTGTTCTTTGCTTATACAGGACCCCCCATAAACCCCTTTCCTTTGTTCAGTTGGTTCTTGGATTGCTTCCCCCCCCCCCCACCAACTTCAACACCAAACCCCGTTAACACAAAAGATCCCGCCCTGCTGTTGACAGCCTTTTGCTTTGCACCAACTTACGTATGTTTTCTCCCTCCCCCTTTCCCACCTTTTTTCCGGTTTGCTTGCCCACAAAAAAAACCCGAACTGCGCCACCCAACCTGCAGTCTTTCCCTCTTTTCCCACCTCGCAGCAAACAACCCTTTTGATATTTTTTTTTTCTGACCCCCCCCAATTCTCTTGCACCTGTATTGTTATTCGTTTTCCGACCCTTTTTCCATCACCAAACAATTTGGTTTTTCCACGCGACCCTTTTCGTCTTTTTTTGCGAGAATCTCTTTTGGAGTTCGGCTTATTCTTATGGGGCCTTTCTGCACATGCTTTTGTTCGCCTTTTTTCCCTTTGATCATGCTTGGACCCCTTTTCCCCATTCGGCTGAGGAAGTATCCTCTAATGCGCTGAAAACTTTTTGCTTGATTCCTTTTTTCTTTTATGTACTTATCGGCAGGTTTTCTACCTTCGAGCGTTCGATCATCTCCTTCATATTTATAGGCTTTTCAAATTTGCGTAGCCTCTTATGATACATACTGACATCCTCGGTGGGGCTTGTGGGGTGTGGTAGTGCTTTGTTTTTTTTTTTTTTTTTTTTTTTTTTTTTTTTTTTTCTTCCCTTTAATTTGACCATTTTCCTACCTAACAGTTTTCATTTTTTCCGGACCACTACTCCTCACTTTGTTTGCCCACACTGCCTTTTTCCCCCACTTGCCTTATGTCCGGTTTGGCCTCCTCGGTCATTCCCTATTCCCCTCCCGTTCCCTGTCCCCCAACCCACAGAGAACCCTTTTCAAACCATCACGCTTGTTTCTTAGTTTCCCGCTTCTTCTCCCCGTTTTTGTTCTCTTTCCTTGTCTCTTCCCTCCACATTGTTTTTGCCACCCCTCCAACCACGAGGGCCCCACTGTTGAACGGTTTGTCCGTTCCTTAATTTTTCCTCCTTCCCCATCTTCGTTCAACCCTTCTTTTTTGTCGCCCGACGGCCCTATTTGGCCAGGAACTCTTTTTGGACCTTTTACCTTTTACTCTTCTTCCCCTTAGCCATTGTTAGTGTATGCCATCAAAAGCCCACACACCCCCCTTGCTTTGTCCCTTTTGAATCCCCCCCCCTCGTGCTCTTTCTCTAGGGTGTTGCGTTTTGTACCCCCAACTTCCTTCTGTGCCCCTTGATCCGTCTCTGTCCCTAGTTCCGTTTTTCTTGGTTGGTAGACCAGTTCCAAACCCGGTCTCTCCTTCCCCATTGTTCGTGACACTCTTCCGTCTCACCGACTTTTCTGTTCCCTTTCTCCTGAGTCTTCCCATTCCATGGACATCCTCCAACACTGGAATCACTGGCTCTTGTGAGGATCCTCGGATATGTGGTCTTTTTTCTTTTTTTTTTTAATTCATCTTTGCGCTATATCCTCTTTCCTAAAATTGAACTCCACTTACGTAACTACTCTTGACATTCCTCAAAAGCCTGGATACCCGTCACCGATCCTCCCTTGCCCATTTGTGCGTTGCCATTTCCTTCTGCCCGTTTTCGCTTAGTCGCTGTCTTTTGCCCCCTTCCCCCATGTGTTGTCCTTGTGTTCAGTCCCTTCCAATTCCTCTCATAGAACCGGATTTTTTTTTTTTAGGGATGGTTTCCCTTATCTGGGGAGGATAATGTGGGTACAAAATTGACCCCCCTCGAGCAGTCCCTTGGAACTGTTTTTTTGCTGGCACAGATTTTTTTTTCTTTTTGATGTCTCCGATACCCGATGCTTGTGTTTTGTTTTTTAAGCACTGTACTGCTTCGACGTTCTGCGCCCTGTTTGATCCGGAGTTTCCAGGGTCTAATTTTTCTTAAAAGTTAGTCCCTCCTTTTCCCGCTCCCCATTCTTTCAGTGTTGGTGCGCTCACTGGTTGCCACCACAGCCTTTTTTACTCACCTTTGACCCTGCCTCGTGTTTTTTGTTTTTGGGGCGACATTTTTTTCCCTCACGTCACTTTTGATTTTTTTTTGGTTTTGCGTTCTCCACGGGATCATCCAACCCATTTTACTCCGTCTGTCGTTTGTTCTACCTTTTTTTTTTTTTGCCTCGAGTATCCAATTTCCCAGTTGGGTGTTCCCTGTCCCATCTGGTTTTTTTTTTGCGTTCCCGCGTTTTAGTTCAGATCTTCCCCCTTCCCCCAGCGTTTCGCCCCTTGATCGTTAGCTGGAAGTTACCCCCCCAACCTTTGTATTCACGAGCTTGGCTTTGTCCCACCCCTGGGTCTTTGTGTATTTCCCCCGTAGACGGAAGTTTTTTCCCCCCCACCACACCCCCCCCCTGACGCGATTTAATGTTCTTTTTCCCTGTAAGTCGTTTTCTTTCCCCAACTTTTTTGGCCCATTTTTTCAAAACTTTTTTCACGGCGAACCAGGGTGGTTTGTGAACTCACCTTTTTTTTGTGCCCCTAGCTTGTTTGACCTTTTTTTTTTACGATTCTCAAGTTTTTTTGGCTGGCCACTTGACGCATCACATCTTCACAGCTTCCCCGTTTGATGTACCCAGTTTTATCGGTTAGCCATTCTTTTTTTCTGTGTCCTCCCGCAAAAACCCCCCCCCTGCTGACGACGTATGTTTTCCCTCGTGCTGCCACTGTCTTTTCCCCTTTCTCCCCGTTTCCAACATCCTCTCATCGTTGCTTCTGTGTAGCCCCACACAAAGGTCTCCGCGTCCGTATCGTGCTTTCTAACCTTATATCGCCCCGGCCTTTTTTCCTTTTTCTATGGTTTTTTTCCTTTTTTGGTTCAACACTCCTTGCTTTTTTTGCGTTTTAACCACGACTGTCCGCCCCCCTCACTAGGTTTGGCACTCTCCAGTGGGTTTTTTTCCAAAAAACACGTGATTTTTGGTTTTATGCTTGCGCCCTTTTTTTTGACTTCCCCCCCATTCCTTTGTTGTTTCCCTTGCTTGTCCACCCACCTTTGAGCCCTTTTATCAAGCTTTTTCCTTTCAAGTGTCCCCATCGTTACTACATGCCTAGCTCCCTTCTTTTTACACGATTGTACATCCTGACGCAGTCTCCCCGATTGTTGGCCTCTCTTTTCGGTTCAAACCCTTTACTTCTCATTTGGTTTCTTGTGTTATAGCTTTTCCATTTCTTTGGCGGCCAGTCCTCCCATATTTTTTGCGCCCAGGGTCGTACTCATTGTCATTCGACTTCTGGAATTCTCGTCTAACCCCACTTGAATCCCGGCCTCTTTTGTTGCTCACAGCCCCGTCCTTCCTCTCCCGTTACAACACTCACTTTGTTCGATTTTTTTTGGACCTTTGTTTTTAAAGGAGGCCTGCTTCCGATCAGGATAGTTTCCCACTCTGACGTTCCGTCTATTTTTTTCCTCATTCCCTTTTGTACAACAATCCTTTTGGCTTTTTGATTTTTTTTTTTTCCACGTTACTCGACCATTTCTGCGTTTTTTTTTTTTGTATTTTCCCCAACCATTTCGTCTTATTCTCTTTCCTCTCTCCGGTTTTTTTTTTTTGTCGCTGATCTCTTACCGGGTTCCCCGAGGACACTCTCTCTCGACACGCTTTCTTGATTGCTTGGTTTCCACACCTTCTTCCCCTTTTTGATTCCCCCGCTTTTTTTTTTTTCGTCCCCTGCCTTTTCCCCAGGACTGACTACTCTTTTTCCTGTGTGCCCTTAAACCCCATGCTGTGGAAACTATCATTTTCATTTGGTCTTAAGCGGTCTCCGCGGCAGTTTGATTCTTGCAATGATCGCTCCGTTTTTCTTTATGCTTGGTTTCCACGGGCTGTTTTTCTTTGCTTTTTCCCAACCTTGTCAAGCCCTATGGGATGTACGGTCCCGACCCCCCCCCACCACAATCCTTTGTATGAATGTCTCTTTGAGCTGTTCTCTCCTAAAGATGCCCACCTCTTTGCCGACCCTTCCCCCGGATTCCCCTCAGAGTGTTTCTTTGCAGGCGGAAGTTTGATGTGGGTCTCAGGTACCAGTCCATGTGTGGCGAGCCCACACCCTCAGTCCACAAATCCCCCCTTCATATTGCTCCGTCCCCGTTCGTCTTGAATCAAAGAACTCTTCTTGTTTCCCCCTTTTTTTTTTGTATCCTGTTTTTGACCTTTTTCGTCCCACCTTTTGACCCCCGCCCGAAAGCTTTTTTCTTTCCCCGGCGTACCTTTATTTTTTTTCCTTTGGGTTGTTTCCCTCCCCCTTTGTTTATGCTTTTCTTTCCTAGGCCTTTTGGGTCCATCGCTTCCCGAGCCGTTTTCGCTACCTTTCGTGTGTCCGCAAGCCTTTTGTTTCCCCAAAGGTTTTCTCCCTGGGGACCAAGTGTTCGCCTTTCTTGTGTCATTTCCTTTCATTTCCGATTCGCCTTTTTTGTTTTGGTCTCCCTCCCTTCTGATATGATTTTTTCCCGATTGCCTTCATTTTTTTTTCGACGCTGAAGGCCTGTGCTCCGTTTCGTTTTTTTTTCTGGTCAACCACTTTTGCTCTTCTCCAACTGGGCCCCCTTGTATACTCACGTCGGTGCAAATTTTTTTCCGAAGGCTGGCCAATGATCTCGGTCCCCCACTATATGCCCGCGTTCGTCCTTAGTCGTCTCCCCCTTTTTCCTTGACCCCCTTCGGTCCCGGTGGGTCGGGTTTGCTTGGCGTCCCCTTTGTTCACACTAGACGTTGACCTTGCGTAATAAACAAATTTATTTTGCACTTTCCTCTTCATGTTACCAAGACACTTGTGTTGGGCCGCCCCTTTCATTGCATTCTTCCCCATCTCTCTCATTTCCTTCTTGCTGGCCACCTTTACCTCCTTTCTCGTTTGGGGGGGGGCTCGTGTGTTTTTCCGGGGTCCTCTTTCCTCCCAACCCATTGGTTGCCGCTTTGAGTGATGCGTAAAGATTCTAAGTTTTTCCCACAAATTATTCGTCGGAGACACCCCCGATAATTTGGTTGGATATCCTTCGACCCTTAACGCTACCAAGGTAGTGTCTTGCCCGGGTTTTTTATTCAAACCGACAGTATGTCTAATTCTTGAGCTTACGAGGACATTGCTTCAAGCGCAGGCGGTTCTCATTGTAGTCGGAGTGGGTAATGGACTAGCGTTCCGGTTTTCCCCGAGGGTCCCCGCACTGACTGCTCACTTAAGTCCTTTTCTCCCATCCCCCCCCCCCAGCGTCCATTATGGGTTTTCCCGATCCTTTCCCCTCTCAGTGGCCCCTGTGGGTCTTCCTCGTTTCCTCTCGTTTTGTTATGAGTCCCAACCCAATTTTCTTCTATTCCCCGTGACTCTACTAGCCTTCTTCTATTACGTTGCCAGTCTTTCCCGAATACCCAACACTGTTTTTGGCGTTTTCCCCCTCCCTTTTTTTCCGCTCCCTTGCTATCGGCCCCATCCAATGGCCTTGTCGGTGATCCTCCATGGTTTATCTTTTTGATTTTTTTTTTTTTTCATTTCCTTTCCCTGGTTATTGATCATCCTTACCCGCTAACCCCCCACAATGCCCTCCAGTCCATTTTCCCTCTGGCCAGTGTTTCACCAGTCTCATTGTTTTTTTTTCGCCCCCTTTCCACTGGACCTTCCTCACCTTCTTTTTAGCACTGACCAAACCTTTTTCGGTCCCCCCCCGTCTCGCGTGTGAGTCTCACAGTTTTCCCCCTGATCTGTGCCTTTTCCCCCTTCTACTTCTTTTTCCATGTAGTCTTTTTTGTACTCCCTTTTTCCCTTGATTTCCGTCTCTTATTTTGCCAGGTTTCTCTGGATTTTACTTTTTTCCCAAAACACAAAACCTGCCCCTTTGAGCTTTTTTTTTTTACTCCCCTCTCTTTTTGCGAGTCCTTGGTGCTGTTTCTTACCTTAACTGTTTCTTTGTCTGACATCGCGGCCCTGAACTTCCTTGTGTTGACCGGTTCACCCCCACTACGTCATTTGCTTGACACCCACCACGTTGAGCCCCTTCCGTTCTTTTTCCTGGTGTCAGTCTCCAGTTCTCACGACTTCCCGATCATGTACAGAGTCACACCTAAGCGCGGCTCCTCGACCTCTTCTTCTTTGTTCTACCTTCTCCTCTGCCAATTTCTTTCTGGATTTCGAGCCTGCCGGGTGCGGTGCCCCCGAGCAAGGCCATCCCTTGTTTCTGCACTCTGTTTTATTTGGAGTACCTGTCCACCTGTTGTAACGACTGGTGTCTTACCCCTTTGGGGGTTGAACACCCCGCCGCCGATGCGCCCTCTCCTTTGTTACAAGTTTCCGCCGATTTTTATTCCGAGGCTATTTGAATTGCCTGTTTGCCACCCCCCCCCCACCCCTGATTCATTTCCGCCTATGGCCGCTACTCGTTCCCCCCTTCCTTGGTGAACGGTCCATGGGTTGTTGGTAAAGACCTTCTTGCTCTTTTCTTTTTCATCTGTCCCCTTTTTTTTTTTAACTTTTTTCTTGTCTTTTTTGCCCGTTCTCACATGGGTCAGCAGCTCTTCTCCACGTATTTCTTTTTCCCCCAACAGATAAGGCAGGCCCACTGATTTTTCTCCCGAAAAAGCTTTTGTCC
>Ga0179593_1255590_pt1 | contig 10562 bp, 6 predicted proteins | sample CZODoug2_1_08_16_FD_185931 | JGI IMG/M metagenome (GOLD analysis project Ga0179593, IMG submission 185931) | Vadose zone soil fungal communities from Angelo Coast Range Reserve, California, USA - CZODoug2_1_08_16fungal (PacBio error correction) | ecosystem: Environmental > Terrestrial > Soil >... | reverse complement strand
TTTCGGGTCCTCTTCTCAGTAAAAACAGTCCAAAATACCTTTTTCATCTTTTGGTTGAGCGCACGCCAGAGAACGGGGGTTGGAGGATGGTGTCTTCCTAACGTCTCCCTTTTTCCCCACTTCCTATTTGTCGACCTTTCCTCGTCATCCCCCAAATCTCTTGTTCTCGGTCAACCGAAGAGTCGGCTCTGTTGTCAAAAAATAAAATACCTTTTGCTTTTTCTGTTTTGCTCGTTCTCCTCACTTATGATCTCCCCTCCAAGGTTCCTCCGAACCTCACTCAGCGTTGCCCCTCCTAGGATTCAACTCGGGGTCCCCAACGCTCAGGTTACCTACTGACATGCCCCTTCCTCATGAGCTTGGCTTCCATCCATTTCACTCAGTCCAAGAATTCTCCTTTTATCTCTCCTGTTCAGGAAAAGGTCTGGGTGTTAGAGCGGCATCTTCACGAGTACCCCCGTTAGAGAGATTCCCTTTCTCTGTTCAGTTATTGTATTCAGCTTTGTTTGTCTTGACGAGCCCTCCCAACTTCATTGCTCGATAATGTCAGTATTATGGATATCTTAACCACCTGCATGGGCCTTACCGAGTCGCTCTTGCCAGCCCCTCCTACCGCAGTATGACTCTCTTCTTGTTCTTTTCAGAAGGTCACCTGTTCAAACATCCCTCTTCAACACACCAACGGTGTTTGTCTGTTACATCCACCTATCGGCTATTCCCTGCGGTAACCCGACGACGACCATAAATTCAGTGAAACGCTCTTTTCCGACGTCGCATTCTTTTCCGATAATTTGTTCATCCTTTGAGCTCGTCAGCTTCTTGCGCTCCGCGTCGCCTACCTCATCTGAGTTTTTTTACTCCTTTTCCTTTCTCACTAATTCCTGGTTATGGGAGAACCACCAACCCCCTTCTCTACGATTTTCTCTTTCTTCTCCTAAAGACATTTCCACACGACGCTCGTCGGACTTTAATTCGGAGCCCAGTATGACATATTTTTGTGCCTTACGTCCTCAACCTCCCCCCTTCTTTTAAGTGAAGCTGATCGCGCCGACTTTTTTTGCGTCTCTACCCCCCCTCTCTTGGTCCATGCTCAACATTGGTTGTAGCCCCTTTTCTTTCTTCTTGATATGTTTTGCATTCGGAAGAGTCCTCATCTCGTGGAACTTCTCATCGGGCGTCTTCGTTTCGATTTCGATCTCTGGGCAGACGCTTTGCCTCCCATCGCGACAGAACCCATCCGGGCGGAACCTTTTGCTCTCGGACGGACTTTTTGACCTTTCCTCGCTTTCATACGGATGTTCTCCACCTCCCCTCCCGACCCCTTCTCACATGTGAACGTCCTGAATGCATGTCCAACCTTCGGACCAGGCTAGCTTCTCTCTCAATCTTTAATTTTCTCTGTCTCCGGCGCACTTCTGACGAGTCTGAGATTTTCTCTTCTTCCGGTTAGATTACAAAGCCTCACTTTTGCATGATGTTCCCTCAACGTCGTACCCCTGCACCGTAAAGCGTCACTTAACTTCCCCTGAGCCCCTTCACCACCTGTTTTCGTACTACCGGAGTGCCAACAGAGCGTGTCCTGGGATGCTGTTATACGTCTGGGCCGTTTCGATTCCCTTCAAAGGAGAAACTGTTTACTTCCCTAGGTTCTCCTAATCTGCCTTTCGCATTCGACGTCTTGTGACGACTCATGCACAGCCCGTCCTGCTTGAGATCATGACTGCGACGAAGTTGAGAAGAGAATGTAGATCGCCCCTAGGCCTCCTCCTCGTAAAGCCACCCTCTTTTTTCGTAGTACCCGTTTCTTCCCTGCTCGACTTCCCCTTTGCAGCACTCGGCGCCAGCGAGGCTCATCTTTTTTTTCTGGCCCGAAAAGTGAAAATGTCAAGCCTCGTGCCTTCCCGGGTCGTTTTCTCGAGTGATGACCTCCCTTTTCTTCAGACGCGTCAGGCCGAACCACTTTCCATGGTTCTGCGTTAGCTCTTGTTGGATTTCGTACCGTGTACAGACTCTCTCCTTTCTTGCTTTTCCAGTTGCGAGAGGAATCGGCGCGTACGATCCGGAGGACCTGATCTTTCCTGTGAAACACCTTCGTTTCTCGCCCTCGCCCCCTCATATCCGTTCGCTCCTTTAGATCCGCAACGCGTACTGCACCAGGCCGATTTTTCGTGAAGTCCTGGGGTTTCGTCCTCCCTTTTATAGATCATCTCGGTTGGTCGTCCTACTCACTGCGAGTCATAGCCCCTACTTGCCCTGGCTTCCAACGTGAACTCTCTCGTTCCTGCGGCCACTGCGACTCGTTGTAACCGACTTCGCCTCCAGCACCCCCCCCAAACAACACCTTTTGTCGCCGTGCGCCACCCGTATTCACTTGCATAGCTCACTCGACTGTCTGTCGAGATGACTATTTCTATTTTATGGAACCCGCGGACCTCCTGCTCTTCTTTTCTTTGCAATGCCTTAGGGTCGCAGGTTTACCACAACCCTAGTTGGCGTGGAATCCGTCTCCACTTGATGTTGGCTGTCTGGGGCTTTTTCGCCTTGGACTGTCGTCTGGTATCTGGAGAGTTCTGTTGAGTCAATCTCTCATCTTCCCATCCCTCATACTTGTCCGTCTCTGAGATTTCTAACCCACTACTTTCTCCCCTTGCCACACAGGTCCACGTCTTCCCATCCCGTTCTTGTATTCAATAACCTGCCCGATATATCACATACAAAACCCCGGTTGTGCTAATGTCACATTGGCGCGACCCACGCTTACATTGCCTCATCAGCTCCCGATCCCCACTACTTTCGACTGTGGAAAGAAAGACAGCTTTTCTGTCCAGTCTGATAGATATCACTTGTAAGATGCGCCCTCTCGAACGGACTCCATGCTTTCCTCCCTTTGTTTCCATTTTTGACAGGGCCTGCTGTTACTTCCGTTTTTAACAGATCTCTCCGTCTTTGTTTGTTGTCGCACTCCTCCATAGGGAGCTACCCTTTATCTGGTACAGTGATTCTTCCCGTACGTCCGCGTGCTGTAGGACCGATTCCCTCCCCATAATTCTTCACCCCACTTGACTGGATGGAGGGCAGTTGTTGGTTCTGCCGTTTTGGCGAACTTCTTCGCTGCTCGTTCCGATTCTGGTGACCTGTGTCGATATTGCCGAGTACGAACTTCTCGTCACAGTCCCCCCCCTCCACCTCGCGACATGCAAGCGCCAGACACGGAGAGCGATCTGTACACCTCGGGAGTACCTTCCAACATGTTTCCGGCTAAGCAATTGCACTATGTGTGTCTTCCACCAACTCATCGGTTCCCATTGTACTCCCTCTTTATGTTTTGATGATCCCTTCGGTGACAACGTTGTCGGACTCCCTCCATCTGTACCTCGATGGCTTTCCGTACGACGATTTTTGCTGAACCGTCGCTTCGAGTTTCTGAAAGCTGTCGTTTCTACGAGCGCACAGAGAGTCTTTTTCCTTGCCGCTCTCCTCTTTCTTCGCAACGTTCAGGGCTCTTTAAATCTCCCGACTCTCTCGGCTTCTCCCTCCAATACGATATTACCTCGGCGCTTTGCGACCCTGTCCTAGACTCCTCCCCCAATCGCTGCAATCTTTTTACCCTAACTTTAAGTAGCTGCCTCTTGTGCGGACGTCGCCCTCGTCTCCCCTAAAAAAAGACTACCCTCACCAGTCCTTTTGACTCTCTGATTCCCGTACAGATGCCCCGCCCCAGCGAGTGCCCACCCCCAGGTAAGTTTGGAGGATTGTAATACGCGGTCGCAATGTCTGTTCTATTGTGACTAGTCCACGCCCGGCGGCAGCCCTCTACCGTCTGGGGGGTTCAATTCGACGCTTCAACCGCCGAGGAGACCCACCTTCCCTCCTTGTGAAGGACCATCCCCCTCGCTTTTCTTCAAATTTCCTATATCGAGGGCTGAGGCATTGTTGTTCATACCCTTTCTCCGCCTGAATGCGCCGTTTTTAGGCCGTCTCTGCTCAAGTTAGACTCGGCTACATTGTCATTTCTTTGCCATGCCTGCCGCAGCAGAGCTTCAGCCCCTTTTTAGAAAGAACCTTTGCCGCGTAAAGTGCGCTTGCCTCGTCGCGACGGCTTTTGCATAGAATGAGACATGCCAATCTCCCTCCCGATCCCCCGAACCTTTTTTTGTTGTTTCATCACCTCAAGATTCCTCCCCTTCCTCCCGCGCCCCTCCCTCTCCTCTGGGAGACTTACTAGTCTAGCATGAGTTTGCCCATCCACAATGCTGCGCCTCCCTCCTCTCCCTCTATGAGCTGATTCCTTTTTCCATGAATGAACAGGTTTCTCCGTTGACCAGACCAAGCTCGTAATGAGAAATTTTGTTTAGAACCACTCGTTAGAAAGTAGTTTACTCCGAGTGGAGTCTCTTTTCGTTGCCGCGGGTAATCCCCGTCATCTACCATTTGATGTCTCCTAAAGCGTCCGATACTTGCGAGTCGTCATTCTTAAGTATTTTCTCTTCGTCCCGGCGTAGTTGGCTTAGTCGCAGCCTTCAATCCGTCTCAAGTCGATCGGATAGCTCCAACGTGTGCTGTCTTGTGATTCTTTGGTGTCGACCCCCCAATTGAGCCTCTTCCCCCCCAGGAAGGCGGTTACCTTTCTTGAGGTAGTCTGGTGCTTTTCAGTTTCGCTTCTCAAGACCAGGTCAGTGTCACCCTAAGTCCTCTCCCATGGGCCGTTCGTCGCAACGTTCCTCCCCTCCCGCGTCCTCCTTAGCCTGACGAATACTCAACAGCCTTTACTGTTTCAATCTCGGAGGTAGGTAAGCGATGTAACCTTGGGTCCTCGACTTCCCTCTTGAAGCTTCTGGTCTATTTGATGTGATTCCCTGATCGAAGCCAATGTCCTGATCGCGTCCTCCGTTTCCCCTCGCTTTCTAACACCCTCTTTACGGAACTCCCCTTCTTTCCCACTCAGATCCTTTTGGCCGTGCCTCTCACCTTGATGCTCGTCGAGTAGTTTTCTGAACGATCATGTCCTCACTTTTTTGGACCACTGCCGGTCAACGATCTCGGTTTCCGCGCCAAACAGCAGTGGTGGTGGATTTATGACTTCCGTCTACTCTGATCTTCCCGTCCCCTGAGTCACACCCCTCCCGCAACCCCTTCCCTTCTCTGGCGGCGGCCACCTTAAGAAGTGAACAGGCTTTTGGGCGGACCCGGCCCAATCACATTCATGCATTTTACCTCGTCGCAGCCATCGCAAGTCCTTTTCCTCCCCTGCCTGTCCCCGCGTGCAGTCTCAGCCTTTTACGCACAGTTTTTGGGCAGTTTCACCTGATGTTACGGTTCGGCACCGCAGCTTCCCCCCTTTTCTGGCTCTCCTCCCCTTTTCCCCCCTCTGTGTTCGAGATAGGTAGTCACTCACAGGGTTTGACCGCGGTGTAATTACCCAGCAGGTTCTGGTGACACAACAAACTCGTCTCCTTGCTGCGTCCACGCATTGCATTCTGCTTGGCCGATCATGGCTATTCTAACGTGCTGTTCAGCCTCCCAATTAGGTTCAGTTCTTTTCTGAGCGATTCCCCTCCCACTCAGGGCCCATCCTATTTCTCGGTGAAGGCCCCCACCAAGCTTCCATTCTTCGTCCTGGTTCGGCCAACGTCTGTCCCCATTCCACTATGTCTCACGTGTCACTGTCGATCCAACATGTACTTCCCTGCTCCTTAACCCCGACGACTTGTCCCAAAAACTGAAAGATACTCTTTCCCGCGGACGATTACCCCTACGAGCACGTCTTAGACCCAGCTCCTCCCAAAGCCTCAGCCTTGTTCTCCGCCTTATTTCGTCCCTGTTTTTCTCCCCAAAGATAGGTCGAAGAGAACGCCTTCGTACACGTCGCTGGCTCCTTCTCATTCGTAATCACGATAACGATAGACAGTCCCCCGTCACCGTTGATTCCTCCTGCCCATTGGTTTTGTCGGCAGGAGGGCCCCAGACTTCTAAAGTTCGTAGTTCCGTGCCTTTATTGGGTTATGTCTGCGTTCCCCTTGACTCATCTTTCGCTATCACCTTTTGGCTCCCCTGCGACTTTAATGGGAGCGTTTTCCCCCTTCGCTTTGCGGGCTTTCCTACCGCGCGGCAGCCACAACTACCGATTCAGGGACCTCCCCTTCCATGGGCTTCTGTCGCAATTTGGTTTCTCCACCCGGCGCAAGGCAACCTCCCCCCTTTGTCCGTCCAGACAACTGATTCTCCGATGACTGCCTTTTCTCCGCCCATACGCCGGACCACGACTACTGGCTCTGAATGAAGAGCTCAGCCCCACCTCGTTCGCGTCCGCTACGTAGATCCCCTCCGAGATTATGACATTTACCCTTCCCTGCTCTCTAAGATCGACGCCCTCGGGAGGACATAAAGTCAAGAGATTGGATCTGGACACCAAAACATCTTTTCTATGACTTGATGGTTCCGTTTTCGAGAACTATACTTTTTCTCTTAAAACTTCACTCTTTTTTTAGGCTTTCTTTCGTATTTCTTTATAAGGATTTCCATACTTGTTGGTGGACATAAACCAGTACTTTAATAGTTTCTATACCTTAGCGCCGATTATCTCCTCCGGAGAATTATGAAAGACTCTGCTCTGCCCGTCCCCATGGTGAGTAGCGTCCGCACTCGTTTGCTCTGCTCTCCTTCCCTTTTCCTCGGAAGAGATTCCAGATAATTCGAAAGCCGAGGCACTGTTTCGCCCGTGGTCCCCTTCCGACAGGTGTCATGCTCCTTAGGCAAACAGCGTTTTTCATCGCGCAGAACCCATATTAGTTGCTGCACTCACCTTTCGTAGCTCGTTCCTAGTCAGACTTTTTTCCTGTAGAGGATTCCCCTCTTGATGGTGAACAGCACTGCCTGACCCTCCGGCTCGCCACACCTCTGAACGGCGAATTGTTTTTGTCATTTACGTGCTTCGATTTCTCCATTCTTCTTCCCCATGTAGCCGATGTCCCCCCCTCTGAAAACAGCCGACCCTCTTTGCTTTCCGGCTTCGTAGGGCCCGTCATTTCCAATACTCGCTACTCCTGCACTCTCGACCTGCGGACTCCCACTGAACCAGTACGGTACAAATTCACTTCCGCGGATCTGTTTTGCCCCTTTTCTACTCTCGTTAGTGCCCTCGGGGTCGTCCTCCAGATTTGGTTATACGATCTAGGGCAGACGTACCGTCAACCCGTAGCCCTTACCCCACGGACTGACTCGTTCATTTTCCTGATCTCTATTCTACGTTCTGTCGGCCGCCGCCGACACGCCTTCGCGGATGGATGGTTTTTCGTCCCTCGTAGACGCAAACTTTTCTTAGAGCCCTGTTTAGAATCTTTTGAAACTGTCTCATGACTTCCCGGACCCTCCGGGGTTGATCGTCCCAGAGTTTTGCGGATATAATCGACCCCTTCAAACTCTTACTCGCTGGAAAGGTGGAGTTCTGGCGCCCCTCCAACACGGGCACAGTGTCGAATTTTTTTTTTTTGTCTCTCCTTTCCAACTTTTCAGTCTGGGTGCGTTTGTTTTCCCACGTCCTCAGCGCGTTCGAAGTTTGTTTGACAAGATAAATGACGCGTCGTGGCTGCCCCTTCTGTTGCGTTCTGTCCGAGGTTACTACCGACGTCTGTTTCCCGTGCTTATGAATGTCGCTCCGAAAGGTTCTTAATTCCTAGTTCTCGCGCGAAAACCGTCCGTTCGCCCTCTCCCCAGCACGAGCCGTTCCTAACTACGCTCTAGCCCCCCCATCTAATGAAGGAGCACCTCTCCTCTCCGGTGGTGTATAGGTTGAGGGCCGCTGTTCTGCACATAGCTCAGCTCGGTCCTTTTTTGTCAGCATCACGGTTAGCTCTAAGCTGATACTCACCCCCTTTCTAGGGTTTAAGGTACACCAATCGAAATCTATGTCTCTTCGGCACTGGAAGCGAGGGTCCCCTCCCTTGCACGCCTCCCGCCACAAATTTCTGCGCTGGAGCCCCGGTTGACCATGCTGCCTAGCTTTATCGCCTTGCCGCAGCATCTCTCTGGTATATCGGAAACTAGCTCTTAAATCCTCGAGTGGGGGCATGTTCCTGTATTGGTACTAGTCCCCCAGGTCCCCCCACACGCTTTCGGGAGATAGATCATTTGTCTTGGAAAAGAAGCCTGGCTCGGTTGAGACGTGGACTTTGCCGTTCTCTTCCATGGGATCTGCTCTCTGTTGATTTTCCCCATCTCTCTCTCCCCCCATCCTACGTTGTTCTCTGTTGATCTCTATGTTTCTCACAACCCTCTCGGGATCCCATGGCACCCCCGGCCAGTTTCCCAGTCTTCCCCGGGCTGTGGCCATGCCCATCTGAGCCTTATCACGCCACTTGTTGTGCAAACTGGGACGCGACCCCTCCCCATGAACATTCCCATCACTTCCCTAGCACCGATGAGCGCGACGCCCAGATAATCCAGATCCATATCGAAGGCCGAGATCAGCTTTAATCTCAGACGAGGGGTCTTTTCGCACTTTCCCCCTGTCTTTCTGTTCCTTCTCCTCGCCCCTGGTGACCGAGTAGGGATTGTTCCTTCCCGCACCTCCCTAGTTCTTTCGGTGTACCTGGCACATCAGATAGGGTCCTCCGAGTTCTCGGTAATTTCTCTGCCCACTCCGTCTTCTTCCTATGTTCTGATGGACCTGCGTTGCACGCAATTATTCACCAACTAGTGGCTGTAGCTCCCCGTGGTGGGCAGATTGAGATGATCGTCCTCCGAAACGGCTCTTGCTGTTTGCGAGTCCTAACGAGTTCCGTTTTTTCGACGCTGCCTAGTCTCCACCGCAGGGTAACCCCTGCTTCTCCCCCTGCTCCCGAATGCGCCTACGAACGGGCGTCGCCATGTAACTCGTTTCCGAACGGCAAACCACCTGGCGCCCCTCTCATACATTGTAAACCTTCGGGTTTCAACACCTTCGAGGCGGCAACGTGTTAAGGCATCACTCCCCAATGAATCTTGATTCTCTTCCTTCCTGTTTCCACGTGTTCCATAAAGCCCTTCTTCCATCACGAGCTGCTTGGGGGGGGGGATTGCTGGCGTTTCGGTGGTGCTTCCCCACTTTCGCTTTGATGCCCTCAATAACTCCTGCGCAGATAGACCCGACTGGCGTTGACGATTTTCTCCTACTACGATCTACATTTTCGCTGCTAAACTGGGAGCTCGACTTCCTCCCGGTCTATCCCCCCTCCTTACCTTTTCGGCTCATTGAGAAATGCCGTCTACTCGCCTTTCTTTGTCCATCCACCCTCCCGGTCTTCCAATCTTTTCTCAGTGGATAAGCTGACTTATACTCTTCCCCCTTCTTTATCCCTCTCATCCCCACAATATTCAGCAACGCCGGATCCCTTTGGCAACACGCCTATTTGAGAACGTTTCTCGCTCAACTTTTTTCCGACCTCACGTCCGTGCAGGGGATCCTTAGTGTGGACGAGATTTGTCATCCTCGGTCCGAAACTATGAGCGTGCCGTGAATCGTCCCGACCTACACGTCGGAAGCGCTCTCGCTCGGTATTGGAAGCGGCTGACATCGGCAAGCTCCCTGAATCTGGCTAAATCCCTTGTCGACGGGTTACGGACATGTAATTACAGCCTTCCTCTAAAGTGCTTTGCCGCTCGAGGTCTGAGCTCAATGTTAAACCTTCTGATCGTAATGAGCAGTAGTCGTCTGCCGGGGACGAGCTCAACTTTCGATTCAGTCTTTCACATTGTTTATCCTGCGAGCCTCCTGCGCCAGCTTTATACACTGTTCTCTGCCTCCAGAAAATGGTCTCTCACCCCATGTTGCTAGGGTGTCGAATTATCTCCTCGATGTCTCTAGTAATTTTTTCCCGGCCAAGCTCCCTAAAACGCCCTGCTGCGCTCCGAACCCGTTTTGGTTGAAGAGCCTCTATCCCCAGTTAAACGTCGCCGCGTCTCTCCGCTCTTCTTCTTGGAGCTCAATTACTTGCTGGGTCATGTCTGTTCCACCCCAAACATTTATCCTTTTTGAGCCTCGGACCTCTACTCGCGTCTTCCGTTTACATTCCTCTACAGTCTCCTTTCTTTCCGACGAACAATTCTTTTTCCTTTTTCTCTGAAATCCTTGGGTTTACGAACAATCTTCGTTAGGAAAGTAGTTCATCCTTTTGTGACCGCCCAGTCCGGGCGAAGTTTCTCCTTTTACGATCCCGGATGACGCTTCTGGCGTCCTCCTTTTTTCCTATTTGTTTCTCTAGCTCTGCATTCTCGCTATCCACTTAGGGTAGGGGGTCGTTAGCTGGACCAGTTATTCTTGCGCCGTATCCATGGTCATCGCCTACTTAGTCTTGTTGGCACACACAGTTTTTCCATGTGGTTGCACTCGTCCTGTTTTCCCGCCACCCACTTGAGCATTCTCTCCCTCAACTTCATTCGTCTTCCTGTGCAAGCTTTGGTGTTGCGCGAATGTTTCCCGCCCAGGGAATGTCTTCTCCAGTTTTTCATACGTCCTTTTGCGCCCCTCTGCTTCGCACCCGTCTTCCCTCCGGTAGAAGAAGACCCATCGCGAATAAGTATGGAGC